>Ga0209640_10000325_pt1 | contig 36171 bp, 36 predicted proteins | sample RifCSP10_1_FD_184018 | JGI IMG/M metagenome (GOLD analysis project Ga0209640, IMG submission 184018) | Soil microbial communities from Rifle, Colorado - Rifle CSP2_sed 10_1 (SPAdes) (version 2) | ecosystem: Environmental > Terrestrial > Deep subsurface > Rock core/Sediment | place: Rifle... | reverse complement strand
GGTCGCGCAGTCATCCTGAAAAGGAAGCTTCCTGCAGCTCGATGGTGTGGCCGTCGTCAGGAACTCGCGATAATCACCCAGCAGACCCTTTAGATCGCCGTTTGCCAGCGAGCGCATAAACCATGCATTGAGCCAACCTTCGTAGCGAACCCGCCCACCGGAGTTTGGAGTCAAGTCAATCTGGATTTTGTCGCGGCGTGGGGGGACGTAAGGCTCGGGGATGGTACGGGGTGTCTGCCGAAGAGGATTATTTCTCAAGAGGAGCCGTAACAACTCGCGTGCTTCATCAATTGTAATCTTGTACTGGTTTTTCTGCTGAACCGGATTCAGATCGAATGTCCAAACCCGTGCCTTGTCGCGCAGGTCAAGGACATCGCTTAGCGAAACCGGTTTAGGGAAAAAACCAACGGCCGGTTCAAAGCAGAACCGATAGGGGAACGACTGCTTTTCGTTAGGCCAAATCTTCGTCTCATCGAAGTAGGGCTCGCCAACTACTTTCCATAAGCCGTAGACTCCTCGGTTCTTGACATAGAAGAATACCAAGTCGTCGGGGTTCATGGAAAGAATACCGGCAACGATCTCCGCTTTATTCCATTCGGTGGTTGGCATAACGCAGCCATATACACCGAGGCGAATACAGATCTCGAAATTCTCCTCGCCTACGAGAAAGATGTGAGCACCCATTAAAATTAGAACTCTGTAAAAGCTTGTTGTTGCTAGTCTTCGACGTAGCTAACCAGATCAGCTAGGGATTCAGCCCTGGTCTCAAACGGGCCACCTACAATGTCGCTGTCCGTGTCATCCCCATCGACGTAGCCCAAATATTCCCAGTTATCGTCGTTCTCCGTGGCAGCTTCCTCGTTTTCAGCTTCGACAAGGAATTTGGTCCACGTCTTCCGCTCGCGCTGAATGATAAACCAGGCCATGATGCCTCCTAATGTTTTTAGTTGATTCGCCACGTGGATTATCTGGCGAACGCGACTAAAGGTCAAGGAAATTTCGAACTCTCAAAAGACATCCAGCGCTGCAAGCCTAAGTGCTGGCGTCCGCTGGTTCACCCAAGAAGAACCTTGCGATATACGAGCCGACGGTTAGCGCTCCCTCTTCATCGACATCGGCCCAAAAGAGACCGTCATCCTCGTCTTCGGCGGCTCGGATTTGTTTGGCTGCATCGTCTTGCTCGGCTTCTGTCTGGAAAGGTCCTCGGGCAAAAGCCTCTACGCCAGCCTCGACCTCTATCAGGTAGTATTTCGTTTCCATTTTCGGACTCCTCCTGTAGATGATTTCCCTTGTGGTTCCACGCCTATCCTGGGGTCGTTTGCCAGCACAGACTCCACAAGGGCATGGGCGGCGTCCTCGAAGTCGTCCTTCGACTCGGGCAAATAGAGCCACTTTTTCAGGATGGGGTGAGTAACCAAGCCGTGGTGCTCGCGCCGGAGAGAGGCGTGGTGTTTTTTCTCGGTGGGCAGAAGCAGCCCCGTCCAAGGCTCACGCCCGCGGCTGGCCAGGACCAGGACGAGCCGCCCAAAGAGATAGCAACCCCTACAGCCGAACATCGCCTTGGCGATATATGACGGCTCCTCTTCGAGGGGCTCGACGACCCATTGGAGCGGATGCGATCTTCCCGCTTTGGTTTTTAGTAAATCCATACCTTAGTCCTTTTCCGCTTTCACGATCAGGGTCATGCCTTCGGCAGCCAAAACCTTCACGGGGCTTCCGGGCGCGAGCGGATCGTCGCTCGGCTTGACCTCGGCTTGCCAAAGCTCCCCGCGCACGTGTACATAGCCCCGCGGCGAAAGCTCGCTCTGGGCTACCCCTCGCGTCCCGATTAGTTGCTCGGCTCCGGTCTTCACTCCCGATTCGTACGCGGTGCGTAGGAGAGGATACATCACGAGATCCTTTGCGACCCATAGAACGAAAAGTCCTAAGGCTACCCAGCCGGGAATCCCCACCCAGTATCGTAATCCACTGAGGATAACTGCTGCCAGTACCCATCCAGGAAGCTGGAAGAGCAAATACTTCACCAGGGTCGACACCGAGCCCTCCGATCTTCTCTGCTTATAGCGCGGCGGCAAAAAAATTGGCAAATGGGCCGTTCGGTCTTTTGACAATGGTTGGCCTGAATGCTATAGAAAAAATTTGTCTTTTAGGGGATTTTAAGTCTCATGGTTTGGTTTGATCGCAGCCCCGGAGGTAAAAAAGGCCCTCCTGAGGACGCGCCGGAGCGGGCGGTAGAGCCGCCCGGCGCCGCAGACCCGAGCCCGGCTGAATCCACTGGCGAGGAACTAGTCGCTCATTTATATAAAGGGAGTCGAGTGACTGGACAGCTAACCTTCCATGGTCCCGCGAAGATCGATGGAACCGTGGAGGGGGAGGTTCTTTGCCACGGGGTTTTGACCATTGGTGAAGGAGCGGAGGTACGGGCCAAGGTTTCCGGCGACGTCGTCATCATACGCGGCAGCGTGGAGGGCGATGTGGCAGCTAAAAAGAAGGTGGAGCTGGAAAGCCCGGCCCGGCTCTTCGGCAATATTGATACCCCCCGGCTGGTTGTCACAGAGGGCGTAGTGTTTGACGGTGATTGCTCCATGAGAGGGGCAAGGGAGAAGGGTGAGGAGAAATAGGCTGAGGTTCGCCACTCATCTCATCACCACATCCTAGCTTCATTCCCAGAAATTTTCGGTGTAAGGCTCGATCTCGCGGGCCTCGGACCATTCTCTCTCTGGGGAAAGCTATGCGCGCGATCGACCCACACGAGTAGGGTCAATTATGATTGCACTAGATTATACGGTCGTCATTCAGATTTTTGCTTTTCTGGTTCTCTGGCTTCTTTTGAGCAAGCTCTTGTTCGGGCCTTTTCTCCGACTGGTGGAGGAGAGGGAGCGAAGGACTGAGGGTTCGAGGGCGGAGGCCGCGTCTCTCAGGGAGGAAGGCGAGCGGCTGCGGGCGGACTACGAGGGCGGCATTGAAAGCGCCCGGGAGGAGGGGCTGAGAGTGAAGGAGACGTTGTTGGAGGAAGGTCGGCGAGCCAACGAGCGGCTTTTGGCGCAAGCCCGGGAGGAATCGACAAATCTGCTTCAAGCTGTCCGGAACGAGTTGCAGCAGGCCATGCAGCGGGAGCGCGAGGTGGCGGCACGTGAGGCCGAAGGGATCGCCCGGCAAATTGCGGAGAAACTCCTCGGACGGAGGGTCGGATGAGGCTTCTGTTAGGCCTGTGGATCACCCAGGCTTGGGCGGCGGGTTCGGGAGCCGAGGAGGCCCATGGGGTGTCGTGGTTTCAGCTCATCTTTCCGCTCGTCAACTTTCTCATTTTCGCCTACCTGATCAAGCGCTACCTGCTGCCCGTGCTGCGGGATTACCTGCGGGAGCGGCGTGGCAGGATTGTTAGCGCGGTGAAAGAGGCAGAGGAGGATCGGGCGCGCGCCGAGGCGATAGTCCAGGATTACCGGGGTCGGCTGGCGCGCCTTGAGGCGGAGACCCAGGAGCTGCGCGAAAGGCTACGGCAGGAAGGTGAGAAAGGGCGGGCCAGGCTTGTCGCCGAGGCCGAGGAGTTAGCTGCCAAGGTCAAAGCCGACGCTGATTTCTTGGCGCAACAGGAAGTCAAGGCGCGGCGCCAGCAGTTGAGAGCCGAGATGGCCTCGATGGCTGAGCGCAAGGCCGCCGAGATGCTCCAGCAGCAGTTGACTGCCGCAGACCAGCAGCGTCTGGTCGAAGAATTTGTGCACAGTGTAGGACAGATTTGATGGTCGAAGGAAGCTTAAGTCGCAGATACGCGAGGGCCCTTTTCCAGTTGGCCGCTGAAGCGGGGCGGGAGGCAGAGGTGGGCCAGGAAATCAGCCGCTATGCTGAGGTCTACACGACGTCGGCACTTATCCGGGTGGTTAGCAATCGGGCCCTGGCGGCACGGGCGCGGAAGAATGTGGTGATCGAGGTCGCCCGGTCCGTTGGCCTCTCCTCCCTCACGATCCATTTCTTATCCCTCCTGGTGGACCGGGATCGCGTGGGCCTTCTTCCCTCGATCGCTTCGCGTTATCGGCGGTTGCTGGACGAGGCAAAGGGTCGAGTCGAGGCCCGGGTCGTCGCAGCGGCCCTGCTAAGTCGGGATATGATGGAGAGGGTGCGTGTAGCGCTCCAGAGCATCTCCGGCAAGGAAGTGATCCTGCACGAAGAGACAGATCCAGGGCTCATCGGGGGGGTGCGGATCGAGTTGGAAGGCAGAGTCTACGATGGCAGCGTGCGCACCCAACTGGAAAAAATGAAGCAGCGCATTGAGCGCGGGTACTGAAGGCTTCGACCTGAGCTCCCCTCGGCCTGAGCTCGGGACGAAGGCAGCCGAAGGAGGCAGAAGGATGGAGATTGGCACGGCGGAAATCAGCCGGATCATTAAGGAGCAGATCCGGGATTATGACAAGGCGGTGGAGGTTCAGGAGGTCGGGACCGTCCTGTCCACCGGCGACGGCATCGCCCGCATCTACGGGCTCGACCGCGTGGCTGCGGGGGAGCTGCTGGAGTTTCCCCACGGGATCTACGGCGTGGCGCTGAACCTTGAGGAAGACAACGTCGGCGCCGCTCTCTTCGGCGAGACGCACCTCATCGGAGAGGGGGATACGGTCAAGCGCACGGGTCGGATTGCCGAGGTGGCGGTCGGGGAAGCCCTGGTCGGCCGGGTGGTGAACGCCTTGGGCGAGCCGATCGACGGCCGCGGGCCCATCGAGATCAAGGAGAGAAGGAGGATCGAGGTCAAGGCCCCAGGGATCATAGCGCGACAGCCCGTCAAAGAACCGCTGCAAACCGGGCTCAAAGCGATCGACGGGATGATTCCCATCGGCCGGGGCCAGCGCGAGCTGATCATCGGCGACCGGCAGACGGGCAAGACCGCGCTGGTCATCGACACCATCATCAACCAGAAGGGTGGCAATGTCACCTGCATCTATGTCGCCATCGGACAGAAGCGCTCCACGGTCGCGCAGGTCGTGGATCGGCTGCGGCAGGACGGTTCCATGGAGTATACGATCGTCGTCTCCGCCACGGCCGCCGAATCGGCGCCGCTGCAGTTCATCGCCCCCTATACCGGCTGCACCATGGGAGAGCACATCCGCGACCGCGGCGGCCACGCGCTGGTCATCTACGACGATCTTTCCAAACACGCCGTGGCCTACCGGCAGCTCTCGCTGCTGCTGCGCCGTCCGCCGGGCCGGGAGGCGTTCCCGGGAGACGTTTTCTACCTCCACTCTCGCCTGCTTGAGCGCGCGGCCAAATTGAGCGATGCCCGCGGCGGCGGTTCGCTCACGGCCCTTCCCATCATCGAGACCCAGGCAGGCGACGTCTCGGCTTACATCCCCACGAATGTGATCTCGATCACCGATGGGCAGATCTATCTCGAAAGCGATCTCTTTTACTCCGGCGTGCGGCCGGCGATCAACGTAGGCCTTTCGGTCTCGCGCGTCGGGGGCTCCGCCCAGATTAAGGCGATGAAGCAGGTGGCGGGAAGTCTCCGCCTCGACCTCGCCCAATACCGGGAGATGGCGGCCTTTGCCCAATTCGGCTCCGACCTGGACGCGACCACCCAGCGCCAGATCGCCCGGGGAAGTCGCCTGGTGGAGATCCTCAAGCAGGATCAATATGCGCCGTTGACCGTGGCGAAGCAGGTCCTGATCATCTATGCCGGGACCAACGGCTTTGTAGATCATCTCCCGGTCGGCGCGCTCAAGAAGTACGAGCGCGAGCTCTATGCCTTCGTTGAGTCCAGTTATCCCGATCTGCTTCCGGAAATCCTCAAAAAGCGTGAGCTGGATGAGGAGCTGCGCGGCAAGATCAAAAAAATCTTAGAGGAATTTAACTCGAGCTTCAAGGAATAGGACTGAGGACTGAACGAATTGAACTACTTGAACCGTTTAAACAGTTTAAGTCGTTCAAGCCGTTCAAAGTGTTTATGCAGCCTAACTGAGCCATGGCAACTTTAAAGGCAATACGTAAACGGATCGTTTCGATCCGCAACACGCAGCAGATCACCAAGGCGATGAAGATGGTCTCGGCCGCCAAACTGCGGCGCGCCCAGGAGGCGGTGGTGCAGGCCCGACCGTACGCCGAGAAGGTCGCCGCCCTGCTCAAGAACCTCTCGGCCCGCGTAGCCCAAGAGGCGCACCCGCTACTCATGCAGCGGGAAGAGAAGCGCGTGGATCTGTGGCTGTTGACGGCAGACCGGGGATTGTGCGGCGGCTATAATGCCAACCTGATTCGAGCGGCCGAGGGGTTTTTGCGCGTCCATGGGCGGGAAAAAGAGATCCAGCTGGCCGTGGTGGGGCGCAAGGGCGTGGACTACTTTCGCCGGCGCAGGGTCGAGATGATCGCGCGCTATCCCAACGCCTGGAGCAGGTCGATGGGGGAGCTGGCCGCTGAGATCGCCGAGCAAATGATCGGACGGTTTGTCCGGGGCGAAACCGATGGCGCCTATATCCTCTACAGCCGCTTTCGCTCGGCCCTTTCGCAGGTCCCGACGCTGGAAAAGCTCGTCCCGGCGGCGACCGCAGCGGAGCAGAGGGAAGAGCTTCCCGTCGAATATCTTTTCGAGCCGGATGTTAGGACCCTGCTCGCTAGCCTCCTGCCGAAGGTGGTCGAGGTTGGGATTTACAGGGCGCTCCTGGAAGCGGTGGCGAGCGAGCACGGCGCGCGTATGACGGCGATGGATTCGGCCACGACGAACGCGGCGGATATGATCAGCAGCCTCACTTTACAGATGAATCGCGCCCGCCAGGCCTCGATCACGAGGGAACTCATGGAGATAGTCTCCACCGCCGAGGCGTTGAAGTAAGGAATCGAACGGAGGTTATGAAATTATGAGTTTGGGAAAGATCACTCAAGTTTTGGGGGCAGTAGTGGATGTGGAGTTTGCTGATAGCTCGCTACCGCCCATCTACAACGCCCTCAAGATTACCAATCCTGCCATCAGCGACCAGGAGTGGAATCTCGTGGTCGAGGTGGCGCAGCATTTGGGCGAGAACACGGTCCGTTGCATCGCTATGGATAGCGCCGAGGGGCTGGTCCGGGGAATGGAGGTCATGGATACCGGAGAAGGGATTACCGTTCCCGTGGGCCCCGAGACCCTGGGCCGGGTCCTCAACGTCATCGGCGAGCCAGTGGATGAAGGTCCGCCTATCAATGCCAAGAAACGCCTTCCAATCCATCGTCCCACGCCGGACTTTGTCGATCAGGAGACCAAGGTTCAGGCCTTTGAGACCGGAATCAAAGTCGTGGATCTCCTCGCCCCCTACGCCAGAGGCGGAAAGATCGGACTTTTCGGGGGCGCCGGCGTGGGTAAGACCGTTATCCTGATGGAGCTCATCCACAACGTGGCGATGAAGCACGGCGGCTACTCGGTCTTCGGGGGCGTGGGCGAGAGGACGCGCGAGGGCAACGACCTCTACCTGGAGATGAAGGAATCAGGCGTCATCAGCAAGGCGGCCTTGGTCTACGGCCAGATGAACGAGCCACCAGGAGCTCGGGCGCGCGTCGGTCTCTCTGCCCTAACCCTGGCGGAATATTTCCGCGACGAGGAGGGAAAGGACGTCCTCCTTTTTATCGACAACATCTTTCGTTTCACTCAGGCCAACTCAGAGGTCTCAACGCTTCTGGGGCGCATGCCTTCAGCCGTGGGCTATCAGCCGACCCTCTCTACCGACCTGGGCGAGCTGCAAGAGAGGATCACGTCGACTCGTAAGGGCTCGATTACTTCGGTCCAGGCGATTTACGTTCCGGCCGATGACCTGACGGACCCCGCTCCCGCTACCACCTTTGCTCATCTTGACGCCACGACAGTACTCTCACGCCAAATCGCCGAGCTCGGCATCTACCCGGCGGTCGATCCCCTGGACTCGACCTCCCGGCTTCTGGATCCGCGGGTGGTCGGCGAGGAGCACTATCAGGTGGCACGCCAGGTGCAGATGATTCTTCAGCGCTATAAAGACCTGCAGGACATCATCGCGATCCTCGGGATGGATGAGCTTTCGGAGGACGATAAGTTGACGGTGGCGCGGGCACGTAAGATCCAGCGCTTCCTGTCGCAGCCCTTCCATGTGGCCGAGGCCTTCACCGGCGCTCCGGGTGTCTATGTAGAGCTCAAGGATACCATCAAAGGATTTAAAGAGATCGTCGAGGGCAAGCACGATGACATTCCGGAGCAGGCCTTCTATATGGTGGGGACCATCGAGCAGGCGCTGGAAAAGGCCAAGCGATTGGCCGCAGCCTAACAAAATTTTGAATTGCGAATTATGAATGTTGAATTCAATTAAGAATTCAAAATTAAAAATTCGAAATTATTACTGCGATGGCAGATAAGATTGGACTCAGATTAGTGACTCCTAGCCGTCTCCTCCTCGACGAGGAGGTGGACGAGGTCGCGGCGCCCGGCGCCTTGGGCCAGTTCGGCGTCTTGCCCAATCACATCTCTTTCTTGACTCTGCTCGAGGCCGGTGAGATGAGCTACAAGCAGGGAAGCCGGAGCTACCGTCTCGCCGTTAGCGGCGGGTATGCGGAAGTGTTGGATAACATTATGACCGTTCTCGCCGATACCGCGGAGTATGCCGAGGAGATCGATCTCGAGCGGGCCCGCAGCGCCAGGGAAAAGGCGGAGAGCAAGATGGCCGAGCTCGGGCCGGAGCACGAGGAGTTCCCGGCGGCCGAGGCCGCCCTGCGGCGCGCCGTGGTGCGGCTTGAGGTGGCGGGCAAGCGGGCGAATCGATAGATTAATAAAGGAGGAGTGATTATGGCCCAAGCAGCCAAACCGATCCGGGCGATGTGGAGCAAGACTTTCAGTTACGATCTATGGATGGAATCGATCGGCATCCCCATCCATAAAGGATATTACATCGGGGATTTGCGGACTTTGGAGCTGGGCTGGTGGGAGGAGCGGCAGTGCAAGGCCGCCTTTTTTCAGCTGATGGGGCAGGAGGGGGTGAGCTCCGCGCGGGTGACCGAGATCGCGCCGGGCAAGACGCTGCCGCCGCTAAAGTTCGCCCTCGATGAGCTCGTGTATGTGGCGGAGGGCCGGGGTCTTACCACCGTGTGGCTCAGAGAGGGCGGCCCCAAGAAAACCTTTGAATGGCAGAGCCACAGCCTGTTTCTGCTCCCGCACAACCACTACCATCAGTTGAGCAACATGCAGGGGGACAAGCCCGTCCGGCTGCTCCATTATAGCTATCTCCCGCTGGCCATGTCGGCGATCCAGGATCCGTCCTTTTTCTTCCACAATCCCTATGAAACCCCCGATCTTGTGTCCGGCGCGAACGGCGAATTCTATTCCGAGGCCAAGTTGATCCAGGGTCAGGGAGGGGATGAGCTTTTGGGGCTGCGCGCGTTCTGGTACGGCAATTTTTTCCCCGACATGCGGGCCTGGGACAAACTCGATGCCAACCGGAAAAGGGGCGCCGGCGGTAAGAGCGTTTTCATCCAGTTCCCGGACTCGGAGCTGTCGGCGCACATGTCCGTCTTTGCCGCTCAGACCTACAAGAAGGCGCACCGGCACGGTCCCGGCCGGGTCATTGTGATCCCGGCGGGCGAAGGGTATTCGGTCATGTGGGAAGAGGGGAAGGAAAAAATCGTCGTCCCCTGGCACGAGTGCAGCGTCTTCGTCCCTCCCAACCGCTGGTTCCACCAGCACTTCAACGCGGGGGGTCAGCCGGCCCGCTATCTCGCGCTGCATCCTCCCATGCAGTTCCACGGCCATGCCGAGAAGATCGAGGACCGGGCCAAGGACCAGATTGAGTATCCGGACGAAGATCGGTGGATCAGGCAAAAATTCGAAGCGGAGTTGGCCAAGAGAAGCCTCAGATCCCTGATGCCTGATCAGGCCTACACTGATAGGGACTACGAGTGGTCGAAGGGCATGGGCAAGCAGTAAGAGATGCACGGCGATCACGACCACGAGCACGGTGAACCCCTAGAGCTCAGGCCGACCGATATCGTGGAAGATGTCGAAGGCCTGGAGATGTTCTCGCTCAGAAGCGTCGGCATCGACATCGGCTCGTCGACCTCCCATCTGGTCTTCTCGCACCTCACCCTCAGGAGAGAGGGGGCATCGCTGTCGGGCCGGTTCAAGGTTACCGAGCGGGAAGTCCTTTACCGCTCTCCGATCATGTTGACGCCCTATATCTCAGGGACCCTGATCGATACCGATAAAGTCAAGGATTTTATCCACGAGGCCTATCGGTCGGCCGGTTTCACCTCCGAGGACATCGATACCGGAGCGGTGGTGATTACCGGGGAGGCGCTGAAAAAGGAAAACGCCAGGCCCATCGTCGAGTTCTTCGCCAAGGACTCGGGCAAATTTATCTGCGCCTCCGCGGGGCCCAATCACGAAGCGCTCCTGGCCGCTTACGGCTCCGGCGCGGTGGAGATCTCCCGCAGTGAGAAGACGTGCGTCTTGAATGTCGATATGGGCGGTGGAACCACCAAGCTCTCGTTGATCCAAGATGGGGTCGTGACCCAGACGGCTACGATGAATATCGGCGCCCGGCTCATCGCCTTCGACGATGAAGATGTGGTGACGAGGGTAGAGGAGCCTGGCAGCGTGCTCATGAGCGAACTGGGTTATGGCGTAGAGCTCGGAAAGAAGTTCGGCAGAAAACAAAAAGAGGAGTTCGCGGCTTTGATGGCCAAGCTTCTCTTCGAGCTCATCGAGGGCCGTCCGTTGTCCTCCCTGGGTCGTCGTTTGATGATTACCGAGCCGTTTCACGGCTACCGCGGAATTGAGCAGATCGACTGCATCGTCTTCTCAGGCGGGGTCTCGGAGCACATCTATGATCGTGATCGGACAGCCTACGGCGATGTCGGCCCACTGTTGGGCAAATGCGTGAGGGAAAAGTTGCGAAGGCTGCCCAAGAAAAACCTCCTGCGCGAGCCCGCAGAAGGGATCCGAGCAACGGTGATTGGCGCCGGGGAATATACCATCCAGGCAAGCGGCAACACGTGCTATATTTCCAATCTTGGGGTGCTGCCGGTCTTCGGGCTCAAGGTCGTGCGCGCGGCGCTCAACCAGAGCGATTCCGTGGAGGGGGCTCTCAGAGATGCGCTGATCAAATTTGACCTTTCCCGTTTCACTTCGGGCCTTGCCTTAGCTCTGTCTCTGGATGGCCAGCCCGATTACGCCTCCGTCAGAAGAGTGGCTGAGGGGATCGCGGCGTTTGTGCGAAACTCCGATGATGCTAAAGCCCCGCTTTATCTCACCATGGACCTCGACGTGGCCAAGTCCCTGGGCGGGATCCTCAAAGAGGAGCTTGGGTGCAAGCGGGAGGTGATTGCGGTGGACGGAATCGAGGTCGGAGACCTCGACTATATCGACATCGGGGTCCCGATGGGGATCACCGAGGTTATCCCAGTGACGGTCAAATCCCTGATGTTCCCCTCGATCAAGTCCGGCTGATCCTAAGAAAGCCGGACATGGCTGAGTATTTCGCTCTCCAGGCCGCTTTCTTTTTCGCCATTTCTCACATCTTTATCCGCCGCGGGCTGGTTACCTCGGATGCCTTCACCGGATCCTTCATCTCGCTGGTCATGACGGCGGTCACTCTGGTGACGCTGAGTCCGTTGTTCGTCCCTCTGTCGCTTTTTTGGACGCCTGCGGTCGGCTACTTCATCGCCGCCGGTATCTTTGCGCCCGCCCTGGGACGGATTTTTTCTTATAAGGGGATCGAGCGGGTCGGTGTAGGGCGCTCTGTGCCTATAGCGAATTCCTCCCCGATGTTTTCGTCCATCCTGGCGGTGCTCGTCCTGGGGGAGATTTGGACCCTGCAGAACTTCCTCGGCACAACTTTGGTCGTTCTCGGCGTGGTGATCCTTTCCCGCACCCACAGGGGCCTTGGGCAATGGCGCAAGATCGATCTCGTTTACCCGCTTGCGGCGGCTTTATCCTTTGGCATGTCGGCCATTCTGCGCAAGCTCGGCTTGTTGGTCCAGAACGTGCCGCTCGTGGCCGCGACCGTGACCTCCACTGCGGGGCTTCTCTTCGCCATGGCGATGCTCCAGATGCAGGGAGGTTGGCGCGCGCTCGCGCTCTCGCGCCGCGGCAGTACCTGGTTCTTCGCTGCGGGGCTGTGCAATACTTCCGCCATGCTCTCGGTTTTCTATGGCCTGAGCTTCGGCAGGGTGGTGATCGTGGAGCCCCTCGCTGCCACGAATCCCGTCCTCGCGATTCTTCTGTCGGCTATCTTTTTAAAAGATCTGGAAGTCGTGACGTTTCGGGTTGTGGTCGGCGCCCTGTGTACCGTGGTCGGGACGATGCTGGTCGTAACTTCTTGAAAGTTGCCGTGGACTTTCGAGCCAATGGAGCCTTGTAGATCTTGACGGTGGTCTATCCATCGGTTATAGGTGGGTGGGGTTTTTCGAGCTGGTAGCCAAGGGTTAAAGGAGGGCGGTATTCATGAAAAGATGCTTTTTGCTTGGCTTAATTTTTCTCTTTGGGACCCTGCTCGCTCCTTTAGACGCGTCCGCTGACGTAGCCGGTGCGAAAACTGAAGGCAAGGTGATCATCTATGGCTCTCTCGAGACGAGCACGGTGAACATCATAAAAAAGGCGTTTAAAGAAAAGTACGGCATCGACATAGATTATTGGTGGAGCTCATCGACCAAGATCACGGATCGAATCACAACCGAGTTCCGGGCCGGAAAGCAGCTCTTTGACGTCACTCTTAACCATCGCCCCCTGCTGAAGATCATGAAAAAGGAGGGCATTGTCGGATCCATGAGTTCCCCGGCCTTCCAGTATTTCCCGCCCGAGGTCATCGATCCCGACGTGGGGCCGGCTTATCGGTACGTCATCATCGGTATCTTATACAATGAGGCGTATATCAAAGGTGAGCAAGCGCCAAAATCGTATGAAGACATCCTCAACCCCAGATGGAAAGGCAAGTTTGTGATGGCGGATCCAACCCGGCATACCACGACGACTCAATGGCTGGCCAGCTTTCATAAGATCATGGGAAAGGAAAGGGCGGACCGGTTCATCAGAGGGCTGGGGGCACAGAAGCCCGTTCTGGTCGACTCCATTACCCCGGCGGCGCAAAAAATCCTCACCGGAGAAGTGCCCCTTGGCTTTACGTTTACCAAGTACGTCATTATATTCGGTAAAGAGGGGGCGAAGCTTGACTACGTCAAAGTCGACAAGATGCTGGGCGATGGCCAGTATGTCGGCATAAGCTCTAAGCCTCCCCATCCCAATGCGGCCCAGCTTTTTATTGATTACTTCCTTTCTGAAGAGAGCATGAAAATTCTTGCCGATGTGGGAGAAACCGTGACGCGCAAAGGAGTTTACCCCGCTCTCAAAGATGCAGATAAGATCAAGTTTGTGGAGTTTGACGAGCTAGACGAAAAAGGGTTCGCGCAGAAAACGCAGGAGTACCGCAAGATCTTTTTCCAGTGAGAGGAGTTACGGAGTTTCTCGGACAGCCCGTTTATCTGCTCTTCGCGATAAGCGGGCTAGTCCTGGCTTTTCTCAGCCTCTATCCAACCTTCTTTCTCCTTTACGGGAGTTTTCGGAGTACACCGGTTGGGGTGCCAGGAAGTTTCACCTGGGCGAACTACGTCCGCGTCTACAGCGACCCCGAGACCTATAAGCTCATAGCCAACACTTTATTTTTCGCCGCCGGGGCCTCCGGGCTGTCGGTGTTTTTGGCCCTCATGCTCGCCTGGATTACGGTTCGTACGAATGCCCCCTTCCGGGGATTGTTAGAGCTGACCGCTATTGTGCCCAACGTTATGCCTTCCCTGCTGACCGCCATCTCCTGGGTTCTGCTGCTCAACCCTACCAACGGCATCCTTAATGAGATCTTAAAGGCTAGCCTTGGCATCGCGCCGTTCAATGTTTACGGACTGTCCGGGCTGATCTTTGTTGAGGCCCTTGTGCTAACTCCGCTTGCATTCCTGATAATTGCTGCTGCGTTGCGCGGGATGGACCCAGCGCTTGAAGAGTCCGCCAAGACGCTCGGATCGAGCGAGGTGGGGGTGGCCTTGCGGATAACTTTCCCTTTGATTCGACCTGCCATTTTGGCAGCTGCTTCCCTGAATTTTGTCAGAGCCGCGGAGACCTTTGACACCCCCGCGATCATCGCCCTACCAGCGCGGATCGAAGTTTTCACGACGAAAATTTTCCGCGAGGCGATTGGGTCTTTCCCGGCCAACCATAATCTTGCAGCCACTTATGGGGTTGGCCTGCTTACCCTGACCTTATTTTTCGTCTATCTCTACCGCCGGCTTACGTCCCAAGTGGAAAGGTACGCAACGGTGACCGGCAAAGGGTTCAAACCCCATCTTATAGATCTGCGGGGCTGGAGGTACCCGGCATCTCTCGCCGCCCTTCTCATCCTTATCATGATGGTCATCCTTCCCTTGCTCACTCTCGGTCTTGTCTCGATCATGCCTTACTACCAGACGCCGAGGTGGCATATTCTATGGAGCCTGACCGTCAGGCATTATGTCAGTATGCTTCAGGATGATAGGATTTACCGCGCGTTCCAAAATAGCCTTTTCTTGGCAGTAGTCGGGGCCACGGTTTGCATTCTCTTTGCGACCGTCATTTCCTATCTCACAGTCAAGACGAGGATCCGAGGCCGGGGTCTGCTGGAGAGCTTGGCGTTTATCCCCTGGGCTTTCCCGGGAGCGGCCCTCGCGATCGGGATTCTGTGGGCGTATATTAATTTTCCCATTCCGATTTACGCGACGGTATGGATTCTCATGGTCGCCTACATCACAAGGTACCTTCCCTATGGCCTTCGGTCCGTCAGCGGCACCATGGTCCAGATCCATACGGACTTGGAGGAGGCCTCTGCGGCATGCGGGGCGGGATTCTTCGCGACCTTTCGGCGGGTATTGGTTCCGCTCGTGAGCCGCGGGATGCTCGCGGGTTGGATTGTCTTGGCAACCTTTTTCATTCGGGAGTTTAGCATGTCAATCTTTTTGTACAGCCCCGGTGCGGAGCCGCTCGGGCCCCTACTTTACTTCTACTATCAGGAGGGGTCCTTTGGGGCGATGGCGGGGGTGGGTGTTTTGATTACGCTGGTGTCAGTTGTGTTGGTCGTCGGTACCCGCGTGTTCGTCAGGGGTGAGGCTGTAGGATGATTCTGTAAGTTGAATTAAACGCTATACGGAGGTGAAGCATGGCAGTTAAAGTGATGCGTATTGAGAATGCTCCGGTCAAGATCATGCGCTGGAACCGGGGTAAAACATTGAGGCTCGTCGACGAGGAGGACGGGGCCAGGAATGTCGACGTCCATATCAATCTCATCAACATCGATTCCGGCCCTGGACCTACCCACTATCACGCCAAAGCGGAAAATATCTATATCGTGCTGGAAGGGCACGTAGAGGCCATTGTCGAGGGCAAGAAATACCGCCTGGGACCTGGGGAGGTGGCTTTTATCCCTCCCGGAGTCCGGCACGCCGCGGGGAACTGTGGGGATACCGTGGCACGGGTGATCGAAATCTACGCGCCAGCAGGGCAAGATTTCCATATCGTCGATGGCGAAGAAAAGAAGTAGCTTTCCAGGAGGCGGATAGCCGGAACAAGAGAGAAGGGAGCCGTATGGCAGACTACGACGTCTGTTTTCGGGAAGGGCGTGTCTACCTCTGGGGGCAGTTGCTGGACCTCGATCTCTACGTGGCGGAAGAAAAAATCGCCCTTCTTTGCCGAAGGGGGGAAGGGCCCAGTGCCAGGCAAGTTATTAGTGTTGCGGGCAAAATGATCCTTCCGGGGGTCATCGATCTGCACGCGCACACCCGAGACCCTGGTTATACCCAGAAAGAGGATTTCACTACGATATCCCAGGCCGCAGCGGCGGGCGGTGTGACCACCTGGATCGATATGCCGAACGTCGAGCCTCCAACAACCACCGTGCAGCTCTTTGAGGAAAAGAGGGCGCGCGCTGAACAAGCATCGCTTGTGGATTTCGGTCACTTCGCCTCGGGTGTCGACCTGAAAGAGATCCCCAAACTGGCCGCCGCAGGGGTTACCGGTTTCAAGATCTTTCAGGTCTCGGGCGCCTACCCCCACGATCCGAGGCTCGCCTTGAACGACGAGGGGCAGCTCCTGCGGCGGTTTCGGGAGATTGCAAAAACCGGGCTGCCGTGCGTGGTCCATCCGTTCAACCAGTCCCTCTTTGATTTCTTTTCCGAGGAGGCATTCGCTCGCGGCAAACCTCGGAACCACGTGACGTTTGCCGAACTCTATACCAGTGAAGTTGTCTGGGGGAGCGCCATTGCCAGCTTGCTTTCGTTACAACGGGAGTCCGGGGTCCGTCTTCATGTCGTTCATACCCACTCTGCGCGAAGTCTCAGGCTCCTTCGCCAGGCGAAGGCATCGGGGCAGACCGTGACCGTGGAGATCGATCCCAAGTACTTTCACCTGGGGAAAAAGGATCTCGACGAAAAGGGACCCCAAGTCTGCCCCGCTGGTTTCGTGACCGAAGATCCCGAGCGGATGGCGGAGATTTGGCGCTCTTTCCATGACGGGACCATCGACTCCGTCGGTTCCGATCACGCGCCCCATACCAAAGAGGAGATAGAAAAGCAGCGCACCGACGCCTGGGGGGCGGCCATGGGGAATCCCCAGTACGACCATTATCTCTCGATTTTTCTGAATGACGTGCATGAGGGAAAAATCACCCTGGCAAATCTTGTCCGCTGTCTTTCGGAAAATCCCGCGCGGATCCTCGGTCTGTTTCCCCGCAAAGGGGTACTGCTTCCGGGGTCAGAGGCCGATCTCGTCGTCGTCGATTTCGAGCGCGAGAGAATCCTCAGCAACGAAGGGCTTTACACCAAGGTCCAGTGGAGTCCCTACGCCGGGTGGAAGGTCAGGGGAATGCCGGTGCTGACGATGGTTCGAGGAACGATCGTGGCCGAAAACGGCGAGGTCGTTGGGAAGCGTGGTCATGGAAAATTTATCCCGGGCATCGCCCAGAGAGGGCCGGTGACCCTCGGGTGAGCCGGGAACGCGAGGAGAGTGCTTGATATGGCAAGAATTCAGTTCGGAGTTTTACTCCCCCACTTCGGTAAGGAAGCCTCGCCCTCCCGGCTCATCGACGGCTCTAGGATGTGCGAAGAGCTGGGATTTGACTCGGTCTGGGTCAGAGACCATCTCCTGTGGCATCCCCATGGGATGGAGAGAGCCGGCTTAAAGTTTGTCGAACCGTTCATTACCTTGGCCGCCATTGCTGCCGTGACCAAAAAGATCCTTCTAGGAACGGCCGTCATCATCCCCGTTCGCTGGCCGCTCAAGCTGGCGCAGGATCTGGCAAGCCTTTCCTACATGGCCGGTGGGCGCGTGATCGCCGGGGTCGGCCTCGGCAGCACGCCGGCGGAGTTGGCAGCGGGCGGGCTTAACGGCGAGCAGCGGGTCGAGATTCTCAGGGAGACGGTGGAGATCCTCCGGCTTATCTGGAAAGAGAACAACGCCTCTTACAGGGGAAAGATATTTTCTTTCGAAGATATCACGATTGAGCCCAAGCCGGTCGAACCGATTCCGATCTTTTACGGGGGTGGCACCAGGGCTTCTGTGCGCCGTGTGGCCGAATATTGTGACGGCTGGATTCCGGGCCGGGTTCCGATGGCCACCTTCGACGATCGCCTGAAGTACCTGCGCGAGCTCACCGATAGAAAGATTGTTCTCGGAAATATACCTATCGTGAGGATCGACAAAGACCGCGCCCGGGCGCGCGCCGATGTCGATGTTATGGCACTGGCGGGGAGTTCGGAAGGGACACCCCATTGGATCAAGCCTCCTTCAGGCAAGTTTGAGACCATTGAGGACCTGGAAGGCCTCCTGGTCGTGGGGGATCCGGATGACTGCGCCGCGGAAATAGAGAAGTTTCGCCAAAGAGGGGTGGAGCACTTTGTGTTCGACCTGCGGCTTCAATACCACCGTTACGAAGAAAGCCTGAGGTTGATCGGCGAGGAGCTACTGCCCAGGTTTCGGTAATTTTTTTGCGGTGGCGGGATATTAACGTCTTTCACGAAGCCGGGATCCCGGGGGTCATGTACGGACCCGGCATCAGCGTGTTGGGAGGTCTCTCCGCGATCAAAGCGGAGGAGCTGGTTCAGGCAGCGCGGCTCTATGCGTGGATTGCGTTGGAGACTTGCGGCGTCGCGAGTTGAAGCCCCGGCGCGGAGGCGTTAACCTACCTGACCATGGAGCGCTTTGACTTTGGCGGTGAGTTCGTCTGGCAGCCGACGCCAGAATATGTGTCCAAGAGCCGTCTCAAGCGATTCATGGACCGGCACGGAATAGCGGGTTTTGCCGAGCTGCTGAAGCGATCCACCGAAGATCTGGAGTGGTTTTGGAGCGCCGTCCTGAAGGATCTGGAGATCGAGTTCTATAAACCTTACGAGCGCGTCTTGGACAGCAGCCAGGGGATCGCCTGGACGCGCTGGTGTGTCGGCGGCCAGATGAATATCGCTCATAATTGTTTGGATAAGCGGATGGGGACGCCGCTGGAGAAACGCGCGGCTCTGCGTTGGGAAGGGGAAGAGGGAACGACGAGGAGCCTCACCTACGGGGAGCTTTGCCGGGAAACCAACCGCCTGGCCAATGCGCTGCGCGGCCTCGGTTTAAGGAAGGGGGACGTCGTCGGAATTTTCCTGCCTATGGTGCCGGAGACCGCCACCGCATTTTTTGCCGTGGTGAAAATCGGCGCCATCGTTCTGCCTCTTTTTTCCGGTTACGGCGCGGCTGCGGTCGCGACACGACTGGCGGACGCCTCGGCCAAGGGCCTGATAACCGCGGACGGATTCTATCGCCGCGGGCAGAAGGTTGCGATGAAAACGATCGCCGATGAGGCGCTGTCCGAGGTGCCATCGGTGGAGCATGTCATCGTGGTGAATCGCTTGGGGGTCGAGGCTCCCTGGAATGAAGGGCGAGATCACTGGTGGCATGAATTGGTTCAAAATAAAACCGCCGATTTCGAGACCGAAAGGACCGAGGCGGAAGACCCCCTGATGATCATCTACACCTCCGGCACCACGGGTAAACCCAAGGGAGCCGTGCATACCCATTGCGGGTTTCCCGTGAAAGCGGCCCAGGACATGGCTCACGGCCTCGACTTACAAGAGTCGGACACGCTCTATTGGGTCACCGACCTCGGCTGGATGATGGGTCCGTGGGAGGTGCTGGGAACGACGCTCTTGGGAGCCACGATGGTATTCTACGATGGTGCGCTCGACTATCCCGGCCCCGATCGCCTCTGGTCTTTGGTCAGGCGTCAACGTGTGACGGCCCTGGGGGTTTCCCCAACCTTGGTGCGTTCTCTGCTGCGCTACGGCGACGAGCCGGTGAAAAAACATGATCTCGCCTCCCTGCGCATCCTGGGCTCGACGGGGGAGCCCTGGAATCGGGACCCATGGCTATGGCTTTTTAAGACCGTCGGCGGTGAGCGCCTTCCCATCATCAACTACTCCGGCGGGACGGAAATTTCGGGCGGGATCGTCATGGGGAATGTTTTGACCGCTCTTAAGCCGTGCTCTTTTTCGGGGCCCCTTCCGGGGATGGCGGCCGATGTCGTCAATGAAAAAGGGGAACCGGTGCGCAACCAGGTGGGTGAGTTGGTGGTGCGGAAGCCCTGGATCGGGATGACCCGAGGCTTCTGGAAGGATCCAGAGCGCTATCTTCAGACCTACTGGGCACGCTTTCCGGACCTCTGGGTGCACGGAGACTGGGCTGCCATCGATCAGGATGGGTTATGGTATATCCTGGGTCGCTCGGACGATACGATTAAAATCGCCGGCAAGCGGCTCGGGCCCGCTGAAGTCGAATCCGTCTTAATTGCTCATCCTGCGGTTTGCGAGGCGGCGGCCATCGGCATACCCGATGCCGTGAAGGGAGAATCCCTCATCTGCTTCTGTGTCTTGAACACTGGGTTCGCTGCGACCGAGGTCCTGGCCGAAGCGATCAAGGAACTTGTGGCCCAAAACCTTGGCAAGCCGCTGAAGCCCTCGGTGGTGAAGTTCGTCAAGGACCTGCCGAAAACGCGCAACGCCAAGGTCATGCGTCGCGTAATCCGGGACGCGTACCTGAAGCAAGAGATGGGAGATCTCTCCGCGCTCGAAAATCCCTCGTCGGTCGAGGAAATCCGCCGAGCGAATTGAAAAGCCGGTGTACTTCAGTCCTGGGGAGCGAGACTTAATGTCAAATCCTTTTCGCCAACGCTGTCCAACCGCCTGCCCTGGTAATTCACCCTCTACGCGAAAAATAGATTGACAAGTAGCCCGTAGGTAACTGAAAGTTCGGTGGGTAAGGGTTTGCGTGCTGAGAAACGCGGACGGCTAAACTCCCTTCATGCTCATGGTTCGGTCGAACGAGCTCGGTTAGAAGAGAAACTGGCAAATGGCCGAGTATTTTGCCCTGCAGGCCGCGCTGTGCTTCGCCGTTTCCCACGTTCTGATCCGCCGCGGGCTGGTCACTTCCAACGCGCTCGCTGGCTCGTTTTTCTCCCTCACGCTCTCGGCGGCCGTGATGTGGCTTCTCGCGCCGTTTTTTGTTCCCTTCGCCAAGTTTTGGACCCCCGCGCTCGGTTACTTCATTGTCGCCGGCGTCTTTGCGCCGGCTCTGGGCCGGACCCTGAATTTCGTCGGAATCGAGCGCATTGGCGTGGCCCGCTCCGTGCCGGTGATCAACATTTCTCCGGTGGTTGCGTCCATTCTTGCCGTGTTCGTGCTGCGCGAAGTTTGGACCCTGCAGAACATGCTCGGCACCGGATTTGTCGTGCTCGGAGTGATTGTGCTTTCGTCGGCGCAACCGGCAAAAGGGCTCTGGCGTAAAATCGACATCATTTATCCCCTTTTGGGAGCCATCGTCTTCGGTATCTCCATCAACCTCAGAAAATTGGGCTTGATGGTGGACAACGTGCCTTTCATCGCCGCCGCCGTAACGTCGACGACGGGTTTTTTGTTTGCTTTGGGCATGCTCCGAACCACGCGTGGCCGGCAGATCTTCTCCATGTCCCGACAGAGCTTCGGCTGGCTCTTCGCCGCCGGGATAGTGAATACGGGAGCCGTGCTCTCGAATTTCTATGCTTTGAGTCTTGGCAAGGTGGTGATCGTCGAGCCCCTGGTGAGCACGAATCCGGTGTTGTCGATTCTCTTGTCGGCGATTTTTTTAAAAGACTTGGAGACAGTGACGTCGCGTGTGATCGCAGGTGCGCTGTGCACTGTAGTGGGAACGATTCTCGTGGTGACGTCCTGAATGATTTGTGCACTTATTCGCCATAGCAGCCGTATGTGATAGGCTGCCGGAAGAGACCATGACTTTGCAGCTTACCTGTTCGTAGGCAGCACCGGATGGATGTAAGATAAGAGCGAGTATCGGAGACGTGAGCACAGCAAGCAAAATCGCGATAGTTACGGGTGCCGGGACGGGCATCGGCAAGGCGGTTGCACTCGCGCTTCTGAAGGAAGGATACAGCGTGGTGCTGGCCGGGCGGCGCGCGGAGATGCTGGAGCAGGTGGCAAGAGAATCGGGCTCCCCGCGATCGCGCGTTCTGGTCCTTCCCACGGACGTGAGCGGCCCGGCATCGGTGCGCGCCCTCTTCGCCAAGACCAAGGAGGTCTTCGGCCGTCTCGACCTGCTGTTCAACAACGCCGGCGTTAGCGCGCCGGCCGTGCCGCTCGAGGAACTGGGCGTCGAGCAGTGGAAGTCGGTGGTGGATATCAACCTGACCGGTGCGTTCTTATGCACGCAGGAAGCGTTCAAGCTGATGAAGAGCCAGAGCCCACGCGGCGGGCGTATCATCAACAACGGCTCGATCTCTGCGTATGTACCGCGCCCGAATTCCGCGCCCTATACAGCGACCAAGCACGCTATCACCGGTCTGACGAAGTCGACCTCGCTGGACGGGCGGAAGTACGACATCGCGTGCGGCCAGATCGACATCGGCAACGCCGCGACCGATTTTACGGCGAGGATGGCCCAGGGAATATCGCAGGCGGACGGCGGAATCGCAGTCGAACCGCGCATGGACGTCGCGCACGTGGCCCGCGCGGTGCTCTACATGGCCGGCCTGCCGCTGGATGCCAACGTGCAGTTTATGACCGTGATGGCCACCAAGATGCCCTTCATCGGCCGAGGCTAGCATGCCGGCATCACGCCCGAGCGTGCATCAGAGAACTTGAGAGTGGTCGTCAGCCACCAGTTCTGACTACGATCTAACCAGCGGCAGGACCTTCTCGCCGAAAAGGTCCACCTGCCTGAGGTCAGGCTTGGCGACTCCGATGATCAGGGTTTGAAGTCCTTTGGCGAAAGTGGCTCGGATGCGCTCAGCACAGGCCTCAGCCGAGCCCACGAGAAGGTGCTTCTCCACGTCCATTCTCACGGCTCCGTAGTAGCGCTTTAGGTAGGCTTCGCAGGCCTCAATAGCCTTAGCTTTGTTGTCGTCAATGACCATGAAGGTAAGGCAGGCCTTTTCGATCTCTGCGGCATTGCGTCCGGCCGCCTTTGCCGAGCCTTCAATCTTGTCCCATATTTTGGCGAATTCGGGGACCGACGAGCTGCTGCAGATGTAGCCCTGCGCCATCCGTCCCACTCGCCTGAGTACGCTTTCAGCCGAGCCGCCCATCCATATGGGAGGATGGGGGACTTGGATCGGGCGCGGACCGATGGTGAGGTTCGTGACCCGGAAAAATCTGCCCTGATGGTTGACGTTCTCCTCTGTCCAAAGGCGGCGAATCAATTTGATCGCTTCTTCGGCACGGCTCCCTCTACCTTCGAAAGGCACCTCCACAGCGCTAAAATCGTTTGGGCGACTGCCGAAGCCGATCCCCAGGGTTACCCGCCCAGCCGACAAGAAATCTAGCGTGGCGACCGTTTTCGCTACCAGGGCCGGGTGCCTGACGGCGGGGAGTAAGACCGAAGTTCCCAACCTGATTTTGTTGGTGACGGCTGCGGCGGCGGCAAGCAGTGTGAGCGGCTCCAGGTTATCGTATGCGACCCGGTCGATGCTCCACAAAGAATCGAGTCCCATGTCGTCGCATTTCCTGGCCATCGCGGTGACAAATCCAGGCTGGATCTGCGGCGCTGGGTTGACAAAGCAAAGGCCGATCTTTCCCATCGTGCTTCCCCTTTCTCGTTTCCCTTTACAGGCTAAGTGAGGAGGAATCGTTCTTTGCGATCCATCACGTAGGGCCACAGGAGAGATGTTTACGGAACTCACCGAGCCCGGCTTGCCTACTCAAGCTAGCCCGATAAGCTCTCAGTCTTAGGGCCAGCGGCCCCTGTTAAGAGGGCTGGGGTTGGCTCTGTCCCGCTTCCGAGGCCCCTAGCACCTGGGCAGCTTTCTTCACGTCGCGCGGCTTGACCCAGAGGATGGCCCCATAGCGTCCGAATCCTGCCGCCACTGCGTTCACGGCGGTCACATTGATTTTGGCTTCCGCCAGTTTGGATACGAACTCCGCGATCGCCCCTACCCGGTCATCTCCTTGGATCAGAAACCCACTTTTCGGGCCCACGAGCTTGAGCTTGGCCTTTTTGGCGGCGGCCTTAAACGCTGCCTGATCCGCCGGGATGAAATCGATCTGCGCGCGCCGGCCTTTGGGAAAGCCGGTGAAGGCAAGCAGATTGATCCCTTCCCCCTTCAGCATATTGAGCAGCTTCGCGCCCTCCCCCGGCTTGTCGCTAACCTCCGTGTAGAAATACTGGACCCGCTGGATCGTTTCGGCCATGGCACCACCCTCCTTTTGTGTTGGTACGGAGTCGTTCCGAAAGTACGCCTTAACGCTAATCATAGCGTCATCTCGTGTCAACTCTGTCTGGTTGTCTTCACCGCAAAAATTGTTAAGATGATGCCGATTTTTCATGTACAAAGAAGATACTATCGCCGCGATCGCAACTCCAGTGGGTGAGGGCGGAGTGGCGATTGTGCGCATCAGCGGTCCCGAAGCAGAGCCTATCACCAGACAAATCTTTTGCCGTAGCCGCGGAAAGAACGGCAACCTCCGCTCCCATACCCTTCACCATGGGACAATTCGCGACCCAGAAACCGGAGTGGTATTGGACGAGGTTTTGTTGGCCTTGATGCGCAAGCCGCGGAGTTATACCGGCGAAGACGTGGCTGAGGTTCATTGCCACGGTGGCCCCTATCTCGTGCGGCAGGTTCTGCGGCTCGTTCTCGCGTGCGGTGCCCGCCCCGCTGAGCATGGAGAATTCACCAAAAGGGCTTTTCTCAACGGCCGCCTGGATCTCGTCCAGGCGGAAGCTGTGCTTGATTTGATCCGCGCGCGCACGGAAGGGGGGATGCGTCTCGCCCTGGGGCAAGTGCGGGGGGAACTCTCCAAGTGGGTGGGCGAGCTACGCGAAGAGCTGCTCGATATCCTGGTGCAGGTTGAGGCCGCGATCGATTTTCCCGAGGAGGAGATCGAGCTGCTCCAGCGGGAAGAGCTACGGGGTAAAGTTGAAGCCTTGAGACAAAAGATCGTAGCCATTATTGCCAGCTACGAATGGGGGAAACTCTTCCGCGAGGGGGCCAGAGTTTGCATAGCGGGGCGGTCCAATGTGGGGAAGTCGAGTCTTTTCAACGCTCTTTTAGGAGAAAAGCGGGTGATCGTCACTCCCGTTCCGGGCACGACGAGGGATGTCATCGAGGAGAGCATCAATCTGGGAGATCTTCCGGTTGTGCTTTGGGATACGGCCGGCATTCGCGCCACCGAGGATCCGGTGGAGCGGATCGGGGTGGATTTGTCGTTGCAGCGAGCCGCCGAAGCAGAAGCGGTCCTGGTAGTCATGGATGGATCGGAAAGCGTGAGCCCTGAGGATCGATCCATCCTCGATGCCGTAAGAGGAAAGAAGGGCCTGATCGTCGTCAACAAGTCGGATCTGCCTTTGGGGCTTGATCTGAATTGGGTGAGCGCGACTGCGCCGGAGAAAAGTTTAATACAGGTATCGGCGAGGGATGGGATTGGGCTGGACGAGTTAAAGCATGCGCTGAGAGAGCTTTTGCTTGATGCCCAAACCGAGTCGCCCATTGTACTGACTAACGTGCGCCACAAAGCAGCCCTGGGACGGGCAGGGACGAGCCTTGCGGCCGCTGTGCGGGCTTTGGTGGATGGGTTCCCGTCCGAGCTTGTTGCAGTTGATCTACAAGCGGCGAAAGATGGTCTTGAGGAGATTATCGGCGTGGTAAGCAGCGATGATATTTTAGAACGAATTTTTGCCAACTTTTGTTTAGGAAAATAATATATTAGTAATAACAAATAAGTGTAAAGTGGCAATTTTGATACATAGAATTTGCTAATTGTTTCACGGGAAACATGTGGACGTATGGGCACAAGAATTTATGACCTCATAGTAATTGGAGCCGGCCATGCGGGTATCGAGGCTGCCCTGGCGACCGCTCGGATGGGATGCAGGACTTTAATGCTGACCCTAAACCTCGACCATATCGGGCAGATGTCTTGCAATCCAGCCATCGGAGGTATCGGTAAGGGGCATTTGGTAAAAGAAATCGATGCCTTGGGTGGCGAGATGGGTCGGGCAATCGATGAGGCCGGAATTCAGTTTCGCCTGCTCAATACTAAGAAGGGCCCGGCTGTGAGGGCGTCACGTGCCCAGGCTGACAAGGCATTTTACCGCCAGAGGATGAAGCGGGCTTTGGAAAATTGTCTGAATCTTACCCTCCACCAGGCCAGTGTTGAGCGCCTTTTGGTTGAGAATGGTGAAGTAAGGGGGGCAGAAACCCAGATCGGTGAGATTTTCTACGGCCGCGGCGTCATTCTTACCACTGGCACCTTCCTTAAAGGGCTAATCCACGTGGGAAATAGAAATTATCCTGCTGGACGGGCGGGCGATTTTGCGGCGCAGGGACTAAGCGATTCGCTCAGAGAGCTGGGATTCAAGATTGGTCGGCTCAAAACCGGCACCTGTCCCAGGCTGGATGGGCGAAGCATCAGCTACTCGCGCTTGCAGGTTCAGCACGGCGATGATCAACCCGTGCCGTTTTCTTTCGCCACCGAAAGGATTGTCCAGAAACAGCTACCTTGTCACATCACATATACCAACAGCCAAACACATGCGATTATTCGCTCTGCCCTGCACCGCTCTCCGATGTACTCGGGGATTATCAAGAGCCGGGGGCCACGCTATTGCCCCTCAATCGAAGATAAGGTTGTTCGGTTTGCCGACAAAGAGAGGCACCAGATCTTTCTCGAGCCTGAGGGACGTGACACCGTTGAGGTTTATCCGAACGGTTTGTCGACCAGCCTGCCCCTAGATGTCCAGATTGAGATGGTTCATTCCATCGAGGGGTTGGAGCAGGCCGAGATAATGCGGCCAGGCTACGCGATTGAATATGACTACGTCGAGCCAACCCAGCTTTACCCGTCCTTGGAGACCAAGTTGGTGCGTGGGCTTTACCACGCCGGGCAGATCAACGGTACAACCGGCTATGAAGAGGCGGCTGCCCAGGGCATTATGGCCGGTATCAACGCAGCTTTGAGCCTGCACGGTAAAGAGCCCCTGGTTTTGGCACGCGATCAAGCCTACATAGGGGTTCTAATCGACGATTTAGTTACCAAAGGCACAGACGGCGAACCTTACCGCATGTTCACTTCGCGTGCCGAGTACCGGCTGCTGCTCCGCGAGGACAACGCCGATCTGCGTCTTACGGAAATTGGTTGCAACATAGGCCTCGCCCCGAGCGAATCTTTTCATCGCACAGAGCTCAAGAAGCAGCAGGTCTCCACAATTATCAAGATCCTCAAGGAAACGAAAGCGAGCCCAAGCTGTGAGTTAAACCAAAGACTTGAAGGTATCGGCTCGGCTCCATTAAAAACCCAGATTTCCTTGGCCCAGCTCGCATGCCGGCCGGAGATCACCTTTTCCCACATCGCTTCGCTTTTCCCCAAACTGGCAGAGGTGCCGCCGAGTATCAGCCTGCAAGCCGAGGTGGAGATCAAATATGCTGGATATGTGGAACGCCAACTCGAAGGGGTAAGGCGGTTTAGAAAAATGGAAAATCTCCGCCTCCCGGACAGCCTGGATTACTCCGCGATCGACGGACTCTCGCGCGAGGTACGTGAAAAGCTGACATGTATCCGTCCGCGCTCCTTAGGCCAAGCAGCGCGAATATCCGGTATTACGCCAGCGGCGCTGTCGCTCTTGTCCGTTTACTTAAAAAAACAGAAGCTGGCGTAGTCCGCTGAACGTTGCCGCGACTGAAATTATTACAGATCAGGTATCCCGCAAGTTTTCATGAGCAGGCGCAACAATTACCGTAGCCAGGTTGTGCCCGGCGGCGCTCGGCGAGAAGCGTTTCACGTGAAACGAATTTTTTGCTTTCTTTTCCGCGGCGGCTGTGTTATTAAATAACACGTCACTGTTATATTTCTATAACTTATTGATTTTCCAGCAGTTTTTGTGGCTAAAATAGTAGCAGTTGCCAATCAAAAGGGGGGTGTGGGTAAAACCACGACCGTGGTTAACCTGGGGGCTTCGCTGGCCATAGCCGAGAAAAAAACATTGCTCGTTGATGTGGATCCGCAGGGGAACTGTACCACGGGATTCGGTATCGAGCGGAGCAAAATCAGTCGCAGCCTTTATGAAGTGCTGATAGGAGCTTGTGAACTCGTAGAGGTTTTCTGCCAAACTGAGCTGCCCAATCTCCTTCTCGTTCCGGCAACCAAAGATCTGATTGGTGCCGAGATCGAGTTGGTGAGTTTAGAGAAAAGGGAGTGGAGGCTTAAGGAGGCGATCGCGGCGATTGAGCAGGATTTCGACTATATCCTTCTTGATTGCCCGCCATCCTTGGGACTTCTCACCTTAAACGCGCTGACCGCCGCCAACTCTCTTCTCGTTCCGCTGCAGTGCGAATATTACGCGCTTGAGGGGCTTAGCTCGCTGCTCGAAACGTTAAAGCTCGTGCAAAAGAGGCTGAACCCGGAGCTTTTTTTGGAGGGTATTGTGTTGACGATGTTCGACAGCCGGAACCGGCTCTCACACCAGGTGGCCGACGAGATCCGCCAGCACTTTCCAGACCGCGTCTTTCGCACCGTGATCTATCGAAACGTGCGCCTTAGCGAGAGCCCGAGCCACGGTAGGCCAGCTCTGCTCTACGATGTTTATTCTACCGGGGCGCAGAATTACCTTGAGTTGGCCAAGGAAATAATTCGCAATGGGGAGGTAAACCGCCGTGCTGAAGAAGGGACTAGGTAGGGGACTGGGTGCTCTCATCACTGGGGTCGAAGAGCCAAAGGAGCCGGGCCAGCTCCAGTTGGAGGTGGATAGCATTGTGCCGAGTCCTTTCCAACCGCGCCGCGCCTTTGATCCAGGGAAGATAGAGGATATGGCGGCTTCGATGCGGGATCAGGGGGTTATACAGCCGCTCCTGGTGCGCCGCCATGGTGACGGGTATGAGCTGATCGCGGGCGAACGGCGCCTGCGCGCAGCAGTAAAGGCAGGGCTGAGAAAGGTCCCGGTCGTCGTCAAAGAAGCCAGTGATGTCGAGGCCCTGCAGTTGGCACTGATTGAAAATCTCCAGCGCGAAGATCTCAATCCCATGGAAGAGGCCTCTGCCTACCAGCAGCTGCAGCGGGAGTTCGGCTTGAGCCAGGAGGAGATTGCCGCACGGGTGGGAAAGAGCCGACCGGCCGTGGCGAACGCGATGCGCCTGCTCTTCTTGCCGCAAGCGCTTCAGGAAGAGGTGGCACAGGGAAAGCTTCCGGCAGGGCAGGCCAGAGCGCTCCTGGGTTTGCAGGAAGAAGCTGCCATTGTCGCGGCGGCGCGCGAAGTGATGGCTAAAGGACTTTCTGCCCGCCAAACTGAAAGGTTGGTCAGCCGTCTTAAATCCGGCAGGAAGCGGCGAAGAGGGATAGCCTCTGCGGACCCGGATCTCCGCGCCCTTATCGAGAGACTACAGCGCGCCCTAGGGACCAAGGTTCGTCTCATTCAGCGGGCAGGCTCGGGCGCGGGCAAGATCGTGGTTGAGTATTACTCTGCCAACGATCTGGAGCGAATTCTCCAGGCGATTTTGAATGAGACCAGTGGCGAAGATCGGTCGATGCCGGTTTAGGGCCTTTCGTAATAGAGCCTATCGGTTATTGGCGCTCGCCGTAGCTGCACGCTAGTTTCCGGCCACTGGCTGTCAGCCTGCGCGTCAGGGAGGAAAGAAATGGAAGCTCCTTACGTGAGAACTATGGTTCCAGCAGCTCCTTGAGATCGTCCCACTGCGTGACCGGTGGCGAGCAGGTGAAATTGTGGCAAACATAGGCGGTCGGCCGGCCATTTACCTGAGTTTTTCCCTCCAGAAGCTGTGAGTTCAGACTCATAGGCTCGCCCGGGACGAGCAGTTGAAGAGTCTTGTTGGGCAGGTAGAGGGAGTGGATCTTTTGTACGAGGTCTTTAAGCTCCGGATCTCCTCTCTCTCCGACCAAGACGATCTCCTTCGGCTTTGCCAAATAAAAGTCCAAGGCTGAGAACATGTGGGTGAAACCAAACGGTTGTTTCTCCATGGCATCGTAATAGAGCCGTAGGCACCGTTCCGCCCTTTTGAGGTACTCCTCCCTGCCGGTGTAGTGGTAGAGCCTCAGGAGCAACTGAATGGCGCTGGAGTTTCCTGACGGAATGGAGCTGTCGAAGGCGGGCTTGGTCCGGCTGATGAGCTTTTCGTGCGACCTTCCGGTGTAAAAGAAGCCGCCGTCGATGTCATCCCAGAACTCGTCGATCATCTTCTCGGAAAGCCCGATAGCCTGTTTCAATAGGGAGCGCTCCAAGGTGACTTCGTAGAGGTCCAGAAGCCCAAGCGCCAAAAAAGCGTAATCATCGAGGTAACCACGGAGTTTTGCCTGGCCGTCTTTATAGGTGTGGAGCAAAAAGCCATCCTCGACCATCCGGCTGAAGATGAAGCCCACGGTTTTCTCAGCAGCTTCCAGATAACGCCTTTCCGGTAGGATTCGGATCGCTTCAGCGAGCCCGGTGAGCATGAGGCCGTTCCACACCGTTAAGATCTTTTCGTCCCGAAAAGGCTTTACCCTTTTCTCTCTTTCTTCAAAGAGCTTCCGCTTGGCCTCCGCCAGCAAGCGGTCGATCTCTTGGGGCTCCCGGCGGAAATATCTGGCCGCTTGGTCCAGGCCCAGGATGGGATGAAGGATGTTTCTGCCTTCAAAGTTGCCTGGTTCGCTGACATCGTAGATCCGGCAGAAGATTTGACCGGCCTCTTCACCCATGATTCGCATGACTTCCGCTTCGCTCCAGACGAAGAACTTTCCCTCCTCGCCTTCGCTGTCCGCATCTTGGGTGGAATAGAAACCTCCTTCCGCATGGAACATCTCGCGCAGAAGGTATTCCACGGTCTCTTCTACGACTCGCTTAAAAGAGAGATCGCCGGTGAGGTAGAAGGCTTGAGCATAGGTCCGGGTGAGCTGTGCGTTGTCATAGAGCATCTTCTCGAAATGGGGCACGAGCCACTTATCGTCGACGGAGTAGCGGTGGAAACCGCCGCCCAGATGGTCATAGATGCCGCCCTGCGCCATCTTGGTCAGCGTGTGGACCACCATCTGGAGAAAACGCTCGTCTTTGGATGCGCGGTAGTGGCGCAGGAACAGCTCCAGGACGCCTACGTTGGGAAACTTGGGCGCCCTGCCGAGCCCGCCATGCTCAGAGTCATAAGCCTGGGCGAGCTGAGATGCGCTTTGCGCGACGATGTCGGGGGAAAACGGGCGCCGGCTCTCTTTCAAGCCTGAGAGCTGGGCGAGGGCGCTTACAAGCTGTTCGACATTCCGCGTGACGTCACTTGGTCTCTCCCGATAGGCCTGGGCCACCGCTTTGAGAATTTTAGGGAAACCGGGAGTCCCGTAGCGGTCTTCGGGAGGAAAATAGGTGCCACCGTAAAAGGGCTTTCCTTCCGGGGTGAGAAAAACCGTTAGCGGCCAGCCGCCGCGTCCAGTAAGCATCTGCACGGCGTTCATGTAGATCTCGTCGAGGTCGGGTCGTTCCTCGCGATCGACTTTGATGTTGACGAAGAGATCGTTCATCAAAGCCGCGATCTCCTCGTTTTCAAACGACTCGTGCTCCATAACGTGGCACCAGTGGCAGGCCGAATAGCCGATGCTTAGCAAAATCGGCTTGTTCTCGTGCTGCGCCTTCTTAATGGCTTCTTCGCCCCACGGATACCAGTCCACGGGGTTGTGGGCGTGCTGGAGAAGGTACGGGCTGGTTTCGTGGATAAGACTGTTGGTAGGCATCTTTCTCTCGGCAGTGGCCGACGAGAGCATTATCTGCCCGAAATCTGTTTCACGAAACCGCTGGATTCAATCTCTTGCAGCAGCGACGTGTTCACGAAGTCCTCGGGCTTAGCTTTTTTCGCCTTCGGGTTGCTTTCCGCTATGGTATCCAACAAAAATTTCATCCCCTTTAGGTTAGCATAGGGGACCGCGTCTATCTTCGGCACGTAATAGTCATAGGCGCTCTGAATGACATCCGCGTCCGAGATTCTGAGATGCCGTTCAATAACCTTGAAACCAAAGGCCCGGTCGTTTTTTAGCCGCTGGATCCCTTCCATCATCCCTTTCAGAAAACGCAGTGCGACTTCATGGTTTTTCTCGATGAAGCTCTTGGTCGTGCCCATGCCTTGATGCTGATAGTCCAGGCCGATCGTGGAATAATCCATCAGCGAGCGAAGGCCCATCTTCTTGGCCTGATGAGCGAAAGCCTGTTCGAGCAGCGTCGCCTGGATAGCTCCCTGGCTCACTGCCGCCAGCCGCTCCGGATTTCCCCCGGTCTGGAGAATTACCACGTCTTTTCCGGGCCTAAGCCCGTTTTTTTCCAATCCCCAACGGGCCAGAAAATCGGCTGACCCCCCAAAACGGGCAATCCCCAGCCTCTTGCCCTTCAAATCCTCAAGCCGTTTGATTTCCTTGGAAACAATCAATTCGTAGGGAGCAAAGTTGACCGTGCCGGCCATCATGACGGCGTCTCTACCGGCAAGAGACGCGTTAATTAATCCGGAACCGGCGATCGAGATCATCTGCACCTCGCCGGACAACATCGCGGCCAGCGCCGTAGAGGATCCCGACAGGACCAGCGGCTTGACCTCTAAGCCTTGTTTTTTGAAGTACCCGCCATCCACGCCCGCCAAGACGGGGGTATTCGACGGCGTGATGGAGACGAGGCCGACGTACAGGCTACGGGAGGTCTGAGCCGAGGCTGCCACAGGACTAAGGATCGCCAACCACACGAGCAGTGCGATGAGTTTTAATTTAGTTCGCATTGCTAAACCCTCCGCTTAGGAGTTAATGTTGCGGCATTTTCTGGCCCTTCAGCGTGACGATCATACCCGTCACTTGCAGCGAGTCCGCATCTGTATCGCCGTAAAGCCTTTTGAGCAGCGCCTCCACCTTCCGTAAGATCTCTGCGTAATCCCCCTCGATCTCTTGCTTCAGCCCCGCAGGCAATTGGCTGAATTCGTTCTCAATGTTCCGGAGCCAGTTCTTTAAGTAGCTCTTGTCGACTTTTTCCTCGCTGTAGAGGTAGCCTTCCAGCGAGCCCAGGCGGGACCCCAAGTCAAATAGGCGGCGGTTGATCGACATGGCCTCCCACTTATCCATAGGTTTCTCCTGAGTCCGACAGCCTTGGTCTTATCTGAGCTTCATATCGAGGGCCACAGGTCCCTTCTCACCCTTTCGGGTCTGGAATTGTACCGTATCCCCGTCGTTGAAGTCTTCAAACTGGACTCGCGGCGCCATGCTGCCCCGATGGAAGAAAACATCCGCGCTGCCGTCGTCGGGGACGATGAAGCCAAAGCCCTTTTGGCGCATGATTTTTTTAATGGTTCCGGTCATAAATTCCCCCCGCGATTGCGAAACCTAAGAACTCCCTACCCTGTTTCTTTTGTCCCTGCAAGGGGAGGTCGTCATTGAGAGCCTCCCCATCGGTGGGTATTTTATTCACGGCTGGCGTTATGCCAATTCGTACTCCAGCAACTCCTGGCTAGCCTGGAAATAGGCGCGCCTGAAAGTCTCCACGTCCGGGAAGGAGCTTGCCCCAAGCCGTTTGCAGTATATTTGGACTCGCAAGGGTCTGGTATTGAAGGGATAAGGCTCAAAGGCCACCGTCTTCGCCCCTGCGGGCTTCATGGTCAGCCGCACATTGGCTTCGGGGGAATGATAATTTGTAGGAACCGGCTCGATATGTTCTTCGTACGGTTCCTGACAGCAGAAATAAAGCCCGAGGAGATCCCAAACCTGCTGCAGGCAGTAGTTGGTCCAAACCTCGGCTTGATCGAACGCGGCACGCTCCTTTGCCTGCCATGCCTCGTTACGCGCGATGAACTCCTGAATCTCAGGTCGAACCCCTTTGGGATTGTATCTCCCGGACGGATGAGTAATTTTTTGATAACGAGTCTGCCACAGGCCGGTCCTATGCATGCTCACAATCAAGGCGGAGTACCGATCGATGCCTGCCAGCCAGTCAATGCACCCCTCGTAGGCTTCGAGCTGCCGCGGGTTAAACGGCAAGGCCCGAAACTCGTAGGCTTCTCCGGTTTCGGGATTGATCAGAGGACTGGTCTCGTAACTCAACCAGCCGTAGTCGTGAAAAAAGGCCGCGCGCACGACCGACTCGTAAGGTTTGGGCGCTGCGAAGTCTCTGTTCCCCCAGTGAGCCGCAAGTTGCCCTACCAGACGTGAATGGTCGGTTTGGCCGATCAAGATAAGTTCGCCGTTGGGCTGCTTTCGGACGATCATGACGACCTCCTTAATTTATTGCATACAGAGCGCAAACGCTTGACATGGTCGGATGTTCAAAATAGCTTTGAGCGGTTAAGCAACGTCGTTCCCGTAGCAGAGAAGGCTTTTGACGTCGGTTGCCTACTATATCACGGCCCATGGTTACGGCCATACCGTACGCTCTGTTCAAGTCATCCGGGCCCTAAAGAGAGCCTGTCCGGATCTCAAGATCCATATCCGCAGTGCGGCCCCGGAAAGGTTCTTTGCCGACCTCGGATTTCCGGTTTCCTACCATTACGGGTTCGTCGATGTCGGGTTTTTGCAGAAAGATAGCTTGGAAATGGATGTGGAGGGGACGCTGAGCGCCTGCCTTGAACTGCACGAGCGGATACCGCGGCTCTTGGAGGAGGAAGAGGCATTCTTGCGCCAACAGAGGGTCCGTCTGGTCTTAGGCGACATCCCGCCTCTCTGCTTTGAGGTAGCCGCGCGGGCATCGCTCCCTTCTGTCGCCATCGCCAACTTCACCTGGGATTGGATCTACAGGTCTTATTTGCCCGAGCGCAGCTCGTTTCTACCGCTTATCGAAAAGATCGAAGGCTTCTACCGGAGAGCTGCGCTGGCGCTCTCCCTACCCTTTTCCTGCGATTTGGGAGTCTTTTCCGAAAGGATCCCTATCCCTCTGATCACGCGCGTCTCTCCGCTGAGTCGAGAAGAAGCGCGTCGGAGGTTTGGCCTGCCCTTGAGCGCTAAGATCGTTTTGGTTAGCTTCGGCGGTTACGGTTTGGAGCGGCTGCCGTGGGAAAGGCTCCAGCGATTAGGCGATTTCTTTTTCGTCGCGACCGCTGCGGTGCCGAAAAAGGGAAAAAACTTTCTCATCCTGCCTGAGGCGGTCCCTGACTATGTGAATCTCGTGCGTGCCGCGGACGTGGTGATAAGTAAGCCTGGCTACGGGGTTGTCGCCGACGTCATCGCTCATCAAACCGGCCTGCTTTACACCTCAAGGGGCCAGTTTCCTGAATACCCCTTCCTCGTGGAGGCCCTAAAGCAATGGGCCACGAGTGAGTTCATCCCCCAGGAGGCATTACTGAAAGGCGATTTGAGCCCCTACCTGATGCGCCTTCTCGAAAAGAGCCCAAACTGGCCCGCCGTCCGGCTGGACGGGGCCGAGGTAGCGGCGGAGAAGATCCTCGGGCTTTTGTCGTCTTAGAACCGGGATCGTCCCTCGGTGCACGCATCCACGCTCTGGCTAGCGCCGTCCGTTCAAGGTTGACAGAATCTCCTTCTTGCTCCAGACTTGGAACGATGGCGGTGAAAAAGGTGATTCTCGCCCAACCCCGGGGCTTTTGCGCCGGGGTGGAGATGGCGATAGAGACTGTGGAGCGGGCGCTGAACAAGTACGGGCCACCGCTCTATGTGTTCCATGAAATCGTCCACAACCGCTATGTGGTGCAGGACTTCGGGCGCCGCGGAGTGACGTTTGTGCAATCGATGGGAGATGTTCCTCCGGGCGCCAGGTTGGTCTTTAGCGCGCATGGGGTTTCTCCCGAAGTCTGGGACCAGGCCAGAGCCAAAGGGCTCCAGATCCTGGTCGACGCTACCTGCCCGTTAGTGGAAAAGGTCCACCGCGAGGTGCGTCGCTACGCCGCCCAGGGCTACTGGATACTCCTGGTCGGGCACCGTAACCACGACGAGATCATGGGCACTTTCGGCGAAGCTCCGGATCGCGTCCGTGTCGTCGGCAGCCTGGAAGAGGCCCGCCAGGTGAGTGTCCCGGACCCGGAGAAGGTTGCGGTTCTCACTCAGACCACGCTCAGCGTCGATGACACGCGGGAGATCACCGAGGCCTTAAAGCAGAGATTCCCCCGTATGATCACGCCGCCCAAAGAGGATATCTGCTACGCGACCCAAAATCGCCAGGACGCAGTCAAAGCGCTCGCGCGCGAGGTCGATTTAGTTCTGGTTGTCGGCTCCAAACACAGCGAAAACTCCAACCAGCTTTGCCGTGTGGCGCGCTCCCGCGGCGTCCCCGCCTACCTGATCAATGACGTCAACGAGATCGATCCAAAATGGCTGGCGGGAGTCGAGCGGTTGGGTATTACGTCCGGCGCTTCCGTGCCGGAGCAACTGGTTCAGGAGACGGCAGACCATTTCGCTGGACGCGGAGCGAAGGTCACCAGTCTGGGTTTGATTGAGGAAAACGTTCACTTCGCCCTGCCGGCCGAAGTTGCATGAATTGGTTTTTCGCGTGCCGGCCATACGCAGAAGGAGAGCTGTCCACGGCAACGGTTAAAGTTTACTACCGTCCCGGCTGATTTACCTGTGCAAGCACGAAAGAGTTTCTTTCGCAAAACGGCATTGCGTTTGAAGGCAGGTAGCCAAAAACGAGGACTGCTTCCTTCCCCCTGGTTATTCCTGGTAACTAGAAACATCGCCGTTCCCTCCTTATACGGTGGGTGCATCACCGGCCCAAGCTGCAAATCCATAACAGATCCAGTG
>Ga0209640_10000324_pt1 | contig 36297 bp, 20 predicted proteins | sample RifCSP10_1_FD_184018 | JGI IMG/M metagenome (GOLD analysis project Ga0209640, IMG submission 184018) | Soil microbial communities from Rifle, Colorado - Rifle CSP2_sed 10_1 (SPAdes) (version 2) | ecosystem: Environmental > Terrestrial > Deep subsurface > Rock core/Sediment | place: Rifle... | reverse complement strand
GCTAGGCCCCACCAAACGCTTCTGTCCCGAGCGGATACGATTGTGTGCTCGCGTTAGAGCGTCCCTCTCTGGCGGCGGTTTCGATAAATCACTATTGGCATATCAGTGCGCGATTTTTCCACAGGCCTTGCTTTTGCGGCGATGCTCATCAAGTGGAGGATATGCGCGCCAGACTGAGTGCCACCCTCGCCTGTATCGTGACCGCCCTCGCCTGCGGTGGTTCGCCCACGGGTCCATCACGCAGCGGCACGTTGAATGTGATGTTGACTGACAGCCCGTTCAGCGACGCCAAGGCGGTGCTCGTCACATTTTCCGAAGTCACGGCGCACAAGAGCACCGACACCGAATCCGCGAAAGTGCCGTTCGTCCCAGCGGCGACGTCCCGCCCATGCGATCTCAAGAAGCTGCAGGGGGCACAGGACATCCTCGGAACCGGCCCGTTGACAGCGGGACAGTACACGCAAGTTCGCCTAGGGGTCTCCAGTGCCACGATCTATTTCGACAACGCGACGGCGGTGGCGCAACCAGCGTGCGCCCAGGCGATTACGGAGCCGACTGGACGCAAGGCGTCGGTCGAAATCCCGTCAGGCGAAGTGAAACTCAACCGCCAGCTCACCGTGCCCGAAGCCGGCGCCGCGACGATGGTGCTGGACTTCGACGGCGATCGGTCGATTCGAGAGACGGGCAACGGCCGATACACGATGACGCCGGTCATTGCCGTCCTCAGCGTGCAGCAGCCTGCACCGCAAAGCCCCCGAGCTCCATCGATCTTTCCTCGCCCGCCTTCGATCTAACAACACTCACGCTGCCGTCATGCTCGACGTGCACGAGGTGGGTGTGACGCGCATCACGACCGCGGCGTGACGCGATGCCTCGGAACGGCAATCAGCCTCATGTGCATGCGATACAATGAGGCGTTCGGCGGGCCGGTAGCTCAATTGGCAGAGCAGCAGACTCTTAATCTGCGGGTTGGGGGTTCGATTCCCCCCCGGCTCACCAAACTTTCCTCAGCACTCTCGCTAGGCGTCAAGTACTTGAAGAACGGTGCCGTTGCGGTGGTTCGATTAAATGGATTTCCATCGACCGCGATGCCTTCAGGCAGGAACAGCTGTGCGCCCCACCGGATCAGGCGGGATGGACTCCACTCCAAATGCGCCCGGTGGGCGTGCGGCATGTGCTCGGGGACGGTGGTATAGCCCGGGTGATGACTGCGCCGATGCACCCAGATGCGGGTACCGCGCTGAAACACTTCGAGCGTTGTGGCCGAGAGTCGGATGTCGACGGTTTGGTGAATCAGGCGATGTGGGACGGAGTAGAGATGGTGCTCGACGTCGACGTGATAATCGATGTTCACGCGCGCCTCGCGCCATTCGGTGTAGACGAAGCGCTTGGCCGGTAACGGCCGCAGCGCCGGCTGATCGAAGCGCGTGAAGAGATCACACCGCCGCCGCCCTCATCGACGTCGGTCCAGATTTACGCAGTTTTACATGAGCGGCGACACGATGAATCACCTCACACCATCCGAAGCTCCATCGTGGCGGTCGGGTGCAAACAGAAACGTGCTCCTGCAGGCCTGTCAAGAAGGGGTGCCGGAGGGGACAGCCTATCGAGGGTTTGCGACGCGGCCGTCCAGCGCGATTCATACCAAATAGGATTTCAACCGGTCCGCCAGTTGTTGGCTGTTGCGCTCGTCGAAGATCGTGATTCCGCGCCCAGGCACGAGCTGAGTCTCGAGTTGTCCGCCGAGCAAATCACACCAGAAGGGCCGCGGGTCGCGGAAGCTGTCGTCGGATCCCTGAAAATACACGACCTTTCCCTGGTAGGAACCTGGTCTGTATTTGGCGGTCGCCGCCCGATGGACTTCCTCGACGTGGAAGTCCCGCAGCCACTCGGGAAGTGGGGCGCCCGCGAAAACACACAGGCGGCACATCGCCCGGCGCAGGACGCCCGTCATTCTGCTTCTGCGGAAGCGGAGGCGAGACAAAATGTAGTCCGGCCGTTTCCTCGCTTGCAAACGGCGAAGGTTGCGCCAGTGATACCGGAATCCATCCCGTAAGGTTTGTACCCGCTTCCAATTCCCATCTGTGTTGAACGAGGCCAGCAGAGCGACTTCGGAGCCTTGGCTGCGAAGCTGATTGGCCATCTCGAGGGCGACGTAAGCTCCGGCACAGAATCCCCCGAGGAAGTAGGGACCCTCGGGCTGAACAGTCTTGATCTCCGAGATATAGGCGGCAGCCATTTCCTCGACGCTGCTCAACGGATCGCATCTGCCGTCCACACCAATCGCCTGCAACCCGTAAAAGGGCCGATCCAGACCCAGACGCCGCGCCAAGTGGGCATAGAAGAGTACATTGCCCATGACGCCATGGACGCAAAACAGCGGGGGCTTCGAGCCGGCCGGTTGCATGGGTACCAGTGCAGACCATTGCGGCCTCCACACTCCATCGCGAACAATCTTGGCCAATCGTTCGACCGTTGGCGCCTCGAACAGTGTCGCCAGAGGCAGGCGTCGGCCGAAGCGTTTGTCGATCTCGAAAAACAGCTGGACGGCTAGCAGTGAGTGGCCGCCGAGATCGAAGAAGTTGTCGGTCACTCCGATCGGCTCGACTTGCAACACGCTTCCCCAGACGCGGACGAGTTCAGCCTCGGTCCGATCGCGAGGGCCGATCACCACCCGCTGGAGCGCAGGTGCGACAGGCTCCGGCAACGCCTTGCGGTCCACCTTCCCACTGGGTGTCAGAGGCACGCGCTCGATCATCGTGTAGCGCGACGGCACCATATAGTCGGGCAGCCTCTGACGCAGGAACGACTGGAGTTCCTGTGTGTGGACCGCCTTCTCCGTGATCGGGACCCAATACGCTGCCAGCGAGCTTCCGCCGTTGTCTTCCCGCGCCACGAGAACCGCCTCCTGCACTGCGGGATGCTCTCTGAGTGCCGCTTCAATCTCACCCAGCTCGACTCGACAGCCGCGCACCTTGACCTGGTCATCCAGCCTTCCAAGGAATTCGATGTCCCCATCGGGCCGGATCAATGTCCGGTCGCCGGTTCTGTACATGCGCATGCCCGATTGGCGCACGAACGGGTCGGGAACAAACCGATCCGCCGTGAGATCGGGCCGATTGCGGTACCCACGGGCCAGGCCGGCTCCTCCGACATACAACTCGCCCGGGGCGCCGATCGGAACCGGCTGTCTATTGCGATCGAGGACGTACGCGCGGACATTTGCCAAGGGTCGCCCAATCGCCACAAATCGACCGTCTTCATCCGGATCCCAAATTTTGAACGTGGCGTGGATGCAGGTCTCGGTGGGCCCATACATGTTGACAATCTGCGCATTCAGCAGCTTCGACAGCGCCAGTGCCAGATCCCCGGTCAGCGCCTCACCGCCGCAGAAGACGCGCCGGAGGCTCCGGCATCTCTCGAGGCCTTCCACTGTGACCAGCGAAGCCAGCAAGGACGGCACCACATCCAAGATGGTCGCTTCATGCTTCTGAATCAGCTCCATCAGCAGATGCGGGTCCTTGGACTCGTCGGCAGTCGGAAGCACCAGGGAAGCGCCGACAAAGAGCGGCGCGAAAAACTCCCAGACGGAGGGATCAAAGCTGAAAGGAGTTCTCTGCACGACGCGGTCATGAGGCGTGAGAGGGAACTCCGCTTGGAACCATTGCATGTGGTTGACCAGGGCGCGATGTGATATCTCCACACCTTTAGGCTGCCCGGTGGAACCGGAGGTGTAGATCACGTAGCACAAATCGTCCGGCCGGGACGAACGATCGAGGCCTTCCGAGTTCTTGCCTTCCTGCGCGTGGCCAACGTTGTCCACCTGGAGAAATTGACCGTTGTATTCGGGAAACCGGCATCGCAAGTGATCCTGGATTACCACGACTGGAGCACCGGAGTCGGCGAGCATGAACGACAACCTGCCAACCGGGTAAGTCGGATCGAGCGGAACATACGCGCCGCCGGCCTTCAGCACCGCCAGCACTCCAACGATCATGGCCGGCGAACGTTCCAGGCAGAGCGCCACAGGAACGCCAGGCCCCACACCGAGCACGCGGAGCTTCCGAGCCAGAAGGTGTGCCCTGGTGTTCAGTTCTTTGTAGCTGATGCTGTCTCCACTCCAGCGGATCGCGGTGCCTTCAGGAGTGCGCTCGGCTTGGGCCTCAAACAGCTCGTGGATAGAGACAGGCGGGACTTCCACTTCTGTGGCGTTCCATTCAACCAGCAGGCGGTGCCGCTCCGGCTGCGTCAGGAGATCCAGTTCAGAAATCCGTGTGTTCGGGCTCTTGATGGCGGCCTCCAACAGGACCCGGAAGTGCGAGACCATGCGGCGGATGGTCGAAGCGTCGAACAAGTCGGTGTCGTACTCGATCCAGGCCGACATGGAGTCGCCGGCATCTCTCACGCCGAGCGTCAAGTCGAACTTGGCCGTGCCGTCATCCACGGCGAGAGGCCGTATCGTCAGGTCTGGCAAGCAGAGACGCCGGCCGGAAGTCTCATGGACCACCAGCGCCACCTGAAACAACGGAGACTGGCGCAGCTTGCGCTCCGGATGCAATTCCATCACAAGCTTCTCGAATGGCAGATCCTGGTGAGCGTATGCACCCAAAGCCACTTCGCGCACGCGTCTCAGAACCTCTTCGAAGGTGGGGTCTCCCGAAAGGTTTGTCCGCAACACGAGTGTGTTGACAAAGAAACCTATCAGGTTCTCGATTTCTTCCTGGTCACGATTCGCAGCCGGAGTCCCAATCAGAATGTCGGTTTGCTCCGTGTAGCGGTACAGCAGAGTCTGAAGCGCGGCCAGCATCGTCATGAACAACGTGACGCCCTGCCCGAGACTCAGGGCCTTCAGTTCCGCAGTGAGCGGGCCATCCAGAAGAAACGGCTCTCTGGCACCACGATGACCTTGCCGCTGCGATCGTGGATGGTCAGTGCGAAGCGCTAGCACCGGAGCACTACCGGCGAGTTGCTTCTTCCAGTAGTCCAGATCCCGCTCCAGAGCTCTCCCCTGGAACCTGCGCCGTTGCTGCCGTGCGTACTCCGCATACTGAATCGGCAGTGGAGGCAACCGCGGTTGCCGGCCAACGACGACAGCTTCGTAGAACTCGGCAATCTCCCGATACAAGATCCGCATCGACCATGCGTCGGAGGCAATGTGGTGGACGCTCAGCAGCAGAATGTGCTCCTGCCGGGCAAGGCGCAGCAGGGTGACGCGCAGCATGGGATCGCGGGCCAGATCGAACGGTCGCCGGGCTTCCGCTTGCAGCAGCCGCGCCACATGCTCGTCTTCTGCGGTGACGAGTTCCTCCTCGAGAGAGACCACCGTGATTTCGCATTTCTCGTCCGCGACAAGCGCCAGAACCGGCTTGCCATCCTCATTGCGAATTCTTGTTCGCAACACCTCATGGCGTCTCAACACGCCATCCAGAGCCGACTGAAGAGCATTCAGGTTCAGGTCACCCTGCAGATGACAAGCGGACGTGATGTTGTACACATGGCTATCGGGGTCCAACTGGTTCAGGAACCAAAGCCTCTCTTGCGCAAAGGAAACAGCGCCGGCCAAGTCGCCGCCCGCTGTGACACGATGCGACTCATCCTGTTTCTGCAAGCGTTGATCGAGGAGCGCTCGCTGCGCGGGTGTCAGCTTCGCGAGACGTTCCTCGAGCTCAGCCGAAACACCGCACTCGTTCTTGATGCCAGAAATCGCCATGTCGTCAATCACCCAATAATGAGGAAGCTTCTTCATCGGACATGGCTTCGATCTCCAGGAGCAGCTCCCCGATTTCTTCCTTTCCTTCTCTTCCTTTTTCTATCGCCGCAGCAAATCCAGCGATCGTTGGAGCTTCGAAGACAGTGCGGACAGAAACCGAACTTCCGATCGTCTTGCGCACCCGCGCGACGACCTGAGCGGCGCGCAGGGAGTTGCCGCCCAAGGCAAAGAAGTTCTCATCCACTCCGAACTCCTCGATTCCCAGCACAGCCGACCAAATGGCCGCGACTTGCCGTTCAATCAAACTCGACGGTGGGACGCGTGACACCGATCCCGCCCGGCCGGACCGGACTGGCTTCGGCAGAGCACGCCGGTCGACTTTTCCGTTGGCGGTTCGAGGCATTTGGTCCAGGAACACGAAGTCGCTCGGGAACATGGCTGCAGGCAGATTCTCGGTCAAGAACGACGTCAGCGCTGCGACACCGACTGAGCCCGATCTGTCCGGAACGATGTAGGCCGCCAGCTCAGTTTGACCCGGTTCAGGTTCCCACGAGCCCACGAAAACGGATTCGACGCCCGGATAGCGGGCAAGCACCGCAGCCACTTCCGCGGGCTCGATCCGTACGCCCCTCACTTTCACCTGATCATCGACGCGACCGAGAACCTCGAGCGAGCCATCGAGCCGGTGGCGGCCCCGATCACCCGTGACGTACACCAGGTCCCGTTCGTCTTCTCGGAAGGGATTTCGAACGAATCGCTTCTCGTTTTCGTCAGGACGATTGAGATAACCGAACGTTCGGAACGGTGTGCGAATGGCAATTTGACCGAGCTCTCCGACGCCACATTGCCTGCCCCGATCGGACAACACGAGGAGTTGGGTGTCCGGGAGAGGCCCCCCGACAGGTTGCACGCCAGGCAAAACGTCAGCCGGTACGATGTAATAGCTTTTCGTCATCGTGGTCTCGGTTGGCCCATAGAGATTCACGATCTGGCATCCTGCCCCGGCCACACCGCGCCAACGCCCAACCAGGTCGTCGGGGAGTGGTTCCCCCGCGAAAAACACGCAGCGAAGTGCATCGAGCTCGGTCTTGCCCATTTGGCCATCGAGCCACGCGCGGGCCAGTGTCGGCACTGTGTGTAAGATGGTGATCCGCTCCTTTTCGAGCCACCCCAGTACATTCTCCGGTGGCAACGGTCCGTCCTCGGGAAGGCACACAGTGGCGGCGCTGGTCAAAGGAAGGAATACATCCCGCAAGACCGGATCGAAGGAGAGATTGGTGAGTTGGGCGACACGATCTTGTGGCCCGACTCTAAAGACGTCTCGCTGCCAGGCGAGGAAATGACTCAGAGCCTTGTGGGATCCGAGAACGGCTTTCGGGACACCCGTTGTGCCTGACGTAAAGAAGATGTAGGCAGGATTCTCCGGGGCCAGCTCCGGAAGCTGCCGGACACTTTCCGGCAGCGTCTGATCCGACGCTCGCGGCTCCCAGGGATCTACGAACAAGAGATCGATGTCCTCCTGTAGAAGAGACCGATCGTGGTGCGGCAATTCTCCGCCCACCCACAACAGATACTTGGCGCGTGTCTCCCTGACCATCAGCTGTTTTCGACCTACGGGCAGGTCCGTCGCGACCGGCAACAAGACGCCTCCGGAGAAAAGCACTCCCATCATCGAGGCAATCAACCCGAAGCTTTGGGAACCGCAAACGGCGACGACGTCGCCGGATTGCAGCCCGCGAGTACGGAGCCCCAGCGCGATTTCGACCGCCTGTGTATAGGTTGCAGAGTAAGTCCACGAACGGGCGCCCTGACACACTGCGACAGAGGCGGGGGAACGGCGGGACTCTTCGGCAAACCGCTCCGTCACGAGTCCCTGGAGCGGCTCCGCCATTGGCGCCGTGGGATCCGGCAACACGCGGCGATCGTCGACGGTGACCAGCGAATAGGCGTCGATCGGCTGGTCCGGCTCGGCCGCAACCTGCTCCAGCAGATACCGGAAGTGCCGCAGGAAGCAGGACATACGCTCCGGCGCAAACACAGCTCGCTGGTAGACCAATCGCAGACCGAGCCCGTCCTCTGCGGGACTCAGATAGAGAGTCATGGACAGCTTTGACGGAGGGTCAGTCAGTTCAAACGGCTTCACGCTGAGTCCGGTGAGCTCAGCGGATGTCGGAGACTGCGGCGCAAAATTGATCATGACGTCGAACAGCGGATTGCGCGCCGGGTCGCGTTCGCCGCCGATGTCCTCTACGAGCTTGTCGAAGGGCGCATCCTGATGCTCGTACGCTTCGAGGGCGACCTGCCGGACGCGCCTGAGAAGCTCGCGAAACGTCAAATGGCCGGAGAGATCCGTCCTCAGCACGACGCTGTTGACACAAAGACCGATCAGCGATTCGTATTCACGTTGGCTTCGTTCCGTGATCGGCGCTCCCACCACAATCTCTTCCTGGCCCGTGTACCGGTGAAGCAGTAACTGAAACGCGCTCAGGAGGACCATGAACAGCGTCGCTCGTTCCCGCCCGGCAAGCGCTTTCAACTGATCGCAGAGATCAGCCCCGAGTTGAGCTGCTTCGGCGGCGCCGTCGAAGTTCACGCGGCGGGGTCTCGGATAATCCTCCGGCAAACGCAAGATGGAAGGTGCGCCTGCAAGTTGCTTTCTCCAATAACGCAGCTTCTCCTCCAGTACAGGACCCTGCATCTTGTCGATCTGGTCTTGGGCATAGGTGCGATATTGGAGTGCGGGTGGGGGCAATGCCGGCGAAGTGCCCTGCGAAAAAGCCGCATAGCACTCGCGAAGCTCGTGACGCAGGATCCTCCACGACCATCCATCGAAAACGATGTGATGAAATGTGATCAGCAGTAGGTGCTCCTCTTCGCCCAATCGGAACACCGTCACTCGATGCAGCGGCCCCTGGCTCAGATCGAATGGCCGGCGCGCCTCTTGCGTCACCGCCCGCCGCACCTGGAATTCCCTTTCGTTCGCGTGCACCTCTCGCAGATCCCTCGCGGCAACCGTCACCCTGACGGATGGATGAATCACCTGCGCCGGCTCGCCGTCCGCGTACGAGAACGTCGTCCTCAATGCCTCATGGCGCCGGACGACCTCGTTGAAACTCGCCTCGAGTGCGCTCACGTCGAGCCTTCCGGTGATTTGGTATGCGGCCGAGATGTTGTACGCACCGCCAGGCTCGAACTGGTCCAGGAACCAAAGACGCCTTTGCGCGAAGGAGACCGGCGATACCAGAGGAGCTGGCGCCTCCCGACCGCCGGACTGCTCGATGATCCCAGCCAGCCCTTCAATCGTAGGGAAGTCAAACAGGCAGCGGACGTCCAACTCGGCTTGGAGCTCGTCTCGCACGCGGCTAACGAGCTGGGTCACGAGCAGAGAGTGCCCCCCCAGCTCGAAGAAGTTGTCGTGGACGCTGACCGCGTCCAGGCCCAGCAACGCGGACCATATCTCCGCAAGCTTCTTCTCAACTGCAGTGCGAGGAGAGAGCAACCCGCTTCGTGTCTCGGACTCGGCACAATTCAGCGTGTCGGCCTCTTGTTCGACGTCCAGAAGGGCTCGGCGGTCCAGTTTGCCATGACGAGTTCTGGGCAACGCGTCCATCCGCACGAGCGCTTGCGGCCACATGAAATCTGGAAGCGCTTTCTGCAGAAAGCTACGCAGCTCGTCGATGGTCAAATCCTGTCGGCGGATCGTCGTGACGTACGCCACGAGGTGTCCACCCGCGGGGCTCGTCGCTTCCCTCAACAGCACGGCGACTTCTCGGACTACCGGATGTTTCGCGATGGCAGCTTCGATTTCTCCCAGCTCGACTCGAAATCCTCTGATCTTGACCTGGCCATCCCGCCGCCCGAGGAACTCCAGATTCCCGTCAGGCAGGGAACGCGCCAGATCACCTGTCCGATAGAGTCTTGCCCCTTCATGATGGCGGAACGGGTCGGCGACAAAAGCTTGCTCGGTACTTTGCCTCTGATTCAGATAACCGCGAGCCAGACAGTCCCCGCCCACGTACAGCTCGCCGACAACGCCGACGGGCACCAATTCCATGTGCTGGTCCAGGACATACGCGGAGACATTTGGCAGCGGCCGGCCGATGGGAAGCGTCGCCGACTCCAGCGCCTTTGTCGACTCCGTCACCGTATAAACGGTGACTCCCACGGTCGCCTCCGTCGGGCCGTAGTGGTTCACAATCTCACAATCCGGCGCGGCCGCCTGCATGCCGAGTACCCAGTCCCGCCGCGAAGGCTCGCCGCCCAGGATAAGTTTCCGGCGAGGCATCAGCGGCCGCGGAAGGGTCGAGTTGAGAGCCGCCAGGTGGGAAGGAGCAATCTTCAGACAGTCGATCGAGTGAATCCGGAAATACTCGCTCAAGGACCTGGCGTCGAGCGACCTCTCTTCCGAGATCAGGTGCACGCAACCGCCGGTCATCAGAGGGAAGTAGATTGCCGTCACGGACGCGTCCACACTCAAGGGCTGAACCAGGGCGAAGCTCTGCGCTTGCGTGAGCCCGAGGCGGTCGCGAATGCCGCTCACATAATTGACGAGGGATCGGTGCTCGACGAGGACTCCCTTCGGCTTGCCCGTCGAACCGGACGTGTAGATGACATACGCGAGGCTCTGTGAACCTGCGCCCTGCTGCGGATTCTTATCGCTTGAGTTCTCGATGACGGCCCAATCCCGATCCAAACAGATCGTCCGGTAGTCGCCTTCTGGAAGCTTCCCAATGGTCAGCTCGCGGGTAAGAATGATCGACAATTCGGCATCGTCGATCATTGTCGAAAGACGCGCCGGCGGCGAGTGAGGGTCAATGGGAACGTAAGCGCCGCCGGCTTTCAGCACCCCGAGCACCGCAACCATCATCTCCATGCAGCGATCGAGACAGATGCCAACCAGAACTTCCGGTTGTACACCAAGGCTTCGCAGGTGATGGGCCAGGCGATTCGCGCGGCGATTCAGCTCGTCGTATGTCAGGCAGCCCTCTTCGAATCGGACGGCGACGGCTTGCGGGCTTCGCACGGCTTGCAGCTCGAACAATTCGTGGATGCATCGGTCGCGCGGATACTCGACCGGCCTCGGTTTCCATCCGTCGAGAATCTCGCGGCGCTCCGCATCTGTCAGCAGGGGCTGCTTGGAAATCGGTGCAGCAGGGTTGTCCACGACGCCTTCGATCAGCGCCTGGAACTGTTGTAACAGCTCCTGCATCCGCTCAGATGAGAACAAGGCTTGCTGACAAACCAAGCGCAGATGGAGCCCATCTGCCCGTTCATGACAATGGAGCGTGATCGCGAACCTCGCCTGCGGGCTCTCGACCAACAGAGGCTGGATCTGGACGCCGTCGATCTCTAGTGAGCTCGAGTTGTTGAACTCGAGCATCACATCGAAGAGCGGATTCTGGCCCGTCGCACGTGCCGGGTTTAGCGCCTCGACGAGCTTGTCGAATGGGACCTGCCTGTGTGCGAAAGCGCCAAGAACGACTCGTCGAACCCGCCCTAGCAGTTCCAGAAAGCTGGGATCTGCGGACAGGTCGGTCCGCAGGACCACCGTGTTCATGAAGGGCCCGATTAACGGGTCGCACTCGGGTTGTTCCCTTCCGGCCATCGGAGTCCCGATCAAGATAGTGTCCTGAGCGCACAGCCGCTGGAGCAGCGTTTGAAACGCGGCAACAATCACCATGAATATGGTGACTCCCGCCTGTTCGCTTATCCCCCTCAGTCCTTCCAGCAGCGTCACCGGGAGCACGGAAGTCTCCGTTGCGGCGCGGTAATCCTCGGTCTTGAGGCGAGCCGAGTCCGCGAGAAGCGAGAGCACAGGCAGGGGGCCGCTCAGCTGATTCAACCAATAGCGAAGCTCCTCCTCGAGCTTCTGCCCCTGCAGGCTTTGTAGTTGCCACAGCGCGAAATCTGCGTACTGGATCGGGAGCTCCTTTAACTCAGGGGTGCCACCGGCAGAAAGACACGCGTAGGACTCCGCCAATTCGCGATACAGGACATCGAACGACCAGCCGTCGCAGGCAATATGGTGGACGCTGAGGAAAAGAACGAACTCTTCCTCATCGAGTCGAAGTAGGGCCGCGCGCAGAGGGACGTCGCGGGAAAGGTCGAACGGTCTTGCCGCCTCGCGCCGGAGGAAGCGGCGGACCTCATCATCGCGCAGCCCGGCTGGTGTACCTCGCTGGTCCCTCAAGCCGAGTTTGACTGCCGCCTGTTCGGCAGCCACCTGGACCGGCCTTCCGTGTATGTCGTGATACGTCGTGCGAAGGAGTTCGTGGCGCATGACCACGGTTTGCAGCGATTCTTCAAGTGCCGCAACATTCATGGGCCCGCGCCAACGAATTGCTGCGTTGACGTTGTACTTCGGGCTGTCCGGTTCCAGCCGAGACAGAAACCAGAATCTTTTCTGCGCAAAAGAAAGTGAGCAAGGATCAGAGCTTCCGCGGCGAGGTATTCTCGTCGGGCTACCCGTCTCGGGTTGGCGCATTGATACAGCGACGAGTCCTGCGATGGTGGGCTTTTGGAAGAACTCCTCCAGCGACACGTGGCTGCCAAGCGTGCGATTGACGGCTGCCACAAGCCGTACAGCTTTCAGCGAATCGCCGCCGATCATGAAAAAGTCGTCTTCGGGTTGAATTCTGCTGCGCCCGAGCACCTCGCACCAGATGCCCGCCACGATGGCCTCTACTCGAGTCAGTGGAGCTGCAAGCTCCGCCGAGCCCGTGAAAACGGCGGCTTCCGGTCCAGGCAAGACTTTCCGATCCAACTTGCCGTTGGGCGTTCGTGGAAGGGATTCCAGCGCAACGAAGTGCGCGGGCACCATGTAGTCGGGCAGCTGCTGCCTCAAAAAGCTGGTCAACTCGGAATGCGTAGGCGGGGTGTCCGTAACGGAGACGAAATATGCAACCAAGCTCCTCTCACCCGTACTGGACTCATGGGCGGCCGCCGCCGCCTCGCCCACATCAGGATGTTGAGCGAGCGCCCATTCGACCTCGCCCAATTCGATTCGGAATCCGCGGATCTTGACCTGCTGATCGAGACGACCCAGAAAATCGAGATTGCCGTCAGGCAAGAAACGCACCCGATCACCGGTCTTGTACAGCCTCGCGCCGGATTTGTCGCTGAATGGGTCGGGAATGAACTTCTCCAACGTTTTTTCCGGCGCGTTCAGGTAGCCTCTCGCCAACCCGATCCCTGCAAGATAGAGCTCACCCGGCACACCCACGGGAACGGGTTGAAGGTTCTTGTCCAGGACGTACACCTTGCTGTTTGCGATGGGACGCCCGATTGGAATTCTCGAGTGGGCATAGTCGGTGTGGCATTTCCAGAAGGTCGTCTCGACGGTCGCCTCCGTCGGACCGTAGCCGTTGTAGAGGTCCGCCGTGCAGTTCCGGAAGAAGCGATGGTGCAACTCGACCCCCAGCGCTTCGCCACCCACATTCACTATCCGGAGACTAAGGCAATCACGAAAGCGCGGCTCTTCGAGAAGAGCACTGAGCAGTGAGGGCACCACATTCAATACCGTCACACCGGTCTGCGCCATGAGCTCCGCCAGGTAGGTCGGGTTTCGCTGCCCGCCAGGTTTCAGCAGCACGACACACCCGCCGGAGCTCAGGGGCGAAAACATCTCACAGACTGAGAAGTCAAAGCAGTAGGAGGCGACCTGGGGAACGCGGTCGGTCTCACCCATCGTGAACATGCTGTTCACGGACCAGAGAAAGTTTGCGAGCGCCTCATGAGTAGTGATGACTCCCTTCGGCCTGCCGGTCGACCCCGACGTATAGATCACGTAGGCCGCGTTCGACGGACCTATGAGGTGCGCCGGATTCTTGGGGCTCTCGTCGTCAAACAATGGCCAGTCCGAATCCAGCCGAAGCTCAGGTGTACTGAAAGGCGGCAACCGGTCGCGAACCTTCTTGCTGGTGAGCACCACCAACGGGTCTGCGTCTGCCAACATGAGTGCGAGCCGCGCGCGCGGATAGTCCGGATCCAGCGGCACGTAAGCGCCTCCCGCTTTCAGAATCCCCAGGAGACCGACCAGCATCTCGAACGACCGCTCAATACAAACGCCGACGAGCGCCTCAGGACCCACACGCAGACGGCGTAGATGATGCGCCACCCGGTTCGCGCGTTCGTTCAGCTCCCGGTAGGACAACTCCTTCCCATTGAGGAGGACCGCCGGCGCGTTGGGCGTCCGCTCGACCTGAGCTTCGAACATTTCGGGGAACGAAGCGCTCGGCCAAGAGCGCTCGGTCTGGTTCCAGTCCTCGAGAATGGTGCGACGCTCTTGTTCGGTCAGGTTTGGTAGTCTCGCGACCTTCTTGTTGGGGTCCTCCATCGCCGCCTTCAGGATGGTGCGATAGTGGCCCAACACACGTCGAATGGTTTGCTCGTCGAAAAGCTCCGAACTATAGGTCGCTTGGCAACGAAGGCCTTCCCGAACCTCTTGGACCTCGAAATACAGATCAAACTGGGCAATGCCGGCATCCAAAGGGAGCTCTTCGACCGTCAGATTGTGCAGCGTCGCGTCGTCCAGGGGGAGGTTCCGCAACTGGAACATCACCTGGAAGAAGGGTCGATGGTTCACGCTCCGGAGCGGGTTGAGCGCTTCCACCACCTTGTCGAAAGGGAGATTCTGGTGGGCGAAGGCGTCCAAGGCCACCGAACGGACTCGCGCAAGAAGCTCACCAAAGGTGGGGTTCCCGGAGAGATCCGCTCGCAACGCAACCGTGTTCATGAAGGGCCCGATCAGATTCTCCGTCTCCCGTCGAGTGCGGTTGGCAACCACCGAACCAACGACGAGGTCTTCCACTCCGGTGTACCGATACAACAAAGTCTGGAAGGCGGCGAGAGCCGTCATGAACAGCGTGACACCGTTCCTGTTGCTGAAGGCCTTGAGCGATTGCGCGAGTTCTTGTGGAAGAACGATTGATTCTTTCTGGCCGCGGTACGTCCTTGTGACCGGTCTCGGATGATCCGCTGGCAACTCGACCGGCTCCGTGCTCCCCTCAAGGGTCTTTCTCCAATAGGAGATCTGCTCCTCCACGATTTCTCCGCGCAACGCTTGGCGCTGCCAGACAGCGAAGTCCGCGTATTGGATCGGCAGTTCAGGAAGCGACGGCGACCGGCGCTCACAATGCGCAGAATAGAGCGCGGACAGTTCCCGGAACAGGACCCCGGACGACCAGCCATCGGAGGCGCTGTGATGCATGTTGAGAAACAGGTAGTACTCCTCCTCGTCCAGCCGCATGACCGTGACACGAAGCATCAGGTCCCGAGACAGGTCGAATGGACGACGCGCTTCCCTGCGTGCGGCCTCCATCGCCCGGATCGCGCGCTCCGACCCCGGCAGTCCTGCGAAATCCAGGATGGGAATCTCCGGCGTACTGGGAGGCTCGATTCTGGTCATCAGTCCGGTGTCCGCGAGATGGTACGTTGTGCGCAGCACTTCGTGACGCTCGACGATCCTGGTGAAACTCTTCCTCAGCGCATCGACGCTCAGCGGACCCCGAACCCGGAAGAGAGCCGGGCGGTTCAGCAGTGACTTCTCCTGCTCACACTGCTGAAGAAAGTGCATCCGTTCTTGCGCAAAGGAAGGCATCGCCTCTGCACGACTGGAACGAGGGCCAATCAGCACCTCGGGGGAGTGCTCAAGGTGCTCCCTCATCTGTTCTATACGACCCGCGACGGCCGCCACGGTCGGATCCGAGAACAAGTGCACCAGTTTCAGTTCAACGCCCACCTTCTCGCGGACGCGGGCGATTAGCTGGGTCGCCAGCAATGAGTCTCCACCCAGGTGGAAGAAGTCATCGCGGGTACCGACTCGGTCAATCCCAAGCACCTCTTTCCACAGACTGCACAACATCGCCTCGGTCGTCGTCATCGGAGCATCGAACGGTGTGCCGTCCGTTTCGGCAGGCGACGCGGCGCGGCCCATGCCGAGTCGATCGGCTAATCCCACTCGTTGCGGTTTCCCGGTGGGGCCTGTTGGAATCTGATCGAGAATGACGATGCGGCGCGGCACCTTGAAGTCTGCCAATCGTTCGGCTGCATATTCCTGAAGCTCGAGCTCACCGGCACAACACCCTGGGCGAAGCACAACCGCGGCTCCGACATCCTCCCCCAGTCGGATATCCGGCAGGGCGAACGTAATAGCTTGTGTGACAGCTGGGTGGCTGAGCAGGACCTCGTCCACCTCACGCGGCGAAATCTTCTCGCCTCCGCGATTGACGATCTCCTTCAGCCGCCCGGTCAGAAACAGGTACCCATCGGAATCCAGATAGCCTTGATCACCGGTACGGAACCAGCCATCGTGAAATGCGCTACGGTTCGCATCGGGGTTACTTCTGTAGCCGAGCGTCACGTTCGGCCCCCGGATGGCTATCTCTCCTACTTCACCCGACGGCAGTCGCTTGCCCTCCGCGTCCATGACGGCGATTTCCGGTCCTGCCGGTAATCCCACCGAGCTCGGCTTGCGCTGGCCTGGCGGCAGAGGATTACTGGCTATTTGATGTGCAGCTTCCGTCATGCCGTAGGACTCGATGACCGGCACGCGAAACATCCGCTCCAAGTCGGTCATCACACGGGCCGGCAAGGCCGCCGAGCTTGATCGAATGAACCGAAGCCGGCTTCGCGAGATTGACTCCTCATTCCCTTGTGCGCGGGCAAGCACGCTTTGATGCACGGTGGGCACCGCTGTGTACCAAGTGGGACGAAACTCGTCCAGCCATTCGAAGAATCGCGGCGCGTCAAAGCCGTTCGTGCAAACAATGCTTCCCCCGGAGGCCATGGAAGCCAGAAGGCCTCCGACCAGCCCGTGGATGTGAAACAGCGGCATGAGGTTCAAACAACAATCCGCCGACGTAAGGCCGAGCGACGCTCGAATCTGTTCCGCGGAAGCAGTCAGGTTCCGGTGGGTCAGAGGAACGATCTTTGGTCCGGCTGTGGTTCCGGAGGTATGAAGCAGCAGTGCGATATCATCGGCCTCCGCGAATTGCGGCTTGCCGTTTGCGCTCGAGGGAAGGTCCAGCATGAACTCCCCCGAAGATCCGTTCTCCCTCGGGAAGAGCTCCACGACTCGGATGCCGCGCTGTTGCGCAATCCGCCTAGCTGCGGTTTCCATCCCACGTAGCACGACAAGCGCTCTGGCATCGAGGTGCGACATGCAGAGGTCGAACTCTTCGACTCGGTACGCCGGGTTGAGCGGAGCGCATGCTCCGGCGGAAGCCACGGCCAGAAACGCGACGGCCATCTCGGGCCCGTTGGGCAGCACGACGGCGACAGAGTCGTTCCGGCCAATCCCGGCGGCGCGCAACTGCCGAACCGTCGAGTGCACCTGCTTCGTCAGCCTCGCATACGAGAGCGGAGACCGTCCGCCACTGCGAATTGCCGGTCGCTCCGGTTGGTCAGCACGACGGGCTTCCAGAAGTCGAAGGATCGTGGAAGGCCTTCGATCCAAGGGACTCTCCTAACCGCGCTTCGTCCCGCGGGCCGCTTCGAAGCACGCGGTGTAACCACGGGTTGGTAATCGATCGAGCCAGCCGAACACGCGCAGCAGTAAGCCGATCGGCCAGTCTGCGAACCGCCCAAGGACGCGTCGGATCACAAGGAACATCGCCGTCGAGAGCACCCGCGGATTGTGAATCAGGTAGTCGGTGGCACTGACCTCGATGCCGGCATCTTCCAGTTCAGCCACTAGAGCGGACAAAGGCGCCGTGTAGCCCAGTGGAAACGGTAGCCAGCCACGTCTTCCAAGCCACCGCAGGAACGCGTAGAGTGGGTTCCGGGGATTATCCAGCGTGACAATGAACGTGCCGCCCGGCCGCAGTATCCGGATCAATTCTCGAAGTGCCTCCTTGAACTCCTCCTTCGAGGAAAAATGATCCAGCGTAGAATTCGAGAAGATCGCGTCCACGCTCTCCGATGCGAGCCCGATTTGCCGGACATCGGTTGCAAGAAACCGCGCGCCATTTGCTTTCGCGCACGTTCGTGCCCGCAACACCATCGTGGGCGCGATATCCATGCCGATTAAGCGGGCAGAATCCGGCAGGCCGGACAACAGCTCATCGCGGCTATTGGCTTCCTCGAACAGATCGGTCTTCAGAATCGTCAGCCCGGCCCGTTCCTCGAGCCATTTTTGAGCCAGGTTGAGATTGGCGGCTCTCTTCTGTTCCGCCACTAACGGGTCGAGATACCAGGAGGCATGCTCATTCGCGGCAACACTCTCCCAGCATCGATCGGCCATCGCACCGATACCCTGCGCGGCTTGCAGTCGCGGTCGATCCGGTTGTGGGCGGAATCCTAACTCCTCACACGCGTCGCACAGACAACGCTTGCGGCAGACGGTTCGCCTGCAATCCACCTCGCCAAGCAGCCGGAAATAGATCCGGGCGAGATGGTCTTGGATGCGGCCGCGCAGAAGAACCAGATCTCCCGGCCGCAGCTGCCGGCGCAACAACTCGGCCGCCTGTTCGACAGTGAAGCATGTGTACACACAGGAACGATCCATCCCCTCCCGGACCGCCCTGCTCGCCGCATACTCGCATCGCTCTCCAACAAAGACCGCAACCTCGGCGACCTGGTTTGCCAGCCGCGCGAAATGAGACTGTCGCTGGCGGGGGTTCTTGCGAAAGTCGGTGCAGTCGGTCAGCACCAGGATTCGCCGCTCCGCCCGCGCCGTGCGAAGGAATTCGAACGCCGGCTGCAATGAATCGATGCTGCCGTTGTAGTCATCGCGCACCACGATCGCCCCATTAGGCAAAGGCTCCGGATGCATGCGGGCCTGGCAAGACGACACGTTCGACAACGCGGCACACGCCTGCCGCAGGCCGACTCCGCAGACCTTTGCAACAGCCACCGCACCCAACACCGCATTCGCCCAGTGGATTCCCACCAGCTGCGTTTCCGCCGATTCGGTCTCGCCCTCCGCGGTGACCGTCATTCGCAGCCGGTCCGGCCAGTTGGCGCTCAACTCGCCGCCCACGACGTCGCAGCCGCCTTTCCCGCCGAATGTGACCACCTTGCCCCGGACCCGCTCCCGCAACGCGGCAATACGACTGTCGTCGCCGCTTAGTACCGCCGTGCCGTTTCGGGGCAGAAAGCGCAGCAACTGTGCTTTCTCCCGGGCAACATCCTCCAGAGTCCGGAACGCGGCCGAGTGTGATCGGGCGACGCACAGAATCAGCGCGATGTCAGGTCGCACGAGTATGGCCGCGCGGACCATCGCTCCTCTTCGGTCGGTACCGGTCTCAACGATGGCAAATCGATGCCACGGTCGTACCCGCAGGATCGTCCGCGTGATGCCCACTCGCCCGTTCGCGTTACCGGCCGTCGCCACAGTCGGTGCAACGCTCGAAAGAATCGCCTCGAGACAGTCTTTAGTCGTCGTCTTGCCGAAACTGCCGGTGACGGCGATGAACGTGGTCCGCACCAACAGACTTCTCCAGACGAAGGCGACCACCCAGAAGGGGAGGTTCCAGATCAACGCCCACGCGTCGCGACAGGCTTCTCGACGCCTTGGGCTCAATCCCAGCCGCATGATCGTCTTCAACTCATTAAGTCCAGAGAGCTTGTTCATCGAGCCCGCTGGCCGGGACGCAGCCAACGAGAACGGCCGCTTGCCCGCCACGTGGCAATTTTCCTGCCTGTGAACTGCCGGGTAACCTGAAGGAATTGGCCCGAGCGCGAGAAGAGTCTGCCTGGGTAGCGGCTTTAGTCCGCTGGCCTGGACAATTCACAGAGAGAGGGCGGAATCATTGTGCCGCTTCGCGGCCTTGTTGCTGAGTGTCGTCCCAGACGGCGGCGAACTCTTCACGGCGACCACGCTCAATCCCGCTTTGATTTCCGCCAAGATTCCTGTCGCTGGAGTGACAGGTACGGGCAGTATTTCCCGCCGGGCGGTACCGGAATCTCCTCCACTAACTCCGCCCGAATTTCCATCTGGCCGCTCAACCGCGACTCTAACGCACCGACTGCGCTGGTCACCTGTTCGTTGCTGGGCCGCTCCGCCGGTACCAGAAGCAAGCGGAGAGCTCGCGGGGATTCCTGCACGAACTGAAACCTCCGGACCCATTTCATTTCCGAAACAACCGGGCGGATCAGGTTATAGGGATGGATCTCGCCGCCGCCAGGGATGGGAATCATGTCTAATACCCGTCCTTGAATTCCAGCCAGGGTACGCACGGATGCTCCACACGGGCACGGTTTTGGTCCAAGCTTGACGATGTCTCCCTGCCGGTATCGAATGATTGGCATTGCATAACTCCATAACGGCGTGACCACCACCTCACCCTCTTGCCCTTCCTCTGCCGGTTCGCCGTCCCGCAGGACTTCCACCGCCGTCATGTTTTCGAACAAGTGATACAGACCGGTCTCCGGACACTGAACGGCGATCATCCTTGTCTCATGCGAGCCATAGAAGTCGACGACCTTCGCCTGAAATGCCTCCCTGATCTCATTCCGCATCTCCTCGCTGATAGTGTCTCCCCACGTGAGCACGATTCGCGGGCGGAAGACCCGCCGGTTTTCGGGCGTCATCCCATTTGCCAGCCACGCCGCGGTCGAGGAAGGACAGATCAGAATGTCCGGCTTCGTCTCACATAAACGCGTGACGATCTCCTGGACGGGCAGGCGGACATCCAGCCAGTCCATTGGAAAAATGCCAAAACGCCGGTGCCACCTCTGCTTCACCTGGCCCCGGAGCAGCGCCACACTCACCCGTCCGTCTCGCATCCGCGTGCCGATTTCCTTGTGCATCTGCCAATTGACGAACTGGCATACCGCGAGCTCCAGTCGGCTTCTGAGCACGTTGAGAGGTCGTCCGCTCGAGCCACTAGTCCGTTTCACGATCAACTTTGCCCTGTGCGCGGAAGAAGCCAGCAGTTCTTCTTCTGGCAGGGCCTGCCTTTGTTCCCGGCTGGTCAACGGAATCTTCCTCATATCCTCCAATGAGGCGAACTGAGACGCGGAGAATCCGGCTTCCCGATAAGCCCGCCGATAGAATGGAACCTGCTCCTCAGCGTGCTGCAGCAGTCTCCGAACCTGTCTGACCTGCAGTGATACACTCTGGTCGAAGCTCCTGGGCCAGCGCCGCAATTCCGATAGGAGATGCTTGACAAGCAGGTAATCCGAAGCGGACATGAGCCCCGATATCTTACCCTCCGCGAACGGAGCCCCTTTCGATTTCACACCGCTACTCCAGGGCGTCCGCATCGTATGGCTCAATACTTCGGGCGCCTACGTCGCCGGATTGCATCGGTGTTTCCCAATCGAGATTGTGGCGTGCCTGGACGACGGCGCCGATTTTGATTTACTCGCCGAGAATGGCGCTCTGACATTTTTGCGGGCGGAGTCCGCTTCCGGCCGGCGTGTCCCAATGGCCGACCGTGCAATCGAAGATGTCATCCCCGCAGTTGGCCTCGAGATCGAATCAGCTGTGGAAAAGCATCCCCGCGATTCGTGGGTTTTCGTCTGCCCGCGCCCATGCCGGGCCCTTGAGCGCTTCGTAAGCGGACGTTTCCGAGCCCTGCTGCATCCAGCCGATCTGTGCATCCGGCTTTTCCATAAGCGCAGCCTGCAAGAGGCGCTTGCGGAGCTCGAGCTTCCTCGCCTCCCTGGCAGCTGGCTTCGCTTGGCAGACAACTTTCAGTTGATGGCACGCAAGTTCGGTGCGCCCTTTGTCGTCCAGGAAGCCCACGGAGCGTCAGGAAGCGGTACAAGTTTCATCAATGACGGAGTGGAATTTCGGCAAGCGGCCGCACGCTTGGGCGACAAGCTGGTCTGGGTTGCTCCTCATGTGGGACGACTGACGCTCAACGTTGCCGCTATCGTCGTCCCGAACGACGTTCTGGTTGCTTATCCAAGTGTCCAGCTCACCGGCCTGTTCCCGTTAACGACGGCGAAGGCAACGTACTGCGGAAACGACTACGCCAGCGCTGCCTATGTCGGGACCGCGGTCATCGATGGCATTCGAGAGCAAACTCAGAGAATCGGCGGTTGGCTGGCCCGCCGGGGCTTTCGCGGCTTCTTCGGCCTTGATTACATCATTGACGACTCGAGCGGGTCTCCGGTGGCCGTCGATCTGAATCCGAGATGGCAAGGCTCCACGGCGTGTGCGACGCAGGCAGAATTGCTCGCGGGCCGACTCCCCCTGGCGATAGCCGAGCTGGCCTGGAAGCTGGGGTTGCTCTCACCGAGCGACCTCGCTTCATACCGCGAGCAGTTCTTTCAGCCACTCGAATGGTCCCAGATGATCCTGCGCATCCTGGAACTGCAGCCCGCCTACGTGTCAGCTCAAATGCTTCCCGGCCTGTACTCTGTCGATCAAGATGACATTCGTTTCTCACGAAAGGGTTGTCTCCTTGCCGACTGCTCCAGGGAGGAGTACTTGCTCGCCGGCGCCGTCGTCCGCCAGGGCAGGCGGGTCGAACCACCAGGGGCGCGCCTGGCGACGATCTTCCGGCACGGGCCGGTCTACGATCTAGATCATGATTGTCTCCTGTCCGATGCTGCGACCACTGCTTGGCGCTTCTATACGGGATTCGACCTTACTTCACCGACCCCATGAACGAATCCGACCTCGTGGAAGAGCGATAGCTGCACTAAACCGCTTCGCGGTAGCGCCCTCTCTCCCGAGGACCGCCGCCGGTTCCCTATGACCCGCGCAGTTCGTCTACGGACATGCAACCGCCATGAGCACGGCCGTCGGTTGGGTGCGCCTCACGGCCCAGCATTAAAAACGACTGACCTGAGACTCAAGGCCGCCGCTTCGAGAACGAGAACGTCTAGGGAGAGAAAGGTTCGGATGGTATTAACGTTGTCCCAAAGGTGCCCATATCTCTCTGAGGTTGCTCGGCGGGTTGGCGAGCCTGTCGCCCCCGCGACTTTCTGCCCTCGCGTCATCACATGTTCGAGCACCTTATCGACCGTTGGCAGCCTGAATTGCCGGACCGAGGTTCTCGGGATTCAGACAAAAGGATCACGAGCCGACGACTTTCCTGATAATCGTGCCGGCATCACCGGAACCTAACCATGACTACAGTGGCGCCATTCTTGCTCCTCGGGCAGTCTCGTCGATAGCCTCCTGTCGCTGGCTGCGAGGCGACTGGCAGGCCTCGTTTCACTCATCGGAGCGGAGCGCACGGCGACGATTCAGGCCATCCCACTTGGCATGCTGCCCTGGAGGATTGAGGATGAACGAGCCGGTCGCAACCCTCTCGGTTCGAGCTGTCCTTGCGAGCCTCCTGCTCGTCTTCGCGCCGTTCCCGGCGGCCGGACAGGCCCGCCCGGTCGACCAGAATCCTCCCGCAGAACCATCCGGTGCGCAGGAATCGAAGCCGGACGAAGTTCCCCGGTTCACCGACGAGGTCGTCGTCACGGCCACCCGGACAGAGCGCCTGGCCGGCGAAGTGCCGATCAGCGTCACCGTGATCCGAGCGACGCAAATCGAACAAGCGCCGGCGTTCGCCGTCGATAACCTCCTGCGCGACGTCCCCGGGCTCGACCTTCCGCTTGGAGGCAGCGCCGTTGCGTATCCAGCCCAACAGACCCTCTCGATGCGCGGGCTCGGTGGCAACCGCGCTCTCGTCCTTCTGGATGGAATCCCGCTGAACGACCCCGCGTCAGGATACGTGCCCTGGTCGAAGATTCCGATGGTCGCGATCGATCGCATCGAGATCGCACGTGGCGCCGCCGCCAGCCTGTTCGGAAACTACTCGCTCGGTGGAACCGTCCAGCTCTTCTCAAAGAGCCTCGACGATCACCTCGAAGCCCTGGCAGGGTACGGATCGTACGGCACCAGCCGTGTGGCCATGTCAGCCGCCAAGAAATTCGGCAACGGCTTTGCCGTCGGCGCGGATGTGAACCGCTTCAAGTCCGACGGATTCGATCGCACGCCCGCCGACCTGCGAGGTCCAATCGACATCCCCGTGGCGTCGGACAATTCCGTCGTCCGACTACGGACCGCGATGACGACGAGCCGAACCTACAGCTTCGCTGTGGCGAGCGTCTTTGCAGAGGATCTCTCGCTTGGCACGCCGTTGTCGAAGAACACTCGTGACACCTTCGATGTCTCAGCCGGGACGCGCGTCGCAGTCGCCTCCGGCGATCTGAGCGCCACCGTGTTCCATGGACACCAGCGGTTCTGGGTTCAGAACACGAGCCTGATTCGCCGCGATTCCGAGTTCTTGCTCAATCAGCGCACCTCGCCAATCGGCGACACGGGCGCCGCCTTCCAATGGTCAACCGTTCCTGGCGGACGGTTCTCCTTCTTTACAACGGGCATCGATCTGCGCCACATCGATCTCACTGAGGATGGCACGAACTACGACTCCGCCGGCGCCGTCACCCTCTTGCAGACCATCGGTGGCACTCAGGATTTTGCGGGGGTCTTTGCCGAAACCAGTATGACGCTCTCGCCTCGGCTCGAGGTGCTCGCCACTGGCCGCATCGACATCTGGCGGAATCATGATGGGTTCGATCGGCGAAACGTGGGCGAGAGCGCCATGTACGGTTCGCAGCGATCGACCGTGTTCAGTCCGCGCGTGGCGCTGCGATATCGACTCTCGTCGGCGGCATCCCTTCGCGGTGCGATGTATCGCGCGTTTCGCGCACCAACCATTGCGGATTTGTACCGCAAGACCGAAGCGAAGGCGCTGGTCACCGTGCCCAATCCGGGTCTCGGGCCCGAGACGCTGGTCGGTGGAGACGTTGGCATCGACGCCCGGGTAGCTGGTACCACGGCGATGCTGAATTTCTTTTACAACAAGATCGACGGGCTCATTGCGCGAATTCCACTCGAAACCTCGCCTGTGCTCGTCCAGCAGCCCGTCAACATCGGGCGAAGCCGGAGCGCGGGTATCGAAGCGATGGCATCGCGTCAGATAGGCCGAGACTGGTCGGCAAGCGCCGCACTGACGTTGAGCGATCCGGTGACTCTCAGCAATCCCGTGGACCGGCTGCTGGAAGGTAAGACAACCGCCGGTATCTCGCGCCACATGGAGTCAATCGCCATCCACTACCAGTCCGGATCCGGGCCGGCGGTCGTCCTTCGCGGCCGGCACGTCGGCAAGCGGTACGTGGACGCCGCGAACCAGCTTTTGCTCGATGCGCACCTCGTCTTCGATCTCCACGCTTCATATCCCTTGACGCGCTGGGCGGAGCTGTTCATGACTGGCGAGAATCTCTTTGGCGCGGCCTATCTCGCCGAGGTCGGGGCCGCACGGCGACTCGGCGCCCCTCTCGAGCTCTTCAGCGGCGTGCGCTTCCGCCTATCTCGCCCAACACCGTGATGCCCGTTTTCGGCCACGCGGCCGCCCAGGCCAGACTTGCGATGGGGCTCCCGGCGTTCTTTCAGAGGCGGATCAGCCTGGAGGAAGGACGACGCATCGTACGTCGGCGCCTGGCCGATCGTGAAAGCCTGTTTCTCCGGCTCGCTCGCCCGGCCATCTTCGACAACCCGCACAGCCCTTACCGGTGGCTGTTCGACCGCGCAGGGATCGGCTGTCCCGATCTCGAGGCGATGTTGAAGCGCGACGGCCTCGAGGCGACGCTTACCGCCCTCCGCAGGGCCCGTGTGTCTGTCTCGTTCGAGGAGTTCAAAGGTCGCGTGCCGATCGTGCGCGATGGCGTCGAGCTTCGCGTGACCGCGCAGGCGTTCGACAATCCAGTTCGCAAGCGCTACTTCAGCGGCACGACCGGTGGCTCTACAGGCACTGCGGTGCGTCTGGCCATCGATCTCGACCACATCAGCGAAAGCGCGCCGGGGGCGATCCTCGCGTTGGAGGCGAACGGTCTGTCGGGCACCCCGATCGCGTTGTGGCGAAGCATTCTGCCGGCCGTCGCCGCGATCAGCTCGATTCTGCGCGGAGTCACGATGGGGTGTGTGCCGGAGCGATGGTTTTCGCCGCTCGGCCCAGACGAAGTATCGGCGCCGCTGAAGGATCGCATCGCCACGGCATTCATCGTTCGCGCCGGACGTCTCGCCGGCGCCCCGCTTCCTCTTCCGGAATACGTCCCGTTCGATCGGGCCATCGTCGTCGCCAGGTGGGCAAGAGATGCGGTGGCGCGAGGCGGAAGGGCAAGCGTCCGCGGACATGTGAGCTCGCTGGCGCGGATCGCGCTGGCGGCAGAGGAAGCCGGAATTGATCTCACGGGTACCGTTCTCTGGGGAGGTGGAGAGCCACCGACCGCAACTAAGGTCGCGTCGATTGTTCGCAGCGGCGCGATCTTCCGCCCGACGTACTTTCTCTCAGAGGCGGGCGCCATCGGCCTGCCGTGCTGCAATCCTGCCGATCCGACCGACGTTCACGTCATGGAGGATGCCATTGCGGTCGTCGGCGATCAGCCCTGGAGCGAGCAGCCCCGCCAAATGCTCTGGCTCACCACGCTGCTGGCGACGGCGCCGAAGGTGATGCTCAATGTCGAGACCGACGATGTCGCCATCGTCGAGCGGCGCGAGTGTGGATGTGCGCTGGCCGCAGCCGGATTCGGCACGCACATTCGACAGGTTCGCAGCGCCCGGAAGCTGACGAGCGAAGGGATGAGGGTTCTCGGTATCGACGTGCTCGCGCTCGTCGAGGAATTTCTTCCCGCAACGTTTGGCGGCTCCGCGCTTCACTATCAGGTCGCGGAGGAAGAGGACGCCGGCGGCCAAACGCGCGTTGTCGTCGTCGTCGATCCGCAAATCGCGCTGCCAGACGAAGCGGCAGCCAGGAACGCGGTCCTCGGATTCCTTCGCTCTCGCGGCGATCGACTCGCTGCATCGACGTGGACGCGGGCTTCATCGCTGGTGATCCGGAGAGAGACGCCGCGCTGGAGCTCGCAGGGAAAGCTGCCGGTCCTGCGGGCCGTGCGTGCGGCGTCGTACGGGGTGCACGCATGAGGCGCGGGCTGCTGGTCGGCCTCTTCGCGCTCATGCTGAGCGTCGCCTGTTCCGGCGGCACACCGTCGAACGGCGAGGCCGGATCGCCGGCGATCGTTCGTCTGGGATATCAACCGTTCCTTGCCTCCGCTCCCCTCTTCATCGCGCTCGACCAGGGCCTCTTCGAAGACGAAGGTCTGCGCGTCGAGACCGTCGTGGTGGGCGCCAGGGATTCCATTCCGGCACTGGTTCGGGGGGACATCGATGTGATGGCGCATTTCGTCAATACCGGCTTCTTTGCGGCGCTCGGTAGAGGTGCACCGATGCGGGTCGTGGGCGACAAGGGGAGCCCTACGCCCGACGGCTGTGCTGCCGACGGTCTCATAGCCTCGCCGACGATGGCGGCGCGGCCGGTCGTTCCGGAAAGCCTGCGCGGCACGCGCATTGGCTACTCCGAGACAACTATTGCTGAGTACGCGCTTGACCAGTTCCTCGCGAAAGGAGGTCTCGGCCGAAAGGACTACCAGTTCGTTTATGTGTCGACGCAGAATGCCGGTGCGGCGCTCGCCAACGGCGCGATCGACTTCCGACTGACGTCCGAGCCGGAGATCTCGGTTGCTCAGCGTCGCCGACGGGGAACACTCTGGCTCACGGTCAGCGGCATGGCGGAGAATCTGCAGTGGTCCGAGATTGTGTTCGGAACCCGACTTCTCACCGATCGGGATGCTGGACTCCGTTTCATGCGCGCGTACCTGCGCGGGGTCAGGCGCTACAACGAAGGCAAGACTCCGGCGAACGCGACCAGTGTGATGCGTCACACTCAGCTCGATGTGGACACGGTGCGCGAGGCCTGCTGGACGCAGATTCGCAGCGACGGCCGGATCAACGTGGAATCACTCATGCTGTTTCAACGATGGGCGAAGAGCCGTGGCTACATCGATCGCGTGCTCGAGCCGGGAGAGTTCGCCGACCCCTGGTTCGTCGAGCAGATCTCCGCCGCGAGGCCGACGCCGTGACCCGGTTGCTGGCGCGAGGGATCTCGAAGACCTACTCTTCAGCCCGAGGCGACGTGGAAGCGTTGCGGGGCGTCACCTTCGAAGTAGGGCGACACGAGTTCGTGTCCATCGTCGGCGCGAGCGGATGCGGAAAAACAACGCTGCTGAAGGTGATCGCCGGTCTCGTGGAGGCGAGCGGAGGACAGGTCGAGCTCCTCGGCCGGTCAACCCGCCAGCCGTACGCGCTGGTTTTCCAGGATCATGGTCTGCTTCCATGGAGATCGGTGCTCGAGAACGTGGCTTTCGGTCTCGAGCTTCGAGGTGTGGCCCGCGACACACGGGAGCGCCGCGCTCACGAGTTTCTGGATCGGATCGGTCTCGGCCAGTTCGTGCGCCACTTCCCTCACGAGCTCTCGGCTGGCATGCGCCAGCGTGTCGGGATCGCGCGTGCCTTCGTCACCGACTGCGACGTGCTCCTCCTTGACGAGCCGTTCGGAGCACTGGACGCACAGACGAAGCTGATTCTGCAGGAGGAGCTGCTCCGTCTGTGGCGGGACGATCGCCGAGCCATCGTGCATGTCACGCACGATATCGAAGAAGCGATTCTTCTGAGCGATCGCGTCCTCGTCATGAGCGCAAGGCCGGGATCGATCGAGGAAGAGGTTCCGATCCGGCTGCCGCGACCGCGCGAGGTCGCGTCCGTTCACGAGGTGTGGGAGCTGCGATGCCACATCTGGGGCCTGCTCGAGCGAGCGGTGAAGGACACACTGTGGATGCATTGACGTACGGCGAGGCCGCATTGGCGGCGACGAGTCGTCCGGCGGTCCGGGGAGCCCGCCGGCGGCACAGGGTGCCCTGCATATCCCTTGGCGTGCTTGGCGCGGCCCTCACGATTTGGCAGTTGGGTTCGCGTCTCGGCTTGATCTCCGCGCTTTTCTTCCCTGCACCGACCGACATCCTGCGATTCATGTTCACGGGCGCTTCCTTCGCCTATCTCGCTGACGGAGCGAAGACGACGCTCGGTCGAGTATTCGCGGGGCTTCTCATCGGCATGGTTCCGGCGGCAGTTCTGGGCATGCTCATCGGATGGTCGGACAGGCTGCGCCGCGCCGTCGATCCCTTTCTCGCGGCGCTTCATCCCATTCCCAAGATTGCGCTCCTCCCACTTCTCATCGTCCTCTTCGGGCTTGGAGAGGCATCGAAGATCATCGCCATCTCGATCGGGGCGTTCTTTCCGATGGCGCTGACCGCCGCAGCGGGGGCGCGTCGCATCAATCCGACGTTCTTGGAACTCGCGCAGAATTACGGTGCGACCCGGTGGCAGACCTTCACCAAGATCATCCTCCCGGCGACGATGCCTTCCATCGTCGTCGGTGTGCGGCTTTCCTTCAACGTCGCGCTGCTGATCGCCATCTCAGCGGAAATCGCTGCCGCACGATCGGGACTGGGAACAATCCTCTGGTTTGCCTGGGAGACGTTTCGGATCGAGCAGCTTTACGCCGGTCTGATCACCGTGTCGGTCATCGGCGTCGGCTTCAACAGCCTATGGAGCGCGCTCGTCGCAAGACTACTGCCCTGGCAGGACGAAGCGCCCCAACTAGGCCACGACACTCGCTAGTGGCTAACCGTCGATCTCGTCGCTCGACGAGATCGTTGGTCGCCGATCGCCTTTCCGCGCGGTCGCCGCAAAGAAACAGGCCGTGCGCTGCCGAGCAGGCAGTCGATCCAGCGCCGCGAACACCGCCAGGATGGTTCGTATCAACCCGTCTGCCTGTCGTCCAAGTGTCCGGCGCAGAGCCTGGAACAGGAGAGTGGAAAGCACCCGCGCGCGAGGTGCCCGACGCGAGGCCCAGCGCCGAATCAAATCAAGGTGTACCTGCCGCTCCTGGAGAGCGACGAGCGGATCCAGATACCAATTGGGCTTGCGAGCATGCCCGACGTGTTCCCACACAGCATTGGCCACCGGAGGCTCCCCGATCGGTCGTGACGAATGCCTCGAAGCCGGCCGCCTCAGCGGCGTCCGGCAGTTCGCCGTTCCTCAAAGTGTCCCGACCGCGCGATCGAGCTTCTTCGACGATGTGGTCGTGTGGGGCGTCGGCGACGCCTCTCGGCCTCCCGTTGTCGAAGAGAACGCGCATTAGCGCCCGGACACGGGCGCGTCGAGACTGCGGACGGCGAACTCGAGCACGGCCTTGACCTGCTCCCGCGTCACCGGGAACTGCTGGTGCGGGCCGTCACGTACGGTCATGCCGCTGTTCGGAGCCCCGCCAGCTGCCGGAGCCAGGCGGCGATCTGGTTCCAACTGGCGAACGTGTGGTTCACCGGCCTTCGCTCGGGAATGGAGGCGAAGGCTGTCCGCCATAGCGGCGAAGCGAAGAGTCCGCCGGGACGCGAGAGATCTTGCTCACCGAGCTACGGCTGGCAAGCCCTCGACAGTGCCAGCCCTCCGCGCGACCAAGGAACTTATCGAGAAGCGCGTCGAGCGCGAAGACCGCCGACGCCTGATGACCAGAAGGCACGTGAGGAGCAGCATCGAAGGCAGCCGAATCCTAGCGAGGCTGCGCCTCAGACCGCCGAGCATGTGGCTTCGCCTCGCTAGTGGCAGTATCTGCTTGCCCGCACTCCGTGCGGGCGAGACGTCTTGAAGGGCCGGCGAAACACGTGACTCATTTGGTGCGGATTCTGGCCCTTCAAGACGTCTAGCACGCCGGCCAGGTTTCCCCTTGACAGGCGCGGGGACGGCCCGGAAGATGGGCCTCTCACGCGGAGGATATCGATGCGAAAGGTTCTTTCAGCCGTCATCGTCGCGATGCTCGCGTGGGCGACACCGGCGCTGGCCCAGCTAGCGCCCGCCAACGACCTGGGTGTGGCGCTCGGCCACATCCATGTGGCCGTAAAGGACGTAGAGGCGCAGAAGCGGTTCTGGACGGAGATGCTCGGCGGTACGCTCGTCACCAACGGGCCGCTCACGCTGATCCAGTTCCCCGGCATCTTCGTCATGCTCCGGCAGGCCGACGCGGCGGAACCGGCCGCCGGATCGGTCTTCGATCATTTCGGCTTCGTGTACAAGGACATCGCGGCCGCGCGCGCCCGCTGGAAGGCCGCTGGCGTGAAGTACGACGTCGGCGACGTGAATCCGAATCAGGGATACGTCTACGCCCCCGACAGCGGGATTCGTGTCGAGGTCTTCGGCGATCCGTCGCTGCCAGGACCGGTCAGCATGGATCACGTGCACCTCTATCCGGCCGAGGTGGACATTCCGGCGATGCAGGCGTGGTACGCGAAGGTGTTCGGCGGCTTTCCCGGCGCGCGCCAGCGCGTGGCGAGGCCTGGCGTGATCCAGGCCGACTACTTCCACCGGTTCAACCTGTCCTTTTCAGCCGGCGCGGGTAAGCTGGCGCCGTCGAGAGGGCGCGCGATCGATCACCTCGGCTTCGACGTAAAGAACATCGAGGAGTTCGAGAAGAAGCTCGCGGCGCACGGCCTCAAGTTCGACGCGCCGCCGCGTCAGATTCCCAATATCCGGACCAAGGTCGCGTTTCTGACGGATCCCTGGGGCACGTATATCGAGGTCACCGAGGCACTGGCGCCCTGATCGCAGGAGGAACTATGACGCGTACGCTTGCTCGCCTGGTCATCTTTCTGGGCTCGGTGAGCTGTCTGCTCCTGTTGTCCACCCTGCCCCTGAACGGGCAGTCGGGTTCCCGGACGGTCGAATGGCGGTCGTATGGCAACGATCTCCGTCAGAGCCGCTATTCCCCGCTCGATCAGATCAACGCGTCCACCTTCAACCAGCTCGAGGTGGCGTGGCGGTTCAAGACCGACAACCTCGGTCCGCGTCCCGAATTCAATCTCCAGACGACCCCGCTGATGGTGAATGGCGTGCTGTACGCCACGGGGGGCACGCGCCGGTCGGTGATCGCGCTCAACCCGGGCACCGGCGAGCTGCTCTGGAAGTACAGCCTCGATGAAGGCAAGCGCAGCGAGTCGGCGCCCAGACAGCTCTCCGGCCGCGGCGTGGCGTACTGGACCAACGGGAAGGAAGAGCGGATTCTGTACGTCACGCCCGGCTATCAGTTGATCGCGCTCGACGCAAAGATCGGCCGCCCGATTCCGACCTTCGGCAGAGGCGGCATCGTCGACCTCAAGACCGAGGACGACCAGGAGATGGATCCCGTCACCGGCGAGATCGGCCTGCACGCGGCGCCGATCGTCTCGGGGAACACGATCATGATCGGTGCCGCGCACCTGTCGGGCGCGGCGCCGAAGAGCCGCCGCAACCAGAAGGGCTACATCCGCGCCTACGACGTCGTCACCGGGAAGCGCCTCTGGATCTTCCATACCGTCCCGCAGCAAGGAGAGTTCGGCAACGAGACATGGTTGAACAACTCGTGGAGCTACTCCGGCAACGCGGGCGTCTGGGCGCACATGTCGATAGACGAAGAGCTCGGCCTCGTGTACCTGCCGGTGGAGGATGCGACCGGCGACTACTACGGCGGGCATCGCCCGGGTGCCAATCTGTTCACCTCGGGCCTCGTCGCGCTCGATCTCAAGACCGGTCGGCGCAGGTGGCACTACCAGTTCATCCATCACGACATCTGGGACTGGGACATTCCGTGCGCGCCGATCCTTGCCGATATCACCGTCAACGGACGGAAGATTCGCGCCATTGCGCAGCCGACCAAGCAGGCATGGGTCTACGTCCTCAATCGTGAGACCGGCGAGCCGGTGTGGCCGATCGAGGAGCGTCCGGCGCCGAAAGGCGATGTGCCGACCGAGTGGTACTCGCCGACGCAGCTGTTCCCGACGAAGCCGCCCGCCTTCGACCGGCAGGGGGTGACCGTCGACGACCTGATTGACTTCACGCCCGAGCTGCGCGCCGAGGCGATCAAGGTCGCCTCGCGCTACAAGATGGGGCCGATCTTCACGCCGGCGGTCGTCAGCACGTTCGAGGGCCCGCTCGGCACGCTCATGCTGCCGGCGGCGGGCGGCGGGGCGAACTGGCCAGGCGGCTCGTACGATCCCGAAACAGGGATCCTCTACATCTATTCCGTCACCACGGTCACGCCGCTCGGGCTCATCAACGATCAGAGGCGGTCGGACATGGATTACATCCGCGGTGTGGCGCCCGATCCGAAGGCGCCGCCCAAACCTGCCGGCGAGGGCGGCGGTGGTGGAGATGAAGGCGGCGGCACGGTGACGGTGCAGGGGCTGCCGCTCATCAAGCCGCCGTACGCGCGCATCACCGCGATCGATCTCAACAGGGGCGAAATCGTGTGGCAGATTCCGCATGGCGAGACGCCCGACAACATTCGCAATCACCCGGCGCTCAAAGGCGTGAACATTCCGCGTACGGGACGTCCGGGGCGCATCGGGACGCTGACGACGAAGAGCCTGGTCGTGGCGGGCGAGGGCGGCTTCTTCACCCTCCCCGACCGCCGGCGCGGCGCCATGCTGCGGGCCTACGACAAGGCGACCGGGAAGGAAGTGGGCGCGGTGTACATGCCCGCGCCGCAGACCGGGTCGCCGATGACGTACATGCTGGACGGCCGGCAGTACCTCGTCGTGGCGATTGGCGGCGGCAATTACAGCAGCGAGCTCGTCGCGTTCAGGCTGCCCAGCCAGTGAGCGGCGTGATGCGACGCCCAGCACACGCGTGCATCGCGGCCGCGGTGCTCCTTGCCGTGTTGCCCGCGGCGGCGGCAGCCCAGGCGGCACGCGGCCCTGAGCGGCCGAATGTCGTTCTCATCATCACCGACGATGTCGGCTACGGCGACTTCGGGCCGTATGGCGTCACCGACATTCGGACGCCGAATGTCGACCGGCTGGCGCGGGAAGGGGTCAAGCTGACCGACTTCTATGCCGCGCCCGTGTGCACGCCGACGCGCGCCTCGCTCATCACTGGGCGGTATCAACAGCGCGTCGGCCTGGAGGTGGCCCTTCCGAGTGCGGGGCCGAGGGACCGCGGACTGCTCCCGACGGGCCGATCACTGCCCCAGCTGCTGAAGAAGAACGGATACGCGACCGGCCTGATTGGCAAGTGGCATCTCGGGTGGAAGCCGGAGTTCGGCCCGAACGAGCACGGATTCGATTACTTCTTCGGGTTCAAGAGCGGGGCGATCGATTTCTACACCCACGAGGCCGCCAGCGGTCTCGACGACCTGTTCGAGAACACCACGCCCGTCCATGTTGACGGCTACATGACCGATTTGATCACCGCGCGCGCGGCGCGCTTCATCGAGCAGCACGCGTCGGAGCCGTTCTTCCTGGATGTCGCTTACAACGCGGCCCACTGGCCCTTTCAGCCGCCGGATCACTATTCGAAGGCGAGGGCGGTCGCCTTCGAGGGTCCGATGGACAGTCCCACTCGGACGCGGAAGGACTATGCGGCGATGCTCGAGCGCGCCGATGCCGGAGTCGGGCAGATTCTGCAGACGCTGGCGAAGCTCGGCCTGGAGCGGAGCACGCTGGTCATTTTCACCAACGACAACGGCGGCGAGTGGCTCTCGCGGAACACTCCGCTCTCGAACCGGAAGGGGACGCTCTGGGAAGGCGGCATCCGCGTGCCCGCGATCTTCCGCTGGCCGGGGCGCCTGCCCGCCGGGAGGACCAGCGCGCAGCCGGGCATCTTCATGGATCTGACCGCCTCGATTCTTGCCGCGACCAACACGCCCGTGCCGCCCGACGCGCGGCTCGAAGGCATCAATCTGCTCCCGATCCTGGCCGGTCAGGCCGTACCCGTCGAGCGCACGCTCTTCTGGCGCACGCAGACGCAGAAAGCCGTCAGGCGCGGCGACTGGAAGCTGCTGGTGCAGGGCAACGCGGCGTATCTGTTCAACCTGCCTGTGGACGTGGGCGAGCACAACGACCTGGCGCGGGAGCGCGTCGATCTGATCCGCGCACTTTGGCCGCTGATTGATGCGTGGGAAGCCGACGTCGACGCGGAGCGCACGGCGCTCGGCGGCCGCTGATCTGTAAGATGAGTGCCTTCGGCGCTGATCTGCGCCGAAAGTCCAGTTGGCCACGCGGAGGATGTCTGGGTACGCCGTGCCGAGATGAATCGCAAACCGGTGCACAAATGGACGGAAGCGTGCACGCTGACGCCTGCTGCGTGCAGGCGCCAGAGATGACAGCGCATAGAGCACGATGGGTGCGCAGTTGGCCGCTACGCGCGAGTTCGCCCGAACCATCCGGTGCCGAATCCGACCAGCGACCCAACGACGGCGCCGGTGACCATCGCGACACTCACGGCGCGTAGCGGATGCCGGCGGACCTTCAGGGCGGCATCGGCAGCGAAATCCTCGGCTGCGTAACGGACGGCCGTGACCTTGCGGCGCGCGTCCCGCAGATTCGCCCTCATGGATTCGAACGTTGGCGATGCCCACGGCTCCACCAGACCTTCCGAGATCGCACCAAGTCGGATCGCAGTTGTCACGACGCACCTCCGAAAAAGCGCGCAGCAACGACCATGCCTATGAATTTTTGGGAGCCTGCGTCACAGTCGCACGAGGCGGGCCGACCGCGCGAACTTGCCTGTCTGCCCACGCACCGGCAGCTTACGATCTCGCGCGAGTCTCGCGCTAAGGTTGGTGCGGGCGTTGAGTGAGTAGAAATTACCGCGACCGACATATTCCATTCCTGAGGCGGCCGGACAATCTATTGTTGAGACGCGCAGCTCATCGCCGCTCCTATTCGATTCTGGTTGACACACGCTGCCGTGTTTGTTCTATTGTGTAGAACAAATGCCGCGAGGAGACCTTCTCGGTTCGCTAGAGCATATTGTCCTGCTCGCGTTGGTACGACTCGAGGCGAATGCCTACGGAATGACAATTCGCCGGGAGATCGAGGCTCGCACCGGCCGGAACATTTCGATCGGCGCCGTCTATGCGACGCTGGAGCGGCTCGAAGCCAAAAGGTACGTCAGGTCGTCGCTCGGCGAACCGACGGCCGAACGGGGCGGCCGCGCGAAGCGATTGTTTCGGATCGAAGCGGAGGGCGAGCGCGCGCTCCGGTCCTCGCAGGACGCGATTCGGAGGATGGCGTTCGGTCTCAGGAAGCGTTGGGGCACCACATGAACCCCCTCCTGTCGCCGCACATCGCGATCTGGCTGCTCGAGTGCCTCCTCCCGGCAGGAGACCGAGACGCCGTGGTCGGCGATCTCGTCGAAGAATATGCACTTCGCGCTGGCGCGTCGACTCGTGCAACCGTCGCGTTGTGGTGTTGGGGGCAGGTCGCCCGTTCCATTCCACTGGTGCTCCTGTCCGACCTTCGACGCCGACAGTGGATCCATACGCTGGGCGTGGCAATTGCGGCGTACGTCGCAGCCGGCGCGCTCGAATCCGTGGGCCTAGCCGTGATTTCGAGATTGCTTCACCCTGACGCTGGGCTAGCGGCCCTCCTCGGTGTGATCGTCGGTCTCGCGACGATTGTGCTTGGCGGATACGTTGCGGCCTCGATCCGTCAAGAGGCGGCACCGAGTTTGGCCGGAATCATCTTCATCGCTGTCGCGGTGCTGATGGTGACGATATCCGACAGCGCGCCGCTCTGGTACGGGTTCACCTTCCTCATCGCCGGGCCGTTGGCGGCGCTGGCGGGTGGACGGCTGAATTTCACTCGGCGGGCGAGGCGGGCTCGTCGGGCCGCGTAGAGGAAAGGAAGAGACCATGCGACGCGCAATCAGGCTGGCGGTCCTGCTCTTTTCGTGTGCGCTCCTCGCGTCGTGCGCCGCGCCTGCGCAG
>Ga0209640_10000323_pt1 | contig 36368 bp, 40 predicted proteins | sample RifCSP10_1_FD_184018 | JGI IMG/M metagenome (GOLD analysis project Ga0209640, IMG submission 184018) | Soil microbial communities from Rifle, Colorado - Rifle CSP2_sed 10_1 (SPAdes) (version 2) | ecosystem: Environmental > Terrestrial > Deep subsurface > Rock core/Sediment | place: Rifle... | reverse complement strand
CTCAAAATCTGGTGGTGGCGACACCGTGTCGGTTCGATTCCGACCCTCGGTACCATTCAATAAATGGGGCTTCAGTGGGGTGGCCCTCCATTATCAATTTTCCTGTCAGTCCCGATTCCCCGCAACACAGCCCTGAGGTTCCTGAATAATATTCAGACGGACTTGGAGAAACGTAAAGCGGTTGAATGGCGCGCCTGATAAATTATTCGCTGAGTCAGCCTCGGTGCCGGATCATGAACTGGGCAGCAATACTGTTGAACCCGTTGTCCGTCGGGCCTCGAGCGCCTCGTGTGCCTTGACCGCCTCTTTGAGCGGAAAGGTCTGATTTATTTCTATTTTGACAACGCCTTTTTTGACGACATCGAATAATTGCTGCGACCGGCTGAGAAGGTCTTCCCGCTTCGCGGTATACGTCATGAGTGTCGGGCGAGTGAGAAAGAGCGAGCCTTTTTTGCTGAGTATGCCGATGTCAAACGGCGGAACAAGGCCGGAGGACTGGCCAAAACTGACCATCATTCCCAGCGGACGCAAGCAATCCAGCGAGCGCATGAACGTATCCTTGCCGACCGAATCGTACACCGCCGCCACGCCCGCCCCCTTGGTGATTTCTCGCGCACGCTGAACAAAATCCTCTTTCGTCGTAATGATGGGGTAATCGCACCCGTGATCCCTTGCGAGTTTGGCTTTTTGCTCCGAGCCGACGGTGCCGATCACGGTGGCGCCGAGGTGTTTCGCCCATTGGCAGGCGATGGTTCCCACCCCCCCGGCCGCCGCATGAAACAAAATGGTGTCGCCCCGTTTTACGGGGTAGCAGCCGGTTAACAGATATTGGGCCGTCATTCCTTTCAGCATCATCGCTGCGGCCGTCTTGTCGTCGATCCCATCCGGAATCCGAACCAGCTTGGCCGCCGGGGCGAGGCGCCGCTCCGCATAGGAACCGATCGCGCCGGCGTAGGCGACGCGATCACCCACTTTCAGGTCTGATACTCCATCACCAACGGCCTCGATCACGCCTGCGCCTTCGAGACCGGGTGTAAAAGGCAACCGCTCAACCGGGTAAATCCCGGTACGGTGGTACACATCGATAAAATTCAGGCCGATGGCGGTATGCCGCAAAAGCACTTCGCCTTTCGCCGGCTTGCCCGGATCGATATCTTCCCAGCGCATAACTTCGGGACCGCCAACTTGATGTACACGGATTGCTTTTGTCACCGTCTTACTCCTTGAGTGTTCCAGCCATTGGGGAATTTAAATTTATATATAATCACTTTGATCATTACTAATGAAACACAGCTTTCGTCAAACATCAACATAAGCGAACATGCATTGATATTACCGTTAAATAAATGATTGGCAGCGACACTGTGAATAAATTAACCGGCTATGCGAATAATGTGCTGATTTTACCTGGCCCTTGTTACTAATTTCAGCCAACAGGATGGCGTAACAACACCTATTGATTAGTTCCCGGATCAAGCAGGCATTTTATCTGCATCAGTTTTTCCTGCGCCGCCGCGCGGCCGGCCGCGATCGCCTCCTTGGCGCGGTAGAATTCAACTGTTCCAACGCGACCCACTTCAGGCACCAGCATGAGATCCGGTGGGTTCACGCTCCACCTCAAACGCACAATCTCCGCCTGGGTGATATCCAACACCTGATCCAGCACCCGGCGTGCTGTCCACCATTGTTTCTTATCCTGTGTCTTTTGGTAATTCTCAAGCTGTGTTTCCAACCACTCCTCGAGCCCTCTCGCGCGCGCCATCCAGGGTTGCCGTAGAAGTTGCCGGATGCGAACCGGCAATTGTCTGGACCTCGGTTGACGTGGGTGCCTGACCTGCCGACGCGCGGCGGAATGTACCGCCACGGCCACCACCGGGCCGCCAAATCGCTCGCGGGCGACATCAAACGGCACGGGATTGAGCACACTGCCATCCACGAGCCACCGGCTCCCAATACAATGCGGTGCAATGAGACCTGGCAGCGAAATGCTGGCGCGCACGGCATCCACCAGCCCACCGCAGTCAAGCACCACCTGTTCTCCGGTTTCAAGATCGGTGGTAATCGCGGCATAGCCTATATGAAGATTTTCAATATGGCGCTTACCTAGCTTTGTATTCAGAAAATCCATGATCTTTTTGCCGGACACAAGACCTCCCGTCGGCAGATCGGGCATGAAAAGCTGCAGCGTTTGCTTCCAGTCGAAGGCCGTGGCCAGACTCACCAGTTCGTCGACCGGCATGCCGCTGGCCATGAACGCGCCGATTTCAGCACCGATGCTGGTGCCGACCACGGCGCGTACGGGAATATCGTTCTCCGCCAACACCTGGATAACGCCGATATGCGCCAAACCGGCCGCCCCGCCGCCGCTCAGCGCCAGCACCAGACCGTTGTTGCCATGAGGAGGATTATTCTGAGGCTCCATACCTGTGCCAAATATCAATACGCGGAAGGTTGACGTGGACAAATCCGGGGCGCCGTCAGATCACGGCGCCCGGATAATCCTGCGAGGAAATTTGCCGTACGACTCTGCCCCGGAAATGGGAAACCGTCAGGCGACCTGGACCGGGATGGAATGGCGCGTATGGGTGATGTGGTTATGGTTGTCGACGTACACCAGGCACGGCTTGAAAGCGGCAAGTTCCTTCTCTTCCAGTTCTGCGTAGGCGCATATGATCACGATGTCGCCGGGGCTGGCCTTGAACGCGGCGGCGCCGTTGACGGAGATTATCCTCGAGCCCGCCTCCGCTTGAATCGCGTACGTGGAAAAACGTTCGCCATTGCTGAGGTTATAGACCTCGATCCGCTCGTATTCGCGGATGTCGGCCGCGGCCAGCAAGCGGGCGTCGATCGCCACCGAACCCTCATAATCCGGTTCGGAATGCGTGACGTGCACGCGGTGCAGTTTGGATTTCAGCATGATGCGGCGCATGGTTACCCTCCGATAATGCCGCTTATTATCGTGCTTAATCCGCATGGATTCAATTGTCTATTTCTTGAGTTCGAATTCGACATTATCAATGAGCCGCGTGCCACCCAACCACGCCGCCGCGAGGATCACAAGCCGGCGATCATTCAGGTTCGGTTTGCCCAGATCATCCTGACGGCGAACACTGACGTAATCGGGCCTGAAACCGCATCCTTTGAGTTCTATCATGGCGTCGGCCCCCGCCTCATCGGTAATCTCGCCGTTCTTGACAATACGGTCGCGCAGTGAACACAGCGTCTCATACAATTGCGGAGCCAGCTTGCGCTCGGCAGGAGTTAAATAGTTGTTCCGGGAACTGATGGCGAGACCATCGGGCTCACGCACGGTGTCCACGCCGATAATCTCAACCGGCAATCCTAAGTCCGCCGTCATCAGGCGAATAATCTGCCATTGCTGATAATCTTTCTTGCCAAATACGGCCACATCGGGAGTCACCAGATTGAGCAAGCGGTTCACCACGGTGGCCACGCCGCGGAAGTGCCCGGGCCGGAAAGCGCCGCAAAGATCATCGCTCAAGTCCGGAACCTCGACAAAAGTTTGCGCCGCCACACCGCGTGGATACACGACGGAATCCGTCGGCATGAACAGCAGATTTACCCCGGCGGAGAGCAAAGTCACCTTGTCATGCGCCGGAGTACGCGGATAAGAGGAAAAATCCTCGTTCTGCCCGAACTGCAGGGGATTGACATAGATGCTGGCCACTACCGCCTGAGCGTGGCGGCGTGCCTCCTGCATCAGGCGAATATGGCCGGCATGCAAATTGCCCATCGTTGGGACAAAGGCGATGCGCTTGCCACTTGATCGCATCCGGGCCATGTGTTCCTTCAGCCCGACACCGGAGTCAACCGTGATCATCTGATGAATAATAACTATGCTCCGGCCCCGGGAAACTGCCAGATTTGACCGCGGTAATAAACGCTTTCACTGCTGCATCGATGTTTGCCGCCCCTTCCATGAAGTTCTTGGAAAATTTGGGACTCGGTTGCGGATAGATGCCGAGCATGTCCTGCAGCACCAGCACCTGACCGTCGCAATCCTTGCCCGCCCCGATTCCAATGGTGGGTATCGCCAAATCCCCGGTGATGGTTTTCGCCAATTCGGCCGGGACAGCCTCAAGAATAAGGAGACTGGCACCGGATTCCTGCATTACTTTGGCGTCGTGACGAATCCGTTTGGCGTCCGCCGCCTCCCGTCCCTGAACGCGGTAACCGCCGAGCTGATGGACGGATTGTGGAATCAGACCCAGATGCGCGCATACGGGTATTCCACGGTCGACCAGAAAACGCACGGTCTCGGCCATTGGCTCGCCGCCTTCCAGCTTCACCATCTTTGCGCCTCCTTGACGCATCAGCCGGCCGGCCGAGGCGAGCGCGCGCTGCGGGCTTTCCTGATAACTCATGAACGGCATATCCACATAGAGAAACGCGCGTTTTACGCCGCGTGCCACGCATTTGCCGTGGTACACCATCTCAGCCACGGTGACCGGAAGCGTGGAATCGTGCCCCTGTATGACCATCCCGAGCGAATCGCCCACCAGGATGGTGTCGATACCGGCGCGATCGAGCAGACTTGCAAAGCTGTAATCATAGGCCGTGAGGCAGGTGATTTTTTCCCCCCGGCGCTTCATTTCCTTCAGCGTGGTAAGCGTAACCGGCTTCATAGGTTGGCGGCGATGGGGTTTAAAAAGTGGCGGCCACTGCGGTTTTTACGTATGTGTGACAGCAGCATTTGAAAGTCGTCGTCGTTTTCCACAATATTGATTTTCTCCGCGTTGACGACGAACAGCGGTGCCGCCGTGTAATGGTGGAAGAACTGGGTATAGGCATCCACCAGGACCTGCAAATATTCACGTTCGATATAACGCTCGTATTCCACGCCTCGCCGGCGGACGCGTTCATACAGCACGTCAACCGGTGCTTGAAGATATATCACCAGGTCCGGCACCGGAAGATCCAGGCTCATCTGGGCGTAGACCTGGTCGTATAACCGCAGTTCATCATCATCCAGATTGGCGCGCGCGAACAGTTTATCCTTGTCCAGCAGAAAATCGGCGACGTAACCGTTGCTGAACATGTCTCCCTGCTTGAGTTGTTCTATCTGACGGGCGCGCTGAAACAGGAAAAAAAGTTGTGTCGGCAGCGCAAAATATTTGCGTGCCTGGTAGAACCGTTCGAGAAAGGGGTTTTCTTCCGGGTGTTCGAGCAGCGGCATGGCGCCAAAAGCATCCGCCAGGCGCGCGGCTAGGCTGGTTTTCCCCACGCCGATCGGGCCTTCGACCACGACGTAACCCGGATTTACACCTTTCATCGCTTCATAGCCCGATTATTTTCGCTATTCCGCTCGTTCATCCAGCTTCTGTACCGGCTGGCCGGAACAATCCTCCAGCAGTTGGCGCACCGTCCCATGCCCCGGAACCAACAATGCCGGTTCAAGCTCGAACAAAGGATACAGGACGAATGCGCGTTCGTGTAGCCTGGGATGCGGCACGGTCAATTCCGCCGTTTGGATAGTTTGACCGCCATACAACAGCAAATCGAGATCCAGCGTTCGCGGCCCGCCGCGCTCGCCTTCGCGAACCCGTCCATGGATTTGCTCGATTTCGAGCAGCGTCCGCATGAGTACCGCGGGGGCCAGCGTCGTGCGCAAACGGCATACCGCGTTGATGAAATCAGGCTGGTCCTGACGCCCCACCGGCGCGGTGCGGTAGAGCGACGAGCAAGCCTCGACATGACTTTGCGTAATCCGCGCTAACGCGGTGAAACCTGAGCGGACTTGGGAAACCGGATCGGCCAGGTTACTGCCCAGTCCGATGTAGGCCCGTATGCCACTACGGAGTGGTCGATTCATCCTTATTAACTGGCGGTATTCGTGTTCTTCGGCGGCGACGCCGTTTGGATTTACCACCGGCCGGGGTCGCTGCCGCAATCATGGCGCGGCGTTCATGATCGCCCGCCGTCTGGAATCGGGTCCACCAGTCGGCCAGGGCGCCGTCCGCTTCGCCCGATTCAACACGCAAGAGCAGAAAGTCATACGCGGCGCGGAAGCGCTTGTTTTCCAACAGGCGAAACGCCTGCAACCCGGCACGCCGTTCGAATCGATCTTGAAAACTCCAGATCTCGCGCATCGGCACGCTGAAACGCTTGGGAATGGAAATGAATCGTAGTTGCTCGCGCAAGACTTGTTCCGCCGCCCTGGTCCTGGCGTCATAAATGTTCATCCCGTTTGCCACAAGCTCATGCGTCTTATGCCGGACCGGCTCCCACAACATCGCGGCATACAAAAAAGCCGGAGTCACCGGTTTATTTTCGTTAATACGCGCATCGGTGTTGGCCAGGGCGCGAGGCACGAGCGTTACGGGGAACCCCTCCTCTTCCTGTTCCATGGAGTTTTCTGTTAACGGAAACAGGTGGCGGAACAAACCATAATGACGCAACAACTCGAAAGTCTCGAGCGCATAACCTCCGTGAAACAGCTTCAGCACTTCTTCATACATCCGTGCCGGCGGCACCGAACTCAGCAGCGGGGCAAGACATCGGAACGGCGCAGCCGTGTTCTCTTCGATTTTGAATCCCAGCTTGGCGGCAAAACGGACGGCGCGCAGCATCCGGACCGGATCTTCGCGATAGCGGGATTCGGGATTGCCGATCACGCGCAAAATGCCGCGTTTCAAGTCGGCCGCTCCTTCGACATAATCGATGACGCTGAAATCGCGAATATCGTAATACAGCGCGTTCACAGTGAAGTCCCGCCGGACGGCATCTTCTTCCTGTGTGCCATAAACATTGTGATCCATAATTTCCGCAGGAATATCGTTTTCCGTAACTTCGTTCTCCGGCGGCTCAATTGGAGAACTTGCTTCTGTAATATCGCGCGGGATCGCGCGAAAGGTAGCCACCTCGACGATCTCGCGGCCGAAACGGACATGAACCAGACGAAAACGCCGGCCAATGATGCGTGCATTGTGAAATAGTTTTCTGATCTGTTCCGGTCGCGCATCGGTCACGACATCGAAGTCTTTGGGCTCACGCCCGAGCATCAGGTCGCGCACGCACCCGCCTACCAGCAGACTGGCATAACCGGCATCTTTCAGACGGTGCAGAACCTTGAGTGCGTTTTCGCTGATCAGCGTGCGCGAAATGTAGTGCAGCTCGCGTGGTATGATGGCCGGCGTGTTAATCGTTCATTCACCTGTCCGAGCCTAATGGCGGAGGTCTTTGTTTTGAATGATTTACTGGTGCTTTGTCGGGTCGCACGTATAATACACCGCTTTCGAGACAACGTGCCGTCAACTTTCGCTCCCATCGTCTAGTGGCCCAGGACGCTGGCCTCTCACGCCGGTAACAGGGGTTCGAATCCCCTTGGGAGCGCCAAGACAAACAACAAGGCCCCGCCGTCAGGTGGGGCCTAGTTGTTTGCGTCGCGCACGCGACGGGATTTGAACCCGGAGGGTTTGTCAAAAATCGACTGGAGCGATTTTTGCACAGCTCCGCACAGCGGCGCTGGCCCCGAGGGGCGAGCCACAGGGGCGAAGCGGAAAAGAAAAAGGTCCGCTGGACCTTTATCCCGCTGAGCGGGCGAGGCAGGGTGAGCCGCGAGAGCGGCGAACGCCCGGCCATGGATGGCCGGGCCGGACTTCAAGCGAAGCAGGGAGAGCGAAGCGAAGAAGCGAGCCCCGGCTTTCGAGCGAAACAGGATTGCGTTGCGATGAAAGTGACGAGCAATCACCTTGGGAATGCCATAAATAAAAAAGGGCCCGATGGGCCCTTTGCGACGAAGACAGGACACCCGGACCGGTCAATCTTCCGCAGCGCCCGATTTCTTAAGCAGTTCGGTAATGCGCGTGTAACCGCCGCGAACCGAGATTTTGAGTGCCGAGTCTCCACGACTGTCCTTCGCGTTGATGTCCGCACCGGCTTCAATCAGCATTTGGATAATATCACCATAGCCCTTGTAAGCCGCCGCCATCAGCGGCGTCTTTCCGCTAATGGTCCGCGTGTTGACGTTCACGCCCTGGCTCAGTAACGACTGCACGACCGCGATGCGCCCCTTGAGAATTGCCGTGAACAAGGCGGCTGCACCGTGCGCCGTTTTAGAGCGGCCGCTCCGCTCAAGGCCGGTGGGCAGTTTAAGAAACCGGTTGGTAACCGCCATGACAATCAAGGCAACCAGCCCAAGGAGGCTGATTTGCGGGTCAACGCCAAATTCGTTGGCAACTTCCTCCGGCAGGTTGGCGCCGATGGCGAGGAACACGATTACAAGAATGAGCGTGAACTTGAGATACTTGATCAGCGCTACGGCGATGACTGCAATCAGCCCGCCAAGAAAAAACCGCCGGTCGAAATTGATCCATTCCGTCCACTCGCTCGGCAAGTTGGCGCCGACCGAGAGCAGGACGACGATAAGAACGAGACCCCAGTCACGCGGCGTTTCTTTTAAGATAACCACAAAATAAATCCCCTTATATCCATGTGTTGGCGATGGTGGCTGTCGCCCGTAACCGCATGGCGTCGCCTGTCATTAAGTCTAGATGCATTTTGCAATCTTTGAAGCGTGAATAAAATTGGCGTTCTTCGCGGAAAATCAGCCATAAATCAGCGTTTCATTTAACCACATCCTTGGAGAATACCCGTTTCAGCCAGTTTGCAATGTCCCGAATTTCATCCGTTACCACCGAATGGCCGGTCGCGTATTCGTGCCAGGTCAACGTCAGACCGTGTGCCGTCATGATCTTCCGGGCCGACTCCGCCATGGAGAACGGTATCATCTGATCTTCCGTCCCATGTGCCATAAAAATCGGCACCCGCTCGTTGGCATGGTGAATCTCAGCCATCAGGCTCTTGGCAAACGGCACCGGTGCTGAAAGCGATAAAATTCCGGCCAGCGGTTCAGGATAGTGTAAACCGGTCAGCAAGGCTACTGTTCCGCCTTGCGAAAAGCCCGCCAGAACGATTTGGTCACAAGGAATGCCGCCCTGCTTTTGTTCCGCAATCAGACTTTGCAGTATTTTTTCCGATTCAAGTATGTGATTGCGGTTCTGTTCGATACCGTTTTCTGTCATGGCGATGTCGTACCAGGCGCGCATGACATAACCGCCATTGATGGTCACCGGTCGAAAAGGTGCGTGAGGAAACACGAACCGCAGCGCCGGTCGTAGCGGCAAGCGCAATTCCGGCACGAGGGCTTCAAAATCGTGCCCATCCGCACCCAGACCATGCAGCCAAATAATACTGGCGGCCGGCGCAGATCCCGTTTCAAGGACGATGGGGGGTTCGTGCGTCGATTTATCCATATACCCGGTCACTCCTCTCCGCGATAGGCGCAACCCGCCGTGCAGGTTTCATGGACGCGGACTTCAGACAATTGGGGCAGCCGGGGTTTCAGCCGCTGCCAGATCCAGCGGGCAATATTTTCACTGGTTGGATTTTCAAGGCCTTTGACCTCGTTTAAATAATGATGGTCCAGCTGTTCAAAAAGCGGTTGGAAAGCCTGAGAGATATCGGCGAAATCCATGATCCATCCGGTCTTTTCCTCCACCGGTCCGGCAACGCGGATTTCGATCCGGAATGAATGGCCATGCAACCGCCGGCATTTATGATTTTCAGCAACATTCGGCAGCAAATGTGCCGCCTCAATAGTAATAAACTTGAATATTTCCACGAGTATGATCTGACGACTTTAGACCAGTCAGTTTAGCCGCTTTAATGTGTTCCGGATACCATGAACCGGACACTCGCGATCGGCGTTGCTCAACGTTAGAATATTCACGCAATCCATTTCATCCAACAGCCGCCACTCATTGCTTAGAGGAATCATGGCCAAACAATCATTGCCGCTTATCATGGAACCGAAGGAGCTTGAAAAACAACTCGGCGCGGAAAACCTGTTGGTTGTGGACGTGTCACGGTCTGAAATCTACGACCAGGGACATATCCCCGGCGCCGCGCATATCGATTACGCACAAATCATTGCGGCCCGACCGCCTGCGATGGGCGAGTTGCCGAGCGAACCCCAATTGAGCGATGTATTCAGTTCCATCGGCATGCGGCCGGAGAATCATGTTGTGGCTTATGACAATGAAGGCGGTGGACGGGCTTCACGATTGCTCTGGACGCTGGACGTCGTAGGCCATGTGAACAAATCGCTGTTAAACGGCGGCTGGCAGGCGTGGGTAAACGACGATTTGCCGATCAGCACCGACCCTGTTTTGCGCCCGCGCAGCCAATATCCGGTCACTTTTCTGGATGCAGCGGTGGCTGACAAAAGCTATATCATGAATCACCTGAAAGATCCCGGCGTGGTTATCCTCGACGCACGCACACAGGCGGAATACAGCGGCGAACTCAAGCGTGCCAACCGCACCGGTCATATACCCGGAGCGGTCAATTACGAATGGACTCAGGCGATCGATCAGGCGAACAGCCTGCGTCTGAAATCGGCGGAAGAATTAAGACAGGCTTTGTCACAGATTGGCGTGACACCGGACAAAGAGGTTATCGCTTACTGTCACACCCATCATCGCTCCGCACACACCTATATCGTTCTAAAAAATCTGGGCTACACCCGCATTAGGGGCTATCCCGGTTCATGGTCTGAATGGGGCAACATAACCGAAACACCGGTCGAATAATTGCTGTATTCGACCATTTATTAGCGATTTACTCTGTTTTTTTCCGCAGTTATGTTGAGAATTACTTCGTGTCGGCACAATAGTGTATACACGCCATTATTTCATGAGACGGTACACGGTTGACAATTGGCACAAGTGAAACTGACACACAGCCTTTGGCTCATTCGATAACGTAAATATTAATGATACAATTCAGTTTTGGCTGCGTTCGTGAAAAAAGACCCGGCTTATGAAAAACAATACCTGGATTTTGGTGGCCCACCGCAGCGGCGCGCGTCTGTTTGAAAACAAAGGTCCGGGCAGGGGTTTGAGCCTGGTCTCCGACATACCGCATCCCGAGGGACGGCTGAAGAATAAAGATATCGACGCCGACAGACCCGGACGCAGTTTCGACAGCCTGGGCCAAGGTCGACACGCATTAAGCTCGGAACAGGAACCCACCGCGCATCTGGCAGAGCAATTTGCCAAACAATTAAGCACAATGTTGGATGATGGACGCAACCAACAACGCTACACAAGACTCGTGCTGGTAGCTGAACCGCGTTTCCTCGGAAATTTGCGTGCCGCTTTGAGTTCCACCACGGCTGCCCTCGTGACCGCAACCGTTGGCAAGGATCTGGGCGGCGTAGAACCGCATTTTCTGCCCAAGCACCTGTCTGACTTCGTCCGTCTCTGAGTTCCAACCCCCAGGGACAGGCGTTTCCCGCAATAAATGCAAGGCGCTTACTCAGTGAGTGAAGCTGTTCGCGCGCCCGGTCAAATGGCCGCCCCAGAATCTACTAGACTTAAAAAACATGCACGCAAGACCGTAACGCAACGCATCCATGGACCATCGTCAACGATTGGCAGATGACCTCCTGCTGCTTCGGGAGAAGGCTTCGCGCTACGCGCTGTATGGCGTTTACATTGCCAGCGCCAGTGTTGTGATTGCGTCGTCGCTGGTCAGCTATGTCATGGTCGGTGACATCTCCATAGAAGGCATCATCCTCGCCCAGTCCTCCAATATCGCGTTATGGACGGTGGACAGCATGCCCTTTGTCTTTGCCATGTGGGGGCAATACGCCAGCTACCGGATGGCGCGCGAAGCCAACGATCTGGTGCAAAACAAGACGCAGTCGCTCCGCGAAGCCTTGACGCAGGCCAATTTTACGAGCCAGGCCAAAAGCGACTTCTTCGCGAAAATGAGCCATGAATTGCGTACACCCATCAACGGGATTATCGGCATGAGCGATTTGATGCTCGAAACAAAATTGTCAGGTGAACAGCGCCGACATGCTGAAATCATAAAATCGTCCGCGAGCGGGTTACTGACTTTAATCAATGATCTCCTGGACTTTTCCAAGATTGAGTCGGGCAAACTGGAACTGGAGGAAATCGAATTCGACCTGCGTGATTGCATTGAAAAATCGGTGGCCTTGCTGACGCAGCAGGCGGCCATCAAAGGTCTTACGCTCACAAATCTTATTCAGCCGGACATGCCGAGCCGTTTGCTCGGCGATCCGGGAAGATTAAGACAGATCATCATCAATCTGCTGGGAAATGCCATAAAATTCACTCACCACGGAGAGATTGTCCTGAGCGTGAAGCAACTCCCCGAAGCATCCTCCAAACACATACGATTGCAAATCGAAATAGCCGATACCGGGGTGGGCATATCGGAAAAGGATCAGTTACGGCTCTTTCAACCTTACAACCAGGCCAAAGCCTCGACTGCCCGCCGTTATGGCGGCACGGGTCTGGGACTGGCCATCACCAAAGAACTGGTCGAAGCCATGGGCGGGAAGATTGGCGTGAAGAGCGAGGCGGGCAAGGGCAGTGTCTTCTGGTTCGCCGTCAATCTGCAAAAACCTGCTGTCATAAGCGCTGCGCTGCCGCCCGCCCGGGTCGATCTGAAGGGCCTGCGCGTGCTGGTCGCCGATGGCAATATCCCGGCGCGCGTCAATCTTGTCGAGCAGCTCAAATCACTGGGAATGGAAGTGCAATCCATCGGCAATGGAAATGCCGCCCTGCAAATGATCCGCTCGGCAGCGGATACCGATTATCGATTCGATCTGGTGATGGTGGACATGTTCCTGCCTAATTTGAACGGCGAGGAGCTGGGCCGCGAGGTTAAGTCGCATCCGGAAATGCGGGACACGGTACTCGTCATGATGACCTCTGCCGGCGTACGCGGCGACGCGCAGCGACTCAACCAAATCGGTTTCTCGGGCTATTTCGGCAAGCACATCCCTCCTGAAGATTTGCCCGATATGTTGAAGGCGGTGATGGTGACACGGGGCATGGATGAAACCGAACGCCAGCGGTCGGGTCTGGTCACCAAATACACGCTGTCCGAAATCCGCCGGAAGCATTCCCGCTTGCTGTTGGTGGAAGACAGCCCGGTCAATCGGGAGATCACGATAAATATGCTGTCAAAACTCGGCTTTGAAACGGATGTGGCCGAATCAGGACATGCCGCCATCGAGGCTGCGCGCAAGCACTCATACGGGCTAATCCTGATGGACATGCATCTCCCGGACATCAGCGGCATCGAGGTCATCGAGGCGATTCACGGGCTTTCCGCGGCGTATGCCAAAGTATCCGTTATCGTACTGACCGCCGGCGCCACGGAAGCGGAAGAGGCACGCTGTCGGTCATTAGGGGTCAAGCATTTTCTGATCAAGCCCGTGGATAGCAACACTCTTGCAGATGCATTAACGCGCCAGCAATCGATGTCACAACCGTCTCCCGCCGGATTGAATTCAACACCGTCCGCGCCATCGGGCCAGATGGCCGAGGATAACGACATCAATGCCGATCCGAAACTGGTGGAAATTTTTATCCGGGAAACCACGCAAAGACTGAAATCACTGCGTCAGGCACTAGCTTCCTCGAACGCCCAGCGCGTGGCGCGCGAGGCGCATACCATTAAAAGTTCAAGCGCCTATTTTCGGGCTCACGCAATGCACGAAGCGGCGGAAAAACTCGAGAAAATGGCTGACGAAGGACGGCTCGATCAAACCGCATCGGTAATAGAAATACTTGAAGACGCTTATTCCAGCCTGCGATCTCGCCTGCAGAAAGAGGCGATTTAATTTGTCCTAAGATATTTGCGGAGGCGTGATACGCCTTCACGCAGGTTCTCAATGGTATTGGCGTAGGAAAACCGTACATGCTGTGACGCTCGATGACGGCCAAAATCCACACCCGGTGTAATCGCCACCCCGGTACGTTCAAGAAGGTCGAGTGCAAATGCCTGACTGTCGTGAGAAAAGCGGGAACAATCTGCATACAAATAAAACGCGCCTTGCGGTTTTACCGGAATGATAAACCCCAGCTCGAGCAATGCAGGATAAAGGAAATCACGCCGTTCAAGAAAGATTTTCCGGCGCATTTCCAATTCGAGCTGTACCGAAGGGGTGAATGCCGCCAGCGCCGCATGTTGCGCCAAAGTACTTGATGCCAGAAAAATATTCTGAGCCAGTTTATCAATCGCCGGGATGTATGATGCCGGAGAAACCAGCCAACCCAGGCGCCAACCCGTCATACCGCTGTATTTTGAAAAACTGTTCACCACAAATACATCCGCCGAATGAGATAACACCGTGACGGCTTCATTCTCGTATACCAGTCCGTGATAGATTTCATCAACGATCAGCACGCCACCCAGCCTCTCCACCGTCTTCACGATCTCCGCCATTTCATCGGTTGGAATCAGCGTGCCGGTGGGATTCGATGGCGAGGCCAGCAGGACCGCCACCGAACGCTCCGTCCAGTGACGTTGAATCAGTCCGGCATTCAGTTGATACCCCGTCGAGGCCTCCACCGGAATGGCAATGTCATCGCCCTCGAAAAGCCGAACAAAATGCCGATTACACGGATATCCGGGATCGGCCATCAATACCTGATCACCGGGATTGATCAGCGCCGCAATAATCAGCTGCAGGGCGCCCGACGCGCCTGGCGTGACGGCAATTCTGTCAATTTCAGGCCTGACGTCAGCCGGATAACCCGCCGCGATAGCGGCGCGCAACGCGGGTAACCCCAGAGCCGGGGTGTAATGGGTGTGTCCGGCTTTTAACGCCTCGATTCCCGCTTGCACGATGCCCGGTGCCGTCGGAAAGTCCGGCTCGCCGATCTCCATGTGGATGATCGAACGTCCCTGCGCTTCCATGGCGCGGGCGCGGGCCAGGATATCCATGACGTGAAACGGTTCGATCCGCGCCAAGCGATCAGCGATGGGTTTCATAAATTGGCCGCCATACCGGCCATCCGGTATGGAAAATTACTCGTGGTTGATCTCTGTCGTGACATGGAATCGATTGAAATCACGGCGATGGCGGCAATGTCACACGGGGAAATTCCCGTGTCTATCCCAGTCCGGTTGCTACCCCCGGGAGATTCTGGTATAGATGCGCGCTTATTTTTTACCCCCAATCCTGGGGTAATACTATTGTGCAGGAGTCGAAGCATGCCGGCCAGGAAAAAGAAGGAAAAGGATTTGCCCGTATCTCCCGTTACGGGGATCAGCCCTTACGTCGTAAAAAAGGGCGAGAAATACATGAATAAAAAACAGCAGGATCACTTCCGTGCTGTGTTGAATGCCTGGAAAAAAGAGCTGGAGGATGAAATCGCCCGCACCGTGCAGCAAATGCGCGATGTACCGGAAAATCCTCCCGATCCTAATGACCGCGCAAGCCAGGAAACGGATATGTCGCTCGAATTGCGTTCGCGCGACCGTGAACGGAAACTCATCAAGAAGATAGACGAAGCGATCGATCGAATCGACACCGGCGATTACGGTTACTGCGAGGTCTGCGGTGTTGAAATCGGCGTGGAACGGCTTGAAGCCAGGCCGACGGCGGAGCTTTGCATTGACTGCAAAACACTCGATGAAATTCGTGAAAAACAGATGGGTTGAAATCGCTTCGCGTCCCCGGTATTCAGTCCCGACTTCTTCGCGGTAAGTCAAAACATCGAGAAAATCTTGCCCAAACTTCTGATCCGCAACGCTCGCATCGTGAACCCGGACGGATCAGTTATTGAGGGCGATCTGTTGTGCCAAAACGGTGTGATTGAGCGCATCGCCCCGCACATTACAACTCCCGCAGATGAAACCATCGATGCCGGGGAGAATCTGCTTCTTCCCGGTGTCATTGACCCACAGGTGCATTTCCGCGAACCCGGACGGGAACACGAGGAAGACCTTGGCTCCGGTTCGCGTGCCGCCGTGAAAGGCGGTGTCACCAGTTTTCTCGAAATGCCCAATACGGACCCGCCCACCACCACTCAACACGCGCTGGACGACAAGCTGCGCCGGGCGGCGGAAAAATGCGTCGCCCATTACGGATTTTTCATCGGCGCCACGCCGGACAATCTCGATGAAATAAACCAGGCCAAACCTGCTTGCGGGATCAAGATTTTCATGGGTGCGAGCACCGGAAGCTTGCTGGTGGACAAGGCGGAAGATCTTGAGCGTATTTTCGCCAACGGCAACCGTCTGATCGCCGTGCATGCAGAGGACGAGCAGCGCATACGCGCGCGCCGCGAACAATTCAAAAATCGCATCGATGTCGCCGCGCATTCCGAAATTCGCGACAACCAGTGCGCGCTCATGGCGACAAAGCTGGCTTTGTCGCTATCCAGGAAATACCGCCGGCGCTTGCATATCCTCCATCTGTCCACCCGCGAGGAAGTGGAATTGTTACGCCGGGACAAGCCAGGTTGGGTAACGGCCGAGGCAATCCCCAATCACTTGTTCCTGAACATCACTGATTACACCGATCTGGGAACGCTCGCGCAAATGAACCCACCTATCCGAAGTGCGAATGATAACGCCGCGCTGTGGCAGGGACTGCACGAGGGAACAATCGATTTTGTCGCCACGGACCATGCGCCACATACACTCGAAGAAAAGCGAACTCCTTATCCTGATTCTCCTGCCGGCATGCCGGGTGTCGAGACTTCACTTCCCTTGATGCTCACAGAGGCGAAGGCCGGGCGAGTCACGCTGGCAGAAATCCAGAAATGGATGTGCTCCGGGCCCGCCGAAGCCTATGGGATACATAACAAAGGAAAGGTAATTGAAGGATGGGATGCCGATCTGACCATCGTCGGTATGAAACATGCCAAGCCGGTAAAAAACGAGGAAATGTTCACCAAAGTACAATGGTCGCCTTTTCACGGGCGTATACTTGTCGGGTGGCCGGTCTACACCGTGGTTGGCGGACAAGTGGCGTTCGATAACGGCAAGATCCGAGAAGGCGTGCACGGACGTCCCTTGGCTTTTAATTAAGCTTCAAAAAGAGGAAGCCGCTCCATGGAACTTTCCCTCTTTATCAAGGCGCTGGTTCTCGGCGTCGTCGAAGGCTTGACTGAATTTCTACCTGTATCTTCCACTGGACACTTGATTATCGTGGGCGATCTGCTCCAGTTTAGTGATGGCCACGGTAAAGGATTCGAAATCGTCATTCAGCTCGGCGCCATCCTCGGAGTAGTCTGGGATTACCGTATGCGCGTCGGCCGCTTGATCACTGGCATAAGAATCAGGCATGAACGGCTTTTTATGCTGAATTTGTTCATTGCGTTTCTTCCGGCCGCCGTATTGGGTCTCCTGCTGCACGAATACATAACCACCTATCTGTTCAATCCGGTAACTGTCGCGTGGGCGCTCATCGCAGGCGGAATCCTGATTTTGATTATCGAGCGGTTGCCATTGACGGTCCGCGTGGACAGCATGGAAAACGTGAGTCCGCTTGCTGCCTTCAAGATAGGCGTGGCCCAGATGTTTTCACTCTTCCCCGGCATATCACGTGCCGGCGCAACCATTATGGGCGGGCTGCTCGCCGGCCTTTCGCGGACGGCGGCGACCGAGTTTTCATTCCTCCTCGCCATGCCGGTCATGTTGGCAGCCACGTTTTACGCGCTTTTCAAAAACATAAACTCGTTAAATGCCGAGGATGTTTTCGTGTTCGCCGTGGGGTTTATCATGTCATTTTTGACAGCATTAATTGTGGTCAAGGCATTCCTCAAATACGTAGCGGGCCATAATTTCACGTTATTCGCGTTATACCGCATCGGCTTTGGCCTGCTGGTTCTGGCGTATTTCCGGGGTTAGGTCCGTGTTTCACCCGCTACGAAGACTTTACGAATGGGTTCTCTCCCTGTCGCATCATCCGCATGCGCAGATTGCGCTATTTGTGCTGGCTTTTGCCGAATCTTCGGTCTTCCCGATACCGCCGGACGTATTGCTGATTGCGCTCGCGCTGGGTATTCCGACTCAGGCTTATCGGTTTGCCCTGATCACGACCGCCGGGTCGGTACTGGGTGGCCTCGGCGGGTACATTATCGGTTACGGTTTCATGGCCAGTGTCGGTCAATGGGTCCTTGACGCTTATCAGTTGCAACAGCCTTTTGAGAAGATTCGCGCGTGGTACCTAAGCTATGACATTTGGGCCGTTGCGATCGCCGGATTCACCCCGATCCCATATAAAGTCTTTACGATCGCCGCCGGCGCGTTCGAGATGGACGTGTGGCGATTTTCGCTTGCCTCGCTTTTCTCCCGCGGCGCGCGATTCTTTTTGCTCGCGTGGATGATTTACCGATATGGCGCCGCCATCAAGGTGTTTATTGACCGTTATTTCAATATATTGACAGTGGTATTTATGGCGTTATTAATCGGTTTTTTCCTGCTGATTGCCGGGTGGTAGACGGAGCCGGTCGCCGCAAGGTCGAGCGGGTAAGGCCGGGAATTAGACCCGGAGCAGCATTATCCCTGCCCATTTTGCGGGCTGAAAACCTGTTATCCCAATCAATTATCAGCGTAATCAAGACTTTGATTGTGCCCCGTGTCTGCACTATGTTTATTTAAATGGGGCCACGCACAACGCCAGAAAAAACTTTTGCCATCGGCCCGTTGATTGAATGAGCCAAAATATGGAAATGAAAGCGGAAATTGCCACGCCCCAGGCGGAAAGAGTTCGGGTGTTGGTGGCGGATGATTCGCGTGTCATCCGCAAGGCAATTACAAAAATATTAAACAACGAATTCGATCTCGTCGAGGTCGGAGACGGAGAGGCGGCCTGGGATCAGCTTCTCCGGGACGAATCCATACAGGTCCTCGTATCCGACATTGAAATGCCGAAGCTCGACGGCTACTCGCTTATCTGCCGCGTGCGCGCCGCCGAAACCGAGCGGGTCCGAAACGTTCCCATTATCGTCATCACCGGTGCCGACGACGAACTGACCCGTGAACGCGCGTTCGCCTGCGGCGCCACCGACTTCATCATCAAACCCATTGACGGCGTGCAATTGTTGGCGCGTACCCGAGCCCACGCCAAGCTGGATCAAACCACGCGCAAACTGGAGGAAACTTCCACAGCACTGGAAGAGCAGTCTGCGATCGATCCGCTTACGCAACTTCACAGCCGTCGATATTTCATTCAGCGAGGTGTACAGGATCTCGCGTACGTCAAACGGCACAACAACGATTTGTCCATTATCCGGGTCGACATAGATAACTTCCGGTCGATATACAAGAAATACGGCGATCAGACCAGCGATCAGATTCTCGTATGGCTGGCCAAGATTCTGGTTTCCAGCAGCCGCAAAGAAGACACCGTGGCGCGTATCGGTGGCGGCGAGTTTGCCGTTTTGGCGCCGTCTTCCGGGCGAATGGAAGCGGCGGTGCTGTGCGAACGGATGCGCACCGGGGTCGCGGTCAGCCCGTTCACGAACGAAAGCGCGACAATCCCTCTAACAATCAGCCTTGGTCTGGCTTCTTACGGTCGCGATCCCGGTGAGACGACGGAAGAACTACTTACCCTGGCGGAACAACGCATGACGCTTGCCAAGGCGGCCGGAGGGAATCGCCTTGGCATCAGCTATCAGGAAGAAGCGCCTAAACCCGACGAGGCTGTCATCGAACAGCCCGATCTCGAAACAGCGCTCAAAATGCTCGGGTCCGACGAAGGCGGAAAACTGGTACCGTTCTTGCCGGATCTCGTTACCCGCTGTATTCCCCTACTCGAATTCTGCAACCGAAAACTCGATCTGGGTCTTGGTTTTGCGATTGAGTCACTCAAGGATAAACTCTCCGATATGCGATAATGTTCCGGCTTGATATATGAGGTGCGGACATGCACGGCCATGAAACGCTTCACCAACACCCTGCAATCAGTGTTACCGGAATAATATATCAGCTCCCAGAATTAATGAGCGTCCGCAAAATCATCGGACCGCGACCGGATACCCGCCATCACTGGGGTAAGGCGTAACGATTCTGACTTTAGCTTTCTTATCCCCCATCCGTTCATGACCGGAGGTTTTCAGCCCGCCTGGTGGTGCCGCGGCCCTCATGGGCAAACATTGTGGGCACGCGTGATAAGACGCGCGCCCCACGTGCCGTTAACCCGGGAGCGCTTGGAACTGCCGGATGGGGATTACATTGATATTGATTGGACAAAGAATGAACAAGGTCCGATTGTCATCATATTGCATGGCCTGGAAGGCTCTTCCGCTTCTCCTTACGCGCGTGGAATGTTAAACGCCGTTATGCGTCGGGGTTGGCGCGGTGTCGTCATGCATTTTCGCGGATGCAATGGCGAACCCAATCGACTTGCACGCAGTTACCACTCCGGCGATACCGGCGATTTCGCTTACTTAATCGATGCGGTGAAAAAACGCGAACCGTTTACGCCTCTGGCAGCAATCGGATTTTCACTCGGCGGGAATGTTTTGCTCAAATGGTTGGGCACAACCGATACTCGGGCGCCGTTACGTGCGGCCGTCGCGATATCGGTACCTTACCAGTTGAGCGTCGCCGCGGACCGTCTTCAACAGGGCTTTTCACGATTGTATCAATGGCACCTGATGCGTTCCCTGCGAAACACGGTTTCGGCAAAACGCCGGCGCATGGTTCTTCCGATTGCAATACGGGACTTTTCTGCGCTGAGAACTTTGCGTGATTTTGACGATAACGTCACGGCTCCGTTGCACGGGTTCAACAATGCTGATCACTACTACGCCGTTTCAAGCTCACGGCAGTATCTCGGGAAAATCACAGTGCCAACTTTACTGCTGCATTCCCGCGATGATCCCTTCATGACCGAGTCGGCGATCCCGCGCGCAGACGACCTTTCTGATGCCGTGACTTTCGAACTTTCTGCGCACGGCGGGCACGCAGGGTTTGTTTCGGGCAGATGGCCATGGAAACCACGTTACTGGCTTGAAGAGCGGATACCGGCTTATCTCGCCCAATATTTGTAATTCGGTCCGGAGGTCATGCGTCCTTGGCTGGCTGGAAGTAATCCCGCCGGATATAGGCATAAAGCGCGAATCCCCACCAGCAGAGGATGACTAATACGGTCATCAGCACAATCGCCTGGCTAATCATCGCCTTGTCAATCCCTTGCGAGAGCAGTTCACTCTCATAAATCCCAATCTGCTTGGAGATGAAACTTTCCATCGCCTGACGACTCAAGATAAATTGCAGCTTGTCGATCGTGTAGATCGACACCGTCACAAAAACGAGGAAGTAACCCCATTGCGTCGCGCTCCAGAGACCGACGCCAAGCGCCAGGAATAACGCGGCATAGGCCAGATGATAAATGCCGACGCCGGTTCCGCCGATGATTACCCCAAACAAAGGAATTTCCGAGGTTATGGAAAAAAGCTCAAATGCGGCGGACGCCACGAACAGCACGGCGGCAGCCCGAAAGGTGAAACGGCCTTTTTTCCCCGACGTTTCCATGTTGTTGTTCACTGGCTTTCGGACGTAAATTTACGCTATCGCCAGACGGAGTCAATTCCGCGATTGTTCCTCGCCAATCGTTTACAAATTTTTCATAACTTGCACGCTGTGCGCTTAAAGCATGATTGCCAGTCTGATCCACATGGCAAGCAGAACAATATTGCCGAGGAGAAAGAATATGAAGCGTGGCGGAACCTTATTGAAAGTCAAATGTACCATCCCCTGGCCAACACGGAATACAACGAAAGACCACGCCATCACCAAAAAAATGATGTCGGTTTTCCCCGTTAACATGACAGCCAAAGCCACGATATAAAATAGCGGTGGTATCTCCATCAGATTTTTGAAATGATTCCCCGCCTTCACTACCTCCTCGGGCGGTTCCGGTCCACGAAAAAGCTCGAAATACTCGTTGGTCAATTGCCCTTTCCGGACGGCGCGAATTCTCACGTACATATTTCGCAGCATTGCCAAGAACGTCCAGAAAAGCATCGCCAACATGGGATAAAAAAGATCATGGATTTGGATGGTCATAGATAAATCTCCGGGTTAGTATTTTCAACAGCGGGAAAGATCAATCGATGAAGGGCACCGGGAAGCAAGCACACATATTTGACAGCGTGGCCTTTTCTTGCAGATGTCCTTGCCGTGAACGACGATGAGGGCGTGAAATTCATTGAACATCTGCGCGTCTGGTTCCAGTGCCATCTCAAATTTATGCCTCAGTGATTCATATTTCTCCGATCCCCTGATCAGACCCAGCCGCGAAAAAATGCGCCGCGTGTAGGCGTCGATCACGAACACCGGGCGGTTGAAGGCATAAAGCAGAATATCGTCGGCCGTTTCGGGGCCGATTCCGCGCACGCCCAGCAATGCGCGGCGCAGTTCATTCGTCGGGATTTTGGAGATTTTTCGTAACCCTCCCTGCGCGATCAACCAGCGGCACATGGCCTTCAGTCGCCGGGCCTTGATATTGAAATAGCCGGACGGTCTGAGCCACTTCCCGAGTTGCCGGGGATGCGCCTTAACGATAGCCTTGGGCGAAAGTGCCCGTGCCTGAATTAGGTTAGCGATGGCCCGTTCGACATTAGTCCAGGCGGTATTCTGCGTCAGCACCGCGCCGACCATAATTTCAAACGCGGAGTCTCCCGGCCACCAGTGCTGTTTGCCATTGGCGGCGAACAGTTTGTGATAAACCTTGGGGATGCTGGTACTCGCCTTCATTTCAGGTTGCTGGGAAATCGGATTCGTTACCGTACCGGCAGCTGTTCCTCGGGCGGTTTGAGGTGGCGAAATGCCTTGTACAGCGCGATATCGTAAACAATCTTCATGCCTGCGCCGATAAGCAGGGGTGTGGCAAGCGCTAGCCCCTGCATCAGGAACCCGGCGAAAAACGGCGCGATGGCCCAGCCGCCCATGCGTACAAGATGCGTGATGCCGGAAGCAAACGTCCGCTCCTCAGGTCTGACCATCGCCATTATATAGGACTGACGCGTGGGCACGTCCATCTCCACCAAGCCCTCGCGCAGTAGGAAGAGTAACGCCGCAACCTCAAAGCTTGGCGCGAACGGCACCGTCATGAGCAGGATACTTGAAGGGATATGTGTGAACACCATGGTGTTCACAAGACCGAAGCGCGCGGCCAGCCACGCCGCGCCAAGATGCGAAGCCGCATTGGCCACGCGTGCAAAGAAAAACAAAATGGCGATGGTAGCCTCATCAACCGCGAATCGCTGGTAAAAGAAATACGCCAGCAGCGCCGTGCCGAGAAAACCGCCGGCCAGGCTGTCGAGCGCAAACAGCGACGAAATCTTCCAAAGGACGCGGCGGCTGTGCGGCGCAAGTTTCGCCGTCGCGGTCGGCTCATGCGTCTCGACCGCGGACGACAAACCGGAATACAGCAGCGCGCTCAGGAGGAACAGGCCGGCATAGACAGCAACGGTCGCATGAAACGAAGCGAGCACACCTGCGCCGGCGGTCTCGCGCAATATCACAGGCATGGCCGCCAGCACGCCGCCCAAAGCATGGCCCATGTCCTGCAATACGTTGTACCAGGCAAACACGCGCGTGCGTCGCTCGGGTGTCACGGTGCCGGGCAGGATTGCCTGCTCGAGCACGAGTGAGGCGCCGCGGTCGCGGCCCATGCCGTTTACCATGCCGATAAACGCGACTACACAAACGGCCGTAATGCTGGATGTGACAATCAGCGCAACTCCGCCTGCGGCGCTGGCGACGCCAATGACAAGCAAGGACCACCGCCGGCCCAGCCGGTCGCCGAGAAACGTAACGATTAGGGTAGACAGAGCAGCGCCAGTGAGACCGGAGCCGATGACCAGACCGATTTCGGCGGGCGTGAAGGCGATCTTGTCGAGGTAAATACCAAGCAACACGCCCATCAAGCCGGTGGCGAGCGCGCGCAGGAATGCAGCCGCATAAAGAATCAGCCGATCGCTCATCCGCACCGGCTACGCGCTGCGGCACCATGCATAAAGAGCGTCGTAAACCACCATGCCATGCTTAAGCATCTCGTGGTCGTCCCTGAAGTTATGCGACAACCCGCGCGAGACTGCGAGCAGTCCAGCCGCTTCCGGCGCAAGGTCTAATCGACCGGTGTCGGCAGCACGCACAATGTCCGCGAGCCTTTGCAGTGTGGGATCGGTTAGTTGATATTTCTTGAGAAACGCATCAAAGCTGCAAAGCTCCTCGACGTGGCCCAACTCCACACCCGGAATATCGTATGGGATCGCCCCGGTATCCTCGGCAACCGGAAGAACTTTGTCCGGCGCGACGAACAGGAACTCCGGTGCCTTGTCGATAAATCGCGTGATTAACCATGGACAGGCGATACGATCGATCTTGGGACGCTCACGTGTTATCCATTTCATGGGGACTGCCTCCTTTCTAAACGACGAAAGTTCGCGCCAGCGTTGCCAGAAGCCCGACGACCCCGCACGCGCCAATGACGAGAATGATTCCGACCTGGTACCGAAATAGAGCAACAAAGGCCGAGATACCGATCAAAGCCGAGAACCATTCGACACCGATAAACAGATTGCTCAATCGGTACGGTTGCGCCAATCCCTGCGGCCAGAGCACGTGATAGGCGAAAAACACGGCAAGATTAAGCACCACACCCACGACCGCTGCCGTGATGCCGGTAAGCGGTGCCGTGAACTTGATATCGCGGCGCGTGGATTCGACGGCCGGTCCGCCGAGCAGGATAAACAGAAAAGAGGGAAGAAAAGTAAAAAAGGTCGCCACGCACGCGCCCACGATTCCTGCCAGGGCCAACGATTCCGGCCCGAAGAGCGCCTTGGTCCAACCACCGACAAAACCCACAAACGCCACGATCATGATAAGCGGTCCGGGAGTGGTTTCGCCGAGCGCCAAACCGTCTATCATTTGCGTTGCGGTCAACCATTGATAATGTTCGACACCGCCTTGATATACGTACGGCAGCACCGCGTAGGCCCCGCCGAAAGTCACCAGCGCGGCTTTGGTAAAAAACCATCCAATTTGCGTATAGCCTTCCCAACCGAATAACGCCCACAGCATGGCCATGGCGCCGGACCAGATCAGCAAACCCACGACGCCATACGTAATCACGCGCGGCCATTCGAATCGGGTGTGATCCGGTGGCGGGACATGATCGTCTATCACGGCGGGACCATAACCTTTTTTACCCTCGCCATGATGTCCGCCGGTTTGAAATTTTTCCGGTGCAAAATGGCCGCCGAAATATCCCACTATACCAGCCGTCAGAACGATATAAGGATATGGCACCTCGAACGCGAATATGGCCGTAAAGGCGGCCGCGGCCATGATCCAAAGAACAGAATTTTTCAATGCGCGTGAACCGATCCGGTAAGCGGCGAATACGACAATCGCCGTTACCGCCGGTTTGATTCCGTAGAGTATGCCCGCGACGATCAGGGCATCGCCGTAAACCAAATAAATCCAGGTTAGCGCGACCAGAATAAAAAGTGATGGCAGCACAAACAACACCCCGGCCGTGATACCGCCCTTCAGCCCATGCATCATCCATCCGATATAGGTCGCGAGTTGCTGCGCCTCGGGACCCGGCAATACCATGCAGTAATTAAGCGCATGCAGAAAACGGTGTTCGGATATCCACCGCCGCCGCTCGACCAGCTCCTGATGCATGATGCTTATTTGGCCCGCAGGACCACCAAAGCTGATAAAACCCAATTTGAGCCAGTAATAAAACGCTTCACGAAAGGATATGGGAGGTGGTGGTGAATTGTTGTCACCGATGATTGATTCGGTGATAGTTTTTTTTGGACTCAATTTCGCGACTCCATATAGAGACGGAAACGTTTAACGCTGTGCTGTGATTCTCCGGCGTCTCCTGACGGAGTCAGGATACAATTTTTTCGCACTACGTCGTTTGTTATCCTGTCTTGGTGGTTTCCGCTTTGCATGAATCTTTCTTTCCGGGATTGATGGAAGCTTGAGGCCGGCAAACCCATATAGCACTGCCATGGCTTTGTCATCGAGTTCAACGGAACGTCCCGTATGAAAATGCGGCGGCAGGCGGATCGGGCCGAAGCGTATCCGGATCAAACGGCTCACCTTCACGCTCACGCTGTCCCATAGCCGGCGTACTTCACGATTGCGTCCTTCTTTGAGTACCACATGGTACCAGTGATTCGCGCCGGCGCCCCCTGCATCCACGATGGAATCAAAATGTCCGGGGCCGTCTTCCAGCACTACCCCCGTTTTCAATCTAGTGATCATTTCCTCGCTGACTTTGCCGAGCACGCGCACGGCGTACTCCCGTTCGATCGCTTGGGAGGGATGCATCAATCGGTTGGCGAGCTCGCCGTCGGTGGTGCAGAGCAACAAACCGGAAGTGTTGTAATCCAGGCGGCCGATGGTGATCCAGCGCGCGCCACGCAGCTTGGGAAGCTTATCGAAAACCGTGGGACGGCCCTGCGGATCCGACCGGGTGCAGATTTCGCCTTCCGGCTTGTGGTAGATCAAGACCCGCGGCCTGGGTTGCCTGACGCGCGCCAGAACGGCGCGTCCGTCGACACGAATCGCTTGTGCGGGAGTTACGCGGACGCCCAAGGTCGCGGGGTTGCCGTCGACGGTGACACGACCTGCTGCGATCCAGCCTTCTATCTGGCGACGTGAACCCAGGCCGGCGCGGGCCAAAACTTTCTGCAGTTTTTCCCCCGCCGGGCTGCCGTGGTCACTCACGTTCGGCCGAATGGGCCTCGGTCATGACCACGTGTTCCGGCTCGTCTTCCGTGCCGCCATGAATTTCTTCGCGCGCTGACTCGCGGCCGTGCTGCGATATTCTATCGTTCGGCTCGAGATTCAACCGCAGGTTCAATTCCTGGCTGATGACATCGAGTTCCCGCAAAGCGGAAAGCGGCGGCAGCTCTTCGAGAGTCTTGAGATTGAAATGCTCGAGAAATTCGCGCGTGGTGCCGTACAACGCGGGGTGTCCCGGGACTTTGCGCATTCCCACTTGGCGAATCCATTCGCGCCCGAGCAATGTCCTGATGATATCCGTGCTGACAGATACGCCGCGTATGTTTTCGATATCGCCGCGCGTCACCGGTTGACGGTAAACAATAATAGCCAGCGTTTCGAGCAAGGCGCGCGAGTACCTTACAGGACGCTCTTCGGCCAGGCGGGAGATCCAGGGGGAGTATTTATCGCGGGTCTGAAATCGCCAGGCACGGTCGATTTGTTTCAACTCTATCGCCCGATTCTCGAATTCCGCCTCGAGCTGGCGGATTACTTCGCGGATTTCCTCACGCGTGGGTTGCGATTCGGCGGGAAACATCGTCAGCATTTTCTCGATGGTCAGCGGCTGACCGGCGACCAGCAACGCCGCCTCGATGATGTTTTTCAGCTCTGGGTTCGGTTTGTTCATCAGGCTGCCGCCTTGAGATGGATGGGACCGAATGGGTCCTGCTGAACCAGCACGATCAGCGACTCCTTCAGCAGTTCGAGTATCGCGACGAAGGTGACGACCAGACCTCGGCGCCCCTCGTGCAATTCGAACATATCCTCGAAGTTCACAAACGTTTCACTGTTGATCTTCGCCAGAATCCGGGTCATGCGCTCACGTACAGACAGCGGCTCCAATTGCACATGATGATGCCGATAAAGCTCGGCGCGTACAAGTACTTCCTTGAAGGCATCCAGCAATTCAAACAGGTTGACATTCGGTTCAATACGCTTGACGGGCGGCCGATCGATTTCAATCACAACCAGATGCAAGTCGCGCCCGACCCGCGGCAATTTATCCAGTGACTCGGCAGCATGGCAATAACGTTCATACTCCTGCAACCGGCGAACCAGTTCAGCGCGCGGATCGGCCTCTTCGCCCTCTTCGCTCGATGGCCGCGGTAACAACATGCGTGATTTGATTTCGGCCAGCATCGCTGCCATGACGAGGTATTCGGCGGCGAGCTCCAGCTTTACGGCTTGCATCAATTCGACATATCCCATGTACTGGCGCGTTACTTCGGCGATGGGAATATCGAGGATATCGAGATTTTGCTTGCGAATGAGATAAAGCAGCAGATCTAGCGGTCCCTGAAAGGTTTCAAGGAAAATCTCCAGTGCGTCCGGCGGAATATACAAATCCTCCGGCAATTGGGAGAGTGTTTCGCCGCGTACCACGGCAACCGGGGTTTCCTGACCGGTCGGTGCGCTCATCAGCTGTAACTCAAACCAATGGCGTCGCGCACCTCGGCCATTGTCGCTTCAGCCGTTGCCTGCGCGCGCTTGCAGCCATCGGCGATGATGTTTTTAATTGCGAGCGGATCGCGCGAAAGCTCCGCGGCACGTTCCTGTATTGGCTTCAATTCCGCCAACACGGCATCAATAATGACTTGCTTGCATTCCAGGCAACCGATTTTCGCCGATCGGCATCCCTTTTGCACCCAATCCTTTTTTTCTCCATCCGAGTAGATGAGGTGAAAATCCCACACCGGACATTTATCCGGATTTCCGGGATCGGAGCGGTGCACGCGCGCCGGATCGGTCGGCATGGTGCGAAATTTCTTTTCCACCTCGACCGGCGGCTCCCGCAGGCTGATGACGTTGTTATACGACTTGGACATCTTGCGGCCATCGAGACCCGGCATTTTCGGTGCGTGAGTCAGCAACGCCTTGGGTTCGGGCAAAATGATTTTGCCTCCGCCTTCCAGATATCCGAACAGTCTTTCTTTATCGCCGAGCGCGATATTCTTCTGCCGTTCGAGCAGGGCATGGGCCGTATCGAGCGCCTCGTGATTACCTTGTTCCAGGTAGGCGGTGCGGAGATCGCGGTACAGTTTGGCGTTCTTCTTGCCCATTTTCTTGATCGCTTCCTCGGCGCGGTTTTCGTAGTCCGGCTCCCGGCCATAGAGGTGGTTAAATCGACGGGCGATCTCGCGTGTGAGTTCAACATGTGCTACCTGGTCTTCGCCCACCGGTACTATTCCCGCACGATACGCAAGGATATCTGCGCTTTGGAGCAGGGGGTATCCCAGAAAACCGTAGGTCAGAAGGTCCCGGTCCTTGAGTTCGGCCTGCTGGTCCTTGTAGGAAGGTACGCGCTCAAGCCATGAAAGCGGGGTCACCATCGATAACAAGACATGCAGTTCAGCGTGCGACAGGATACGGGATTGAATGAAGAGCGTTGCCGTGCCGGGGTCAATACCGGCCGCAAGCCAATCCACCACCATATCCCAAATGCTTTCTTCCATGATTTGGGGATCTTCATAGTGGGTGGTCAGGGCATGCCAATCGGCAACGAAGAAAAAACACTCGTATTCGGTCTGTAATTTGACCCAGTTTTTTAGCACGCCGTGATAATGACCCAGGTGCAGCCGGCCGGTGGGCCGCATTCCCGACAGCACACGCATGGGCTGCCCGGGCAAAACCGTGCTCACCGTAACCCCACGAGCAGCAATACCAAATTTTCTACCGCATGGATGGGCGGACCGATAATCACAGTCAGAACACCCGTAGCCAGCAAGGCCAGCAGAATGAAAAACCCGAAAGGCTCCACACGCGAAAGTTGCCAGGCCATGGGGCCAGGGAGTAACCCCACAGCCACCCTTCCGCCGTCGAGCGGTGGTAGAGGAAGAAGATTAAGAATCATGAATATTGCATTGATTTGTATACCAATAAATCCCATATATTGCATGGGTAGACCGGCCCAGGATGTGGTGCCAAGTTGAATGCCGATACGGGCGATGACAGCCCAGATCAGCGCCATGATCAGATTTGCCATAGGGCCGGCCGCGGCCACAATCGCCATGTCCCGCTTGGGGTGACGGAGATTCTCCCAAGTCACGGGAACCGGCTTGGCCCAGCCGAAAACAAAGCCTCCAAGCATGAGCAGTAGCCCCGGCACTAAAATAGTGCCAAGCGGATCGATATGCTTTAGTGGATTAAGCGTCAATCGGCCCAGTCTTTGTGCCGTGGGATCGCCAAACTGTTTGGCCACCCATCCGTGAGCGACTTCGTGAACCGTAATGGCAAACAGCAGTGGCAAAATGGCAACGGCGATAGTTTGAAGCAGAGTTAGTTTGGGCATTGGCCGCGCAGTATATCAGGTGCGGTCATCGACTTAAACCAGGAAACCGTCTCTATTTACCTGATTTCTTTGAACAATATTACTCGACGAAGCGCGCATTATCGCCTTTGCCCAGACGCGAGAGAACCGCCCGGCCGCTATCGAGTTCGACGACGGTGGTCGGTTCCAGACCGCAGAAACCTCCATCAAGGACAAGATCCACCTCATGCTCGAGCTGTTGGCGGATTTCCGCCGGATCACTCAAAGGAACCCGTTCACCAGGGAGAATCAGGGTCGAGCTCATGAGCGGTTCGTTTAATTCGGTTAACAAGGCCTGCGCGATAACGTGATCCGGCACGCGCAGACCGATGGTTTTGCGCTTGGGGTGCTGCAAACGCCGCGGCACTTCGCGAGTGGCCGGCAGGATAAATGTATACGCCCCGGGGGTGTACGCCTTGAGCAGCCGGTAATCGGCGTTGCTCACGCGAGCGTATTGGGCCACTTCAGAAAGATCGCGGCACACGAGCGTGAAATTGTGACGATCGTCCACCTGGCGAATGCGCCGGATCCGCTCCATGGCCTCCTTGTCGCCGATGTGACATCCGAGTGCATAACTGGAGTCCGTGGGATAAACGATCACGCCCCCGGCACGAACGATATCGACGGCACGCCGGATCAAGCGTGGCTGTGGATGGGTGGGATGAATTTCAAAATACTGGGCCATGAAATTCAGGACTGAGGACTTAGGGCTGAGTCCTCAGTCCTTAGTCCTGAGCACTCCCACTCTCGCCACACGGGAATGCACCCGTCCGGCAAGGCTGGCAATCTGCCAAGGGTCATCCAGGTTTTTTCCGGGCCGTGAAAATCCGACCCCACCGAGGCCAGAAATCCACGCTCTTGAGCCAGAAGCGCGTAGTGCCGATTGGCTTCGGCCGTGTGACTCCCGGAAATCACTTCTATCGCTTCACCACCACACTCCTGAAAAGTATCAAAAAACTCCCGTAACTCGCCCGGCTTCATGGTGTAACGACCCGGATGTGCCACAACGGCCCTGCCGCCGGCGGATCGTATCCAGGTTACCGCCTCCGAGAGTTCGGCCCATTGGGCAGGCACATACCCGGGCTTGCCGCGCGCAAGAAACTGACGGAAGGCCTGCTGATGGCCTCGAACATAGCCCTGATCCATGAGGAACCGGGCAAAATGCATGCGCCCGACAATTTCCCCTTGCGCCAATCGTCTGGCGCCTTCGTAAGCCTTGTCGATTCTTTTCTTTTGCAGCCGACGACCGATTTCCACGGCGCGCCACTCGCGAAAGGCACGCAGACGGGCCAAACCTTGCTGTAAGAGGACGTGGGTGGTATCGATATTAAGACCGACTATGTGCACCGTGTGACCATGCCACGTGACAGAAATTTCAACACCGGCGATCAACGACATGCCTAATTGATTCGCGGTGAACAGCGCCTCGCCGATTCCATCGGTTACGTCGTGGTCAGTCAAAGCCAGCACACCGATTCCCGCCGCGTGCGCCCTGGTCACCAGGTCAGCAGGCGTGAGCGTCCCATCCGAGCGAATGCTGTGGGTGTGCAAATCGTAGCGTAATGCCGAGGCAGAAACGGAATTTGCGCAAGTATTTCCCATGGTCTAAACAGAGTATCATGAACTTATGTATTATGCCGTGACTGCATCCAGGACCGACAATGAGCACTGGGAGTAATGCCTTACCGCCAAGCCTTTCCGAAGCGGCACTGCGTTTTCAGCACGCGGCAACGGAGATTATCGACTCCTATGAGGCGCAGCACGCGGACGAGGAAAATCAGATTACTCCCGCCCAACTGGCGGAGGGTGTCGACCAATTCCTGTCCACGATTACGCGCATCGATCAGGTAGAAGGCGAATCCGGCCCGATCCGCAAGGAAGATCCGACGAAGATCGGCGATTATGGAATGTCGTTGCTGACCGATCTCGGCGCATGGGCCGTGCAACTCAATCTGGCTGTTCCGCGGCAAGACCTTGAGATCGTCACGTTGGCCGCCGCGGATTGGGTGGTGCGGCACGAGGGTCAGATTCACGCGCTCGAGCCGGTGGTCAATGCCCTGGCCAATTTCGCCAACCGCATGCATGAAACCTCCCTGCTGGAGCCACTCACGCTTTTCATGGGCCGCGTGGCGCAGGCCAGCTCAAGCGCGATCAAGCAGGATCTGGAAAAAAACAATCCCATCAGGCCCTGGCGAATACTGCACCTGAATCGGGGCATTATGGCGACGCGAACGCACAATCCGGCGCTCATGGAGAGGGTATTCGACGACCTGGTGCGATATCTTCCGGAAGACGCTCCGACCTTCTTTGCCGAGGGAATGCAGCAAATGGAAGCGCTCAACTACCCGCAGCCGGTGCGGCAGATCATGGGGCGGTATTTCGACCGTTGGACCAGACCCAGGATGCATTAGTTCGTCGCTGACATCCTTGCCGCCGCTCCCGGGGAAATGCGAAAATAGCGCCCCTTTTCTTACAGTCGTCATGATGAAATTCCTATACGATCTGTTCCCGCTGCTGCTGTTCTTTGCCGCCTTCAAGTTCTACGACATTTATGTCGCCACGGCCGTGGCCATTGCCGCCTCGTTCGTGCAAGTGGGCTTGTTCTGGTTGAAGCACCGCCGCTTTGAAGCGATGCACCTGATCACACTGGCCGTCATCGCCGTCTTCGGTGGCCTGACGCTCGCCTTGCACGATGATACCTTTATCAAGTGGAAACCCACCCTGGTTTACTGGATTCTCGCGGCGCTGGTGCTTGGCAGCCAGTATGTTGGGAAAAAGACCATCATCGAGCGCATGATGGCGGCACAAATCACCCTGCCGGCGGCGGTATGGCGACGGCTCAATCTGAGTTGGGGAATTTTTTTCGCCGTGGTCGGTGCCGCAAACATCTACGTCGCTTTTTACTACGGCCTCGATCTCGACCCGGATAACCGGCGCGAGATATGGGTAAATTTCAAGGTGTTCGGTCTGCTGGGTTTGACGCTGCTGTTTACGGTGGTCCAGGCGGTCTTCATCGCGAAACACGTTCAGGACAAACCCGGCGGTGAATCGGTTGCTGACAGGACGTCGGACTGATGTGGTACGTCATCAATGGTACGGACGCGGAGGACAGCCTCGAGCGCCGACTTACTGTCCACGCGGCGCACGTGGCGCGCTTGCAACAACTTCAGAACGAAGGGCGTCTGCTTCTCGCCGGTCCCTATCCGGCGGTCGACAGCTATGATCCGGGTCCGGCCGGATATACCGGCAGCCTGATCATCGCCGAATTCGAATCGATGGAAGAGGCGCAAGCTTGGGCCAATGCCGATCCCTATGTCGAAGCCGGAGTTTATGCCCATATCAGCGTCAAGCCGTTTTGCAAAGTGCTCCCCTGAATGGATCGCCAATCCCAGATCGAAAACCGCTTGCGCGCGGCCTTTACGCCCACGAAAATCGAGGTTCGAGATGACAGCGGGCTCCATGCCGGTCACGAAGGCGCCAGAAGCGGTGGCGGGCACTTTACCGTTACCATCGTATCGCAACATTTTTCGGGCAAAAGCTCCTTGCAACGCCATCAGATGGTTTACCAGGCGCTCGGCGACATGTTGCAGCAGGACATTCATGCGCTCAGTATCCGAGCGATCTCGCCGGATGAGACTTAAGCGAAATATTCATCCACAACCCAACCGTAACCAAGGAAATTTCATGTCACCCCAACGCACATCCCTGATAGTAATCTTGACCGCAGCCGGCCTGCTCGTTGCCGGTTGCGATAAAATACCGGGCGAACAGGCAAAGCCCGATGCTTCCAAGGAAGAAATGAAGGTTATCGCCACCGTGAATGGCGAGACCATCCTGGAATCGGACTACCAGGGCTACCTGCAGTTACGTCAGCAGCAGGTCGGGCCAATCCCGGACAAGGAGAAGGAAAGAAAGATCGTGCTCGATGAGTTAATCGACAAGATGTTGCTCGCGCAATATGCCATCGACAACAAGCTCGATAAGGAGCCCGAAGTCAGCACGCTGCTAAAACGTATTCGCGAAGAGATACTGGGGCAGGCGGCCAAGCGAAAACAACTTCGTGACAACCCCATCACCGAGGCGGACGTGAAAAAGAACTTTGAGCAAGAGGTGGAAAAAACCCACAAGTCCGAATACAAGGTTCGCCATATTCTCCTGAAAGAAGAAAAAGAAGCCAACGACGTCATCGTGCAACTGGGTAAAGGCGCGAAGTTCGAGAAACTGGCCAAGAGCAAATCCATTGACACGCAAAGTGGCGATACGGGCGGCGAGATCGGCTGGATCAATCAAGGCATGGTGGTGCCCGACTTCTTTAACGCGGTTATTGAAATGAAAAAAGGCGCGGTTTCCACGACCCCGGTCAAGACCGATTTCGGTTGGCACGTCATCAAGCTGGAAGACACGCGTCCGTTCAAGGTACCCACTTTCGAAAACTTCATGTCGGATCAGCAAGCGCGCACGAACATTTATCGCAAAATGCAGACCGACCGGATTGACGGCCTGATCAAGGATCTGAAAGGCAAAGCCAAGATCACGGTGAATTAAATCATTCTGGCCACCCATCCCGTCTCAACGGGATGGGTGGCTTCCGTAAAATTTCCCCATGGCGCACAACGTTTTCAAGTACGGCAGACTCATACTTTGCGTTATCGCGTTTGCCCTCGGAATCGACGGTGCCAACGCCGAGATCGAACTGGAAACCCGCTCAGTCAGCCTGGCTGAAAATATCGGTGTCGGCGATCGTGTCGGTCGGATTCGATTTCTCGGAATGCTGGCGCTTTCCGATATTACCCATGACGGCGTGCGGCTTTCGCAACTCTCGGGTATTGCCTGGGACGACGACGAAGGGATCTTGTATGCCGTCACCGACAAAGGCGGGCTGTTTCATCTTAAACCCCGATTCAAGAATGATGTCCTCTCGGGTGTGCGGCTGCTGCGGGCTTTCCCCTTGCGCGAACTCGACAGCGGCAAACCGCTTAAATGGTCACGCGCCGATTCCGAGGATCTTTATGTCTTGAATGGCCACGACCGTCGGCGAGGTAACACGGAATTGATCATCAGCTTTGAGCGCGAACCGCGCATCGTTCGCTATCGCCCGGACGGTCACGCTATCGCGGTCATTCCGTTACCGGAGGTATTAAACAAAGCGGAAAATTATCGCAACGATAACAGGATGCTGGAGTCCGTGTGCATGGACCCGTCACTGGGTATCATCACCGCGCCCGAGATCCCGCTAAAATCGGATGGTCATGACACAACGCGTATTTTCAATTTATCCGGCCAGTTTTGGCGCTATCCGTATGCATCAGGCGACCGCATCACCGCCATGGAATGCCTTGGGAACGGAGCGGTGCTGGTCCTGCAACAAAATTTTCGTAATCCCCTCGGGAACGTTGTCGTGTTGTTAAATCGCGCGCAATTGAAAAAAGCCACATCCGGTGAACTGCTGAAACCTGAAACTATTGTGAAGCTGGACAGTGTGGAGGGATATCACGTCGACAACTTTGAGGGGCTGACTCGCCACAAAGGTAATCGCTTTTTCATGATCAGCGATAACAACGATCTTTTTGTCCAGCGGTCCTTGTTGATGTATTTTGAAATCTTGGATAACTAACGTCAGGCGGATAGCACCAGTACCGCCAGGCCGGACGTGACAATAACCATCGCGGCCAGTCGCATTCTCCAACGTTCCCGCTCCCCAAAAACGAAAATCGACAACAGGCCCGCGACCACAATGCCCGCGTTGGTGAAGGCGACGGCATAAGCGGCGGAAAGATACTGCATCGCGAAGATCACGAGTCCGTAGGCATTGCCGATGAACAGTCCCGCCGGCACCCAGCGTACTATCGGCGGCATCATCGACGGACGCCAGCGTCCAAGACGCACGCGTTGTTCCAGGCTGAGCGCAATAAATGAAACCGTCAGATCGACGCTCACCAGCCCCAATTGGGAACCGTAAGTCGGCAGACTGGCCACCGCGAATTTATTGCTCAGTGAATACACGCTGGTGGCGAAGGCGGCGATGACAGCCCACAGCACCGCGCGGCGGGTGTCGCCATGGCGGGCGCTGATTGCCAGCAATAGTAACCCGGCGACTGTAATAAGGATTCCGAACCAGCCGGATGCCGCAATCATCTCGCTGAACAACAAGCTGCTCCAGAGCGCAATCAACAGCGGCGAACTGCGGGCGATGGGGTAGACCAGTGCCACCGGCGCATGTCGATAGGCCGCGCCCAATACCAGAAAGTACACGGCGTTGGCGAGCGCCGAAATCACCAGCAACATGGCGAGACTCCACGACCACTGCGCGTCGATGACCAGCGCATACAGGGACCACGGCCCGAGGATGATGAGATAACCGACCAGCGCCCACCAGAGAAACCGGGTGTCGGGATGACCCGCCCGCGCCAGCAGGTTCCAGGCGACGTGCATCAGCACC
>Ga0209640_10000322_pt1 | contig 36402 bp, 35 predicted proteins | sample RifCSP10_1_FD_184018 | JGI IMG/M metagenome (GOLD analysis project Ga0209640, IMG submission 184018) | Soil microbial communities from Rifle, Colorado - Rifle CSP2_sed 10_1 (SPAdes) (version 2) | ecosystem: Environmental > Terrestrial > Deep subsurface > Rock core/Sediment | place: Rifle... | reverse complement strand
TTCAGCGACCCCCAAACCATCGATCTGGCCAAGATCGGCATCTTCGTCGGCTCGTTGGTGGCCGGCGCCCTTGGGGCGTTGGTCCTATTCCGGGCGAAACCACTGGTGTCGTCATGAGCTCCCCTCCGCCCACATTCACCTGTGTCGACTGTGGCGGGGTGGCTCACCTCATCTCGTTTCTCCCCGAAGAAGGAGAGCTGGAGCCCGGCACCCCGCTCGCCTACCGGTGTGGCGACTGTATGGAGCGATTCGACGTCATCTGGGAAAACGACGACCACGACTCCAACCCGCTCCCTCCTCTTGGCTTGTGAGTGAGTGCTCACTCACTTACACTGCGGCGGATGAAGGTAAAGACCGGGCGGGCAGAGCCTCTGGCACCAGAGGAGCGTCGGCGGGCGATTGTCCAAGCCGTGATCCCGCTCCTCGTAGAGCACGGTGCTTCGGTGACAACCCGCCAAATGGCCGAGGCGGCGGGAATCGCCGAAGGCACCATCTTCCGCGTCTTCGCCGACAAGCACGCCCTGATTCACGAAGCCGTCAAATTCAGCATGGACCCGGCACCGATCGAGCAGGGACTCGCCCAGATCTACCCGGCCGCTCCGATCGAGGTTCAACTGGCGGAGGCGGCCCGGATCCTCCTCGATCGGATGGAGGAAAGCATCGCCCTCCTGTCGGTGGTGCGAACCATGCATTCGATCGGGAATCGGGGCTCCGGCCCACCGCCGTTTGTGGCCGCGGCCAACGCCGCCATCACCAAGTCTCTGACCGGGTTGTTCGAACGCCATCGAGAACGACTTCGCATCGAACCGGCGCGGGCGGCGAGCGCATTCTGGGGTCTCATCTTCGCCAGCGGACATCCCATCGTGAGCCGGGCCGACAGGCTCACCGTGGACGAGCTGGTCGGGGTGCTGTTGTCGGGGATCGTCGAACCGCAACCCGAGAGCGTCAGCTGATGCTGCTCCGAATCATCAAGGATTACCTCAGGCCATACCAGCGCTGGCTCGTCGTGGTCGTCGTACTGCAACTGGTGGGGACAATCGCCTCCTTGTACCTGCCCAGCCTCAACGCTGACATCATCGACAACGGAGTGCTAACCGGGGACACCGCCTACATCTTTCGTCGGGGGTTCTGGATGTTGGGTGTCTCACTGCTTCAGGTTGCATGCTCCATCACCGCCGTCTACTTCGGGGCTCGCACCGCCATGGGCTTCGGGCGGGATCTGCGCTCGGGCATCTTTGCCCAGGTGTCATCATTCTCCGGTCGAGAGGTGGCGGAGTTCGGGGCACCCTCACTGATCACCCGCAATACCAACGACGTTCAACAGGTGCAAACGCTCGTCCTGATGACCCTCACCATGATGGTGGCGGCTCCGATCATGATGGTGGGCGGGATCGTGATGGCGCTGCGCGAGGACGTGGGCCTCTCGTGGCTGGTTGCGGTCGCGGTCCCAATCCTGGTCATGGCCCTCGGTTTCATCATCACCCGAATGGTCCCGAATTACCGGTTGATGCAGGATCGCATCGACACCGTCAATCGGGTGCTCCGTGAGCAAATCATGGGGATTCGGGTGCTACGAGCATTTGTCCGCGAGCCGTTCGAAGCGGAGCGCTTTGGAAGGGCCAACACCGAGCTGACCGATGTGTCCTTGACCGTGGGCCGATGGATGGCAGCCATGTTCCCGGTTGTGATCCTGGTGCTCAACGCCTCCAGCGTCGCGGTCCTCTGGTTCGGGGGCATCCGGGTGAGCTCGGGAGCGATGGAGATCGGCTCGCTCACTGCCTACCTGGCCTATCTCATCCAGATCCTGATGTCGGTGATGATGGCCACATTCATGTTGGTGATGGTGCCAAGGGCGGCGGTCAGTGCGGACCGGATTGCCGAGGTCCTCGAGACCAAGTCGTCGGTGGTTCCGCCGGCATCCGGCATGACGAAGGTGGATCGGCAAGGGGAGCTCTGCTTCGATGCGGTCGGTTTCAGCTACCCGGGAGCGACCCACCCGGTGCTACGCGACGTGACGTTCTCCACTCGACCGGGTCAGACCACGGCAATCGTCGGCTCCACCGGGGCCGGAAAGACAACTCTTGTCAGCCTCATCCCTCGTCTGCTCGACGCCACCGTCGGCACCGTCTCGGTCGACGGTGTCGATGTGCGCGAATTCGACCCAGACACCCTCTGGGCACGTATTGGCCTGGTGCCACAAAAGCCCTATCTCTTCACCGGAACCGTGGCCACCAACCTGCGCTACGGCAAACCTGATGCGACCGACGAGGAGATGTGGGAAGCACTCGAGATCGCCCAGGCGCGCCAGTTCGTCGAGGCGATGCCTGGCGGCCTGGAGGCGCCAATCGCCCAGGGCGGCACCAACGTCTCCGGTGGCCAGCGTCAACGCCTCGCCATCGCCCGGGCTCTGATCCGCGAGCCGGAGCTCTACCTGTTCGACGACTCGTTCTCCGCCCTCGACCTGGCAACCGACGCCCGGTTGCGTCAGGCGCTGAAGGCGGTCACAACCGAGGCCGCCGTCGTCATAGTGGCGCAACGAGTCTCCACCATCGCCGACGCCGATCAGATCCTCGTGCTCGATGATGGCGCGGCTGTGGGGCTCGGCACCCACGACTTCTTGTTGGCGACCTGCCCGACCTATGTGGAGATCATCGAGTCTCAGTTGGCCTCGGAGCTCGCCTCGTGACCGACAGAACCATGAAGGAGACCGAGCGCATCCAGGGCCACGGGGGCCCCGGTCGCGGCCCGTTTGCGGGTGGCATCATCGGTCAGAAGTCGCTCGACTTCGGCTCGTCCGCCAGACGGCTGATGGCTCGCCTGCGTCCACAGCGTCCCAGGGTGATTGCGGTGTTGGTGGCCGGTGTGGCCAGCGTTTCACTCTCCGCCATCGGCCCCAAGGTGTTGGGCCGCGCCACCGATCTGATCTTCGCCGGTGTGGTCGGGCAACGACTCCCCGACGGGATCACCAAGACGGAGGCGATCGATGCAGCTCGGGCCGGGGGCGAGAACCAACTGGCGGACCTGCTCGGCGGTGTGGATGTGGTGCCCGGACAGGGGGTCGACTTCACGGCCGTGGCACAAGTGCTCTTGATCGTGCTCGCCCTCTACGCCGGCTCTGCCTTGCTCGGGTATCTGCAGGGCTACCTGCTCAACGAAGTGGTCCAGCGGACGGTGTTCCGGATGCGCTCCGATGTCGAGGACAAGCTCCACCGGCTCCCCTTGCGTTACTTCGACCGCCAGCCCCGTGGCGAGCTCCTCAGTCGGGTGACCAATGACATCGACAACGTTGCACAGAGCCTGCAGCAAACCATGAGCCAACTGCTCACTTCGCTGCTGACAGTCCTGTTCGTGGTGGCTGTCATGTTCTACATCTCCCCGACATTGGCGCTGATCGCCTTGGTCACGATCCCGATCACGATGCTTGTTGCGGGGCTGGTGATGCGACGCTCACAGCGCCAATTCATCAACCAATGGCGAAGGACCGGGACCCTGAACGGTCAGATCGAGGAGACGTTCACCGGTCATGCCCTGGTGAAGGTCTTTGGGCGGCAGCGGGAGGTGCAGGCTTCCTTCGAGGTTGAGAACGAGGAGCTGTTCCAGGCGAGCTACCGGGCGCAATTCCTCTCCGGGCTGATCATGCCGGTCATGATGTTCATCGGCAATCTCAACTACGTCGCCATCGCGGTGATCGGCGGGCTCCGCGTCGCCAGTGGCACCATGAGTCTGGGCGACGTTCAGGCGTTCATCCAGTATTCCCGCCAGTTCACCCACCCGGTGACCCAGGTCGCCTCGATGATCAACGTACTTCAATCGGGTGTGGCATCGGCGGAGCGGGTCTTCGAGTTGCTCGACGCAGTCGAGGAGTCTTCCGACGAGCAGCAAGGCGTGGGCGGCAACGACAGGCACGGGCGGGTGCAGTTCGAGAATGTCTCATTCCGGTACCAAGAGGACCGACCCCTGATCGAGAACCTCTCCCTGACGGTCGAGCCGGGCCAGACGGTGGCAATCGTGGGGCCGACCGGAGCCGGCAAGACGACCCTCGTCAACCTGATCATGCGGTTCTACGAGCTAGACGCAGGCCGGATAACCCTCGACGGGATCGATGTCGCGAGGATGCAACGCGCAGACTTACGCGCGGATATCGGGATGGTGCTCCAAGACACCTGGCTGTTCAGGGGGACGATCCGCGACAACATCGCCTACGGGCGCCCAGAGGCGAGCGAAGGGGAGATCCTCGATGCAGCCAAGGCCACCTTTGTTGACCGGTTCGTGCACAGCCTGCCAGACGGGTACGACACCGTCATTGACGACGACGGCGACAACGTAAGTACCGGCGAGAAACAGCTGATAACCATCGCCAGAGCATTCCTGGCCGACCCGGCGTTGCTGATCCTCGACGAAGCCACCAGCTCGGTCGACACCCGAACCGAGCTGCTGGTGCAACATGCCATGGCGGCCTTGCGAACCGATCGCACCAGCTTCGTGATCGCCCACCGGTTGTCCACCATCAGGGACGCCGACTTGATCCTGGTGATGGAGGAGGGTCGGATCGTCGAGCACGGGACCCACAACGAGCTCATTGAGCGGGATGGCGCCTATGCGGCGTTGTACAACTCCCAGTTCTCCGGTCCCGACCAGGCGCCGGAGCCCGGGCCGGAGATGGCGGCGTAGGCACCGGTGGCTCAGGACCAGCGATGCACCCGAATCACATCGGGGTCCAGTCCCACCGCCGAGCAGAACTCCTCGAACTTCTCCCGGGGAACACCCTTCCACTCAAGGTCGGCCAACGACTCTTCGATTGGGACGTCTAAACGCAACGTGGTCAGCTCCCGATAGGCGTACGCCAGGTCGAGGTTGTCTCTGAGGGTGGCGGCGAGTTTCTCTGCCCCGCGCACGGTCACCTCCCAATCGGCGGCTGACGCCGGGATCAGCTCCAGACGGGGGTAGCGGGCGAGGACGGTGGACGCCGACTTGGCCCCCCAGCCGGGTAAACCGGGGACACCATCGGCGGCGTCACCCATGAGAGCCAGGTAGTCGGGGATCGACTCGGGATGGATCCCGAATTTCTCAACGACGGCGGGCTCGTCGAGCAGCTTCTGCTCCCGACGGTTGTAGGTGACGATGCGACTCCCGATCACGAGCTGATTCAGGTCCTTGTCAGGTGTCGCGATGACCACCTGTTCCACATCCTCGACCCAACGGATTGCCGCCGTCGCAATCGCGTCGTCGGCCTCGAACTCGATGTTGCGCCACACCACGACTCCAATCGACTCCAGTGCGGTCTCGGCAAGGGGGAACTGGGCGAGCAGCTCGGGATCCATCCCGGCCGAGGACTTGTAGCCGGGGAACAAGTCGTTGCGAAAAGACTCGATCACCGTGTCGAAGCTCGCGGCGAGATGGGTCACTCCCGGCTCGCGCAGCAACGCGAGTGTCGAGTCGATGATCCCCAGCGTGGCCCTGAGATCTGAGCCGTCGGAGCCGACCACGGTGTCTCTTCGCCCATAGTGGGCCCGAAACAGCTCATAGGTACCATCGAGAAGGTGGAGACGCACCAGCCTGATCCTACGTCATATGAGTCAGCCGACCCTTGGGAAACGGCCTCATCCGATTTGTCGTCCCTCGGGGATCGTCTGAGGGACACCTATCGTCGGGTGGCTTCGGAGGGCGGGCCTTCCGAAGACGAGCTGAAGAAGGCTTTCGCCACGCTGTTCGGTGCCTGGGAGCAGCTGGCGGCATCGCTGTCCACCGCCCTGAACGACCCGCACACCAGGGCCCATCTCAAACGCGCCGCCGGCTCCTTCGCCGCGGCCCTGGGTGCGACGATCACCGATCTGGGCTCAGAATTCGACGGAAAAGCGCCGCCTCATGGCGACGAGCCCGTCGATCAAGACGCCGTCGAGGGTGAGCGGCAAGCGCCATCCGTCAGCTGAGCCGAGCACCAGCGCCTCCCGCACCAAGCTGGCTCCCGGCGAGTCAGCGACGGACAGAGCCAGGACCAGAAGGTTGAATGGCGGGATGACAGGTCCGCTGATCTCAGCCGCCGATCTCCTGGCGCGGCTCGGGGAAGTCGAGCTATTCGATCTCCGTTGGTCGCTCACCGACCCCACTCATGGCGTCCGCGCCTATGAGGAGGGTCACCTGCCCGGCGCCGTCTTTGTCGATCTCGACCGGGACCTGGCGGCGGTCGAGGGCAGTGGGCGTCATCCCCTGCCATCGGTCTCGGGATTCAGGGAGACGCTGGGCCGGCTCGGAGTCGGCCGGGAGTCCCATGTGGTGGTCTACGACGACGTGAGCGGCGGGGTTGCCGCCCGCATGTGGTGGATGCTGAGGTCCATCGGCCACCACGAGGTGAAACTGCTCGACGGGGGGCTCCAGGCTTGGGTGGGCATGGGCTACCCGCTGGTGCCGGGACGGGTGACTCCTGAGCCCACCACCTACCCGGCATTCTCGGAGTTCACCGGCGTTGTCCGACACGATCAACTCGAAGGTCGGGTGGTGGCCGATGTTCGGGCTCCAGAGCGTTACCGCGGCGATGTCGAGCCGGTCGACCCCAAGGCAGGGCACATCCCGGGAGCGGTGAACTACCCGATAGCCGGGAATCTCGACAACGGCATGTTCCTCAGTGGCTCCGAGTTGGCTGAGAGATATCGCGAGTTCCCCGATGACGGGGTGGTGGCGTGTGGCAGCGGGGTCAACGCATGTCAAGCAGCGATCGCCTTGGTCCTCGCCGGGCGGGCCATGCCGGACGTATACGTCGGATCGTTCTCAGACTGGTCGCGCCGCGACCTGCCCGTTGCAACCGGGCCCAACCCATGATCGCTCCCCGGGCTCTGGAAGCGATCGAGGCGTCGGACACCGATGATCTGCTGCGGGTGGTCGATGGCTATTGCGCGGCCCGGGATTGGGAGGCGCTGGTCGAGCTCCGCCAACGTTGTGCCGAGGCCCTGAGTCGGGGCAAGCAACTGTGGGGCGTCGAGGAGCACATCCGTTATCGGCTTGCCTTGGAAGCACCGGGCTCGTTCGCCGGCCCGGTGGTCTCCGAGGGCCAGTCGAGATTCGCACTCGGGCCCTTGCCCGAGGTAGCGGCCAGCACCAAGACCTGGGCAGAGCTGGAGCCGCATCTCGAGTCGGGGCCGGAGCGGGAGACGGTTGCCGCGGAGCGGGTGGTTCGGGGCGAGGAGCTCGATGTCGAGATCCCGGACCTGCCCTCGCGCCTCATGCAGTGGGAGCCGCCTTACATGCTCGCCACCTACAAGCGGGACAAGGTGGAGACACCTTCACCGCCGACACCGAGGACAGAGCTAGTCGACCTGCCCACTGAGGCCAACGTTATCGAGGATGCCCACTCCGAGGGGGCTCTCGGCGACCTCGTCGAGCCTTGGACCGATCAGTCCAACGGCAGGAGCCAGATCGTCACGGTCGAAGGCGATCACCTAGGAGCCGTGACCGCCCTTGGCCTGCCCCGCGCCCGGGTCGGCCGGCTGTCCGCCGAGCAAGCCCTGGCCTGGATGGCGTGGGCTGCCGCTTCGGGAGGCGCACATGGCCGACGACGGGGTGCTGCAGCCGGTAGGTCATTGGCGTGGTGGGTGGTGGCCGCGGTTGCCGACCTCGAGTGGCCGGCCACCGCGGTCGACATCGCCACGGCCCTGGAAGGGTTGACCTGGCATTGGTTCGACGACGGAAGTCCCGAGACGGGTTGGTTGTTGCGAATCGCCGTCGCCATGCCCACTCAGGGCCTGGCCTGGGCCATGTCAGCTACCGACGGCATCTGACGAGCCGAAGGGCTCAACCGACGGTCACATGTACTCGGTGCCAACCGGTGGCGCCGTCCGGGGCGGGGGGTCGTACCTCATCGGTCTGCAGGTTGCCCTCACCGTCGGTTGCCCGCACCTGAAGTTGATGGTCACCAGCGGGGGCATCCCACTCGACCGCCCACTGCAGCCAGGTGTTGTCCGAGAGAGACTCCGAAAGCTCCGCCTCCACCCAGTCGGCGCCCTCACCTAGCTGGACCTCGACCTTGGAGATGCCGCGGGTCGGGGCCCAAGCCACCCCCGCCACCTGCCGCGGCCCCGAGTCGAATCGGGCATTGGATTGTGGGGTGTCTATTCGGCTCTGGGTCTTGATCGGGGCCTCCTTCGACCATCCACGTGGAATCCAGTAGGCATCGAACTCGTCCCACCCGGTGAGCTCGATCGACGAGAGCCATTTCGTGGCCGACACATAGCCATAGAGACCGGCGACCACGAGACGAGCCGGGAACCCGTGCTCGATGGGCAATGGCTCGCCATTCATGCCCACTGCCACCAACGCCTCCCGTCCGTCGAAGGCCGCCTCGACCGGGAATCCGACGGTGAAGCCGTCGACCGAATGCCCTACCAGCTGCTCGGCACCATCCTGCACCCCGGCCCGATTGAGGATCTCGGTGAGTGGCACACCTAGCCATCGCGCATTGCCCACCAAATCGCCCCCAACCCGATTCGACACACAGGAGAGGGTGACGTCGCGCTCGACCATCCGCATGTCGAGAAGATCGAAATACGAAATCGAGTAAGGGCGATCGACCCGTCCCACCACTTCGAGCGTCCACTCCTGAATGTCGACCCGGGGCACCGAGATGGCCGTGTCGATTCGATAGAAGCTCTCGTTCGATGTGAGCACCGAGCTGAGCCCATCGATCCCGAGCTCGGCCCCGGGCGACACCGCTGGCAACGGTCGGGTGGGTGCGGGCAGGGCAACTTCCTCCCGCCCGGCGGCCGTGCGCTTCGCGCGTTCCAGCAGGTTTCGGCCCACACCCGCCGACACCGCGGCCACTCCCAGCACTGCTCCTATCCCGAGGATGACATTGCGACGGGACAGGTCCGACGAACTCGGGGTCTCCGCGGCAGCCTCATGCTCCGCAGCCGAAGTCACCGTGTGCAGCCATTGCAGGGTGCCCAACCCGGTTATGGCGGCGAGACCTGCGGGGATGATGGCAGTGCCCGTCGAAACCTGGGGGTCTCGAGCAGCAGCCAGAGCGGCCACAACCGCGAAACCGAGGAACACGGCGATGGCAGCACCGAATCTCCTCCTGGACCACGCCCCGACCACTGCGCCCACCAGGATCGTCACCACCACGATGCCGATCAGCAGGACCAATTTGTCATTGGTCCCGAAGGTCTCGATCGCCCAGTCCTTGAGCGGGGTGGGCACGACATCGATCACCCAGTTTCCCAGGCCCTCTACAAGAGAGGGGAGACCGAACAGACCCGCGGCGAGCTCGGACACCCCGAGAGCAAGGGCAGCCGCGGCAGCACCGGACAGCGATGCGCGGGCTTGTGTCTTGTTCATGGTCTACAACTTAGGGGAGGCATGGATAACCACCGCGAAAGCAAAACGAAACATTCCATCAAATAGTCTCTCCCCATGGAGTTGCTCATTGGCGAAGACGGTCGCCCCCGATGCCCTTGGGGGTCCCAACCTGAGATCTACCGGATGTATCACGACGAGGAGTGGGGCCGGGCCACAACTGACGATCACCGCTTGTTCGAGAAGGTCTGCCTCGAAGGTTTCCAGGCCGGTCTCTCCTGGCTGACCATCCTGCGCAAACGCGAGAGCTTTCGCTCCGGGTTCGCCGGCTTCGACCCCGCGTCGGTCAGTCGATTCGACGAAGAGGACGTAGCTCGCCTGCTAGGCGACGCGGGCATAGTTCGTCACGAGGGAAAGATCCGCTCGACCATCAACAACGCGGCCCGGGCACTGGACTTGATCGACGAGCACGGATCGCTTGCCCGCTACTTTTGGGGTTGGGCCGTGCCCGGTGACGCTCCTCCTGCTGAGATACCAGGGTTCACCGCGCTTTCCACAGCCATTTCCAAGGATCTCAAGAGACGGGGTTGGTCGTTTGTCGGACCGACCACCGTCTACGCCTTCATGCAGGCGGTTGGCTTGGTCAACGACCATCTCGACGGCTGTCACGTCCGCCTGGAGTGCGAACAGAGCCGTCGCCACGTCCTGCGCTCTACCCCTAGGGTGCGCCGATGATCGACCGCCCCGCCTTCACCATTGGCATCGAAGAGGAGTATCTGGTGGTCGACCGGGAGACCCGTGACCTGATCAAGAACCCTCCAACTGCGATGTGGGACTCGATGAGGGAGGTGCTCGGCTCCCAGGTGACGCCGGAATTCCTCAAGGCTCAGATCGAGGTGGAGACCAAGGTCTGCGCCAAGCTGGCAGAAGCTCGCGAGGATCTGGCGACCCTCCGACGCGACCTCTCCCGTGTTGTCGCCGATTACGGAGCGGCAATCATCGCCTCATCGACCCACCCGTTCGCCAACTGGTCGGAGCAGGAGACGACAGAGCATCCCAGATACCTCCGTCTAGCGGCCGACTATCAACAAGTGGCGCGCCAATTGGTGATCTGCGGCATGCACGTCCACGTCGGTATCGAGGACCCCCACCTCAGGATCGACCTCATGAACCAAGCCCGGTACATGCTGCCCCACATGCTGGCTCTGAGCACCTCGTCCCCGTTCTGGGCCGGCACCGACACCGGTCTTCTCGCCTACCGCTTGGTGATCTTCAAGAACCTCCCCCGGACGGGGGTGCCGGAGGAGTTCACCTCGTGGAACGAGTACGAGAGGATGGTCGACGTCCTCGTGGAGGCGGGACTGATCGAGGACGGAACCAAGCTGTGGTGGGACATCCGGCCCTCGGCCCGGTACCCAACCCTGGAAATGAGGGTCAGCGATGTCTGCACCCGGCTCGACGACGCGATGACGGTCGCCGCCCTGTTCCAGTGCCTGCTGGGCTATCTCTTCCGTCTTCGCCGACAGAACCAGAGATGGCGCGCCTACTCACCGATGCTGATCTCGGAGAACATGTGGAGGGCACAGCGCTATGGGACCGAGGGATCCCTGGTCGATTTCGGCCGGGGGGAGTTGGTTCCTTACTCCGAGCTGGTCGAGGAATTCTTGGAAGTTCTGGCTCAGGATGCGCTCGAGTTCGACGTCAGGAACGAGGTCCGCCATGCCCGAACCATCGTCAAGGAGGGGACCAGCGCTCACCGCCAGCTCGCCGCCTATCAGGCAGCCCTGAAAGCTGGAGCCGAGCAACGAGAGGCGCTCGAGGCGGTGGTGGACCATCTGATCGTGGACACGCTGTTCGGCATCTGATCGCCGGCTTTAGGATCGGTCACCGCCGATCCCCAGGAGTGAGCATGACCCGACCCATCCGCATCGCCGTCCAGATCCAGCCCCAGCACGGAGATTACGCACAGATGAGGCAAGCGGCCGTGTTGTCCGAGGAACTGGGTGTCGACATCGTCTTCAACTGGGATCACTTCTTTCCCCTCAGTGGCGACCCCAATGGAAAGCACTTCGAGTGTTGGACGATGCTCGCCTCCTGGGCCGAGGTCACCGAACGGGTCGAGATCGGCGCATTGGTGACCGCCAACACCTACCGCAATCCCGATCTCCTCGCCGACATGGCCCGGACCGTCGACCATGCATCGGGTGGACGACTGATACTCGGGATCGGCGCCGGCTGGTTCGAGAAGGATTACGAGGAATACGGGTACGAATTCGGGACGCCGGGCACCCGCCTCGCCGCCCTCGAGTCGGCTCTCCCCAGGATCGAGCAGAGATGGAAGAAACTGAATCCGCCGCCCACCCGGAGCATCCCGATCCTGATCGGAGGGGGTGGTGAGCGCAAGACCCTTCGTTACACGGCACGTCATGCGGACATCTGGCACGGCTTCGGCCAACCGGACGTGATCCGACACAAGAACAAGGTTCTCGACGACTGGTGCGCCACCATCGGTCGGGACCCCACCGAGATCGAGCGGTCGTGTGGGGCCAACCCGCTCAAACCACAGAGCGGCGACTCCTACCTCGAAGCGGGGGCCAGTCTGATCACATTGTCGATCGACGGACGGACCGGCTACGACCTGTCACCCGTGTCTCAGTGGGTCGCCTGGCGAGACGAGCGGAACGCCGCCTAGTGGCCCATCGGTGAAATAGGGCGATGGTGTCTCCGGAGTCATCGGCGCCATCTGGCAAGGAGAAAAGCGCAGTCGCAGTCGGAGCCTGCGGGGAGCATTTACGACGCAGCCAGGGGTGTCGAGGGCCGGAGAGACACCGCCAGTATTTCTGCGACGGGCCACTACCACTAGCGTGCCGGGCTAGAGGGCCGCGCCGCCGATGTCAGATCCCGGTCGGTCTCGGGCGTCACCTGTGGCTGGTTACGCGCCAACCACCAGATTCCGATGAGTCCTCCGACACCGGCCACCAGACCGCTCACCTGGTTCCAGGTGAATGCCCCGATCGTCGCGTCACCGCTCTCCGAGCCGAAGCGGAGGGCGTCGAGAACGAACCGCTGAAGTCCGTACCAGGCAACCCACGTGGCGAAGAGCTGCCCGTAGTGCAGCTTGAAACGACGGTATCCGAAATATAGGAAACCGAGCAGGATCACAGCACCGAGCAGGTCGTACACCGCGACATGGTGATAGATGCCGCACAACCCGTCGGGACCGACGGCGGCCTCGGTGCATTCCAGGGCATCGTGGGCCGGGGCAACGTCGTAGCCCGGTTTGATCCCGTAGCCCCAGGCAACGTCGGTAGCTCTGCCCAGGTGCTCGACGATGGCGAGGTCGCCTATCCGTCCGACGATGGTGCCCAGAGCCAGCCCGAATGACGACATGTCCAACGTCGGAATTACCGGCAACCCGACCTGACGCATTCGCCACCCGCCGGCGATGATTCCCCCGGCAAAACCGCCCAGGATCGAGAAGTTGCCCCGTACCGGGTTGAGCGCGTCCAGCCATGGCACTCCATCGAGCAACTGGGCCGGAGCGGTGAGGTAGCGAGCGCCGAGAAGGGCGCCAATCAGACCCCAGGTCAGGACTGCTTGGTACTTGACCGTGTCGAAGTCTCTCTTCCGCAACTCTCTGGTGGCCAACCAGGCTCCGGCCACAAACCCCAGTGCGGCGAATACGCCATGCAACGAGAACTGGAATGGTCCGACGTCCCATATCGGTATCGGTGGGTAGCTGATCGCAGCGAGCATGGGGCGAGGGTACCCGTGAGTCATGATTGCGGAGCTCAGCCGGGCGAAGGCACCGGGGCTCCGCCTCCGGACTCCGCCTCGGGGCACTCACTCGCCGGATCACCGGGGAGAAACCGGGCCGCTCGGCGACCAATTAGAGTCGCGCACCGTGAGCGACCAACTGACCGCAGCTGCCGCCGCCCTGGATCTCCCCGAAGGCCTGGTCCAGCGCTCGGCAGCGGCGCGAGCCACAGCCAGCGGAACCTCTGTGGACGACGTGCTCGCTGCCTGGGCGGGTGGCGCCCCGATGGCAGTCAGCACCGCCGGGAGCGCTGCCGAAGAGGCCGAGAGCACACCGACGCCCGAGCCCACCACTCCTGAGCGCGAGTCGGGGCCTGAGCCGACACCGGCTCCCGAGCCAGAACCAGCCACCCCTCCGGTCACGACCATCGCACCCGAGCCCGAGCCCGAAAAACAGTTGGATCCGGTTCCCCTGAGACGACGGGTCAGGACTGCGGTCAGGGTGGGAGCCTGGACCGGCGCCGGTTTGGGTCTGGTTGGATTCGTGGTCGCCACCGCCGGATGGGGAGCCACGGCCACCGTCACCGGGGAGGGCACCTCAATACCGGTCATCGAGGTCAACTCGAACGGCGTGATCATCGGAGCCGCCCTGGTTAGCCTGGTGTTCGGCGCGGTTAGCGCTTCTCTGTCCCGGTCGGCCGCAGCATGGGCCAACCCCGGCATGCAACTCAGCAGCTCACCCGCCTCGACCGCTTGGCTGGGCGCATTCATCGGGCTCGTCCTCGGTGTCATCGCCGGTGCAGCATTGACCAGCGGCTTCGGAGTGCCGGTCGAGGACTTGGAAGGGGTAGCCCAACTGCCGGTGTTGGCGACGATCGCGGTCATGCTCATCGGCGGAGCGTTCCTCGGTGGCGTGACCGCGGCCGTCACCCAGGCCTTGGGCGTCCCTGTCTCGGTGCCTGCCGAGGATCACGAACAGGTAAGGGCGGTCAAGGCCCGGCTCGGCGCGGCATTGGGCATCCCTCTGACCGGTTTGATCCTGTTGTTGTTGCTGGTGGTGCCCTTTGCGTGGGCATTGCTCGAATCGAACCATCTCACCTCTGGGGGAGCCGCCATCGTCGGCATCCTCACCGCGGCTGGAGTGCTCGCCTTTGCCACCCTGGCCGGAGGCAGGCCAAACGTGAGGCTGACCTTCGGCGAGGTGATGGTTGCCGTGGCCGGGATCGGGACAGTCCTGGTCGTCATTCTCGCAGTCCTCTTCGCCATGAGCGACGACGAGCACGAAGAGCCCGCCGCTGAGCCCGAGGCTGCCGCGGTGCTCGTCATCGGCTGAGGTCAGCTCAGACCAGCCGCTCTCGCAATCTCAGCAGCGTTGATGGCATGGGTCAGGTCACCGAAGGCAAGGGCGGCGCGCAGATTGGCCGCTACCTCGAGGGCAACCTGTACCTGTGCCTCCTTCGTGGAAGCACCCAGATGCGGGGTGAGCACCAGGTTGGGGGCCGACAGCAGGGGGCTCTCTGGCGGCAACGGCTCGGTCTCATAGACGTCGAGGCCCGCTCCGGCGATCCTCCCTTCGATCAACGCCCGAGCCAGGGCGGCTTCATCCACGACTCCGCCACGGGAGAGATTGACCAGGAAGGCACCCTTCTTCATCTTCAGCAGCGCGCTCTCGCCGATCAGACCCCTGGTCTCGTCGGTGAGGGGAACGTGCAGAGTGATGACATCGGCCTCCGCGAGCAGTTGATCCATCTCGACGACCACGGAACGCAACTCGGCCAGTCGGTCGGCGGAGAGATAGGGATCATGGACGATCACCCTCATCCCGAAGGCGCGGCAGCGGTCGGCCACAGTGCTGCCGATCCTCCCCGCTCCGACCACACCGAGGGTGCGGCCTCGCAACTCGACACCTTGGAGGTTGGCCCTGTCCCACCTGCCCTCGCGCATCGAACGATCGGCCTCGGACACGCGACGGGCCACAGAAAGGAGGAGGGCCATCGTCAGCTCCGCTGCCGACACCGTGTTGCCACCGGGAGCGTTCACCACCGCCACTCCGCGTTCCGAGGCTGCGGCCACATCGATGTTGTCGACGCCGACGCCGGCCCTGCCCACGACTTTGAGCTCAGGTGCGGCCTCCAGCAGCCGGGCATCGACCGTTGTGGCGCTTCGAACGATCAGGCCTGCCGCGGTTTCGAGCTCGGAGCCAAAGCGGGCCTCGGTCGAGCTCTTGATCCGCACCACCTCGAAACGCTCGTCGTCCCGAAGCGGGGCCAGGCCCTTCTTCGAGACCCGATCGGTTGCGACAACCCGATAGGTTGCGCTCACCGGAGTACCTCGCCCAGGGCCTCCAGCAACTCGGTCAGGTTCTCCACCCCGTGATCCCCCATGTGCCCGATGCGAACACTCGTCTCCTTCAGCCGCGCATAGCCTCCACCGATGACCCAGCCACGGTCGCGCATCGCGGCGACGACCTCGGGCCCGCTGATGGTCTCGGGCAGGCTGAGACAGGTCACCGTCGGCGAACGGTATCCGGGCGGCGCAAGAACGTCTACGTCGACACCTTCCGCCTGCATCTCCTCCACCCAATCGGTGGTGGCCCTCTGCATCGCTGCGTGACGTGACCAGCGGTTCTCGATGCCCTCGACACTGATCCTCTCCAGCTGCGCCTCGAGGGCATAGAGCAGCGAGACGGCGGGGGTGGAGGGCGTCTGTGAGGCCTCCAGAGCCTTCATCAGCGGCACCAGATCGAAGTAATAGCCCTTGTTGGTCACTACCGAAGAGCGGTCCATCATGGCCTCCGAGGCCACCCCAAAACTGAGCCCGGGTGGGAGCGCCAATGCCTTCTGTGACCCGGTTAGGACGAAGTCGAGCTCCCAGTCATCGGTCCGGACCTCCGTGCCGGCGATTCCGGTGACCGAATCGACGAGGAGCATGACTCCCGGATAGCGGGCCGACACCCGAGCGATCGATTCCAGATCCTGCAGAGCACCGGTAGAGGTCTCAGAGTGACTCAAGGTCACCGCGTCATAACTCCCCTTCGCCAACCTCGCGTCGAGCTGCTCCGGGTCGTGATACCTGCCCCAGTCGACAGCCCAGAGCTCGGTCTCCTTGCCGCACGCCATCGCGATTTCGCCGAATCGCGACGAGAAGGCCCCGTTGACCAAGCTCAGCACCTTCCCACTGCCCACACCGTTTCGCACCGCAGCCTCCATCAGCCCGGTCGCCGACGACGTCGAGATCACCACCGGGCGCTCGGTCACGAATACCCGCTTGAGACCCTCCTGCAGCCGTTCCAGGAGCTCTTTGATATCGCGGCCGCGATGACCGATCATCGGTCGAGTCTGAGCGGACAGCACCTCAGGATGGACCTCGGTAGGACCGGGTAAGAAGAAGTGCCCTTGGGGTAGCTCGTTTGGCATGGTCATCTATCGGTAGGTTGGTATCGCGCTCTACCCGTCGGCCAGGCCCAGTGCGTAGCGCACGGTACCCACCAGTTCCCAGTCGACGAGAACCGACTCGCCGCTGCGCTGGTGCTCCCGGAGGTGAGAGAGCGGGAAGTTGTAGTCGCCATCCGGCACCGGCACGAACTCGAGCTCGGAGCCGTCCACCAATACCGTGAACGCAACGACCTCATCGAGGGTTCCCTCGACGGAGGTGACCACGCCTCGAACCGTCCCCGATGTCTCTGCGCACGCCGGCAGGACAAGTGTGAGAAACAGGACAGTCACGAGTCTCACTGAACGGGAAGCAGGCCACATCTCACGCCTTCGTGACGATCTCAGGAGGCTCGCAGGGAAGCCTCGAGCCTCTCCCAATCCCGCTCCTGCTTAGTCCAACGGAACCAAATCACGGCAATGGTGACCCACAACAGCAGTCCGCCGCCGAGCTTCATGATCACCCCGGCAATGGTCTGGTCGGCAACCGCAGTCAGACCAAAGGCGAGTGCCGCATCCCCATAGACGGGATAGATGGCCACAGAGGAGAAAGTGAGAAACGACGCCGGAATCGTGGGGAGGAGAGATTGCAGGAACAAGTAGAACATCTGCCCGGGAGCGGGCAGCGCCGGAATGGCCCGGGTCGGAGAGAACACCGGCATCCACATCAGCATCGAAACTGCAAAAAGCCAGGCGTGCACGGAGAAGTGCATCAGATCACTGGTGAGCATCCACCCCACCAACTCGGGCCAGTGGATGACGATGAAGGTGGTGTTGAAAACCACAAACGCCACCACGGGTTTTGCCAGTGGCCGCAGCCAGCGCGCCACCGAGGGCCGCCCCAACGTCACGTCGGCCAGCCAGCGCGGGGTACCCCGAAGCAACAGGGGCGGGATCACGAGGGCGATCACAATGTGCTCGACCATGTGCACCGTGAACAAGGCAGTCTCACCCACATCGTGTATGGGCCAACCCGAGACGAGCCACAGGGCGGCCAAGGCGCCATACCACCGCCACTTCTGACCGCTTCTCGCCGGCTCGGCGTCCGGAGCGACCACCGGCCGCAAACGACGATCTGCGAACCAGTAGCCATAGCCGAGCAGGAACACCAGTAGCCATACCTCGTAGTGGGGATGCCAGGGAGGCAGCATGTCATCCACCCCTGATGGCGACGACCCCGAGCGCGGTGAGGACGATGGCGTACAGGGAAAAGGCGAGGATGAAACCGGCGGTGAAGAATCGGCTCAGTGTCGACTTCTCGAACCTGAGGTGCATGAAGAAACCCACGACGATGACGAACTTGAGGGCGGCCAGGATCAACAACATCGCCGCGTTCAGGAATCCCAGGTCGTAGGCCTGATTGACATAGAACAGTCCGACCTCGATCGCGGTCAGCACCGCCAGCACCACGGCGATCTTCCAATACTGAGCCGGCGTGGGGTGGTGGATGTGCTCTTCGCTGCTCATGACGGGACCGAGAGGAGGTAGACCACTGTGAAGATCACGATCCAGATGATGTCGACGAAGTGCCAGTAGAGGCCAACCAGCTCGAGGTTCATCCCGTGTTTCTCGCTGAGACCACCCGGTCGGCGGGAGATCCCCCACAAGGAGAGCAGCATGATCACCCCAATGGCGACGTGGGCACCATGGAACCCGGTGAGCATATAGAAAGCCGATGCAGCCGGATTCGTCGTCAGCTTCATGTCGAACTCGACGATGAACTCGGTGAATTCGAACACTTGACCGCCGAGGAATACCGCTCCCAGGGCGGCCGTGGCGAAGAGCCAGGTCCTGGTGCCGCCCTGATCTCCACGGCTGAGGGCATTGTGGGCCAGGACCATGGTCAATGAGCTCATCAGCAGCACGAACGAGCTGACCGAGGTGAACGGGATGTCGTAGATACCGGATGGATATGGGCCTGCGAACCCGGACCGATTGGAGTAGAGGAGATAGTTGGAGATGAGTGCCCCGAAGAACAAGAACTCGGAGCTGAGAAAAGCCCACATCCCCAGCTTGCGATTGTCGACCCCGGTCGACTCGTGCTCGGGGTGCTCGTGGTCAGCCATCGTCTCGTGAGCCAGATCAGCCATCGATTGCGCCCTCCACCACATCAGAGCCGGGCTCGTGACCCTCGAGATGGGGCTCCTCGAGCGGTTCCATGCCCCAGCCGATCAGCGAGGCGAGAGTCAGGATGGCGCCGATGAGGATCATCGCCTTGCCCCACAGCGCCTCGTGATAGATCACCCCATAGAAGATGATCGGTAAGCCGAGCGCCACGAAGAAGGGGAAGTAGGACGGCGCCGGCAGGTGAATCGTGCCGACGGGGTTCCGCTGCTCGTGTTCGATGCGGGCCACGATCTCATCTGCGTCGTCCCGGCGCACGGCACGCCCATCCTCGTCCTCGCCATACTTGAGGTGCCAGAAGTGGTCGAGACTGGTGACCACCGGCGGAACGGCGTAGTTGTACTCGGGGGTGGGGTTGGGAACCATCCATTCCACGGTGCGAGCGTCCCATGGGTCGAGTCCGGAGGCCTCGCCGCGCCGACGGCTGACGAACCAGTTGAACATGAAGACGAGCACCGACAGGGCGATGACGAAACCACCGATCGTGACCACGATGTTCCACGGCTCGAGACCCATCTCCGGTGCGTACTTCCAGGTCCGACGGACCATCCCCTGCAACCCGAGCCAGTGCATCGGGCCGAAAGTCAGGTTGAAACCCAACAACATCAGCCAGAAGTGGAGCTTTCCCAACTTCTCACTCATCACCTTGCCGGTGATCTTGGGGAACCAGTAGTACAAACCACCGAACAGGCCGAAGATGGCGCCACCGAATATCACATAATGGAAGTGGGCCACGATGTAATAGGTGTCGGTCTGCTGCCAATCGGAGGGCACGACGGCATGGGTCACACCGGAGAGGCCCCCGATGGTGAACATGGCCACGAACCCGATCGCGAACAGCATCGGAGCCGTGAGGCGTATTCGACCCATCCAGAGCGTGCCCAGCCAGTTGAAGATCTTGATCCCGGTGGGAATGGCGATGGTCATCGTGGCGAGACCGAAGGCTGCCTGCGCCACCGGGGTGATCCCCGAGGCGAACATGTGATGGGCCCACACCCCGAATCCGAGGAATCCGATGGCGGCTCCGGCGAACACCACCGCCGAATACCCGAACAACGGCTTCCGGGAGAAGGTGGGCAGGATCTCGGACACGATGCCCATGGCGGGCAGGATCAGGATGTAGACCTCGGGATGGCCAAAGAGCCAGAACAGGTGTTGCCACAGGATCGGATCGCCACCGTTGGTCGCCGCGAAGAACAACGACCCGAATTGGCGGTCGAAGGCGACCATGAACAGAGCCACTGCGATGATCGGGAGTGAGAACAGGAGCAGGAACGAGGTGACCGTGGTCATCCAGGCAAAGACCGGCATACGCAGCAGCCGCATTCCCTTGGCCCGCATATTCAGGACGGTCACGATGAAGTTGATCGCCGAGACCAGCGAGGCGAGACCGATGATCTGCAGTCCCAGAGCCCAGTAATCCATGGCGGTTCCCGGCGAGTAGAGCGGGCCGGCGTTTGGTTGGTAGGCAAACCACCCCGCATCTGGCGAGGTGGCGAGGAAGTTGAAGCTGCCCGGCCCACCCCCGGGGGCCAGGTTGCCGTCGATTCCTCCGATGCCGTCGACACCGGCCGGGGCGAGGGAGGTCCCGAAGAAGAACGTCGAGTAGAGGAATATTGCGCCAAAGAAGAAGATCCACCAGGAGAGGGCGTTGAGCCGTGGAAAGGCGACGTCACGGGCCCCGATCAGAAGCGGGAGCAGGTAGTTCATGAAGGCAGCCGAGGCCGGCATCACGAAGAGAAAGATCATCGTGGTGCCATGCATCGTGAACAGTGCGTTGTAGGCGCCGGCGGTGAGGAACTCCGAGTTGGCCTGGGCGAGCTGTATTCGAAGCAGCAACGCCTCGATCCCACCTATCAGGAAGAAGGTGAATGCGGCGTAGCCATACATGACCCCGATCCGCTTGTGATCCACCGTCGTCAGCCAGGACCAGAATCCGGAGGTCGACGCCGGTCTGCGGAAGATGGTGGTCGATGGGCGCTCTGCGGTGGCGGTCATTTGTTGCTATCCAACCATACGATCAAGTCGTCGATCTCCTGCTCGGTGAGGGCCAGGTTCGGCATGAAGCTGCCTGGCTTGACGCTGGGCGGGTCGGCGAGCCATCTCTTCAGCGCCACGTCGTGGTCTTCGCCCTCCTCGGGCAGGGTGGCCCCGGCGAAGACCCCCCTCGAGGCGAAGTGGGTGAGCTCTGGCCCGTTGAAGGCTCCGTCAGCGACGACGAGCGAAATGTCCTCGTCCTCGAATCGGACGGTGTGACACAGGGTGCAGCCCTTGTTCTGGAATACCTGGAACCCGTCCCACTCCTGGGTCCCCTCGGCCGGCACCGGAGCGCCTTGCTGCTGGGCGACGAGCCAGTCCTCGTAGTCGGACGGATTCAGCGCCAGGACCCTCGCCCGCATCAGGGAATGGGAGAGACCGCAGAACTCGGCGCAATGACCCCAGAACTCTCCCGGCTCGGTGGACTCGAGCCGCAGGAGAGTCGTCTGTCCCGGCACCAGATATCGCTTTCCGTTGAGAGCCGGGACCCAGAAGTTGTGGAGGACGTCAGCTGAGGTCATCTTGGCGCAAACTTCCTGGCCGGCGGGTATCACCATCACGTTGGCGGTGTTGATGCCGGCGTCCGGGTAGTGGTACTCGAACCACCATTGGTGGCCGATCACCTGGATCTCGATGGCGTCCGAGCCGCACTCGGTCAGATCGAAGACGGCGGCGGTGGTCGGGACCGCCACTCCGGCCAGGATGAGGGCGGGGATCACGGTCCAGAGAACCTCCAACCTCGGGCTCCCGTGGAGTTGCCGGGCCTCCTTTGACCCTTCCCGGTCCCGGAAGAGAAATACCGCAACGAGGATTGCCCCCTGGACCAAGGCGAACACCCCGACGGCGATCCAGAAGACCGGCCAAAAGAGGCTGTCGATTCTCTCGGCGAAAGGACCGGCAGGATCGAATGTCGTGAGGGAGGCGTCTTCGATCTCGATCAGAGAGCAAGCACCGAGCAACAGCCCGGCGCCGACGATGGCGCCTGCGCGAAAGAGACGTTGACGAGTCGGAGCCATCGGCTGAGCATCATAAGGTCTCTCCAAACCACCGACCAACTCCGGGATACAGGGCTCCCTAGGGAAGCGCGGCGTCGATTGCGGCCCTCAGCTCGGCATCGGAGGCAGCACCCTCGAACGACGCCGTCACCCGCCCCGATTCGTCGACGACGAAGACCCAGGGCTCCGAGGGCAGACCCCATTCGCCGGTGGCCGGCACCGCGGTGAGATCGTCGAACGACTCCACCTGAAGATCCTCATAGATCTCTACGTGCACGAAGTCCACCCCCGGGTAATCCGGCCGAAGTCCTTTCACCTGGTCGAGTAGAGGCCCACATGTCTTCGAGACGCAGAAGGCCGGCGTGGCAAAAACGATCACCGCCGGAGTCCCGTCACTGACCGCCTCCGCCACACTCACCTCGTACATCGCAGGGTCTGGGTCCGGGTCCGAGGTGATGATCGGGAGGTCCGGGTATTGGGCCGAGGTCCTCGTCTGTGACTGCGGGGCCGTCTCACCAGGTTGGATCAGGGCAGGGTCCTCGAAGGCGACCAAGCCCACCGGTCCCGCGGTCGACAGCCCATCGGCGTCGATGGTGGCCTGGTAAGTGCCCGCTGCCGGGATCTCCACCCGCGCCACGTAGAGACCCCTCACCTCGGGCAAGGTCCACACGAATTCCATCGGATAGTTGCCGATCGGTGAGCCGTCCTCATTGCGAAGCTCGAGCGTCGCCTCCCGGTCGGGGGCGGCCAGGAACTGGTCGCTCTCCGGGTCGATCAGCGCGAACATCACCCGCTGGGTCCCCACACCGATGCTCTGGTTGCTAGATGCGACCAACGCGAATGGCTTCACTCCGCCTGACCCACATCCGGCTAGCAACAGCACGCTCGCAGTCAGGGCGATGGCCAGGCGTCTCATCGCACCAACACGTCGAGCATCACAGCGGCGAACAACGCCGACAGATAGATCGTCGAAGTGGTGAACAGACGCATCGCGTCACGGGGTCGTAGATAGACCCGCCACGTGTCCCACAAGAACCATGCGCCCAGGACGAGCGCTGCGACGAGGTATGTCCAGCGCATACCGGCCACCGGGACCAACAAGAGACTGACCCCAACCATCAGACCGGTGTAGAGCAACATCCTGCGCGTGGTGGCCTCCACCCCAGCCACAACCGGCAGCATGGGAACCCCGGCCCTCGAATAGTCCTCGCGATAGCGGATGGCCAGTGCCCAAAAATGTGGAGGTGTCCAATAGAAGACCACGAGGAAGAGAACCCAGGCCGGGAGACCGACCGAGCCCGTGACCGCCGCCCACCCGACCAGGACGGGCGCGGCGCCCGCCGCACCTCCGATCACGATGTTCTGGGAACTAGTCCGTTTCAGGGCGATCGTGTAGACGAACACGTAAAAGAGCAGAGCGGAAGTCGTAATCGCGGCGGCGAGGAGATTGGCCGCGCTCCACAGCCAGGCAAAACCCGCCACGCCAAGCACCACACCAAAGATCAGGGCGTTGCGGGCGGGTATCTCGTGACGGGCCAGGGGCCGTCCCCTGGTTCGTCGCATCACCACGTCGATGTCGCGGTCGACGTAGTTGTTCAGGGCGTTGGCACCCCCAGCCGACAGGGAGCCGCCTATCAGCGTGGCCACAACTAGCCAGGTACCGGGCCACCTACCCGCCGCCAGCACCATCGCCGGCACCGTCGTGATCAGCAACAGCTCGATGATCCGGGGCTTGGTGAGGGCGAAGTACGCGGCCACCCGCGAGCGCGTCCGGCCCGCGGTTTGGTGAGGATCGGTGATCAGCGGGATGACCAGGTCGTGGCCCTCACTCGACATCCGTCTCCTCTTCGACTTTCTCTTCGTCGGCCTCGGCCACCTCAGCGGCCCTCCTCGCCTTCCGCTCCGCCCAACGCAGGGCGACGATCGCAAACAGAGCCGGCAGCACGAACACCCCGACTTCGTCGATACCCCAATAGTGCGCAAGTGTGAACATCAGGCTGAGAGGATCAATAGACCAAGTGTGGTCAGGGCAACCATAAGGAGAAGCATCGCGTACTGGGAGCGCACGGCTTCCCGCCCGAAGTCCGCAAGCGCCCGGTCATGGGCCAGCACCACTCCCAGAACATGACCGGTGACGATGACACCGACCTGCACGTACCAGATCGGCTCCGATGCGGTGATGAAGAAATCGACACTGCGCTCGGCGGTCCCGAACAAGTTCCAGCCCAAGGCGAAGGGATCCGACACGGCGGCGATGAGTTGTTGGCCTTCGAAAAGGATCAAGGTGAGATAGTGGGCGACGGCGTACGCCAGCGCGATCGGGACCAGGGTGTGGGCGAAGCGTCCGGCCACTCTCCCGGCAGTCCACTCGTCACCGACCATCCGTGCTGCCACCACAGAGACCACCCAATAGGCCAACCCGATCACCAGTACCGTCGATACCAGCAACAAGGTCTGACCGGGCACCGTACCCATGAGACCGCCGAACGCAGAGCGAAACCAAGGCGTGACTGCCGCCCCGTCGTAGCTGACTGTTCCAATGGCAATGACGACCATCGCGGCCAGCCCCTTCCACTCCGGGATGACCGTCAGCGCCCGCAGCCAGCCTCGCCAAACGATCCGGCCGTCACCCCGTCGCCCCAGAGGGGAGATCGAGGAAATGAGCCTGTTGTAGGGAGTGAACGCATCGAACACGGCCAGTCCCGACTCGCGGCCGGCATAGGCCATGGAGCCGATCATCAACAGCGTGTAGACGAGGGCAGCTGCTCCCAGCGTGACGGCTGAGCCCGATCCCGGGCTGACCAACTCCAACCATGTGAAGGCCAGGAGCAGGAGATCGGCCGGCCAGATGCCCCATCGATCGACCACCCAGAGACGTTCGCCCTGCCCCAGTCGAAGCACCCGCCCCAGCGTCCGCCACGGGTTGATCTCGGTGTACGAATCGCCGACCACGGCGCCCCCAAAGGGGATGACGAGCCAGAACACCACCCACACCAGCACGGGGGCGATTCCCGGCCTGGTGCGATCGGTGTCGAGGCCGAGCAGTGGAGGCAACAGTTGGCCCACGACCAACAGCAGCCCGATCAACCCCACTGCCGGGATCAGCCCTCCTCGTGGGATTGAAAACCGCGCCGGCTCATGGCGCGGGCCGTCCTGCAGCCTGGGCTCCGGCCAGAGCACGGTCAGAGCCACGAAGCTGATGACGAGGACCACGCCGGCACCGACGATGAAATAGGTGACCGGCACCGGGAGATCCAAACGGCCCCCGATTCCGTGAGCCAAGGCGATAGCCGGGAAGCTGACCACGAGCCCAACAGCGATCAGGGAGGTGACGCCGAGGCGTCTGATCAAGGAGCCACCACCAGCTCGAAGAGAAGGGTGTGTGTCGACTCCAACTCGACCTCGAAGATGCCGGGGATTTCGGCCGTCACAGAGATCTCGAGGGGGACCCCGGCCGTGACCGTGAAGAACAGGTCGTACCCATGGACGTGAACCTCGTCGTCGTCGTCAGAGAGCACCCAGACCGAAACCTGCTCACCGAGGGCGTAGCTGAATTGGTCCTGGCCCACCACTTGCCCGCCCTCGAAGTAGACATCTATTCGTTGTGCAGTTGTCGTGGGAGCAGAGGAGGTCGTCGTCGGCAAGGCACCGGTGGTCGTGGTCGGCATTGTGTTGGTGGTCGTAGGAGGCCCGATCGAGGTCACCGCGGCGCTGGTGGCAACTCCACCTCCCTCGCCCGAGCAGCCCGAGGCCACCAGTAGAACCGCCCACAACAGCCAGGTTCGATGGCGCACGGTCGAACCGTAGATCTCTCCTCCCCAGAACATCGATTCGGGCCAATAGGCTCCTGGCTCATGAAATGGTTGCGTCGAACCATGGTCGCGCTTCTTCTTCTCGCCGTGGCCCTGAGTGCGATCACCTTCTTCTTCGTCCGTCGTTCCTTTCCGCCGGTGCAAGGCGAGATCCGGGTCCATGGGCTCGACCATCCAGTGGAGATCATCAGGGACGTCGACGGGGTGCCCCACGTGTTCGCCTCGACGAATCACGACTTGTTCTTCGCCCAGGGATACGTCCACGCCCAAGATCGCTTTTGGCAGATGGACTTCTGGAGGCACATCGGCTCCGGGCGGCTGGCCGAGATGTTCGGGGAGAGCCAGCTCGACACCGATATGTTTCTCCGCTCACTCGATTTCGTTGGTCTCTCCGAGAGTGAGCTGGAGTCGATGGCACCAAAGGTCCGGACGATCCTCGAGGCCTACTCCGAGGGTGTCAACGCATATCTCGCCGAGCGAGCCCCCACTCAGGTCAGCCTCGAGTACGGGATCCTCGCACTGCAGGGATCGGGATACGAGATCGAGCCGTGGACACCGATCAACACCTTGACCTGGGCCAAAGTCATGTCTTGGGACCTCAGCTGGAACCTCTATCAGGAGATCGATCGGGCCATGATCAGCGCCCGCCTCCCGGTCGAGCGGGTCGAACAGACCTACCCGCCCTATCCGGAGGAACATCCGGTGGTGGTGCCCTCGGACCAAGCGGCGATGACTCGGGCTGAGATCACCGCAACGGCACCGGGCGCTCTCACCGCATTGGAAAAGGCCGGGGCGAGAGCCGGGGTCGTCTGGGACCTGACCGGCGGGGGATTCGCCGGGATCGGCTCCAACAACTGGGTGATCGGAGGCTCTCGAACCAAGTCCGGGCTTCCCATCCTGGCCAACGACCCCCATCTGGCAATCCAGATGCCCTCGATCTGGTACGTCAACGGGCTCCACTGTCTGGAGATGACGGCCGACTGCCCATTTCAACTGGCCGGTTTCTCATTCCCCGGCACCCCGGGTGTCATCATCGGCCACAACGACCACATCGCTTGGGGGCTCACCAACCAGGCCGTCGACACCCAGGACCTGTTCATCGAGAAGGTGAGCCCTGACGACCCCACGCAGTACCAGTATCAGGGTGAGTGGATCGACATGGGGGTCAGGAGTGAGACCATCGAGATCGCCGGTGGCGAGCCAGTGACCTACGACGTGATGACGACTCACCATGGTCCGGTGATCTCCGACCTCTACCTCGAGGAGGGACAGCTCGACGGTACATCGCTCGAGCTCCCCGACGACTACGTGGTCAGCCTCGCCTGGGGAACCCTCGAGCCGTCGACACTCGTCGAGGCATTCATCGGGCTCAATCTGTCCACGAACTACGAACAGTTCCGCACCGCTCTGTCCAAATGGGACATCGCTGCCCAGAACGTCGTATATGCCGACCGCGACGGCAACATCGCCTACCAGTCGACGGGAAGGGTGCCGATCCGGGCCGGGGGCGACGGTAGATGGCCGGTGCCGGGCTGGACCGGGGAGTTCGAATGGACGGGGGTAGTCCCCTACGAGGAGATGCCGCGCATGGTCAACCCGCCCCGGGACTACATCGCTTCGGCCAACCAGCCGGTCATCTCCCCAGGCAAGCACCCATTCCTCTCGGGTGACTGGGACCTGGGATACCGGGCGGCGCGGATCGAAGACCTCATCGCAGAGGCATCGGGTGCCTACACGGTGACCTCAGCCCAGGAAATGCAGATGGACGACCACGACGGCGGGGCGCCCAACGTTGTCCCCCATCTTCTGGCGGTGAGCCGCGACTCCGAACCGATCGGTGTGATGCAGGATGCGCTCGAGCCCTGGTCCACGGGCCGTGATGCCTTCAGAGCCTCACCTGGGTCACCGGGCGCGGCAGCCTACGAGGCGACCTGGGTGAATCTCCTTCGCCTGACCTTCCACGACGAGCTGCCTGAGGAATCGTGGCCGGAAGGAGGCAGCCGCTGGTTCGAGCTGGTTGGCAGTCTTCTGGAATCACCCGACGATCCATGGTGGGACGATGTGAGCACCGAGATCGTCGAGGACCGGGACACGATCCTGGCCCGGGCGATGACCGATGCCCACGCCGAGCTGGTCGAGCGGCTCGGGTCGGACCCGACCACATGGCAATGGGGCAGCATCCACCTGGCTCCCTTCGAGCATCAGTCTCTCGGCCAGTCAGGCATCGGGCCGATCGAGTGGCTCTTCAACCGGACTGCGCCACCCCGTCTCGGTGGCGGCGCCGACATTGTCAACGCGGTGGGTTTCTACCCGCCGGATGGCTATCAGGTGGATTGGATCCCCTCGATGAGGATGGTGATCGACCTCGCCGACCTCTCCAGATCGACGGCGATCAACAGCACCGGGCAATCGGGACACGCCTTCCATGGCCACTACAAGGACATGATCGAGCCGTGGGTCGATGGCAAACAACACCCGCTGCGTTGGACCCGGGACCAGGTTGTGGCCGACGCGGCAGCAACGCTCGAACTGACCCCGCAGTCCTAGGGGTCGGTCAGGCACAACTCCGCTTCGACCATGGTGTCGTAGAAGGCCACGGCCCCGCCCCAGTCGGCGGGGGCGTCGTTGGTGAGCACATTGACGTTCGCCTCTTCGCCCCACCATCCCCAGGGGATCGCAGCCAATCCGGGGCGGAGCCTTTCGCTGATCCTCGCCGACATCTCGAGGGCACCCCGATCGTTGAAGACCCGCACCCGGTCGCCTTCTCCAATACGACGTTCCTGGGCATCGGCCGGGTCGATCTCGAAGTAGGGGCCCTTCTCCCGATCGGCATGATGCTTCGAGTAGGAGCTGTTGAGGAACCGGGTGTGCGTCTTCGGGCTGAGGAGAACCAAAGGGTAACGCCGGCTCAAGTCACCACCCGGGCCCTCCCCGGCCGGGTTGAACTCGGGCAGCGCGGCTCTCCCACTGGATGCCAGCTCCTCGGAATAGAGATGGGCTCTGCCGTCCGGGGTGGCATAGCCACCCTCCGCGTAAGGAAGCACTTGATCGGGGAGGTTGAGCCTGGCGAAGCCGTCTCGTTTGAGACCGTCCACATCGACCCCGGGCAGGGCTCTCCGCAGAAGGGCCTCGTCATCGAGATCGAACTCGGAGTCGTCGAAGCCCATGGCGCGGGCCAGGCGCCGCCATAGCTCGGTGTTGGGCACGGTCTCCCCGAGTGGCTCGATTGCCGCGTGGTTCCAACCGAGATAGAGGTGTCCCCACGAGGGCACCACGTCGACTTGCTCAATTTGAGTTGTCGCCGGGAAGACCACATCGGCATACATGGCGGTGTCGGTGATGAATTGCTCGCTGACCACCGTGAAAAGATCCTCCCGTTCCAGACCCCGCCGGATGGCGGCCGCATTGGGAGCGGAGATCACCGGATTGCCATTCCACACGACGAGAGCGCGGATCCCCATCTCCGGAGACGTGAGCGCCTGTCCGAGACGGTTCATGCTCACTCCGCGCGTCGGCTGATCAACCTCCACCACAGACATGTCGACGGCCGCCTCCGACCAGATTCCGACAGATCGCGATAAACCCCCTCCCCGGTGTCGCCAGGATCCGGTGAGAACGGGGAGACAGGCCAGAGTGCGGAAGAACATGGCGCCGTTCTCGTGGTGCTCGGCTCCGATGAGGGTCCTGATGAACGACCGCGGGGTCGAGCCGTACGCGAGAGCCAGCGATTCGATCTCCGTCGGGTCCAACCCACAGACGGCCGCCGCCCGCTCAGGGGACCAGGCCGCGACGTGCTCTGCCAGCTGCTCGAACCCCACACTGTGCTTCTGCACGTATTCGCGATCGATCAGGTCATCGCGAACCAGCACGTGCATCACCGCCAGCATCAGGGCGACGTCAGTTCCGGGGAGAGGCTGGATGAACCAGTCAGCCGAACCGGCGGTGATGGTCCTGATCGGGTCGATCACCACCACCCGCGCCCCTTTGGCCCTCGCCTCTTCGACGAAAGGCCACAGGTGACGGTTGGTGAGACGAGTGTTGGTGCCCCACAGGATCACCAAGTCGGCAAAACGGACGTCCATCGGATCCGCGCTCCGCCCGTCACCGTAGGTGGCGGCGACACCGGCGCCGGCTCCTGCCCCACATAGCGAATCGATCTGGCGTGAGGCGCCGAGCCGGGCGAAGAACAAACGATCGAGAAAGCTCATCTGCACCAGCCCCTGCGTCCCCGCATCGCCCCAGGGAAGAATGGCCTCGCCACCTTGCTCGGCGATGATCAGCCGAAGCCGACCCGCCACCAGATCGACAGCCTCCGGCCAGGACGCCTGCCGGAATGCGCCGTCGCCCTTCGCCCCGGTGCGGACCAAGGGATGGAGCACCCGCTCCGGGTGGTAGACACGCTCCAGGAACCTGTTGACCTTGGGACAGAGCTCTCCACGCGAGTATGGATGGGCGGGGTTGCCGCGCATCTTCACTGCGCGCCCGTCCTCGACAGTGACCACCCACCCACAACTGTCGGGACAGTCGTGATGACAGGTCCCCAACACAACCTCAGTCGTCATCCTGCAACCGTAGCCCGGTCCCGACGAGGCTCATCTCAACTAGTGCCCTGGGTCACCCCCCCCGGGACTGACTCGTGCCCGCCAGTCGGGCATCTTGCCGGTAAGGAAGAACTTCGATCAGCTCGCCCGAGCGAGTCCGCTCCTGAATCGCCCGCCACGGCCCGACCTCGAACAGATCGGCATGATTGAGCAGGAAGACCTCCCGCAACTCGGGCGCCAGCCCGAGAAACCTCCGATGCTCCTCAGGAAAGACATCCCGGTCCCCCACCGGAAACCAGGGCTCGTCCATCATTGCTTCGCTCTCGTCGCGAGGGGGTGGTATCTCCCGAAAGTGGATATCGGTGAGAGGACTGAGCTCGTCGTAGTCGTAGAAGACGACACGCCCGTGCCTGGTCACGCCGAAGTTCTTTGGGAGCAGATCACCGGGGAAGATGTTGGTCGAAGCGAGGTCCTTGATGGTTTGCCCGAAGTCGATGACCGCTTCTTCGGCCGCAGCACGGGCGGCCTCCCGGACGTAGATGTCGAGGGGCACGACACGGCGCTCGACATAGACACGCTTGATGATCACCGAGTCACCTTCGAGGCGAACCGTGCTCGCTGCCTCGGAGAGAAGCTCGTCGAGTACCGCGTCGGAGAATCGCGAACGGTGAAACTCGAGGTGCTGGAAATCCTGAACGTCCATCAGACGACCGGCACGATCATGCTGAAAGACCATCTGGTACTTGTCGATGACCGACCGGCGCGTGGTGCGTTTCGGGGAGGCGAACGTGTCTCGGATCACCTTGAAGACATCGTCGTAGCCGGCCATGGTGAACACGATCATCACCAGGCCCCTGGTGCCCGGCGCCGTCTCGAACTGCTCGTCCGTGGACCTCAAGTGACGAAGCAGGTCACGGTACAGCTCGGTCTTGCCATGCTTGTTCTGCCCGATCGCGATATAGATCTCGGCTACCCGCTTACGGGGCATGAGCCGGCGCAGGAAGCGGACCAGGTCGTAGGGCCGGGCCACGTCGACGTGAAAGTAGGACCGGGTGAAGCTGAACACGATCGACGCCTCGTTCTCGGTGAGCAGGACGGCGTCGACGAACACTCCCTCGGCGCCGTTGCCCAAGGCGAGAATCAGAGGAATCCGATGTGAACCGGCATACAGCAACCCCACGATGAAGGCAGCCTGGCCCCGATAGAAGACAGAGCGCACCACCTCGGCCTTGCCCACCACCGTGAGCGCACCCGGCTCGTTGAGTCGCTGATCGATGCGCTCGGCCACCTCGGCTGCGTCCGCCTCGAGTCGCGCATACGGCACGGAGTGGGAGAACGAAACGAGGATGTCCACGACCAGGTGTGCCGTGGACTGGCGCCGGTCGAGCGTTAGGTATACGGGCTCCGCCGACGGGATGGGCGGTGTGTCGAAGTCGGTGTCGACGAACTCGATGTGCTCGGCAACCCCAACGGTATTGAAGACACGGCGGGTCACCGAGTTGTAGAAGGTCTCGGCCAGCTCCCAGTCCTGACGGCCGGAGATCAAACTCGAGTACACCGCCTTGATCGCCACCCAGACCAGGGGGTCACCAGTCCGATGCCCCAACAGCTGATCGATCGACTCGATCACCCGGTCGACGACCACCGGGTACAGCCGCAGTCTCTCCAGGGCGTCGCTGTGCATCCCGCGCCAGTTCCGCTCTTCGAAACGCCGCGGCGCCCGTTGGTTGATCCCCCGGAACCTCGAGACATACTCCTCGAACCCTTCGAGGATCCGGTTGGCGCCGAGATTGGAGAGCCGGCTGTCGGTCAGCGATGTCGTCATCTGTTTCCAACCCGCCGATCATCTGTCCTGGCGACCCGCATCCGAGACCATCAACCGAGGAAGGACGAGATCTCGTCGACCACACGATCAGGATGGGTCCAAGGGGCCTCATGCCTGACGCCCACCAGCTCGACCACGGTTGCATCGTCCAGGGCTCCGGCGAGAGCGTATTGCCATGCCGGAGGAACGAGCTGGTCGAGTGTCGGGATGACCACGAGGGTGTCGGCTTCGATCCGACCGATCCATGGCCGGGAGTCGAATCGCAACAGTGCGAGTGTTGCCTGGGCCCCGGCGTCGACATCACGACGATGGGTCTCCTCCCAAAGCCATCTGGCATGCTTCTCCTCTACCGCGCCTATCGCGCGCAGGTATGTCGATCGGACCTCGGGCGTCCCAAGACCCGTCAGCCGCTCAAAGGCTCGGGCCACAACCGCGCCTACTGCCCGAATGGTCCGATCAGGCTCGGGGTGGTGTGTGAAAGTGCCCATCAAGACCAGACGGTCGACCCGACCGGGATGGCGGTGGGCCAGGGCCTGAGCGATAGCGCCACCCATCGAGTACCCCACCACCGAGACCTGGCCAAGACCCAGCTGGTCGAGCACACCGGCCATGTCGTCGGCAAGGTCATCGATCTCAAATCGGTCTCTTGCCAATGGCGCCAACCCGTGGCTTCGGTGGTCCACCATGATCACCCGGTACTTCTCGGCCAACCTGGGCCCGATCCGGTACCACTCGGCAAGTGACGAACCGGCCAGCCCATGGATCAACAGCACGACCCGGGCATTGACCGGCCCCGACTCTCTGACCGCGAACTCCTGGTCTCCGACGAACACCGTCCGACCCGATACCCGCATTGGGTGCTCCTGGGGCGGACGAAATCTGGGGCTTATCACCGGCCCGAAGGCCCTCCACAGCAAGAGGCCGGCCAGAACGCGTCTGAGGGCCTTCATGGGGCAAGCCCTCCTACCGAGAACACCAGATCGTCCACGGGGCGCCCCCCGACCAGGTGCTCGTCAATGATCCGATCGAGCTTCTCGATGGTCACTCCGGCGTACCAGGTGGCCTCGGGGTACACCACACAGATCGCTCCTTGCTCGCAGATGCGAAGACAGTCGACCTTGCTCCTGAGCACCGATCCGTCACCGGGCAGGACGGGTGTCGGCTCGGCATCGGGATTGCCGTACCACGAGGGGGGTGGCGAGGTCAGACCGAGTTCCTTCAACCTCGCTTTGAGATGACGCCAGAGCTCATTGGTCTGTTCGCGTGGCGCACATCTCGGGGTGGCCTGATCGGCGCAGAGGAAGATGTGCCGTCTCGCCCGGGGAATCGACTGCGCCTCAGCGATGGCAACGAGACGCTGTTGGGGGTTCACGGTGATACGACGATCGCCTGGCCGGCCGTGACGACGCCGATCGAGGCCGATCCGGGCACGTCACGCATGTAGGCATCGGCACGCTCCGGCGCCACCGCGACGAGGAGCCCACCCGACGTCTGGGCGTCGGCGAGCAGCTTCAACCCGAGCTCGTCAACCGACGACTCGACATACGAGCGCGCCGAATCGAGATTCCGCTGCGATCCACCAGCCCACATCCCCTGGGCCAGGAGATCCGTGGCGCCCTCGACAACCGGGACCCGGCCCAGCTCGACGCTCGCTCCGACGCTCGAGGCAAGGCACATCTCCCTGAGGTGGCCGAATAGACCGAAGCCCGTGACGTCCGTAGCGGCTGAGACGTCGTGGGCGACAAGTGCCCGGCCCGCCACGTCGTTCAATGACACCATCAGGTCGATGACCTCCCGCTCCAGGTGGGTTGGGCATTTCCCCCGCTTGATTGCCGTGGTGATGATCCCGATCCCGAGCGGCTTGGTCAGCACCAGCTCATCGCCCGGGCGGGCACCCGAGTTGGTGAAGTAGGCGTCTGAAGGGACGGTCCCGGTGACTGCGAAGCCGTAAGTCGGTTCCGGGCTGTCGATGGAATGCCCGCCAACCACGGTGCAGCCCGCCCTCTCCATGACGTCCAAACCGCCGGCGACCACCTCACCGGCGAGGTCGAAGTCGAGCCCACCCCGGGGCCAGGCCAGATACTGGAGTGAGGTGAGAGGGCTCCCTCCCATTGCGTAGACGTCGCTGAGAGCGTTGGCAGCCGCGATCCGGCCCCAATCGCGCGGCCCGTCGACCACCGGTGTGAAAATGTCCACCGTTTGCACCAATGCGGTTCCGTTGCCCAGCGAGAAGACACCCGCATCGTCTGACGTCGCCACCCCCACCAGCAGGTCGGGGTGGGAGCTCGCATTGTGCCCCTTGACCGTCGTCATGATGTGCGACAGCTCATCGGCGCTCAACTTGCATGCACAACCCGCCCCATGAGAGAACTGGGTCATGCGCACGTCGGTCATCGACAAAAGATAGCGCCGGCCCCAAAGCTGGATCCCGCCGCGAGGCCGGCGCCAGCCGCGACTAGGAGTCCGCCACAATTAGCCTTTGACGCTCAATGCTCGAACCACCCACCTTTCTCACACCTGCCGCCCATGACAAGATGCGAGAAGAGCTGGAACAGCTCAAGACCGAGGGCCGCAAGGAGATCGAAGAGCGGATCGCCGAAGCCCGCTCCCATGGTGATCTGCGCGAGAACGCCGACTATGACGCTGCCAAGAACGACCAGGGTCTGATGGAGTCGAGGATCAGGAAGCTGGAGTTCCTGCTCAACAATGCAGAAGTGAGGGATGTCGCCGACACCGGTCGGGTCGAGATCGGGAGCGTGGTCACGGTGGTCGACTCCGACGGCGATGAGCTCGACTACTTCGTGGCACCGCAAGAGAACAAGGCGCCGGGGTTGCTCCTCGCCTCGCCCACCAGCCCTTTGGGGGGCGCCCTGATCGGCGCGTCGGTCGGGGACGAGGTTTCTTACCAGGCTCCGGCCGGCACCTTTTCGGTCTCGGTCAAGGCCGTGCGCCCGTACGAGTCCTGATCCCGGTTAGCCTCACGCCGGTTCGCCGTTCGAGGGCTATCCGGTGAGACTCCGACTCAGACGTCCCCGTCAACTTGCCAGGGATCTCCTTGCTGCTGCGCGCCGTGACCGCGACCGTGTCGCCGACTATCTGGAGGCGCACGGCCCGCAGTGGGAAGCGCTCGCCGGTGCAGCCCCTGGCGACGCGGCCGACGTCCTCGAGCAACTGACTGAGGAAGACGCAGCCGGTCTTCTCGCCGGGCTCTCCCCCGAGGACGCAGCTGAGATCCTGGAGCAGATCGCCCCCGAGCTCGCCGCCGAGCTGGTGGAGGAGGTGCCGATCCAGGATCTGACGGCGGCCGTCGCCGAGATGACCGGTGAGTCGGCGGCCGACCTCTTGTTCGAGCTAGACGACGAACTGACCGAAAGCGTCCTGTCGCTCATGGACGATCAGGCCGAGGGCGAGATACGCCGTCTGCTCGCGTTCCCACCCGACACCGCCGGTGGTCTGATGACAACCGAGATCGCTGCCTTGCCCATAGGGCTGACCGCCGGGGAGGCCATCGAGCGGATCCGACAGCTCCACGACGAGTTCGAGGATCTCTCCTATGTGTACGTGGTCAACGACCAAGGCCGGCTCAGAGGGGTGGTCTCGTTCCGCGATCTCGTCTTCGCCCGGCCCGGGGCGAGCCTCGACGAGGTGATGGTGCACGATCCCATCGCAGTCGGCGCCTTCGCCGACCGGGAAGAGGTGGCGGAGCTATGCCAGAGATACCACCTCTTCGGTATCCCCGTAGTCGACGACGAGGAGCAGCTGCTCGGCGTGGTGACGACCGATGCAGTCATCGAGATGGTGCAGGACGAGGCGACCGAGGACTTCGCAGCCGCATTCGGGGCCGGCCTCGAGGAGACCGTCTACACGAATGTATCCAAGTCCTTCAGGTCGAGAACACCATGGCTGCTGCTCAACCTCTTTCTCGCCGTGTTGGTGGCGTGGGTGATCGAGAGCCAAACGCGTGTCATTGCACGCGAGCCGGTGCTCGCGGCGCTGATGCCCATCGTGGCCATGCTCGGCGGTAGCAGTGGCAACCAGGGCCTCGCCGTCATGATCCGCTCCCTGGCGACCGACGACGTGCCAAGAGCACAGGTCCCCGCGATCATCCTTCGCCAGGCAGGTGTCGGCTTTCTCAACGGAGTGGCGCTCGCCGTTGCATCCGGGACGCTCACCTTTGGCCTCATCGCAACAGGAGTCTTCGGTAGCAACGGCCGGCCTTCCGAGATCGCAGCGGTCATCGCATTCGCCAGCCTTGCCAACCTGTTCCTGGCGACGGTGTTTGGTTCGGCGATCCCATTGATCCTTCGCCGGCTTGGTCTCGACCCGGCCCTGGCAGCCTCGATCCTGCTCACGGTCTTCACCGACGTCGTCGGCTTCGGCGGTTTCCTTCTGGTAGCGGCGACGTTGCTCTGAGACGTGTCGCCGAAGTGGGTCGAACCAGCCGGGGTCAGCTACCGATACTCTGCGATCCCGAGCTGGCGAATCGCCCGCGGAAATGGATGGTCGTCCCATCTTCCAAGCTGGCGAAGTGATGCTGATCCACCAGAGCGGTCTCAGAGTCGGTTCTCTCGGATTCGGCTTTGCGATAGGCATCGA
>Ga0209640_10000321_pt1 | contig 36404 bp, 29 predicted proteins | sample RifCSP10_1_FD_184018 | JGI IMG/M metagenome (GOLD analysis project Ga0209640, IMG submission 184018) | Soil microbial communities from Rifle, Colorado - Rifle CSP2_sed 10_1 (SPAdes) (version 2) | ecosystem: Environmental > Terrestrial > Deep subsurface > Rock core/Sediment | place: Rifle... | reverse complement strand
ATAGCGGTCCTAGGCGCGCGGAGCGCGCCAAGAAGATGCTGCCAACCAGCCAAGGGCAATCATCACCGGGATATCAAGGGCAGGCCCTTGGCTGGTTCGTGATCGTTGTTGTGCGCTGTCGTCGAAGGAAACAAAACCACTGACGGTTCACGGGTTTCCAGGCTCGCCGGACGTTTCCCCCGCGACCCAGCATGGGACGTGCTGTCGTCGCTGCCATGGGCGTACATTCATACCAGGACGGACCTCGATGTCTGGCGGCTTTCCAATGAGTTGAAGCTCGGAGTGTATGCGCTGCTTCACAGTGCCGCCGTTCAGCGCGATCCGGAATTTCGCAACCAGATTCGAAACGCGGCGGCGTCCGCTCCTCGAAATATTGCGGAGGGCTTCGGGCGCTATCTGCCACGCGAATTCAGTCAGTATCTGCGCGTCGCGAACGGTTCTCTCATGGAAGTGTCGAACCATTTGCAGGACGGTTGCGATCGCGGCTACTTCACGAACGCAGACATCGATCCGCTGCTAATCCTCGCGCGGCGAGCATCGGCGGCCGTCACGAGACTACTCCGGTACCTTCAAACCGTGCCCTCGACCCCGCGAACCCGACCCCGCGAACCTTAGAACCCGAACCAACGAACCCATGAACCGGAACCCGAGCACCCAAGCACCCGTGAACCTGAGAACCGCTGTGATCCGTTCGTCCCTCCGTGGCACATCACTTGCTCTGCCGTATGGTGCCGAGGGCAAGTGCCCTCAGACTGAGAGACAAACATGGTCCAAGCGTTATGCACCTCCGGCAACCACGAGGCACTCAAGTGCGCCGTGCACGGGACGGCCGGCGTCCTGGCAGCGCTGATGGCCAGCTACAACATCGCCGCCTGCTGCTACCGGCGCGACCTGCACCTCCGCATGAACGCCGTGCTGTACACCTTGGCTGTTGGATGGGAGGTCAAGCAGACGCTTCACCATCTGCGCCGGCAGGACAGCTCAGGCGGAAGCGGCCCAATTGCCGAGCTCCAGTGAGCTGAACTGCACAGGGTGACGGTCCCGGAACGGGGCTGACGCCCGTCTGTGTCCCAAATCTTGCACTGTGCCCCTTGATGGGGGCTCGACAAACAGCCTACGTAACCCTGTTCCTCCTCTTCACGACCGCCTGCAGCCGGGTGGACAACTCGGCCCACGTGGAAGCGATTCAAAAGACCCTTGGCCGCACACCCGACTGGGTGGAGCGAAGTGCGCACGGCAAACGGTTGTGGGTGATTGAGCGCAGCTTCTACGAGAGCAGGGGATACATGCCAGCGTGGATCGACGGCGACCGTTCGACTCCACACGTGGAGGATCTCATCCAGCAGTTTCGGAACTCGGAGCTCCACGGCCTCGACTCTGCCGCGTACCCCATTGACGAGTTCGAACGGATCCGTCACGCCTCGCAGACGATGATGGGCACGCGCTTCGACGCGGCGCATGTTCCGGAGCTGGACACGAAGCTCACGTACGGGTATCTGCGGTACGCGGCTGATCTCGTCGGTTGGACCAGTACTCCGAGCGCTCTTTCCCGCAGCTGGCTCGCGCAGCCGAAGACAGAGGATCTCGTGGCTCGATTGGTGCGCGCGATCGAGTCGAATCGCGTTCGCGACAGCCTCGAACAGCTCGCGCCGACGCATCCTCAGTACAAGGGATTGCAGGCCGCGCTCGCGCGCGAGCGGCAGCAGCTGACCGGACAGGCCGATCGAATCCGAATGAACCTGGAGCGGTGGCGGTGGGCGCCCAACGATCTTGGCGACTCGTATGTCCTGATCAACGTCCCTACGTACACGCTGCAGGTGATGGAAGGCGAAAAGCCCGTCCTGGCGATGCGGGTCATCGTAGGCAAGCCGGACACGCCGACGCCGCTCTTCAGCGACGAGATGACGTACATCGTCTTCAGCCCGTACTGGAATATTCCGGAAAACATCCTGCGCGCCGAGACGCTGCCGCGCGCCGCCAAGGATCCCGATTTTCTGAACCGCAACAACATCGAGGTCGTCGGCACGTCTGGCCCCGTCGATCCGTGGTCCATCGACTGGTCGGACGAGTCCACGACGTCGTCACTGCGGCTTCGCCAGAGACCCGGACCCGACAACGCGCTTGGTCTCGTGAAGTTCATCTTCCCGAACCATTTCAGCGTCTACCTGCACGACACGCCCACCGAAAAGCTGTTCGTGCGTAACGCGCGAACGTTCAGCCACGGGTGCATTCGAATCGAGAATCCCGTCGGCTTGGCCCAGTACGTCCTCCGCGATCAGCCGCAATGGAGCGCCCCACGCATCGCCGCGGCGATGCACGCGCGTCGCGAGCAGCACGTCAGACTGAAGCACCCTCTGCCCGTGCACATCGGCTACTGGACGGCATGGGTCGAGCCCGACAGCAGCGTGACCTTTACCGACGATCCGTATCGATTGGACGAAGCCCACGCGCGGATCATGGAGCGCCGGCACCCTTTGCCCTGAGAGTTCAGGCAGCATTCTGAACCAGCTAGAATCTGCTGGTCATGGGGCAGCGGGCGCTCCTTCTTCTTGCCGTCGTTTCAGGCTTGTTGCTCGAGCCGCGCGCCGTCTCGGCCCACCCGGCTCCCTTCAGCTTTCTCGACCTCGTCATTCGCGACGACGCCATCGATGCCGTTCTCGTCCTCCATGTCGTCGACGTCGCGCACGACCTCGGAATCGAGCCCGCGGATCGACTTCTCGATCCAGGGGAGGCTGCGAAAATTCGCGATCGCGTCGTCGGGTTGATCGAGCCGCGGCTGCAGATTCGAGCGGACGCCGCGAGGATGGTTGAGTGGGGCGCATTGGAGCCGGCAGCCGACCGGCACGCGCTTGTGCTTCGCTTCCGCCTGCCGGGCTCGCGACCTGGAGTGTTGCGCATTCGGACTCACATGTTCCCGTACGATCCAGTCCACCAGACGTTCATCAATATCTATGAAGGAAGCGATCTCCGGCAGCAGATGATCTTCAACGCGGACAGCGACGAGTACGCGTACTACACGGGCTCGACGCAGGGCGCTCTGGCGGTGATGCGGACCTTCATTCCCGCCGGCATCCACCACATCCTGATCGGGCCGGACCACATTCTGTTTCTGATTGGACTGCTGCTGCTCGGCGGCACCTGGGACGCGTTAGTGAAGATCGTCACAGCGTTTACCCTCGGCCACAGCATCACGCTGTCGCTCGCGGCGCTGAACATCGTGATACCGCCGGCGCGCCTCATCGAGCCCGCGATTGCGCTCAGCATCGTCTTTGTAGGCACTGACAACCTCGTCCGCGGCAGCGGTCGCGACTTACGGGCCTGGGCAGCGCTCGTCTTCGGCCTGGTTCACGGGTTCGGCTTCGCCAACGTGCTGCGCGAATTCGGATTGCCCGCCGAAGCGCTCGGATGGTCGCTCTTCTCCTTCAATTTTGGAGTGGAGATCGGGCAGCTCGCCATCGTCGTGCTCGTCGCGACGTCGCTTGGCATCATCCGCCGCCGCAGTACTGTCGCAGGATATCGGGTGGCGTGGGCAGGCTCTGTCGTCGTGATTGCGGCGGGCACGTACTGGTTCGTGGAGCGGGTCTTGACCGTGCGCTGACCTGGGCCGTCCCTCTCGTCCTTTGACGTGAAACTATAGTGAGCCGGAAGGTCAAACCGAAGGCGCGGAAACGGAAGGCAGCGAAGCGGACAGCCCGCAGACCATGACGGTTTCCAATACGAACGTGATCGACTTCGTCTCGCATAATCCGCACACTGATGTGGTCGAACTCTCGATGGTGGAGGAACGAGAGTGGGGCTCAGCTGGTGAGCTTTTGCCGATCTAAGCTGAACGCTTACTTGGCGTTTGTGCTAGCTGATATGGCCAGCTTGAGAGTGATTATCCGCAATACGCAGGGAAGCCAGTCCGGTTTCGGCTTCATCACCAGTTTGAACTCGGCCCCCTTGATCGTGAATTTATTGAACGTGTGAAGCGCGAATATTTGGACCCGGAAGGCATCGGTTGGGAGCAATCACTTGTCCGAATCGATGCCCAGGGTTTGTCAAAGGCATAATTACCTTGACTTGTGACTCTTGACCTACAAGTCTCTGCCTAGACTGGAACTCGCTTGGGTTGGTGAGCTGCGTTCGCGTAAGCAAGGCCGAGCGCGCGGCGAAGCCGGAAAGCGGTCGGAGCGATTCCTCGCATCGACTTCCGACCACGCGTTTGTCGATGTTCCGAGTTATTCCAGGCGTTTCATGCCGCGTAACGGACGCCGCCGCGGAGCAGCAACTAGTCGATGCGGCTGCGGCAGGGTATGAGCGCAGGTCCGCTTTCCCGGACGCAGCGCCCGCGGACGCCGGTCACCAATCCAAGCGAGTCCGGGATTAGATCCACCGTCTCCACCACACCATCGATACAGCCGCCTGGTGATCGTAGCCAGGGCGTCCAAACCCTCGTCGAGCGCGGTGGCCAAGGCGCACCGTGAATTCCGGCGTCAGTCGAAAGCCGACCACTTCTTCGAAGCCCACCAGACGCTGCTGTAGTACGAGCGGCGGAGTCACGAGTGGGGAAGAGATTTTCTCGACGCGCCCCGCGACGAACCATCGCGGCGCAAGCGTGTGCTGTCCCTGGACGAACCATCCAGCGGCAACCCGATCGCCGGTGCTGGTCTCGATCAGATCTCGTACCCATTCGCCTGAGAGCCTGGTGTGCGCAAACGAGAACTCCGATTCCACCGTCACGACGGTCGCGTCTTGGTCGGTGGTGACCGTGGGAATTTCCCCAGCCCGCATCCAGCCCCCGTGTGTGACCGATGCGCCGATGGTAAGCCCGACGAAGGGCATCACGCCGCCACCAACGACAACGTTCGTGAACCGGGGCGGATTGGTGCGCGACAAGATACGGCGGCGTCGAAGAGGTGAAGTGTCGATCATGGCCGCGTGACCGTACCAATGGCGGCCGGACAACGTGACCTGCCCGCCGAACGGATACACGGCGCCAAGCAGGTTGGCGCGCGGCCCTCTGGTTTCTAGTTGAGGCAACGCGCTGAAGAGCGAGGACGGCTGCGCGATGGTCGGATTGAGATGCGGACGCCGGCCGATGAAGTTCGCCAGGCCAACGGGGGACGGCACCAGGCCTCCCTCGACTCTCAAGCCAACGGGCCCCGCTCGCTCGTACCGCACGGACGCAATCCAGACGTCGCGGCTCCATTGGCCCGATCCCAGCCGCTGGACGATCGGCCAGACGATTCCCTCCAGTCCGCGCCCGAGACCGACGGAGACGAGGGCATCGACGCTCAAGCCGGTGGCATAGTTGCCGCTGAAGTCGACGCTTTCATCGAACGAGGCGGCCGTATCGATCGCCAGGACGGATGGCTGTGCCTCCTGCGCCAGCAGCGGCGGCGCCGACGTCAGGCACAGGACAATGCCGAGCCACGTTCTCCAGCGAAACACGAACATGACAGGCCTCTAACCTCCTGGCACCTTACACCAGTTGGTGGCCAATCAGCTCCTCCAACATGGGCTCGGCCGTCATTCTCAGTGGGACTGCTGCAACCAGCGCGTCCACGGAAGCAGGGTCGAACTGCGTTCCCGCCAGGCGCCGCAGCTCTGCAATTGCTTCAAGCGCGCCACGAGCGGGACGGTACGCACGGGCGCTCGTCATCGCGTCGAACGCATCAGCCACGTGCACGATGCGCGCGCCCAGCGGAATGTCGTCACCTCGGAGGCCAAACGGATACCCCTGTCCGTCGGGCCGCTCGTGGTGCAGCTCGACGATGGGGAGATGCGGAGCGAGAAACGGCACCAGTCGGAGGATGCGTGCGCCAAGAGCAGGGTGTCGTTTGATCTGCTCGAACTCCTCGGCGGTCAGTGATGCCGGCTTGCGAAGCACCTCGTCGCTGAGGCCTATCTTACCGATGTCATGGAGCAGCGCCCCCAGCCTGAGGACGTCGAGGTCTGCGTCCGTCAGGTGCATCTGCTGGCCGATGCGCACCGACAGCTCGCTCACGCGTTCGGAATGGCCCGCAGTGTACGGATCGCGCGCGTCGAGTGCGGCTGCAAGCGCTCGAATTGCACCGACGTACGCGGCGCGAGTCTCCGCTTCGGCCGCCGTCAGGCTCTTCATGAGCTCGTTGAATGCCTGCGCAAGCGAGTCCAGCTCGCGGCTCGTACCGGTCGGCGGCAACATGCGACCGAAATCGCGCGCTGCCGTAATCACGGCAATCTCGCCGGACAGGTGATCGATCGGGTCGGTCAACATGCGCGCCAGCCAGAAGCTGCCCAGCGCCGCAAGCACGAACGCGCCGAGCGCCACCGTGCCGAGCGCCAGCAGCGCATCGCGCTCGGCGGCGCGCGCCGCTGAATCGATCGACGCGAAGGTCAAGATTCTGGCGGGCCCAGACTCCACCAGGAGACGGCTGGCGTATTCTTCCCCGGCCAGCATTCGTATTTCTGCCGATTCACCGGGCACGGCGCTTCCAAGATCCGCAGTCACGTTCTGTGGAAGCGTACTCGCCACGACGGCGCCGTGAACCGTAATGACCACGTCCGCACTCGCGAGACTCGACAACTCACGGGCGTAGCGCGCGTCGAGGCTCGTGCCGAGCACCAGGGCGCCGATATCGCGGTCCACCAGACGCAGGGCTGCGCCAGAAATCCGAAACGCTCCGCCCGGCAGCGCAACCACTGCCTGAAACGCCGGCGATCCGACGGTGGCAGGGACCTGTTGATTCCGTGGCCACCGTTCACGCGACGGTCCGGCACTCACAAAGATGCGTCCCGCCGGATCCAGGATTGCCAGTACGTCGGCCCGCGTCAGTGTGGCAAGCTTCTCGGCCTCGACCGCGACGGTTTCGCGTAGCGATACCCCATGCTCGGGGGACAGACCGGCAAAGCGGCTCTCGGTGAAATAGGTATCGAGCGCGGCTTTGAGCGTCGGGTTCTCGGCGAGCGTCGTGATCGAGCCAAGCAGTTCCTGCTGTCGCCGTGTCTCGAGGGACGTGAAGACTCGCTCGGCAACACCAAGCTTGTCGATCTCCGCGGCGCGCACGCGGTCGCGCGCGTCGACCATCAGGACAATGAACACGACCGACAGGATGACGGCGACCGTGACGAAAGCGACCGCGAGTGTCCGGGCGACGAGCCGCGGAGGCCGACTCACTTTTCGGGTACGGGTAGTGTGAAGTCTGTTTCGAGCGTGCGGCCCGACTCGAGGCGTACGTTAACGGTTGTATCGCCCAGCCGTTCGTGCCACGCCGTGATCTGCCGATCGCCGGGCGGCACGGGTGGAAGCTGAAAGCGCCCCGTTTCGTCCGGCACCGCGAACCACGGATGATCGAACACCATCACCGTGGCGCTCATGTGGGAATGTATCTCGCAGAACACCTTGACGACCCCGGGCCTGTCGAATCGGACGCGTCGCGTTTCTCCCCGCGGGTAACGCCCCAGGTTGAAGTTCTTGGCGCGCGAGAGCGAGAACACGTTGTGGTAGATGGGATCGTCGTTGGGGAACTCGACTTCGGATCCAACCGTCACGGCGGCCACGCGTGGTGTGAAGGTTTCGTCGTGCTGCCTGATGACCGCGCGCGTCGTTGCGACGCTCTGGGGGCGGGCATTCCGTAGGTAGACCACGACGTTACGCCGCTCGGACTCCGGTGCCAGCTTCGGAGCCGGAACCGACCGGGTGGGGTACGCCGTTGTCGGCCTGCGTGTGGCGATGGGTACACCGATTTCCACGTGACCCCGGACAACCGAGGGTTCCTGCGCCGCCGGGCCGATGACACCTATCGCCACGACCCCGCCGAGAGCGAGCATCAATCGCCCACCGTATCTGGGTCCCCGCACAGTGTGCATTTTAGTGGACGGCCCGTACTGGGTGATATCGTCACTTCATGCTGTCCTTATTACTGGCGGCCATGATTACGAGCCAGACGGGCGCTGACCTGCCGAAACGCGGCATTTCGGACAGCCTCGCGCGGGAGCGGGCAGGGACGATCGGGGCGCTTCGCTATGAACTGGCGTTCATCGTCCCGAGCGATGTGCAGGACCCGGTTCAAGGGCGCGCCGTGGTGCGATTTACGCTGCGCGCGCCGCATCGAGTAGTGCTCGACTTCGCGCAGCCGCGCGATCGCATTCGGAAGGTGCGTGTCGGGGCGAGCGAGGCAGCGTTTGTCTTCGCCGACGGTCACCTCACAATTCCAGCGGAGGCAACCAACGCGGGCGAAAACGAGATTGCCATAGAGTTCGTCGCGGGCAACGAGCCGCTCAATCGGGACCGCGAGTTCCTGTATACGCTGTTCGTTCCGTCACGTGCGCACCTGGCGTTTCCGTGCTTCGACCAGCCGGATCTCAAGGGCCGTTACACGCTGACGCTCGACGTTCCCACGGGGTGGGCGGCGGTCTCCAACGGCGCGTCGGTCGCGACTGAGCCTGGCGACCAGCGCACGCGCGTAAGGTTCGCTGAGACCGAGCCGATCTCGACGTATCTCTTCGCCTTCGTCGCCGGCAGGTTCTCCGTCGAAACGGCTCGCCGGAACGAGCGAGAGCTCAGGATGTTTCATCGTGAGACCGACGCGGCGAAGGTTGCCCGGAATCGTGACGCGGTGTTCGACCTGCATGCCACCGCTCTGGCATGGCTCGAAGGCTACACGGGCATCCCGTATCCGTTCGGCAAATTCGATGTCATCGCCATTCCATCGTTTCAGTTCAGCGGCATGGAGCATCCGGGCGCGATCCTCTACAACGCCGCGAGTCTGCTGCTGGAAGAGTCAGCCACTCAGAATCAGATGCTCGATCGCGCCAGCGTCATCGCGCACGAGACGTCCCATATGTGGTTCGGCGATCTGGTGACGATGCGGTGGTTCAACGACGTGTGGATGAAAGAGGTGTTCGCGAATTTCATGGCGGCCAAAATCGTGAACCCCTCGTTTCCGCAGGTGAATCACAACCTCCGCTTCCTGCTGTCGCACTATCCGGGCGCGTATCAAGTCGACCGTACGGCGGGCGCCAATCCCATCCGCCAGGAGCTCTCGAACCTCGACGAAGCCGGGCAACTCTACGGACCGATCATTTACCAGAAGGCGCCCATCGTCATGCGGCAGCTCGAGATGATCGTGGGCGAGCGGGCGTTCCGTGACGGGCTGCGCGAGTATCTCAAGACGTATGCGTTCGGCAACGCGACGTGGCTCGACCTGGTGCGCATTCTCGACGCGCGGACGCCGGAGAACATCACAGCGTGGAGCCGCGCCTGGGTGGAAGAACGCGGGCGTCCGGAAATTACGCTGGCCGTAAGCGCCGAGCGCGGGCGCATCTCCCGCCTGACCCTCGAGATGACCGATCCGCTCGAGCGGGATCTGGTCTGGCCGCAGCGGCTGGTCGTCGCGCTTGGATATCCGGATCGCGTCCGTGAAGTGCCGATTTACGTCAGGGGCCGCACGACACGGGTTCGCGACGCCGAGGGACATCCGCTTCCGCTCTTCGTGCTGGGGAGCGGCGCGGGTCTCGGCTACGGGCTTTTCGTCCTCGACGCGGGCAGCAGGAACTACCTGCTGCAGCACATCGAGGATGTGGGCGATCCGCTGACGCGAGGAGCCGCATGGCTGACGCTGTGGGAGAACATGCTCCAGTCGCACGTCACAGCGTCGGCGTTTCTCGATGCCGTCGTCCGCGCGCTGCCGGCTGAGACGGACGAGCAGAACATCCAGCGCGTGCTCGGATACGCCGCGCGCGCGTTCTGGCGCCATGTGTCGGCAGAGGATCGAGCGCGACGCGCGCCCGCGCTGGAGTCGATGCTGCGTGCAGGCATCGATCGCGCCGGCACGACGAGCGCAAAAGCCGCATGGTTTGCCGCGCTCAGGGACGTTGCACTTACGCCGGCCAGCCTGCAGTGGCTCGAGACGGTGTGGCGGCGCGACGAGAAGATCGCCGGCTTGTCCCTCGCGGAGATGGACGAAATCGCCATCGCGCTGGAGCTTGCGGTTCGAGAAGTGCCCGCGTGGGCGCAGATTCTGGAAACACAGCATCAGCGCATCCAGAATCCCGACCGCAAGGCACGCTTTGCCTTTGTCATGCCGGCGCTGTCGGCCGATCCGGCGGTGCGTGAAGAGGCGTTCGCGCGCCTTCGGCAAGTCGAGAACCGCCGCCGGGAGCCTTGGGTGCTCGAGTCGATGGCGTACCTCAATCACCCGCTGCGCGCGGCGCACGCCGTGCAGCTTCTCAGACCCAGTCTCGAGCTGCTGCGCGACATTCAGCGCACCGGCGACATCTTCTTTCCCGCTCGGTGGGTCGATGTGGCGCTGAGCGGCCATCGCTCGCCGGAAGCGGCGGCAATCGTTCGCGATTTCCTGGGACGGGAGCTGCAGTATCCGCAGCGGCTGCGGTGGATCGTGCTGACTGCGGCGGACGAGCTGTTTCAGATAGCGGATGGTGGCTAGTGGATGGTGGTTCGTGGTTGGTGGTTCGTGGTTATTAGTGGTTCGTGGTTGTAATTCGAATGTTCTTGGCTACCAACCACCAACCACCAACCAAGCGGAGCGCGCAGAAATGATCAGAGTGACGGACATCGAGAGCAAAATCCGGACCGCGATTCCGGAAGGGCACATGAGGAACATTCTCGTCCCGTCCGAGGACGGGACCAGGGTTCACGTCGCCGTCAAGGAAGTTGATCCGAACAGCACATGTCGCGTTGCTCCCAGCGACAAGACGCAGGTCGCGTACGTCCTGGAAGGGAAAGACGTCAAGGTCACCCACACGAAGGCGCGCACCATCGCCGAACACACGGCCCAGCGACGCGCCGGGGTCTATTTGGAACCATCAGAGGAAGCTACCGTCACAGCTTCTGGAACTCCGCTGGTGCTTCTGCTGCTCACTGTGCCCAAGCACACGGGCAAGCCGACAGGCGACCAGTCGCCGGCTGGCTACTTCTTCGAAGAGGCGAAGCTGCGGGCGCTGATTGACGAGAAAGGGTTCCGCGAGCGGACCTTCTGGGTCAACAAGGAGACCGGCCTGTCCGGTTCCTGGGACCTGCAGCTTGGCCGCATGCACTACGGCCCGCATGCGTATTCTCCGCGGCACGTCCACCACCGCTCGAAGACCAGTGCCATCACACCGGAACATTTCTACTTCATCGAAAAGGGCACCGGCGAAGTGAAGTACGACAGCGGCAGTCTGTTCGTTGGTCCCGGCAGCCTGGTGTTCATCCCGGCTGGCGAATGGCATCAGCTGATCGCCTCCGAGACCGGTTTTGATTACATCGAATTCCAGGCACCCTTCGACTTCGTCACGACCATGGATCATGATCCGCTGGGGAAGAATTGGTACATCAAGGGGACTGACGACGGAACGGGGAAGCCCAGGCTCTGGGTCCAGAGCTGAGGGTGAGGCTACCGATCGTAATTCAACATGCAAAATGATGCAAAATGCACGATTCAAACGCCGCGAGCGTCCTTCTGCTCATTGTTTGCATTTTGAATCGTGCATTTTGAATTACACCGCCGCCGCCGCGCCCCACAACTGCCGGCTCGCGATCCGCGCACCTTCGACCATTGCTTCGAGCTTCGCCCACATGACCGTGGGATGAACGCGTCGGTTCAGTTCCTCCTGAGCAAAGCCGCAGTCGGTGCCGGCAAACAAATTCTCCCGGCCGACGCACGAGGCAAAACGGGACAGGCGCTCGGCGATGAGCTCCGGATGCTCCACCACGTTCGTGCCATGGCTGACGACGCCGGGCACGAGAATCTTGCCCGGTGGAAGCTTCACTTCCTGCCACACCTTCCACTCGTGCTCGTGGCGCGGATTCGCCGCCTCGAGCAGGTATGCGCCTGCATTCACCTTCAGAATCAGGTCCACGATCCGTCGGAGCGGCACGTCGGTGGTGTGGGGTCCAGGCCAGCTGCCCCAGCACACGTGGTAGCGAACCCGATCCTCGGGAATGCCCTCGAGCGCGTGATTGAGAATCTCGACATGGCGAGCGAGCCACCGATAGTAGTCGTCGAAACTTGCCGGTGGCACCATGCGATCGTACGTCACCGCGGCGCGGGCGTCGTCGACCTGCAGCAGAAATCCGGCGTCGACGATCGCTCGATACTCGGTTCGTAACGCTTCCGCGAGCGCGACGACCAGATCGTCGTCTGTCTTGTAATGCTCGTTCTTGCGATCGGGAATGGCGCTTGACGGAGCGGCGACCGGAAGAAACGCTTCGTCCACGCGGGCGGCCTTCGTGGCGGCCCTGAGATTGTCGATGTCACGCTGCAGCTCGAAGAGGCCGTTGTATTTGATGTCGCCCACACAGACGGCATCGAACCTGGTGACGTTCGACCAGTCCCTGCCGTCGCCGCGACCCTCGAGCTCGTCATAGAACTCGTGAAACCGGGCCCGATCGGCGCCGCGCGCAAAGGGGTTGGCGCCCCTGACCTCGCGCATCTCGAAACCGCTGAGGCGTTTCAGCACGTACAGCGACCAGCTCGTCGACTTGCCAAACTCGCCGTCGTTCGGGATATCGATGCCGGCCCTGACCTGACGCGCAACCACTTCGCCAACCGCGTTTTTCAACGTGGCTTCGAACAGCTCCTCGTCGATAGACTCGCCTTTCTGGCGTGCGCGTGCGAACTGGAGCAGTTGAGGGGGCCGCACAAGGCTTCCGGTGTGCGTCGTGAGGATTCGATCGAGGCTGCGTTTCACGGTTCTCCAGAGGTGCCCGAGGAGAAGCGATTTTAACGCGGTTCCCGTGCGCGACTCGGCCGTCGTGCTCCCGTGCCGATCGCGCGAAAGACAAGAAGGTGTCCCGCAAGTGCGGCGAGCACCATCACCGCCGGCAGCCAGACGAAGGGAGGATAAGTCACCCACACGTTGAGTCGGTCGTCGCCGAAATAGCGGAACAATGGCGTCGAGAGAATGGCAATCGTGACGACGTTGAGGAGCAGGAGAAGCCCGAGTACGTTCCACGCGACGATGACCCAGCGTCCGGCGCGGCCACCTGCGACGAGTCCCGCGACAACGAACGCCGAGACTCCGGTGATGATGTCGAAGTTGCGCCCCGAATAACTCATCTGAACGGGCATCACGCCCCGCTCGTACATCTCGTGCATGGCAAGCTCCAGAGGCAGCCGAAAGCCCTGGAGCGCGATGAGCGCGGCGATCGGCAAACCTGCCGCCAGCCGTCCACCATAACGGCTGAACGCGATGGCGGCTGCGAGCGCCACGATGCCGGCGATCAGAAACGCCAGCGGCGGGGGCGTGGCGTCCCACCGCCGGAGTACACCGCTATCCGCGGCTATCCATGTGACACCCATCCACGCAGCCGCTGCCAACGCGGTGACCGTCAGCGCGCGGCGTCGCCCTGAGAGTGGCTCGTCAAGACGCCTCCAGGCAGCATCGACGCACCAGAGCAGCGCGGCGACGAGAGCGACAGGAATGGCGATGAACGTGAGGACCGCGGGATCGGTCCACGAGTAGCCCGCCATAGTAACAATCGGCCGACTATGTGTCGATTCGTCCGCGCAACATCCGCATCAACTCGATTGGGAGCGGAAAGATGATCGTCGAGTTCTGCTCGGCCGCAATCTCCGTGAGCGTCTGCAGGTAGCGCAAAGTCATCGCCGCTGGCTCGCGATCGATCACGCCTGCCGCCTGCGCCAGCTTCTCTGACGCGATGAGCTCGCCTTCGGCGTGAATGATCTTGGCGCGCTTTTCCCGTTCGGCTTCCGCCTGACGTGCCATCGCGCGCTGCATATCCTGCGGCAGATCGACGTGCTTGACTTCCACGGCCGATACCTTGATGCCCCATGGATCGGTCCGATTGTCGAGGATGGTCTGCAGCTGCTGGTTGAGTCGCTCGCGCTGTGCCAGCAGATCGTCGAGCTCCGCCTGCCCGAGCACGCTTCGCAGCGTCGTTTGCGCAAGCTGTGACGTCGCGTACATGTAGTTCTCGACTTCCACGACCGCGCGCCGTGAATCGATCACACGGAAATAGACGACGGCGTTCACCTTCACCGACACGTTGTCGCGCGTGATGATGTCCTGCGGCGGCACGTCGAGGACAATGGTCCTGAGACTGATGCGAACGATCCGATCGATCGGCCGGAAAACGAAGATGATGCCCGGCCCCTTCGGTTGCGGCAGGAGCTTCCCAAGTCGGAAGATCACGCCGCGCTCGTACTCGTTGAGGATTTGGATCGAGCTGATCAGGTAGAGCACCAGCACCACGATGAGGATCAAGGTCGGGGAGATCGTCAGGCCTTCCATGCGTCTTCTCCTTCTCGCGTCGACGGAACCGCTTCGACGACCAGTGTGAGCCCGTTGACTTCGACCACGCGCACCTTTGCGCCCGCCGGTACCGGTTCGCGGCTGTACCCGCGCCAGATTTCCCCGTGCACGTCGATTTGTCCCGGGCTGTCTGGCGCGAGCGCTATTCGCGTCCGACCCTCGGATCCGAGGAGCCCCTCGACGCCCGTGGTGGGTGGCCGTGCCTGCGCGGCGAGCGTCAGTCGGCCGAGGAACAGCACGATGGCGGCAACGGCGAGGACGGCGGGCACAATGATGCGGAGGCTCACGGTGACGCCCGGCGTTTCACGCGTCATCATGATCGACCCGACCAGCAGGCTGACCGCACCGCCGATGCCGAGAATCCCGAAGCTCGGAACTTTCAGCTCGAGGATGAGTAATCCGAGGCCGAACAGAATCAGCAGGAGGCCCGTCGTGTTGACGGGCAGAATCTGGAGGGCGAAGAACGCGAGCAGCAAGCACAGTCCGCCGACCACGCCCGGAGCGATGGCGCCCGGGTTCCACAATTCGATCGTGAGACCCAGCACTCCGAGCGTCATCAGCAGGTAGGCGATCTGCGGATGCGCAATCGCACTGAGGAACCGCTGACGTCTGGTCATGTCCACCCGAACGACGTCGGCGTTTGTGGTTTCGAGGGTCGTCGTCCGGCCGTCGAAGCGCTTGACCGTTCTGCCGTCGAGCTGGCGGAGGAGCCCGTTGAGGTCCTGCGCCGCGAAATCGATCAGCGGTGGAGAGCTTTGGAGCGCTTCGCGGTCGGTGAATGCGCGGCTCTCCAGCACGGCCTCCTCTGAGAGCGGTACGTTGCGGCCGCGCGCCTCTGCCAGCGAACGGACGTACGCAGCGGCGTCGGAGGCCGCTTTCTTGGCCATCGTTTCGTCCATTTGCTCGCCCGATCCCGAGACCGGGTGGGCGGCGCCGATGTGCGTGCCAGGAGCCATCACGGCGACATCGGCGGCGATCGTGATCACGAAGCCGGCGGATGCGGCCCGCGCGCCGGATGGACCGACGAACACGACGACAGGCGCGCGTGACGTGATCATCCGCGAGACGATCGTCCGTGTGGAATCGAGGAGTCCCCCCGGCGTGCGGAGAATGAACACTACGACGGCTGCTCCCGACGTGTCGGCCTGGTCGATGGTTCCGGTCAGGTATTCGGCGGAGACAGGATGAATGATGCCATCCAGCTCTGCCACGACGACGCGCGGCCGCTCCTGCGAGGACGATTGTGCAAGACCAACCGCGTGGGAGGCGGCGAGAAGCGTTGCGAGCACGACGAGCCGTGTGCGCGCCATGTCGGAATTGTATCGCTAGGGCCACCTGTGGCATCTAGCCTCAATCTAACAAGCCCAAAGCCCAAAGCCCAAAGCCTAAAGACGAAAGCCTCGAAACCCGTTTAGACTCGTTACCCGTGCGTCGGCTCGTCCTCGTCGCCCTGCTCGTTCTCGTCGCGGCGGCACTTCGTGCGCAGAACCGCGCTGCCGACGACTTTTCCCGCACGCTCATCCTGATTTCCTTCGATGGATGGCGATGGGACTACGACACCAAGGCGCCGGCGCCCAACCTGCGCAGCCTGATGGCGCGCGGCGTACGCGCTGAAAACCTGATTCCAGCCTTTCCCTCGAAGACGTTTCCCAACCACTACACGATCGTCACGGGGCTGTATCCCGGCCATCACGGCATCGTTGCCAACAGCATCAAGGATCCTGCGACGGGTCGGATCTTTACGACGTCGAAAACGCAGGAGGTGCGCGACCCGATGTGGTGGGGAGGCGAGCCAATTTGGGTCACAGCGGCCCGCGCCCGGCAACCGTCTGCGACGATGTTCTGGCCAGGATCGGAGGCGCCGATTCGTGGCGTGCTGCCTCGGTACTGGACGCCGTACGACGGCGGCTATCCGGCTGAAGCGCGCGTCGATCGAGTGCTGGAATGGTTGGACCTGCCGGAGCGGGACCGGCCCCGGTTCATCACCGTGTACTTCGAAGACACCGACCGAGCCGGCCATGAACAAGGGCCCGATTCCCAGGCAGTGCGCGAGGCCGTCATGCGGGCGGATGGCTATCTCGGGCGGCTGCTGCGCGGCCTTGAACGGCGCGGTCTCGAGGAGAGGGTCAATATCGTCGTCGTGTCGGATCACGGTATGGCGGCAGTCAACAACGAACGCGTCGTGGTCGTGGACGATCATGTCTCCCTCGGTGACGTGGAGATCGTCGATATCAATCCGACATTGGCCGTGTATCCGAAGCCCGGCAAGGAAGACGCAGTCTTCCGCGCGCTCGAGAAGGCGCACTCGCGGCTGAAGGTGTACAAGCGCGACGCGACACCCGAGCGGTGGCACTACAGGGACCACACGCGCATTCCTCCGATCATAGGTGTGGCAGACGAAGGCTGGCAGGTACTGCGTCGAAACGCCGTCGTCGCGCTACGGACACGACGCATGGGCGAGGCGCGCGGCCAGCATGGGTACGATCCGGCGCTCATGTCGATGCGGGCGCTGTTCGTCGCGGCTGGCCCGGCGTTCAAGCGTGGGGTCACCGTGCCGGCATTCGAGAACGTACACATATACAACGCCCTTGCACGCGTCCTTGACGTGACGCCTGCGGCCAACGACGGGAGCGCGCCAGTCGCACAGCGGCTGCTGCGCTAACGAATCGAGCCGTCCGACATTCTGGAGTGTCGCTAAACGGCGCCGCAGCCCGGTGCTGTCAGGGCGCTCTGCCGCAGGCCCACCGCACGGCGTGTTCGTCGCGCGACGCTGCCGTTACCTGGGGACGAGCGCGGCGGCCTTGATACGGTATCCGCTCGCCGGGTCCATCTCACGATACGCGGCGTGACACTGATTGCAGGCGCCTCGCATTCTGACTGCCGCCTGTTCGGTCTTCGCGATATCACCGGCAGTCGTCGCGCCCACCACCTGCGTGGCAAACTCGCGCGAATTCTGCGCCCACTTCACAGCGTCAGCCTTCTTGCGCTGCGCCCAGAACTTTTCGCTTTCACCGAACGCTACAGCCAGTTGCTCCGCCGTCTTTGAGGCTTCTTGCAGCTGACGCGCGGCGAGCTGCTTCTGGAGCGCGGAGTACCGCTCGTCGATCGTCTTTTCGATTTCGTCGTACTGCTGAACCGTTACCTGTTCGGCGGCCTCCGCTCCAGGCGTGCCACCCTGTGGCGAGGCGACGATGTACGACGCTGCGCCGGTCCAAGCCGAGCTAATTCCGACGATCAGGACTACTGCTCCGCCAAACATGCGCATCATCGCACCTCTTCCGGCCGAGACACGCAAAGAGAAGGCCACGATATCTCGTGGGTCCGCGGGTTGCTCCCCGTTCACGTCGGTCAAATTGCACGCCCCCCGCGGATGGGCGTTTTTACAGCTCATCTTGAGGAGGAAGAACATGAAGCGGATTGGTCAGTTGGCCGTCGTGTGCATGGCCGCCATAACGCTGGCGTGCGATGGTGGAGCGCGCCGCGACGATGGCACCATCGGAACGACTGAAGTGAGCGACGACGACAAGGAATTCGTCGAGAACGCTGCATCCGCGGGAATGGCTGAAGTGGAACTGGGCGAGCTGGCCCAACAGAAAGCGACAAACATCGAAGTGAAGCAGTTTGCTGAAATGATGGTGCGCGATCATACCAAAGCGAGTGAGGCGCTGAAGCAGGTTGCGCGACAATATTCGATTCCGGTCCCGAGTCAACCCGACAACGAACACAGCGAGCTCATCAATCGGCTGTCACAACTTACCGGTCCAGATTTCGATCGCGAGTACATGGGCGCGATGGTCGATAACCATCAGGAAGTCGTCGATCTGCTACAAACCCGGGCGAATGAAGACAGGCTTGGTGACAACAAAGGCACGGTTCGACCCGAGGGCAGCGACAACCCGATCGAGGCGGCATTGAATCAGTTCGCCGCCAATGCGCTGCCGACGACGCGGCATCACCTCGATGAGGCCAAGCGGATCAGAGACGGTCTGGGCAACCGGTTCACGACACGCGGCACGAACGCGCCCGTCAAGTGATGGTGCTTAGTGCTTGTTGCGTATGTGGTTCCTGGTTCTTGGGGTTCCGACCTCGAACGCACCCGACCCGAAGCACCACGCAACAGCAACGGCACCAAGCACCAGGCACCAAGCACTAGGCACTACGAGGTCGCACCGGGGCAATAGAGCGATCGGGCCGTCAGCTCGCTATGGTTCAGGCTTGTGGCCTTGTCCAGCAGCCGAAGCGCGGGCGGCAGATCCACTGGAAAGCGCCATTCGTCCGCACGTCCCCCGACCGATCGGATTCGCGCCTCGGCTGAAGGCCACCACGGCGTGAGCCGGCGGGCAACAGGCTCGACGACGAGTACGCGCACGCCGCGTTCGGCCCACTCGCCCAGCCGCTCTTGAAGGCGTTCGCGCGCGGCCGGAGGCAGCTCGTTGAGCACGTAACCGGCCACGATGGCAGTTCCAGGCCGCGGCGCGCTGAGGCGTGCCGCGTCGCTCCGGTGTGCACGCCCGTCGACGCCTAACGTTCGATACGTCCACTTCGCCTCCGCCACGGCCCATGGATGTCGATCGATGCCGACGACCGGCGTTCCGTCCGAGGCAATTGCCCATGCCGCTCCCGCGGCGCCGGTGCCACAACCAATGTCGAGAATCGATCGTGGCCGCGGGATGTGAGCGTCGAGCGCGCGAACGATGAGATACGTGGTGAGAAAGTGAAGCGGGCTGTAAAAGAGCGCAAAGGCAGCCCGCTTGCCGGCGCTGTCCAGCGCGCTGTGCAAGGCGGCGTCACGGCGTTCCACATAGGCGGACGACAGCGCGCGGAGCGCGCGCGCCACGTCTGACACACGCAGATCCGAGAGGTGCCTCGCTTCGAGGGCCGTCAGCCAACCGCGGAATGTTGGAGAATCTTCGATGTTCAATGCAGGTCGAGTGCGTGATTCTGATCGGTTTGCCCGCGTCGGGGAAGACGACCTTCTACCACGAACGGTTCGCCGGTACGCATGAACATGTGAGCAAAGACCTGTTGCGCAATAACCGACGTGCCGATCGTCGCCAGGAAGAGCTCATTTCCCAATCGCTCTCGGCCGGTCGCTCGGTCGTTGTCGACAATACCAACGCCAGCGTCGACGTTCGAGCGCGCCTGGTTGCGCTGGCCAGGGCGCATGGAGCAGTCGTGACCGGCTATTACTTTCCCACCGAACCGGCAGACGCGTTGCGCCGGAACCGCGCCCGGACGGGTCGCCAGCGTGTTCCGGATGTCGCGGTCTTCGCCATCCGCAAGCGCCTGGAGCCCCCCTCGCTGCAGGAAGGGTTCGACCGCCTGTTTACGGTGTTGCTGGACGAGCAGAAGGGAGGCTTCGTGGTGGCGCCCTACTCGAGGTGATTTCGCAGATCGGGCGTTCGAAGCAGCCAAGGGCTTCGCCCTTGCTATCCCTTCGATTCCCAAGGGTAGCCGTGAAAGCCCTTGGCTGGTAGGCAGTCTCTTCTTGGCGCGCTCCGCGCGCCTAGGACCGCTATACGGATCCTCACAACGAGTACAGAATTCTCGTTTGGAGCCGTATAGCGGTCCAATGCGTGTGACATTCAGTAGCTCATCCATCGCGCGTTCGCTACAATTGCCGAGCAGGAGGCACGCGTCGCATGCGCATGATCGCTTCGTTGCTTGTTGTGGTGTTTGTGCTTGTTGCAGTGGTCCCCCCGGTCAACGCTCAGTCTTCTCACGCAGCCCCGATATCCGCTCTGGAGAGCGCGGTGCAGGAGCACGTCGCTTCGAGCGCAGCAGATCGCGAGGCCGTGTTGCGCCTGCTTGCAAGCCCTGAGGTTCAGTCGATTGCCGGCGATGTCGGAATCGACCTACGCCAGGTGGAAAGCGCGGTCGGGGCGCTTGAAGGGTCGCAGCTGGCGGAGGTTGCGGCGCAGGCGCGCCAGGCCGAAGGGGCGCTCGCCGGCGGCCAGTCGCGCGTAGTCATCTCGACGACGATGATCATCATTGCTCTGCTGGTGCTGATTCTGATTATCGTTGCCGTCGACTGATCAGCCAAGGGCTCTGCCCTTGATATCCCTTAAAATCGCGATGGGAAGGATTGAGCCCTTGGCTGGTTGGCAGTCTCTCTTTGGCGCGCTCCGCGCGCCTAGAACCGCTACGCGGCTCCCTACAACGGGTACAAGGTTCTCGTTTGGAGCCGCATAGCGGTTCGATGCGGGCCTTCGCCCTGTGCTGCGGCGCGCTCATTGCGGCGCAGGCACTCCACCTTGCGGCGCAAGGCGAAGGCCGCCAGCCCCTGGCGCTTCTCGACGTTCCTTTCATTTCGCAGTCCGAGTTGTTGTGCGGCGGCGCAGCTGCCGCAATGGTGCTTCGCTACTGGGGTGAACGTGGCGTCTCTGCCGAGACGTTTTCGCATCTGCTCGATCGCAGCGCCGCCGGAATTCGAACCGACGCGCTCGTCGACGATCTGAGACGCCGGGGATGGACCACGACCGGTTTCGACGGAAATGAGACGGTCGTTCGCCTCGAGCTCTCGCGCGGCCATCCGGTCCTGGCGCTGATTGAAGATCGTCCTTCGATTTTTCACTACATCGTGCTGGTCGCATGGCACGCCCGCGGCGTTGTCTTCCACGATCCGGCGCGTGGTCCGTTTGTCGTCATGTCGACGGGCGAGTTCGAGCGCCGATGGCGAGCCGCACGCCGATGGATGGCCGTCGTCGTCCCTGGCGAGACAAGCGCGGGAAGTCGCGCCACACCGGATCCGCCGCCGCCCTCCGAACAGTTGGCGTGGTCTCAGGGGAGCGCCTGCGAAGAGGCGGTCGCCGAAGCTGTGCGCCACGCACAGTCCGATGAGCTGGGCGCAGCGGAGCGGATTCTTGCCGCGTCGGTCGGCTGCCCCACGGCTGCCCGGGAGCTGGCAGGTGTTCGAGTGCTCCAGAAGCGGTGGTCGGAGGCAGAAGACCTGGCATCGGCGGCGGTGACAGCCGACGATCGGGATGAGTACGCGTGGAGGGGGCTTGCGACCAGCCGGTTCGTGCAGAACGATCGCCTCGGCGCCCTGGCGGCGTGGAACCGAGTCGGCGAGCCGCGGTTGGATCTCGTACGAATCGATGGCCTGACGCGCACACGACATCGCGCCGTCGAGCTGCTCGTCGATGCGCAGACCGACGAGGTTCTCACCGCTGCCCGTTTTGTGCGTGCGCAAAGGCAACTTGCGTCGCTGCCGTCGGCAGCATCGACCCGTCTCGAGTACGTCCCCGTTTCCGCAGGTCTGGCCGAGCTGCGTGCGGTTGTCGCCGAACGCCCTCTGGTGCCAAGCGGCCGCTTGTCGCTTGCCGCCGCCGGGCTCGTCGCGCTTGCGACGCGAGAATTGCGCCTGACGTCGGGCGCACCATTTGGCGGCGGCGAAGAGATCTTCGGCGCGTGGAGGTTCTGGCCGGACAGGATGCGCGTGGGCGCCGGCATTCAGGCGCCCGCTCCATGGGGTAGCGTCTGGGGCGTCGACGCCTTCTCGGAGCGACAGCCATTCACGGCTGAGCTGCGGCCGGCCGACCGTGCGAGCGTGCAGCTTGGCGTCTCCGACTGGCTGACGGGTCGTTTTCGTTGGACAGCAACCGCGGGCATCGACGCCTGGGCTCCTGAAGCGGCTCGCGCCCGCGTCGGCGGACGGCTTCAGTTCGCAGCGCTCGATGACCGGTTCGATGCCGCGGTGGGTGTGGCGAGCTGGCCGGGGAACGACGCCTTCGGCACCTTCGACGCCGGCCTCCGGGCCCGGTCGACGACGGCGAGGCGGGGGCTCGTGTTTCTTGGGGTGGCGAATGTTCAGCTCGCAACCGCGCTCACGCCGCTCGATCTCTGGTGGGCGGGCGATACCGGTCACGCCCGTTCGACATTCCTGAGAGCACACCCGTTATTGGACGAAGGGCGGCTTCGCGCCGATCGACTCGGCCGAGCGCTCGCACAGGTGAGTGTGGAGGCGCAGCGTTGGTGGACGGTCGTCGGTCCGATCAGTGCTGCCGCTGCGGTTTTCGGAGATGTGGCGCGAACGGCTCGCCGTTACGACGGACCTGCGCACGGCGACGTGGATGTGGGGACAGGCGCCCGTCTCGCCGTTGCCGGCATTCCCGGGGTATTCAGCGCGAACGTCGCCAAGGGGCTGCGCGACGGCGCCACGGCGTTCTCGGTGACGTACCAACCTTGAGTCGATCGACAGCCCCCTAACCCCCCAATTGCGCCCGCCCGAAAACATGTTAGAGTTCGCTCTCCCACTCCAAGCGTAAGGGTGCCCCATGTTTCGGTGCGCAGCGGTCTTCGTGTCTCTCGCAGCGGTTCTGGCAGCGGCGACCGACGCCAACGCACAGTATTTCGGACGCAATAAAGTCCGCTACGACCGGTTCGATTTCCGCATCATCCAGACGGAACACTTCGACATCTACTACTACGCCCAGGAAGAAGACGCCGCGCGACACGCTTCGCGCATGGCCGAACGCTGGTACGCGCGCTTCTCGAACGTCCTTGGACACACTTTTCTTCGCCGCCAGCCCCTTGTGCTCTATGCGAGCCATTCCGACTTTGCGCAGACGAACGTCACGCCGATGACCCCTGGCGAAGGGATCGGGGGGCTCACGGAACGCAACAAGACCCGCATCGTCATGCCGTTTGCGGCTGGACTCGATGCGACCGACCACGTGCTGGGCCACGAAATCGCGCATGCGTTCCAGATCGACATCGTCAAACGTGCAGGGCGAGACGCGTTCAGCCTGCCTGGCTGGTTCATCGAGGGGATGGCAGAGTATCTGTCGCTCGGACCAGACGACTCTCAAACGGCGATGTGGCTGCGGGACGCGTCCGCGCATCGACGCCTACCCTCGCTGGACGAGCTGGGCCGGCCGCAATATTCGCCCTATCGATTCGGTCACGCGTTCTGGACGTATTTCGCGGATCGCCATGGTGACGGCATCCTGGCGCGCGTGCTGCGCTCCAAGCTGCGCGACGCGATAGAACGGTTGGAGGAGGTCAGCGGCACCGACCGCGAGCGGCTCACACGTGAATGGCATGAATCTGTTGGTGTTCACGAGCATCTCGACGACGCTCGCGTGATCTCGCCAACACGCCTCGCCACCTTCGCGCGCGATGGTGCCCGGCTTCACGTCGCACCCGCCTTGAGTCCTGACGGCCGCCACCTGATGTTCATGTCGGAACGCGATCGACTGTCGCTCGATCTCTTTCTGGCGAACGCCGCCACGGGAACCGTCATTCGGAAGATGGTGAGCACTGCTGCCGACCCGCACTTCGACAGCCTGCAGTACATTCATTCGTCTGGAGCGTGGGACGCCACAGGGAGCCGCTTTGCGATGGCGGCGGTCAGTGGCGGTCGTCCCGTGCTGGTGATCGTGGATGTCTCGCGACCGGGCGACCGGACAGAAGTCCCGTTCGACGATCTGGGGGAGATCTACAACCCGAGCTGGTCTCCCGACGGCCAGCGCATCGTCTTTTCTGCCTTGAAAGGCGGGCTGTCCGACTTGTTCCTCTACTCGGTTGTCACGGGCAGGGTAGAGCAGTTGACGGCGGACGCGTACGCAGATCTCCATCCCGCATGGTCACCAGATGGACGCACGATTGCCCTGACAACGGACCGTTTCACGAGTCACATCGACGATCTGCATTTCGGAGCGTTGCGCATTGGGCTCCTGGATTTAGCCAGCGGCATCATTCGTCCGCTTTTCATGGACCAGCCGAACGCGAAGCAGGTGAGCCCTCAATGGACGCCGGACGGGAGCGGGGTGTACTTCATCAGCGATCGCGACGGCATCAGCAACGTCTACCGGACCGAGGTGGCGTCGGGAGTTCTTCGCCAGGTGACAGACGTGGCCGGGGGCGTCACCGGAATTACTTCGACCAGCCCGGCGCTTGCCGTGGCGTCGCGCGCCGGGGCGCTTGCTTTCAGCGTTTACCGCGATGGACGCTATGAGATCGAGACACTGACCGAGGACGCGGCGCTGAACGGGCCGGTCGTCGACATCGCTGGCACGGTATCCGAGACATCCGATTCACGGGGACCGCTCACCACTCTTCTCTTCGATTCGCAGTTCGGTCTCCCGGGGAGATCAAGCTTTGCGTCGACCAAGTACAACAATCGGCTTCGCCTCGAGTCGGTCGCGCCGCCATTCATTGGCGCGGCCACTGGCACCGGCTTCGGCAGCGCTCTAAGCGCCTCCGTCGGAATATCGTTCGCCGACACCCTTCGCGACAGACAGTTGCAGACGGCGCTTCGACTTGGCACCGACGTCGACGACCTGGCGCTGCAAGTGGCATATACCAACCGGACCGGACGCTGGGACTGGGGTGTTGCGGCGGGAATCGTCCCCACGCGATTTGTCGGCGCCCGCCGCGCGATCGCGCGCGCCCAGGAGCTGATCACGCGTGAAACGCGGCATCTCCTGTACACACATCAGTGGGGAAAGCTCGCCGCCCGCTACGACATCAACCGGACGCGGCGTTTCGAGTTCGGGGTCGGTGTCCGCCGAACTGGGTTGGAGTGGCAGTCAATCACGCGCGTCATCGACTCCACCGAGAACAAGACGCTCAGTCGATCGCTGGAGGAGCTGCGCGCCGGCCGGCCGATTCTGGTCGCCGAGACCGATGTCGCATTCGTCCATGACACCGCACTTTCGGGTCCGACTAGTCCCGTCGTCGGCCAGAGGCTGCGTCTTGGAGTCGAGCCGGCGGTAGGCGGGCTGGCGTTTGCCGACGTCCACGTCGACGCGCGACGCTACTTCATGCCGATCCGACCCGTGACCATCGCCGTCCGCGCAGAGCACGTTGGCCGGTACGGGCCCGACGCACGCGACACGCGCCTGACGCCGCTCGTCGCGACGCTCCAGACGCGCGTCCGTGGTTACAATCTCAATTCATTCGCCGCGGACGAATGCGGGCGGTCCGCGACGACGTGCTCGCTGCTCGATGAGCTCACCGGGAGCCGACTCGCGCTTCTCAACCTCGAACTGCGGGCACCTGTCTTCGGGTTGCTGTCCGGAGACTTGCAGTACGGACCGCTGCCGATTGAAGCCATCGCGTTCGTCGACGCGGGGTTCCTGTGGACGCCGCGTTCAGGATCGTCTGCCGAACGCGATCGGTTCCGCAGCGCGGGCGCGGGAGCGCGGGTCAACATCGGAGGTTTTGTCTTCGAGATGACGGCGGCGCGCGTCTTCGATAGGCCAGACAAGAACTGGACGGCCAGTGTGCTCCTGAGACCTGGCTTCTGACGGCTCCATCGCCGTTCACACGTCTCAGGAGGTGCCGCATGATCCTCCGCGACACTACCGAAGTCACATGCCCGCCAGAAGCGCTGTCAATCTGAAGCGCATTGTCGAGAATCAGGTTCAGTCCCATCATGTCGGCTAACAGGCGAACCGAGCCGTTGCGCCAGATGGTGCCACGCGATCATGTCGTGAAATCCAGCAGAGTTCGCATGATGCCGCTGATTTCATCATGTGTCGCCGTCGCTGTTCTGGTCGGACCTGCGGCTGCGATGAGGGGCCAAGATTCTCCGCAAGATTATCCGCAATGGCGTGGCCACAATCGGGACGGTGCAGCCAGCGCGTTCTCGAAACCGGCATCATGGCCCGAAACCCTGAGACTCAGGTGGAGAGTCGAAGTCGGAGCGGGTTACGCGACGCCCATTGTGATTGGCAATACCGTCTACGCCTTCACCCGCCGCGACGGCAAAGAGGGGATGACCGCACTCGACGCGGAAACCGGCGAAACGGTCTGGCGCACAGATTATCCGGTTCCATACGAGATGTATGAGGGAACGTTTGACCACGGCGAAGGTCCCAAGGCGACACCGCTATTCCACAACAGGAAGCTGTACACGCTTGGGATCAGCGGGACCATTTCGTCCTTCGATGCATTGAGCGGAACACTCGTGTGGCAGAAACCTGCGCCACCGATACAACCGGACTATGGCACCGCCTCTTCACCGATTGGGGATCGCGACCTCGTCATCGTTCACGCTGATGGCTATAACGCACTGACCGCCTTTGAGGCGAATACCGGCAGTATCAAGTGGACAGTGAAGAACGAGTTCAGGTACGCCTCGCCGATCATCGTTGACTTGAACGGAACCCGCCAAGTGATAGCGGTCACTCAACAGTCGATCCTCGGCATCTCGGTGGCCGATGGTGCGGTCCTATGGGAACATCCCTGGGCATCACCGTATGTTCAAGCCATCACGCCAGCCCTCTATCGTGAGACGATTATCGTAAGCGGTCACAACAGGGGCGTGATGGCGTTCAAACCGATCAGACTGGAAGACAAGTGGGTTGTGGATGTGGTCTGGGAAACCCAGGAAGTCTCCATGTTCTTGAGCAACCCGGTCGTCATCGGCGACACGTTGTTCGGTTTGTCCCATCGGAACAGCGGCCAGTTTTTCGCCATCGATGCGTCGACGGGCCAGGTCCTGTGGCTCGACCGGCCGCGGCAAGCAACGAACACCGCTCTTGTCAAGGCGGATGATCTGCTTTTCTTGTTGAACGACGACGCCGAGTTGATCGTCGCCAGGAGCAGCCGGACTGGTTTCGAGCCCTTCAAACGTTACAGAGTCGCGGACAGCGCGACTTGGGCCCAGCCGGCGATATCGGGAAAACGGATCTTCATCAAGGATGTGTCATTTCTTGCGTTGTGGAGCCTGGACTGAGAAAGCCTATTGATCCTCCATTCGCCGCGCGCAGGCGCGATTGGCATGAACACTGCTCGTGCGCCGATCGTGCGCGTGTTTCTCCTGGCGGGCTGTCTCCTGGCCGCGACAGCGTGTGATGACGAGAATCCGACAGGGCCGACCTTTCCGCTGAACGAGCGCTTTGTGCTGGCGCCGAGCGGCGTTGCTGCTATTGCGAATGCGGGTGTCCGCCTGCAGTTTGTCGGCGTCACCGGCGACTCTCGCTGCCCGGCAGACGCATTTTGCATTCAGGGCGGCGACGCGATCGTGCACGTGCGCATTTTCGACACGGGAGCGAGCACCGCGTACGAGCTCCATACAGGCGATTCGCGACGCGCGTCGGTCACCCATCGTAGCCTGCGCATCGAGCTGCTGGAGCTGCAGCCGTATCCGTTCAGCAGCCGCACCATCGCTCCCTCAGACTACCGGGCCACGCTTGTTGTGAGCAGGTGACAGTGCCTGGTCCTTTGTGCTTTGTGCCTGGTTCGGACGTGGTGCGCGGTTCTTGGACCGCCAAGCACCACGAACCAGGCACGTACCAAGCACCAGGCACGAAGCACCAGGCACCGACAGCTCTTCTACCCGTTGCGCTGCGTTGGTGGGCGCCGCACCGCGGTCGCGAGTGCTATGCGAGCCCTTGGACCGCTATGCGGTTCCGAACGAGAATTTCGTACTCGTTGTCGCGAACCGCATAGCGGTCCTAGGCGCGCAAAGCGCGCCAAAGAGAGGCTGGCTAACCAGCCGAGGGCTTTTAGCGCCGCCCTCAGGGCCGATGGGATACCAAGGGCGAAGCCCTTGGCTGGTTCTTGTCTGTGGCGCGCCGATGGGCAGTGTAGGCCGCAATGACGTGGCACACCCAGCCGAGAAGGCCGCCAGTGCCAATCCAGAACCCAGGCGTGACGATCAACCAGAAGATGCCGCGCAGGAAATCGCCGTTATAGATCTGGCCGACTCCCGGGAGGATGAGGCTGAGCACCGCGGCGGTGCCAGGATTCCGAACGTCGCCGCTGCCTGTCATGGGACAACGTTACTGCAGCCAGGAGGTTCGATCATGGTGCTTGGTTCTGTGTGCTTTGTGCTTGGTGCGGCGCGTGGTTTCTTGAGCCAGCAAGCACCAGGCACTGACAGCTCGTGTACCCGCGGGTGCTCAGGCCAGACCAGGCTGACGGCTACGTCAGCTTCGGATACGACGCGCGGTAGTCACCGCGGCTCTTCGCACGGCGTGCCGCTCAACGTGGCCAGCAGGATGAGCGGACGACGGCCGCTGCGCACGATGCCGTGGGCCGTGCCGCGTGGTACGGACACAAAGCTGCCGGCAACCAGCTTGGTGTCGCGCCCTCCCAGGCGCACTGCACCTTCACCCGCGACGACGTAATATGTGACCTCGGCGGTGTCGTACAGACGCTCTGCCTGATCTTGATTGAGCTGTACCAGTGTGGTGCGCATGCTGCCACTGCACGACACGAGCGTGTCACGCCGCGGCTGGTTCCCGCCGATCAGCTCCTTCTCGATCATGCTCACAATCGACGTGGTGCGTGGCTCACCCGCCGGTCCAACCGCGGGCGCAACCGGTGCAGCAGGCGCGGGCGCCGGCGGTGGCGGCGCGGGTGGTGGCGGCGGTGGCGCCAGCGACAGGATCACGTCGAGGTTCGCGATCTGTCCCGCACGGATGATGACCTCCTTCTCGAACGTGATGACCTGATCGCCGCTGAACCGCAGACGGTACGTGCCGCCCTGCATGGCGGTGAAGTTGACTTGTCCGCTGTTGTTCGTGTTGCCGCTGCGGTCGGACACGCCGAGCACCTCGACCCGCACGTCGGGAAGCGTCATGCCTTGTGAGTCGGTGACGGTGATGGCCATTCCTGCGCGAGCGGGCGCCACCGGACGCGGCGCTGGCTTGGGGGCCGCAGGCTGGGCCGGCTTCGGCGCCGGCTGCGCCGGTTTGGACGCCGGGGGCTGCGCTGGTTTCGGCGCGGGCGTCGACGGCGTTTGTGCCGAGACGGCATAACCAGAAAACAACAAGCCGAGCACGATCAGACTGCGCATCTCGCGAGTATAATCGTCACCGGCCGCCAGGGGTATCCCGCTGGCCCTCGACGTTGCTCGGGCCGGCCTGAGCTTGTTGAAGGGCGAGGATTGAGACACACCCTTGGAACCTGATCCGGTTGAAACCGGCGGAGGGAGGCGGCGATCCTCACAGATCCCCGCCTGAACATTCATGATTGATTTCGAAACGGCTTACCCGAACTCTCGAAAGGTGTACGACATCCGGACAGTGCCACTGACACCGGGCGGTCCCTCGGCGACGCTGCAGGTGCCGATGCGTGAGGTCGCGCTCAGCGGCGGGGAACCGCCGATTCGCTTGTACGACACGAGCGGACCCCGCGGCTGCGACGTGCAGAGCGGACTGCCCAGGTTGCGTGAGTCGTGGATTGAGGCACGGCGGCAGACCGGGGTCGTGGGAACCCAGCTCTACTATGCGAGGCGGGGCGACGTGACCCCAGAGATGGAGTTCATCGCGGCGCGGGAAGGGCTGCCGGCAGAGTTCGTGCGGACGGAAGTCGCGCGCGGTCGGGCGATTATTCCCGCCAACATCCGCCACCTCGAGCTCGAGCCGATGATCATCGGCCGCAACTTCCTGGTGAAGATCAACGCGAACATCGGCAATTCGGCGGTGAAGTCGTCCGTCGAGGACGAGGTCGAGAAGCTGCAGTGGGCAACGCTGTGGGGCGCCGACACCGTCATGGACTTGTCCACCGGGAAGAACATCCACGAGACGCGCGAATGGATCATCCGGAATTCGCCCGTGCCGATCGGGACGGTTCCAATCTACCAGGCGCTCGAGCGAGTGGGCGGGCGGCCCGAGGATCTCACCTGGGAGGTCTACCGCGACACGCTCGTCGAGCAATGCGAGCAGGGCGTCGATTACTTCACCGTCCATGCCGGCGTGCTGCTCCGGTACGTGCCACTGACGGCGAAGCGCGTGACGGGTATCGTGTCGCGTGGCGGCTCGATCATGGCCAAGTGGTGCCTGGCGCATCACCGGGAGAGCTTCCTCTACACGCATTTCCGCGACATCTGCGAGATCATGCGCGCATACGACGTGTCGTTCTCGCTGGGCGACGGCTTGCGCCCCGGCAGCATCGCCGACGCGAACGACGAAGCGCAGTTCGCGGAGCTGAAGACGCAGGGCGAGCTCACGCGAATCGCGTGGGAGTACGACGTGCAGGTGATGAACGAGGGTCCGGGCCATATTCCCATGCATCTCATCAAGGAGAACATGGAGAAGCAGCTGGAGTGGTGTGACGAGGCGCCGTTCTACACACTGGGACCGCTCACCACCGATGTCGCACCCGGGTACGATCACATCACGTCGGCAATCGGGGCGGCCATGATCGGGTGGTACGGCACCGCGATGTTGTGCTATGTCACGCCGAAAGAGCATCTTGGACTGCCGAACAGGGACGACGTGAAGGCCGGCGTTGTTGCGTACAAGATCGCGGCGCATGCTGCGGATCTGGCGAAAGGACATCCGCGAGCGCAGGCCTGGGACGATGCGCTGTCGAAGGCACGGTTCGAGTTCAGGTGGGAGGATCAGTTCAACCTGGCACTCGATCCGGTCACGGCACGCGCCTATCACGACGAGACGCTGCCGGCCGACGGCGCGAAGGTTGCGCACTTCTGCTCGATGTGCGGTCCCAAGTTCTGTTCGATGGAGTTGACCCAGCAGGTTCGCGACTATGCCGCGAGCCACAATCTCACCGACGTCGAGGCGCTGAAGACTGGTTTGCGGGAGAAGTCGCAGGAATTCCGCCGGACCGGCGAACTCTACGTGAAGAACTGACGAGGGCGCAGTCTGTTCATGGAGATGCGTGCATGAAACGCCTGAAAGGCCCGTGGCCGGTTGTCGCAGCCATCCTGGCGAGCGTCGCTGGTGGTGCTCCGCTCATCGCCCAGGGACCCCCTCCTGGCGGGGGCGGGGGGAATGCGCTCGTCTACAAGCTGGGCACGTTCGAGCGGCAGGGACGCACGTTCGTCGGCATCGTCCTCCGCGATTCGGTGGTGATTGACTACGCGGTCGCGAACGAAGACGTCGCCAGAATCGACGCGCTGTATCCGAGCCGCGAGCAGCCTCCTCGAGTCGCCTCGCCGCGCGACATGAAGGACCTGATCGTCCGTTACAACCGCGGGCTCCGAGAACGCACCGGGTACCTCGCCAGGATGCTCAATGGCCTGAACGGTCTGGCGCGTCCGGCGTACGTGTACGATCTCGCAACGTTGAGAGTGCTGCCGCCGGTGATGCCAGGCACGATTCTCAACGCGGCGGTCAACTATCGTGCCCATGGAGAAGAGATGGCGGCGCTCGGCGGCGCCGGTCAGCCTGCGCAAGGGCCGCCGCAGGGAACGGCGCCTCCCGGTACGCGCAGCGCGCCGGGATTGTGGGAGCGCGGTGCCGACGACTCACGCTGGAATCCCTACATGTTCCTGAAGTCGCCGCTTGCCGTCGTTGCCGATGGCGAAGCCATTCGACTGCCGCGCGGCCGGACGGAGATTGACTGGGAATGCGAGCTGGGTGTGGTCGTGGGACGCGAGGCGAGCCACGTCCTTGCAGAAAAGGCTGTCGAGTACGTCTTCGGCTACACGATTCAGAACGACGTATCCGACCGCGGCGGCCGAGGCGACAACCGGCTGGGTTCCGACTGGCTCGTGGGGAAATCGCACGACACGTTCGCGCCGCTCGGGCCGTTCATCGTGCCGAAGGAATTCGTGCCGGATCCGAAGAAGCTGGGGGTCAAGTTCACGCTCAACGGTCAGCTGATGCAGGACGCGAATACTTCCCTCATGATTCACGACGTGTTCGAGCTGACGGCCTATGGCAGCAACATCCTCACGTTGCGGCCGGGCGATGTGATTGGCACCGGCACCCCAGCCGGAGTCGGATCGGCTCGTACGCCGCCAATCTATCTCAAGCCGGGTGACCGCTCGGTGTGCACATATGAAGGTATTGGCACGCTGACCAATTCCGTCGTCGGGCCGGCGAGCGCACCGATCGCGACGCAGTAGGGCGGGTCCTTTCGGACCCGCCTAGAGCCGAGTCCTTTCGCACCCGCCTGGCTGGAGCCGGGTCCAAAAGGACCCGGCCTACGGCTTCGGCTTCAGCCGGATCGCGATGTTAGTTGCGCGCCGCCGGCGGCGCAGGGACGATCATGATGATCGTGGGAAACCGCGCGGGCTGAGCGTCAGGTCGCGGGTTCGGGAATCCGGGGGAGCCGCCCGATGTCCAGTCCTTGATGGTGACGCTCGGCGGGAATGCCATCGTCTCATCCCTGAATCGGCCGACTTCGAAGACGTGTGTCGGCGGCTGCTGAAATACCTGATCGCCCCGGTCCTTCAACACTGTCCGGTAGTAGGCGACCAGCTCGGCATACGGAGCGGTCGTCCCGAAAATGTAATACCGCTGGGCGCGGCCTGCGTCGTACGACGCGAGGAACTGCGCAGTCGGGTAAATCGCGACGCCAAGCGTCGCCTCTGTTGGAGTACCAGAGTCAGTAGGAGCCGGAACAGTTGCTTGTGTCGGCACCGCGGGCGCGACCGGCGCGGAAGGCGGCTGAGAAGGTTGCGTGCCTGGGCGGGGAAACGGCTGCGGCGTCTGCCCTAGAGCGGCGACGGCAATCACAGAAGAGGCAGCCACCAGCAAGATCAGCACGCGTACCATACGACCATTATAGGAGGCATCACCTGACATCCGGCCCGTCTGTGGGTGTGTCCTGCACACCACGGTTCGAACATCGTCGTCGACCGCTTTGTCCATAAGTGCGCGTGGCGAAGCTATTTGCAGAAGTACGACGAGCAGTAGACGCGCAGACGCGTGCTGGCTCGCATCTTGCCACTCGGAAAGCCAGAGACTCGAGGAGGTCCCTTTGGGACACGAGTCTCAGGAGGCGGCGACGCGGTGGAAGACTTCGACATTGCGCCAAACAAGATCAGCGAGTCAGCGCAGCGCGTAGTCGATCGCGCAACTGAGGAGGCCAGGCGACGCGATCATGCGCTCTTGACAAACGAACACGTCTTTCTGGCCTTCGCGCAGGTGGAGTGGGATACGTTCGCGCAGGTGATGCGGGATCTGGAGCTCAACCCGCACGAGATTCTGCAGGCGCTCGAAGAGCAACTGCACACGGTGCCGACATCGGTCGGTCGCGAGCTGCGCGTGGCGCCGGCCACGAAGCTCGTGTTCAAGCTGGCGTTCCACCAAGCGAGCCGAGGCGGTCGGCAGAGCATCGAGTCATCCGATCTGTTTTCGGCGATCTTCGAGGAGAGTCAGGGCGGCGCCGTTTCCATCATCCGGCGGCACGGCGTCGAGCCCGACGTCCTCGTCACACGAATTGCGACGCGGATGCGTGACAACGAGGTGCGCGAAGAGCGCCTTCGCAAGCGTTTCGAGCTGCCGCCGTTTCTCAAGCACTTCGCGACGAACCTCAATCTTTTCGCGCGGCAAGACCGCTTGCCGCCGGTTTACGGGCGCGACCAAGAGATTCAGCAGGTGCTGGAGATCCTCTGCCATCGTGAGCGCTCGAACTCCGTGATGCTCATCGGCGAGCCTGGCGTCGGCAAGACGGCCATCGTCGAAGGATTGGCGCGCCGTATCGAGTTCGAGCCCGACAGCGTGCCCGTGCGGCTTCGTGACTGTCAGGTCGTCAATCTGCAGATGAACACGATGGTGGCCGGAACGATGCTGCGCGGCATGTTCGAGGATCGCATTCAGAACGTCATTCGCGAGATCAAGGAGCGACCCAATCTGATCCTCTTCGTCGACGAAGCGCACACGATGGTTGGCGCCGGTTCGGCGTTGGGGGCTCCTTCGGACGCAGCCAACGTCTTCAAGTCGGTGCTCGCGCGCGGCGAGGTCCGGATGATCGGCGCGACCACGTTGAGCGAGTACAAGGAGTACATCCAGGAGGACGAGGCGCTGGCGCGGCGATTTCGAACCGTGCATGTCTCGGAGCCGAGCCTCGAGGAGACGCGCCGCATCCTCTACAGCCTCCGCCCGCGGCTCGAGCGCAACTATTCCGTGCACCTCACGGACGACGCAATCGATACGGCGCTGGAGATGTCGCAAAGGTATCAGCGGCACCTGCACCTTCCTGACAAGGTCATCGGGTGGCTCGATACCGCTGCGGTGCGTGCCGAGATCGATCGACGGTGGGAAGTGGGCGCGACGGACGTCATCGAGGTCATCTCTCACGCCTCGCAGATTCCGACGGACATGGTGTTCCGCGACGTGGGCGATCGGTTCAAGCAGATCGAGGAGCGCCTGGGGCGCCGGGTCGTCGGACAGCGAAAGGCGGTGGCCGCGCTGGCAAAGCGCCTCGTGCTGAACAAGGGGCCGCTCAAGGACGGATTCGATCGTCCCGACGGTGTGTTGCTGTTCCTCGGACCCACAGGCGTCGGCAAGACGGAGCTGGCGAAGGCCGTCGCCGAGTTCCTGTTCGGTGACGAGAAGAAGATGATTCGCATCGACATGTCCGAGTACCAGGATGGCGGCGTGTCGGTCGACAAGCTGATAGGCATGCCCCGCGGCATCGTCGGGAGCGAGCGCGGCGGCATCCTCACGAATCAGCTCAGGGACAATCCGTGCTGTGTCGTCCTGTTCGACGAGGTCGAAAAGGCCAGTCCCAGCCTGCTCAACTTGTTCCTGCAGGCGTTCGACGAGGGATGGCTGACCGACGGCCGCGGCAAGAGGGTGTATCTGTCCGACGCTATCGTCATCATGACGTCGAATGCCGGCTCTGAACATTTTCGGAAGCTGAGCACACCGATGGGATTTCGCTCGGGACAGGTTCCCATTCATCAGGTGCAGTCGGAGGTCAACCGCGAGCTCGAACGACGATTCCCTCCGGAGTTCCGCAACCGCATTGACGAAGTGGTGCTGTTCGAGCCGCTGACGAAGGACGAGGTGCGGGAGATCGCGCGCAATTATCTGGAGCAGGTCACCGCCACGCTCGAACGGTCGAACAAGTCGCTCACCGTGGAACCCGCGGTGCTCGAAGCGCTCGTGACAGAGGGATACAGCCTGGCCTACGGTGCGCGGTTCCTGAAGCGAGTGATCGACGATCGCATCAAGCTTCCGCTCAGCCAGCAGTGGAAGGAGGCCAACATCTTCCGCGCGACAGTGCGAGAGGATCAGATAGTGATTGAGGCGGCCGGACCGCGGCTGATTGCGTCTGTGGATCCGGATGCGATCGCGGTGTGACCTATGGTCTACTCTGCATCCCTGCCGCTCACGTCGTACTTCTTCCTGAGGAGGCTGACGACGTGCTGCACTTCCTCGCGGTAGGGTGAAGGCGCGTACTTTCCGGCGTAGAGGGTGCTGTAGCCGTCGACCAGTGCCGGGAATTCCTGGGCCAGCCAGCGCATGAAGTGGTCGCGGGTGCCGCCCTCCAGGAACATCACATTGCATCCCACGAAGCGCGCGCCATGGTCGGCAATCGCCTTCATTGTCCGCTCGAGCAGCGCCGGCTTCGACGTGATGCCGGGAACAATGGGATTCATCAGCACGCCGGCGCGAATGCCGGCGTCGACCAGCTCGCGGACCGCGCGAAGCCGCTGCAGTGGTGGCGCGGTGCCTGGTTCCAACATCCGCCACGCGTCCTCGTCGACGGTGGGGACGCTGACGTACACACCGCAGCCCGGGCCCGCTGCGAGGTCCGACAGGAGATCCTTGTCGCGCACGATCATCGGACCTTTGGTGATCACGCCCACAGGATTGTGGAAATCCCGCATTGCCTCGAGTGAGCGGCGCGTCAGTTTGTAATGACCCTCGATTGGCTGGTAGCAGTCAGTCGCCGTTCCCAGAGCGACGTATTCGCCAGTCCATGCCGGCCGCTGCAGCTCTCGTCGAAGCACATCGACGAAGTTGGTCTTGACGAAGATGATCGACGAGAAGTCGTCATCCGCCCCGAGCTCGAACTGTGTTTGATAGCGCCGCGCGTAGCAATAGTGACAGCCGTGCGTGCATCCCCGATATGGATTGAGCGTCCACTCGAAGGGCATCCCCTTGACGCGGTTCAGCGCCGAGCGACACTGAATCTCTTGGTACCGGGCCGCGTCGGCGCGGCGCAACGCCTCGGTGAGCGCCTCCGCGCCACCCGCCTTGACGAGCGTCGCAATCTGCCTTGTCGTCGGGGCCGGCTTGCCGCGCTCGAACAGGAGTGGCTGCATGAACACGAAGAGGCGAATATACATCGAAACAGCGCATTTTTCTGGCTAAAAATGTCGGTGCCCACGCAGAGACGGAGATACAAGGAGATTCCTTTGGACCGCTATGCGGCTCCAAACGAGGATTGTGTACCCATAGTGAAGAGCCGCATAGCGGTCCTAGGCGCGCTGAGCGCGCCAAAGAGAGACCGGCTAACCAGCCAAGGGCTTTCACCTTCACGGTCACGATTGGAGGGATATC
>Ga0209640_10000320_pt1 | contig 36410 bp, 43 predicted proteins | sample RifCSP10_1_FD_184018 | JGI IMG/M metagenome (GOLD analysis project Ga0209640, IMG submission 184018) | Soil microbial communities from Rifle, Colorado - Rifle CSP2_sed 10_1 (SPAdes) (version 2) | ecosystem: Environmental > Terrestrial > Deep subsurface > Rock core/Sediment | place: Rifle... | reverse complement strand
AGTCGTTACCGGTGGTCTATCGCTGGGCATACGATTACAGCGTGCCGGGCGCCAAAGACGACTTCATACCGCAAAACGTCCCGCCGCGAGACGTCGTCCTCAGCAGCAATAAGACGTAGTCGGCCAGGAATCCAACGACGTGACTATGTTTCATCAATTGATGGCCAAGCCTTGGGTGACGGCCCAGGGCAAGGTCGATGACCTTTACGCGGGAGGCGCATCTTCTGCGCTGGCGAAGCGACTCGCTTTGAGGGTATTTCTTGCAGTGGTCGCGGTCCTGTTCTTCCTTTTGGTTACCGCATATGGTACCCGGATGGCGTACGAGGACTGGCGTCCCGCGCCCCAGGTAAGCCTGTTGTGGGCGAATACGTTGGTGCTGATATTGAGCAGCATCGCCTTGCAATGGGCGCAGTATTCAGTACGTCGGGGGCGGATGGACGCCATGCGAGTCGGCCTGCTTGCTGCCGGCGCTTTCACCGTGGTTTTTCTGTTTGGGCAGTTCCTGGCCTGGCGGCAACTCGCCACGATGGTTTATTTTGACGTAATGAATCCGGCCGTCGCATTTTTTTATCTGATCACGGGAGTGCACGGGCTGCATCTGGTGGGCGGTTTGGTGGCCTGGGGCAGGACCGTCGCCAGAGTGTGGGGCGATTTTGACGTGGGGAAGGTCAGGCAGAGCGTGGAACTCTGTACCACGTACTGGCACTTCCTGCTGCTGGTTTGGCTGGTGCTTTTTGGTCTGCTGTTTACGGGAAATAATTTGGACCTTCTATTGAAGCTCTGCGGGATCAGGTAAACGGGGCCAGGGACATGACACAAGCTCAAGCGATTCAGACAAATCCAGGAGAACCCCTACCTCTGCCTGAGGGCATGCAAGGCATCGTCGCCGACTGGTCCTCCGACCAGAGGGCGTTCAAGAATGTCCCCTGGGGCAAGGCCATGATGTGGATCTTCCTCCTCAGCGATACCTTCATCTTCAGCTCTTTTTTGATCTCGTACATGACGGTGCGAATGTCCGCCACGGAGCCCTGGCCCAACCCCAGTGAGGTTTTCGCGTTGACACTATTCGGCGAGAAAATCCCTCTCATCCTGATCGCCATCATGACCTTCATCCTGATCAGCAGCAGCGGGACGATGGCGATGGCTGTCAAATTCGGTTATGAAAAAAATAGGAAGATGACCTTTATCCTGTTGCTGATCACCGCGGCATTTGGAGCAACCTTCGTCGGGATGCAGGCCTTCGAGTGGACCAAGCTGATTGTGGAAGAGGGGGTACGCCCCTGGGGCAATCCCATGGGCGCGGCCCAGTTTGGCTCGAGCTTTTTCATGATCACGGGTTTCCATGGCACCCACGTGTCGATCGGCGTGATATTCCTGATCATCGTGGCGATCAAGGTGCTGCGGGGAGATCTGGATCACGAAAGGCCGGGCTTTCTGACCGGCAGGAAGGGAAAATACGAGATCGTCGAAATCATGGGCCTGTATTGGCACTTCGTCGATCTGGTGTGGGTATTCATCTTCGCAGTCTTCTATCTTTGGTAAGGGAAAACATGGCGCACGCAGAAGGGCAGCAACATCCCGTGGCGCACGCAGGAGGGCAACAACATTCCATCGCGCACGCAGAAGGGCAACAACATCCGATCGGCATTTATCTCAAGATCTGGGCATTGCTGTTTGTTCTCAGCACAGCGTCTTATCTTGTTGACTACTTCCACTTTCAGGGCTACCTCAGGTGGTTTTTGATCATCGTATTCATGTTGCTGAAGGCCGGGCTGATCGTGGCTGTGTTCATGCACATGATGTGGGAGCGGCTGGCTTTGTTGTATGCGATTCTGGTTCCGACGCTGTTGTTGATGGTACTTTTGGGCATCGGGGCGCTTGAAGCGGACTACACCTTCTTTACGCGGAGCGTGTTTTTCGTGAAGGGATTGTTCTAGCGTAGCCGGATCGAATTGCGGCGCGCCCATCGACTGCCGAACCCCGTTCCTTACTACAAGAGCTGCCAATGACTGTAAAGCGTAACGCGATGAACGTTTCCATTATTCTCGGGATCGGTATAGTGCTGATGCTGTTTTTTTTCGTACTTGTGGTCCATCACCGCGAGATCCCCGCCCGAGTCCAACAGCAGCGCGGTGCGCTTTTGGGCACCAATTCAACTGTGGCCGAGCGGATCAAGCCCGTCGGCCAGGTCGACCTCGCTCCGGCAAAAACACAGCAGGCGCCTGTGAAGATCGCGGTGACCGCGCCGCCGCCCGCCCGCGACGGACAACAGGTCTACCAGGCCGGCTGTGTCGCCTGCCACGGTGCCGGTATCGCCGGCGCGCCGAAGCTGGGTGATAAGGGCCAGTGGGCCAAGCGCATCGCCAAGGGCGCCGACACTCTCTACGCCAGCGCCGTTAATGGGGTACAGGGGAGCGGGGGAGCGATGCCGGCCAAAGGCGGGAACCCGGCGCTGAGCGACGCCGAGGTCAAGGCCGCGGTCGACTACATGGTAGCGCAGTCGAAATAAGCGGCAGAAACGGTAATACTCCCGAAGCTTCGTTTATTGCAGGATTGGATTCCTGTTTTGCCGATTCACGCCGGGGGCCGTAGTGATCACCGGTCCTGCCGTTTGCCGGTTTTCATTTGCGGACCTCGAAGGCGACGGGTAAAACAGGGCCGCCGCGGAATTCCAGGTTGATGACAACCGAGTTGCCGGCGCGCAGCGTCCGTTTCGGGTTCATCAGCATCAGATGATAACCTCCCGGCGCAAAAATCAAACTCGCGTTGGGTGCAAGCTCGATTTGCGGCGCGTGTTCCATGCCCGCCATGCCGTTCTTGACGATCGTGCGGTGAATCATCACGGTCTCAAAGTCGGAACTGTGCGCGGCCACGATTACTTGTGATCGTGACGTGTTGTTTTGCAACGCCATGTACCCCGCCATCATGGCCACGCCGGGCGGCGATTCCCGCACCCAGGCATTGCGTACGGAAACACCGGCCTCTTCGCTCGCAGCGGCGATAAGGGTCAGCGCCAACATCAGGGCGGCAAAAACCGGATTTCGCCATCTCACGTCGGTTTAGCTCCTTCAATTTGTCGCAGCACTTTGAAACGCCTGCTGATAGTTTCCGCATCAAGGGGCGGCGTGAACATGGCATGATATCGGGCCCGCGGATCCACCAGAAATACCGCCGTGGAGTGATAGACGGGATAGTTTTCCATGCCCGGTGCGAATGCAACCTGATACGCGGCGCCTAGCTGACGAGCCAGGTTACCGATCTGCACGTCGTTTCCCGTCACGCCGAGAAAGGTCGTATCAAAATAGTCCACGTATTGCCTGAGCTTGCCAGCGGTATCGCGATTTGGATCCACTGAAATAAAGACGAATTGGACATCTTCGGCACCGACCACACTTTTGGCGATGTTGTCACGCGCGCGGGCCAATATCGCCAGGGTCGTCGGACAGATGTCCGGGCAATGGGTAAAGCCGAAAAAAAGAAAGGACCATTTGTCCTTCAGGCGTGAAAGATCGAATACCCGATTCTGATGATCGGTTAGCGCAAAGGCCGTCAGTGGCTTCGGAACAGGGAACAATGTCATCACCCGATCCGGCAGCAACCTGGCCCGCGAATCGTTTTCCCGATCTGATGCAGCAAGCCACACTCCGGCAAGTATTGCGGCGAGCGCGACGGTTGTCATCATGATGCTGAATTTGAGAGATATTTTGTTCATGACTACTCAATGAGGAAATCCTGAGTCCGCCGCCGACTACGTGGTGGCGCGGTCAAAGTATCCGGTATAACCCGAACAAAACCAAATGTTTCCTGCAGGGCGGGATTCGAGGTGTCGGTGGAACCAGTGTGAAACGGCTGATCCCGTTCCTGCCGGCTCCACTTGCGGGTGGGATTTTAGCGCCTTCTTCAAAATCAAAAGGCGGCCGAGGCCGCCTTTTTCTTCCGCTGTTGAGCCGGCGGATCGACCTGACCGTTAAGCCTTCTTCACGTACGCCGAGCACCAGCCCTTCCCGGCCACCTGCTTACCCGGGAAGATCGGACAGTCGCCCTAGGCGTCGGCCGGTTTGCCCTGATACAACGTACAGTTCGCGCAGGTCCGTCCGGTTTGATATTTCGCGTACTTGGCCTTGTCCACCTTCGTCGCGTCATGCTTGTAGCCGAGGCTCTGTGCCTGGGTGTCCTTCTCTTCCACCGTGGCGCCCTGCGCGGCGGCATTGTCAACGCTGCCTGCGAGCCAGGCCGCTTACGGGAGCGCCATGACGATCGGTTCCATGCCGCCGAACTCCGCTTCCGGGTGACGCTGTGCAACTTGTTCGCGTATAGCCTGGATTCTGCCAAACGGGACGTCCACCATCATCAGCACCTTGCCGCGCGCGATGTCGGCATGGAACGCCTTGAGCTTGGAGTTGGGCACCTGGGTGCCGACCATGCTTGCTACCCAAGCGCCGAAGAACCCGCCGAGCAGCGCGGTGATCAATATCGTCACCAGCTGTAACGGGACTCCACCCGGCGGCACCAATACCACCAGCACGCCACCGAGCGTGCCGGCGACGCCGCCGACGGCAAGGCCCATTTGAGCGCCGTGCACAATGTCGGTTTTCTGCAGCACGTTCGCCTCCGGCATATCATTGGGCAGCGTGCCGCGTTTGGCGAGAAAATGGAGGTGACGCTCTTCGATGCGCGCGAGCAGCATTTCGTCGAGCATGCTGCGCGCGCTTTGGCAGTCCGGCAGCATGAAATAGAGCCTTTCTCTCATTGTCGCTCCCTACTCGGTTAGGTTGGAAACGGGCCCCGACTTCAAGATTTCACCGACAGGCGTTTAATTTAGCGCCGGAGACCGGGAAAGTCCATAAAAATCAGGACCAAAATGCCATCCGACCAGTGTTAAAATTATATCGGGAGTTGGCGTGCGTTGCGTTCGCACGGCAGCGAAGTCATGCTCGTGCCGCCACCTGACCGGCAAGCAGCGCTTGGCTTTTGCCCGCGCGTTCAGGGAATGACTGCGCAGCAGGTGATCAGAGAACCAGCTGTTGATCCGGAATAGTAAGTGACGCGCTCTTGGAGTACCGCATGATGGGTAGGTGGACCAAGCGTTTGGTGGCGGCCGCAGCGTGCGCGCCGGCACTGGCAAGCGCCGACCGCTACAACTTGCAGACGCCGCAATCCATCATCGCGCATCAGATCTACGATCTGCATACACTGATTTTCGTAATCTGCTGCGTAATTTTCGTGGTGGTGTTCGGCGTGATGTTCTACGCCATCATCATGCACCGCAAGGCGGCCGGCCACAAAGCCCAGCAGTTTCACGAGAACACCACGATCGAAATTGCGTGGACCATCGTGCCGTTCCTGATCCTGATCGGCATGGCGTATCCGGCGACCAAAACCATCATTGCGATGAAGGACACTTCCAATCCCGACCTGACGATCAAAGCCACGGGCTATCAGTGGAAATGGGGCTACGACTACCTGCAGGAGGGCATCAGCTTCTACAGCAGCCTCGCCACGCCGCGCGATCAGCTCGACGGCAACGCGCCCAAGGGCGTGAACTACCTGCTCGAAGTCGATAACCCGGTGGTGGTGCCGGTCGGCAAGAAAGTGCGCATCATCACGACCGCCAACGACGTGATTCATGCCTGGTGGGTGCCAGCGCTGGGCGTCAAACAGGATGCGATCCCCGGTTTCGTGCGCGATAGCTGGTTCAAGGCCGATAAGGCCGGCACTTATCGCGGCCAGTGCGCCGAGTTATGCGGCAAGGACCACGGTTACATGCCGATTGTGGTCGAGGCGGTCGAGCCCGCGAAGTACGAGGCTTGGGTCAAGGATCGGCAGGAAAAGATGGCCAAGGTCGCCGTCGCCGATGCGCCGGGCAAGATCTGGACGCTCGACGAGCTGAAGGCGCGCGGCGAGAAGGTGTACGCGCAGCACTGTGTCGCGTGTCATCAGCCGACCGGATTGGGCACGCCTCCGGTGTTCCCGGCGTTGTCGGGGTCGAAGGTGGTGACGGGACTGAAGGAAGTCCAGATCGACACCGTGCTCGGCGGTGTGGTGAAGGACGGCAAGCAGACCGCGATGATGCCCTTCAAGCAGCTCTCGGACGTCGAAATCGCGGCGGTCATCACCTATACGCGCAACAGCTGGAGCAACAAGACCGGGGACGCGATCTTGCCCGACGAAGTCAAGGCTTTGCGGAAATAACGCGGGGTCCAGGAGAACGGCCATGTACGCAGCTCACGCACACGATCAGGCCCACGGCGATCACGCGCACTCTCCCGGGGGGATCATGCGCTGGATCACAACCACCAATCATAAGGACATCGGCACGCTCTATCTGTGGTTCAGCTTCACCATGCTGATGGTGGGCGGGGTGCTCGCGATAGGCATCCGCGCCGAGCTGTTCCAGCCCGGGCTGCAGTTCTGGCGCCCCGAATTCTTTAACGAGCTCACCACCATGCACGGGCTGATCATGGTGTTCGGCGCGATCATGCCGGCGTTCGTCGGCTTCGCCAACTGGCAGATCCCGATGATGATAGGCGCGCCGGACATGGCGTTCGCGCGCATGAACAACTGGAGCTTCTGGCTGCTGCCGCCGGCGGCATGCCTGCTGGTTGGATCGTTCTTCGTTCCCGGCGGCGCAACCGCCGCGGGCTGGACGTTGTATGCGCCGTTGTCGACGCAGATGGGTCCCGGCATGGATCTGGCGATTTTCGCGCTGCACATCATGGGCGCGTCCTCGATCATGGGTGCGATCAACATCATCACCACCATCCTCAACATGCGCGCGCCCGGCATGGACCTGATGAAAATGCCGCTGTTCGTATGGACCTGGCTGATCACCGCCTACTTGCTTATCGCGGTGATGCCGGTGCTGGCGGGGGCAGTTACGATGGTGCTGACCGACCGCCATTTCGGAACCAACTTCTTTAACGCCGCGGGCGGCGGCGACCCGGTGCTGTTCCAGCATATTTTCTGGTTTTTTGGCCATCCGGAGGTCTACATCATGATTCTGCCGGCGTTCGGCATCATCTCGCAGGTGATCCCGGCGTTCGCGCGCAAGCCGCTGTTCGGCTATGCGTCGATGGTGTATGCGCTGGCGTCGATTGCGATCCTGTCGTTCATCGTATGGGCGCACCACATGTTCACTGTCGGCATGCCGGCGGCAGGGCAGTTGTTCTTCATGTTCGCGACCATGCTGATTGCGGTACCGACCGGCGTCAAGGTGTTCAACTGGATCGCGACCATGTGGAAAGGTTCGATGACGTTCGAGGCGCCGATGCTGTTCGCGTGCGGCTTCATTTTCGTGTTCTCGATGGGCGGCTTTACCGGCCTGATGCTGGCGATCCCCCCGGTCGACATCCAGGTGCAGGACACTTACTACGTGGTCGCGCATTTCCACTACGTGCTGGTCGCCGGCTCGCTGTTCGCGATATTCGCCGGCGCCTATTTCTGGATCCCGAAGTGGACCGGCCACATGTACGATGAGACGCTCGGCAAATGGCATTTCTGGCTGTCGCTGATCTTCTTCAACATCACGTTTTTCCCGATGCATTTCCTGGGGCTCGCCGGCATGCCGCGCCGCATACCTGACTACGCGCTGCAATTCGCCGACTTCAACATGGTCGCGTCGTTCGGGGGGTTCGGCTTTGGCCTGACGCAATTGATTTTCCTTGCCGCCGTGATCAAGTGCATCAGGGGCGGCGAAAAGGCGCCGGACAAGCCGTGGGAAGGCGCAGATACGCTTGAATGGACGCTGCCGTCGCCGCCGCCGTATCACAGCTTCGAGACACCGCCGGTCGTCAAGTAGGCGGCACGCGATGGAAATACGATCGGCCAATTTCAGGACTGCGCTGATACTCGCTGCCGTCGCGCTCGCATTTTTTCTCGGTGTAATTATCCGGCATTGGTTATGGTGAACCAGGCGCAATTGAATCTGCTGACGCTGCGTAAACTGCTGATCGTGGCCGCGGCCATGTTCGGCTTCGGCTACGCGCTGGTGCCGTTCTACCAGAAGATTTGCGAGGTCACCGGCGTCAATAACGTGATCAAGGCGGACGAGGTCGCCAACACGCAGATCGACGTGGCGCGTTTTGTCACGATCGAATTTGATTCCAATCTGCGCAGCCACCTGCCGTGGACGTTCCGCCCGCTGCAGACGAACGTGCGCGTACACCCCGGCGAGCTGACGACGGTAAGTTATGAGATCAGGAACAATTCCGCGCGCACGGTCACCGGCCAGGCGATTCCGAGCTACGGGCCGCAGGTTGCAGGGCGTTACTTCAGGAAGCTCGATTGCTTCTGCTTCACGCAGCAGACGCTGCAGCCGGGTGAAGTGAGGCAGATGCCGGTCGCATTCGTGGTCGACCAAGGGCTTCCCGGCGACGTGAATACGATCACGCTTTCGTATACGTTCTTCGAAGTCGAAGGCACTGCCAAGCAAGCCGGTGGATGACGATGGGCGAAGCGCAGAAGCCGGGAAGAGCGACGCCGCTGCAGGTGGCGCGAGCGGTTTTCTGGTCGTTTTTCGGCGTCCGCAAACGCGCGGCATACGAAAAGGACGCGGTGTCGCTGACGCCGCTGCAAGTGATCGTCGCCGGCGTCATCGGCGCGGTTATTCTCGTCTTGAGTCTCGTGACGCTGGTGCATTTCATCACCAGCTGACGACCGGGAATTTGCGATCCGAAGTTAAGAGGGAGTAAGCACCATGATGAGCCAATCGGCGCGTTACTTCATTCCGGACCCATCGCGGTGGCCGATCTTCGGTTCGGTCGCGCTGCTGTGCATGGCCTCCGGCACCGCCCTGTGGATTAACGGAGCGCCGTGGGGCAAGTTCGTGCTGATCGCGGGCCTGTGCATCCTGATTTACATGCTGTTCGGGTGGTTCGGCGCCGTTGCGCGCGAAAGCGAGGGTGGCAAGTACAACCAGCAAGTCGATACCTCGTTCCGCTGGGGCATGAGCTGGTTCATCTTTTCTGAGGCGATGTTCTTCGCCGCATTCTTCGCCGCGCTGTTCTACATGCGCGTGCTGTCGGTGCCCGATCTCGGCAGCCTCGACAGCAAAATGATCTGGCCCGAATTCACCGCGCAATGGCCGACCGCCGGTCCCGGCATCGCCGAGAAATTCACGCCGATGGGGGCGTGGGGCATTCCGGCGCTCAACACGCTGCTGCTGCTGGCGTCAGGCGTGACCGTGACCTGGGCGCACTGGGGCCTGCTTCAGAACGACCGCTCGCAACTGAGTCTCGGCCTCATCATGACGATAGTGCTCGGCGCAGCGTTCCTGGGTTTCCAGGTCTATGAGTATGGCCATGCCTACTTCGAGCTCAACCTCAGGCTTTCGACCGGCGCTTACGGCGCGACGTTTTTCATGCTGACTGGTTTTCACGGTTTTCACGTGACGGTCGGCACTATCATGCTGATCGCGATCCTCGGCCGCTTTACCGCCGGTCACTTCACCGCCGACCATCATTTCGGCTTTGTGGGCGTGATCTGGTACTGGCACTTCGTCGACTGGGTATGGCTACTGCTGTTCGTGGTGGTTTACTGGCTATAGCAACGACGGTCAAAGTTTTGTTGTGATGAGGCCGAAGTGGTAACCCAGCATCAGCAGCGCGAACAACGTGATCGAGAACACGACGCGCCACGTCAAGGCTTTCGCCGTGCGGGTTGACGCGCCCTTGTCCTTGACCAGGAAATAGAGCGCCGAGCCGAGGCTGGCGAAGATCAGGACGATAAACAGAATGACGACGATTTTCATGCGCAATCCGTTGCCGTGCCGAGTGTAGCCCAGGCGCCAGCCGCTTTCCAGCCGGTATCTATCCAGCCATGCTCCAATGGGAATTCAAGCCCTCGTTATGGCCGACGCTCGCCGCGGTGGCAGGCATAATGCTGACGCTCGCGCTCGGCAACTGGCAACTGGGCCGCGGGAACGAAAAATCGGCGCTGGCGGAGCGCATACTGGCGGCAAGCCGCGATGCGTTGATTGCGCTGCCGGCCGCGGAAATCAGGGCCGAAGACGTGGCCTGGCGCCGGGTCGAGGTGCGTGGGCGCTTCGAGCCGAAATACGCGGTATTCATCGACAATCGCATATTGCACGGCGCCGCCGGTTATCACGTCTTGATGCCGCTCAGGATCGCCGACAGCGAACGCTATGTGCTGGTCAATCGCGGCTGGGTGGCGGGGAGCCATGTCCGCAGCGAGCTGCCTCAAATAACGACCCCGGCCGAGACGGTATCGATCGCCGGACTGGCGACAGTGCCGAGCCAGCGCTATTTCGAGCTCTCGACCAAGGTGGCCGAGGGCAAGGTGTGGCAGAACCTCACGCTCGAGCGTTATCGCGCGGCGGTGCCGATTGCGATTCAGCCGGTCGTGATCCGGCAGGATAACGATCTCGGCGACGGGCTCATGCGTGTGGGGGGCGCGCCTGATCTCGGCATCGAACAGCATTACGGCTACGCGTTCCAGTGGTTCGCGCTCGCCGCCGCCATCCTGATTTATTACCTGGCAACCCATGTCAGAAAACGCACCCGGCAAGCTCGGTAATTTGTGGCTGATCGGCGTGCTGTGCGCGGCACCGGTGATTGCATCCTACGTCGCCTACTATGTCGCGCGTACCGATGCTCATACCAATTACGGCGAGCTCCTGGAAACGCGGGCGTTGCCCCCCGTGCATCTGCAACTTACCGACGGCACGGCGTTTCAGTTAAGCCGGCTCAAGGGGAAGTGGGTGTTGCTGATGGTGGACGCCGGCGGCTGCGATGATTTCTGTCAGCGCAAGCTGTTCACCCTGCGGCAGTTGCGTCTGAGCCAGGGCAAAGACATGGCGCGCATCGAGCGTGCCTGGCTGATCAGCGACGATGTCACGCCGCCGGCTGCCGCGGTGAGCGCATACCATGGCACCTGGCTGGTTCGCGCCGCCGGCAGCGATTTCCTGAAGCTGTTTCCGGCGCAGGGCGCGCTCGCGGACCACGTTTACGTCATCGATCCGCTCGGCAATCTGATGATGCGCTATCCACGCGACTTCGATCCGCGCCGGATGATCAAGGACATTGCGCGGCTGTTGAGGCACTCGAAATGGCAGTGACACGCTGCTGCCAGTGACGGCCGCGCACCACGGGGTGGCCGCACTTTTATTGATCGACTTGATGGTGCTAAACTTCGCACTTTCGCGCAAGCCCTCAAGATAATGGCCTCCAGTTTCGCTCGCTCCTACGCCACTTCCAGCGCCTATCAGTTCTACCAACTGACCAAGCCGCGCGTGGTTTCGCTCATCGTCTTCACGGCGGTAATCGGGATGTTCCTGGCCGTCCCCGGCATGGTGCCGCCGCAGGCGCTCCTGGCGGGCACAGTCGGCATCGCGCTGGTGGCCGCCGCGGCCGCCGCGGTCAATTGCCTGGTGGAACAGAAGATCGACGCCATCATGGCGCGCACGCGCGCGCGGCCGCTGCCGAGCGGCCGGCTTACGTCGTTGCAGACCCTGATCTTCGCGGGCGCAGTCGGCGGGATGGGGCTCGCGGTTCTCTATCATTGGGTGAACGCGTTGACCATGTGGCTCACACTGGCGACTTTCGTGGGATATGCGATCATCTACACCGTTATCCTGAAGCCGATGACGCCGCAGAACATCGTGATCGGCGGCGCATCCGGCGCCATGCCGCCGGTACTCGGCTGGGTCGCGGTGACGGGGGAAGTGACCGCTGACGCGCTGCTGCTGTTCATGATCATCTTTGCCTGGACGCCGCCGCATTTCTGGGCCCTTGCGCTTTACCGCAAGCATGAGTACGCGAAGGCCGGCGTGCCGATGTTGCCGGTCACTCACGGCGACCGCTATACGCGCCTGCACGTCCTGCTCTACACCATCATCCTGTTCTCCTGCAGCATGCTGCCGTTCGTGACCCGGATGAGCGGTCTCATTTACCTCGCGTCGGCTCTGGTCCTCGGGCTCGCGTTTCTGTATTACGCGGTGAAGATCTACACCGACTACAGCGACGCGCTGGCGCGGCGCACGTTTCGCTATTCGATCACCTATCTTGCTGCGCTCTTTGCGTCGCTCCTCGTCGACCATTACCTGCGCGTCGTGCTGTAGTACGCCGGGGGCCGCATGCCAGGTGGCGCCATGAGACGGCGATCGATGATTGGTTCGTGCCTGCTGGTTATCGCGATTATCGCCGGGGGCTGCGGGCAACCGGATACCCGACCTCAGTTCGAGCTGACCGACGTGACCGGCGCGAATCTAGGCAGGGAGCTCAATCTTCTGGACCACAACCGCAGGCCGCGCACGCTCGCGGATTTCCGGGGCAAGGTCGTGGTCATTTTCTTCGGGTTCGCGCAGTGCCCCGATGTCTGTCCGACGACGCTTTCCGAACTTGCTGCCGTGGCAAGGGAACTGGGCAAGGACGCTGACCGGATGCAGGTGCTGTTCGTCACCGTCGATCCGGAACGCGATACCCCGGAGGTGCTGCGGCAGTACGTGCCGTCGTTCGACCCGCGTTTCCTGGGGCTTTACGGCGACGCCGAGGCCACCGCGCGCGCCGCAAAGGCGTTCAAGATCTTCTACCAGAAGCAGCCGCTGAAGGACTCGACCACCTACAGCGTGGACCACTCCGCGGGAACCTATATCCTTGATCGCGAGGGTCGCCTGAGGCTGTACGCGCGCTACGGCGCGGGGGCCGCGCTGCTGTTGCACGACATACGAATTCTTCTTGATTCCTGACAAGAACCGCGCGGAGCAGCCCGTGCCCGAGCCACCGTCCCCAGGCGTGTGCGCGGTGCGAGTTGTGGCGTTGGTACAAGAAAAGCCCCGGGCGACACCGGGGCTCTTGTGAAACCGGCGAAGCTTCAGGCTGCTGCCGTGATGACGTTCTTCATCCGCGCCATGGCCTTGGCCTCGATCTGGCGGATACGCTCGGCGGATACGCCGAATTCGGCGGCGAGATCGTGCAGGGTCGCTTCCTTGTTTTCATTGAGCCAGCGGGCTTCAATGATCCGGCGGCTGCGTGGATCCAGCACCTCGAGCGCGTGCTGAAGGCCGTTGGCGTGCAGGCGCGCCGTTTCCTCCTGCTCGAGGAGACGGCCGGGTTCGGCGTCCTCCGCGCGCAGGTAGGCGATCGGGGCAAATGATTCGTCTTCTCCGTCACCCATCGGCTCGAGCGCGATATCCCGGCCGCCAAGCCGGGTTTCCATCTCGACCACTTCCTCGGCCTTGACGCCGAGTTTCTTGGCAACTGCCTCCACCTCGGCGGCGCCAAGGGTACCCAGGTTTTGCTTGAGGCTACGCAAGTTGAAAAACAGCTTGCGCTGCGCCTTGGTCGTAGCGATCTTGACGATGCGCCAGTTGCGCAGGATGAATTCGTGAATCTCTGCGCGTATCCAATGCACCGCGAACGACACCAGCCGCACGCCCCGCTCCGGATCGAAGCGCTTGACCGCCTTCATCAGACCGATGTTGCCCTCCTGGATCAGGTCCGCATGCGGCAGGCCGTAACCCAGATATCCGCGGGCAATCGCGACCACCACCCGCAGGTGCGACACCACCAGTTCCCGCGCAGCCCCCAGATCCTCGTCGCGACGAAACCGCCGCGCCAACTCCGTCTCCCGCTCCTGGGTCAGGATCGGAAAGCGATTGACGGTGCTGATATAGCTTTCGAGGCTGCCGGCGACGGCTGGAACCGGCAACGCTAAGCTCGTCATAATCAAACCTCCTTCTTGAAGCGCCAGTCTAGCACTCCTGCCATGAGAGTGCCAGACGAGCGCAAAGTTCCTGCCGGTGCCGCTTTGGCGAAGCGCGAGGCCGTCTATAAAATCGATATAGAATCAGTACGTTATTTACACGCCTGCCGCGCCCTAGGCGGGGTCTACGGCAACCAGGTGTTGCTGGACGGAGAGCCATGCCCCGAGCCAGCAGAGCCACGTTGAGAACAGCACGATGCCGGTGCTCTCCTCCGGAGTGAGTCGTCGCAGATTGAGGCTGGCGCCGTAGATCTGGCCGATTTCGGTCAAACTGTGGTTCAACACGTAGGCGCCAGCCCATACCAGGGCCCAAGCGGCCAAGCCACCGAAAGCACCGAGCACGGCCCCGTAATAGAGAAACGGGCGGCGTATGAACGGGTCGGTGGCGCCGATCAGCCTGGAGACTTCGATCTCTTCGCGTTGCGTGAGGATCTGCAGGCGGATCGTGTTGAAGGTGACCGCGACCATGGCGATGCCCAGAGCCGCAGCCAGCAGCAGCACCACCAACTTACCGAGCCTAAGCAATGCGTCCAGGCGCGTGGCCCAAGCCGTATCGAGCTGAACATGCGCTACCTTCGGCCACTTGCGAAACTCCTCGCGCATGTTCTGCAGATTCCCGGCACCGCCATCCCTGGCGTCAACGACGAACGCATCCGGCAAGGGGTTGTGCTGCAGGCTATCGACCACATCTGCGAGCCCTGCGCTCGCCTTGAGCTCACGCAGCGCCTGATCGCGCGGCACGAAGCTGAACTTCAGCACGCTTGCATGCCGCTTCAACCGGTCCCGCACCGACGCCGCATCGTCGCCGCTGGCGTCAAGCGCAAGAAACACCGACAGCTGCGGTGTGCTGCCATGCGTGCGTGCGAGATGCTGCAGGGTGCCCAGAATGACGTAGCCTCCTACCGGCAGCGCAAGTGCAATGCCAATGACAGCGATATTGAGCAGGCTTGCCATCCGCGACCGCGCGAACCTGGCGAGTGTCGCGGCAAGAGTGCGGGCATGTTGGGTCAGCCAGGTTCTCATGTGCGCGGGAACTCCGGGACGATCTCTCCGCTCCTGAGAGCGATCGCTCTCGACGCGAGATGCTGCGCGAGCAGCGCGTCATGGGTCGCGATGACCACTGTCACGCCGACTTGATGGAAGGATCGAAACAGGTCGCCCAATTCGCGCGCGTGTTCGGCGTCTACGTTGCCGGTAGGGTCGTCCGCAAGGAGCATTGCGGGGCGGTGCACGATGGCGCGCGCGATGGCAAGTCGACGCTGCTCGCCGCCGGAAAGCGTGATCGGGTATGCCCGCTCCTTGTGGAGCAGGCCCACTTTGTCGAGCGCCGCGCGCACCCGGCGAGCGGCTTCTCGTGAATCGTATCCCACGATGTTGAGCGGCAGCACGACGTTGTCGAACGCGCTGCGGTCGAACAACAGCTTGTGGTCCTCGAAGACGAGCCCGAAGTTGCGCCGCAGAAACGGGACGGCGCGTCGCCTGAGCGTCCCCACGTTCTGCCCGTTGATCACCACGCTGCCGCTGGTGGGCCTCTCGATCGCCGCCATGAGCTTGAGCAGCGTCGTCTTGCCCGCTCCCGAGTGACCGGTGACCAGCACCATCTCGCGGTCGGCGACCGTGAACGACACATCTCTCAGCGCCTCGACGCCGCCGGGATAGCGTTTGCAAACAGCGGTGAAGCTGATCATGGGATCGAGGATTCAGGATCGAGGATTCAGGATCGAGGATTCAGCATTGAGGAGCCAGGCACGCATGTTTCTCTTGACGACTCACCTTGCTCAATCCTCGAGCAGTGCGTCGACGAACTCCTCGGCACTGAACGGACGAAGGTCATCGAGGCCCTCGCCGACTCCCACGAAACGCAGGGGAATGGTTCCTCCCGATCCGCCGCGGGCGCGTATGTGGGCGATTGCGGCGATTACACCGCCCCTGGCGGTGCCGTCGAGCTTGGTGAGCACCAGCCCGGTGACACCAAGCGCCTCGTCGAACGCCCTCACCTGGGCGATACCGTTCTGCCCGGTATTGGCGTCGAGCACCAGCAGCACCTCGTGCGGCGCGCCCGGCAGCGCCTTGGCGATGACGCGTTTGACTTTCCTGATCTCTTCCATCAAGTGCAACTGCGTCGGCAGCCGTCCGGCGGTGTCCGCGAGCAGCACGTCGACGCCGCGCGCCTGTGCCGCGCTCACGGCATCGAAGATCACGGCCGCCGCGTCGCCCGCCTGCTGCGTGATCATGGCGATGTCATTGCGCTCGGCCCACACGGCGAGCTGCTCGCGTGCGGCGGCGCGGTAGGTGTCGCCGGCGGCAAGCAATACCTTCCGGCCCTGCGTCTGGTAGTAGTGGGCGAGTTTGCCGATCGAAGTCGTCTTGCCCGCGCCGTTCACGCCGGCCAGCATGATCACGAACGGCCTATGTTGCGTAACGTCAAGAGGGACCGCGAGCGGGCGCAGCAAATCGACCAGTGCATCACGCAATGCGGCTTTAAGCTGCGAAGCCTCGGTGAGGCCCTCGCGTTTCGCGCGCGCGCGCAAGGAGGTAAGCAACTCGCTCGTCGCCGCGACACCGACGTCGGAAGCGAGCACGGCCGCCTCGAGTTCGTCATAGAAAGCGGGATCGAGCTTCCGTCCGCTGCTGAACAGACCCACGAGCCGCGTGCTGAACTGCACGCGGGTCTTCGACAACCCCTGCTTCAGACGGGCAAACCAGCCGCCGGAGTCGGCGTCGCCACGGGATTTGAGGAAACTTCGCATGCGATCTCGGGTCTGAGGGGCGTAGAATGCGGGTCGCGGCCGGCAACGCCGTCGGCGCTCGACTCAAACGCGACCGCGACCCGCTACAATTTTACCCGAATCACAACCGCTCCCAGCCGCCCCAACCATGAATCGCCTGTCGCTGACGCTGCGCCTGATCGCAAGGCTCGCGCTCCTCGTTGCAATCTTCGCGCACACGGCGGAAGCTGCCGGCACCGTGGAGCATACGCTTTCGAACGGCCTGCGGATCATCGTCAAACCCGACCACCGTGCGCCCGTCGTGGTGTCGCTGCTGTGGTACAAAGTGGGAAGCGCGGACGAGGTGAATGGCGCCACCGGCGTCGCGCACGTCCTCGAACACATGATGTTCAAAGGCACGCGTAACCTCGGGGCGGGCGAGTTTTCTAAGCTGATCGCCGCTGCAGGCGGGCGCGACAACGCATTCACCAGCAAGGACTACACGGGCTACTTCCAGATGCTCCACAAGTCCCAGCTTGGTCTTGCATTCAAGCTGGAAGCGGACCGGATGGCGAACCTGGTGTTGACTCCGGAGGAATTCGCCAAGGAAATCCGGGTGGTGATGGAGGAGCGGCGCTGGCGCACCGACGATCGACCGCGGGCGACGCTCTACGAGCGGCTGATGGCGACTGCGTTTTTGGCGCATCCCTATCGCAATCCGATCATCGGCTGGATGAGCGACCTCCAGAACATGCGGCCCGAGGATGCACACGCATTCTACGAACAGTGGTACGCGCCAAATAACGCGATACTGGTGGTGGTGGGTGACGTCGCGCCGGACGAGGTATTCGCAATGGCACGGGAACATTTCGGCGCGATCCAGCCCAAGGCCTTGCCCGTACGCAAGCCGCAGGACGAACCCCCCCAGCGCGGATTGAGGCGCCTTTCGGTCAAAGCCTCGGCAGAGTTGCCCTACGTCGTGATGGCGTTCCGCGCGCCGAAGCTCGCCGATCCCGAAAAGGATTGGGAGCCGTATGCGCTCGAGATGCTGGCGAATATCCTGGATGGAAACGCCGCCTCGCGCCTGCCGCATGTGCTGGTGCGCACCGAGCGCCTTGCCAACTCCGCGTCTGCCAGTTACGACGGGGTCGGGCGCGGGCCGGGCGTGTTCTATCTGGATGGCGTTCCAGCGGCGGGCAGGAGCGTCGCGGAGCTGGAGCAGGCATTGCGTCGTGAGGTAAGGCGCATCGCGGACGAAGGCGTGGCGGAGAATGAGCTGCGGCGGGTGAAGGCCCAGGCGGTGGCGAGTTACGTCTACCAGCGGGACTCGATGTTTTTCCAGGCGCGCCAGATCGGCGCGATGGAAATCGCGGGCCTCCCGCACACGACGCTCGATCTGCAACTCGAGAAGCTGAAACAGGTCACGCCGGCGCAGGTACAGGACGTTGCGCGCCGGTACTTCGGAGATGACGAGCTTACCGTGGCCTATCTCGATCCCCAGCCGCTCAGCGGGCGCCGGGAGTTTCGTCCGCCGGCGGGACTACGGCATGTGGAATAGACGGGTCGTGCTTTTCTGGATAGCGGCAGCGCTATTCTCGGCGGCAGATTGGGCGCATGCCATCCTGCCGATCCAGCACTGGCAGGCAAAAAACGGGGCGCGCGTGTACTTCGTCGAAAACCGCAGCCTGCCGATGCTCGACGTGAGCGTGGGGTTCCCCGCGGGCGCTGCCTTCGACAGCCGCGAGAAATCCGGTACCGCAAGCATGACCAATCGCTTGTTGCGCCTTGGCGCCGAGGGTCTCGACGAGCAGGCCATCGCGAGCCGGCTCGCAGATGTCGGCGCGCAGCTCGGGGGGCAGTTCAACACCGATCATGCGGGGCTTTCGCTGCGCACGCTTTCGAGCAACGCTGAGCGGGAGCAGGCGCTGGATATTCTCGCACGGCTGCTTGCGCGCCCCATATTTCCGGAGGCGGTGCTGGAGCGCGAGAAGGCGCGGCTTGCGTCCGCGATCAGGGAGGCAGACACCAAACCCGACACCCTCGCGTCGGTGACGTTCTACCGGCTGCTGTACCGCGACCACCCCTATTCGCAGCGGTCTTCCGGCGACGTGGCGAGCGTGGAGCGTCTCACGCGCCAGGACCTGCTCGATTTCTACCGCCGGCATTACGTCGCGCGCCATGCGGTGGTGGCGATGATCGGCGATGCGAGTCGCGAACAGGCGGAGGCGATCGCGGAGCAGCTTACCGCGGGCCTGCAGGAAGGCGACGTGCGCGTACCCGACTTGCCCCCGGTCGGCGCGCTGGCCGAGCCGGTGACGCGTTTCATCGCGCATCCCGCCACGCAGAGCCACATCCTGGTGGGCGCGCCGGGGATGCGTCGTGACGATCCCGATTATTTTGCGCTTTTCATCGGCAACCAGATCCTGGGTGGCGGCGGGTTCGTCTCGCGCCTCAACGAGGAACTGCGGCAGAAGCGGGGCCTCGCCTACTCGGCGTATAGCTATTTTTCGCCGCTCAGACAATCCGGCCCGTTCCTGATCGGCATGCAGACCCAGCGCGATCAGACACAAGAGGCGCTCAGCCTGGTGCGCGCGACGTTACGCGAGTTCCTCGCGAACGGTCCGACGGAAGCCGAGTTGACGGCAGTGAAGAAGAACATCGTGGGCGGGTTTCCGCTGCGCATAGACAGCAACCGCAAGATCCACGGCTACCTCGATCTGATTGGAGCGTACCGCCTGCCGCTCACTTACCTCGACGACTTCGTGGCGAATGTCGAGCGTGTGACGGTGGGCGACATCCGCCGCGCTTTCGCGCGGCTCGACCCCGAGCGCATGGTGACGGTCGTGGTTGGCGCGGAGGACACCGCGGCGACGTCGGCTGTGCGCTGATACTTCACGCGCGGCGGGCCGCGGTTGAAACGCAATCAGGTCCGGATCATCGGAGGCGCCTGGCGCAGCCGCCTGATCCGCTTTACGCCGCGTGCGGATCTGCGGCCGACGCCGGATCGGGTGCGCGAGACGCTGTTCAACTGGCTTGGGCAGGACCTTACCGGACGCGATTGTCTCGATCTCTTTTCCGGAAGCGGCGCGCTCGGGTTCGAAGCCGCTTCGCGCGGCGCGCAGCGGGTGATGATGGTCGAACGGGACCAGCTCGCCTTCAAGACGCTGGAGACAACCCGCGCGGCGCTTGGCGCCAAGCAGGTGGAACTTGCGCGAGCGGATGCGCTAGAATTCCTGCGCAGCGACCGTGCCCGATACGATATCGTCTTCCTCGATCCGCCGTTCCGGAGGGAGCGATGGAAAAGCATGCTGTCGCTCCTGCCGCCACGTCTCAACGACGGAGCGCTGGTTTATTGTGAAAGCGGTGGCGCGGAGGCGCTCGCGGCGGGGTGGGACGTGTGGAGAAAGGCCCGCGCCGGGCAGGTGACCTATCAACTCCTGAAACGGAATTAGGATGAAGCGCAAAGCGGTCTATCCCGGGACTTTCGATCCGATCACGCGCGGCCACGTGGACCTGGTGCGGCGCGCAGCGCGCCTGTTCGATCACGTGGTGCTCGCGGTGGCGGACAGCCGCGCCAAACGGCCGCTTTTCACGCTGAGCGAGCGAGTCGATATCGCGCGCGAAGCGCTCACGGATCTGGAGAACGTGAGCGTGGTCGGTTTTTCGGGACTGCTGATGAAATTCGCGCAGCAGCAGAAGGCACGAATCGTCGTGCGGGGCGTGCGCGCGATCTCGGACTTCGAGTACGAGTTCCAGCTCGCCGGGATGAATCGCGGGATGTACCCGGAGGTTGAGACGGTCTTCATGACCCCCGGGGAGCAGTTCATGTTCATCTCGGGGACCCTCGTGCGCGAGATCGCGATCCTGGGAGGCGACGTGCGCAAGTTCGTCTCGCCCTACGTCGCGCGGCGGCTCAAGGCCAAGATCAAGGAGCTGGGGGGCAAGTAATGGCACTGGTCATCACCGACGAGTGCATCAACTGCGACGTGTGCGAGCCCGAATGCCCCAACGACGCGATCTCGGCGGGCGAGGAAATCTACGTCATCGACCCGCACAAGTGCACCGAATGCGTCGGCCACTTCGACGAACCGCAGTGCCGCAAGGTGTGCCCGGTGGATTGCATTCCCAACGATCCACGGCACGTCGAGACGCCGGCACAGCTGCGCGAGAAGTATCTGCGCCTTACTGCCCAGAAGGTCGGCTGAGAGTTCAGCGATGAGCGTTGAGAGTGAAAACCGAAAGACTCTAAATGCTCAACCCTCAACCCTCAACGGATTGCTCAGCGCTGGCAGCACGGACAGTAGAACGTCGCGCGCTGCCCCTGCCGGATTTCCCTGATCGGCGTGCCGCAGCGGGAGCACGGTTCTCCCGCGCGGCCGTAGACCAGGAACGCTTTCTGGAAGTTGCCGGCCATCCCGTCGCCGCCCACGTAGTCGCGCAGGCTGCTGCCGCCGGCGTAGATCGCTGCAGTGAGGGTCTCGCGGAGTTTTTGCACAAGAAGCCGACATCGCGCAAGGCTGAGACGCTGCGCCGGAAGTCTTGGATTGATGCCTGCGTGGAACAGCGCCTCGTTCGCGTAAATGTTCCCCACACCGGCGACGACATGTCCATCCATAAGGACATGTTTGATGGCTGCACCGCGCTTGAGCATCACGCGGTGCAGGCATGCGCCGTCAAATTCGTCCGAGAGAGGTTCGGGGCCGATGTGCGCGAGCAGCGGATGGCGCAGCGGGTCCCCCGTCTGCCACAGAACCAGTCCGAAGCGCCGCGGGTCGCGCAGCCGCACGATCTTGCCGTTCGCGAGGACGAGATCGAAGTGATCGTGTTTTTCCGCGGGCGTCGCCGCATCCACCAGCCACAACCGGCCGGACATGCCGAGATGCAGGATGAGGGTGCCCGCACCGCAGTCGATCAGCAGATATTTTCCGCGGCGGGTGAGCGCACGGATGGTGGTGCCCGAAAGGCGCGCGGAGAGCCGGGGCGGCACCGGTTTTCGCAGCCGCCCGTTTCGGATAGTCACGCGCGCAATCCTCTGCCCGACGAGGTGCTGTTCCAGGCCGCGGCGCGTGGTCTCGACTTCCGGCAGTTCAGGCATTGGAGGATGAGAAAATCGTGATCGGTGAGCCGTGATCCGACCCGAATTCGATGCTCTGTGAGTTACCGGTCACGCAATCAATCCTTCGCCGCCGCCTGTCCGGGCGGAGCGAGCAGGCGGCGCGCGCTGGCTGCAGAAAAGTGATACTGGAGCTTCTCATCGTGGCGCGCGATCACCAGTTCGGGCTCGCGTCGGATGATGCCGAGCGTGACCGATGCTCCCGATTCGAGGCCGATTCTCACCTCGGTGGACGCAGGATGCGGCACAAGCGGCGCGACGCGCGCCGCCGCCGCGAGCTGCCAGTTTCCGACCCAGCGGGCGAGATCTTCCTGACTCAACGACTCCCGCGCCGGCATGATCAACCACTTTCCGCCGTCCTGCCGGAGGGAAAACTCTCCCATCTCGAAGCGTATCGGCACTTCGGATTTGGAAAGCAGTTGCCTGCGCGCCAGTTGCGCGGCATCCAGAGGCAGTGCGCCGCCATAGCGCGAAGCGACGGCATAGACCGCGCCGCCGGTGAGTACATACTGTTCGCCCGACACCGCATTCACCATGCCGAACGCGAAACGCTCTCCGTCGATCATCAGCCGGGTTCGCGGCCGATCCAGCTCAAAGCGATCGAGACGACTCGCGTCAAATCGCTGCGTCGAGCGTGCCGCCAGTATCGCCAGCAACCGCTGAACCTGTTCCGCATCGGCCTCGGCGCCTGGCGGCGCGGTCATGCGCCAGATGTCGTCCTTCTTCTCGATCGCGATGGCGGGGCGGCCCTCGCGTTCAATCCGCATGCTCCTCGCCTGAGCCGGCAGCCGGGTCGACAGGGCGTGAGTCGTCGACTCCTCGCGCGGGGGCTTGAAATAGATGAAGGTTCCCAGGCCGGCGACCGCGAGCAGCAGCGCCAGATTGGCCCGCGACAGCCGGCTCATGGGGACAGTCTGCCGGCCTGGCCGACAACCCGGCTCCCGCCAAAGGGCTGCGTGATCTTCTTCGACGCGGAAGTGCCGTTGCGCATCATGTGGCCCTGCGCCGCCGCCACCAGATGACCGTACCGGTCACGATGAACACGAGTGGCAGCACCAGCAGAAATGCTATGGCGATCAGGTACAGCGTGATCTGGTCGATAGCGAGATTCGCGTCCGTGGCCGCCCGCGGCTGCACGGTGACCAGGGTGTCCGCGCCGGCGAGCCAGTTCACCATGTTGAGCCCCAGGTCCAGATTGCCGCCGTTGCCGAGGTAGGTGTTCGACAGGAAGTGCCCGGTGCCCACCACCACCACCCGCTGCGAGCGATCACCCACGCTGCGTTCGAAGGCTTGCGCGATCGTGACCGGCCCGGGGATATCGCGTGCCTTGTCGAAACTTACCTCCGGCTCGAGCTTGTCGAGTTCGATCCAGCCGCGCTGCGCAACCTCGACGAGCGGCGCGACGCGCCATTCCTCGCGCTCCTGGATGGCGATTTGGCGCGCGTGCGGAAACACCGTGTTCACGCTGAATCCCTGGGTGACCGGATGCCGGCCGTAATTGGCGGCGGTTCCGACTGCGAATACCGGCGGGCCGCTGCGCGGCTTCAACACAAAGTCCACCACGGTGCCCGGCGTGAGTACCAGGCCCAGCATTTCCGCGACGGGCTCCAGGCCGCGCAGCGGTTCCTGGTCGATCAACCACAGCAGGTTGCCACCAGCGTCGAGATGGCGTCTGATCTTGCCGACCTCCGCTTCCAGCAGATCGGCCTGCGGTGTCGCGATGACCAGAACCGCGGCATCGCGGGGCACGTCCTGGGCGACCGCGAGATTGAGGCTCGCCACGCGAAATCCCTTTTTCTGCAGCAAACGCCCGAAGTCACCGAGGTCATGGTTGGCGATGCCGTTCAACTTTCTTTCACCGTGGCCGTCGAGCCACATCACCCGGCTGTCAGCGCCCCGCGCGAGCCGCATCAGCAGGTTGGCAAAGTTCTGCTCGTTGAATTCTTCGAGCGCCAGATGCTCGGAGCGTTGCCGGTACTCGACTATCATCTCGTTCGGCGTGCGCAGGCCGGCGGCTGCCGCCTTTCTCGGCTCTTCGCGGGGATCGACCAGGGTGAGCGTCGCGTCGCGCTTGGCGCGAAGGTACGGGTGCAACCGTTCTGCGACGATTTTCTGGGGGTTGTTGCCCCCTGCGTCGCGAGTCACGGCGTAGGCCGTGACGGCGAGCGGCCCGTCGAGCCGATTGATCACCTCCAGTGTTGCCGGGGAGAGCGTATTGCGTCCGCTGCGGGTTATGTCCCATTCCCACCGGTAGTCGCCGGCGAGATACGCTATCAACGTGACGAGCGCCACAAGAAGCACGGCGAACAACCCGTGTTGTGCGCGCAACCCCATGCGGGAGCGGCGTGTAATTTCCATCAGCCCTTCAGGCGCCGCCCGTCAAGTTCCCGGATCGTGAGCGCCAGGAGCGTGGCAGCAAGCAGCAGCAGACAGATCACGGCGTAGGTATCGATGACGCCTTTGGCGAGCGGCTCGAAATTCTTGAGCGGCGAGAACACCTGGATCAATGCAGCCGGCACCGGCCAGTTGCGGGCGCGCAGACTGTCACCCGCCGTTTCTCCCATGAGCAGCATCGCGAGCAGCACCCCGAACGCCCCGATTGCAGCCACCAGCGGGTGCGCGGTAAGCGAGGAGACGTAAAGGCTCGCGGCGGCAAAGGCGGCCGCAAGCAAGCTCAGGCCCAACGCTACACTGGCGAGCAAACCATAGTCGAGGGCAGTGCCTCCCCCAAGCGCGAGCGGCATGGCCGTGACCAGCCCGATGATGAGCATGAGGAACGCGAACAGGCCCACGAACTTGCCAAGCACAATCTCGGTGACCGATACCGGCGCCGACATCAGGAACACCATGGTCTGGTTGCGCCGCTCCTCCGCGATCAGCCGCATGCCAAGAAGCGGCACTGCGAACAGCAGGATCGCTGCGGCCGTGGCGAAGGTGGGCGCGACCACCAGTTCGGTCACGCCGGGTGGACTCGCCATTCGAATCAACCGCGGCTGAATCTGCAGGAAATCATCAAGGCGCCGCAGAAAGCTGTAGGCGAGCAGCACCTGCATGAAGGTGAGCACCACCCACGCCAGCGGCGAAGCGAACAGCGCCTTCAACTCTTTTCCCGCGATGGTGAAAATCATTCAATCCCTCAATCGACTTCCTCGTGCCGGGTCAGTTGGACAAACACATCTTCCAGGCTGGTGTGCACGGGTGAAATCTGGAACAGGCCCCAGTCGTTCTTCGCGGCTTGCGCCGCCAGCCGTTCGGTCGCGTCGTCATGCGGGTGAAAGTCCACCCGGAACAGCACGGGAGACACGGCGTGGACTTGCGCGATGCCGGGTATGGCAGCAAGCGTGTCCAGGGACGGGGCCCGCTGCAGACCCAGCAGAACGGCGCTGCCGCCGCGAGATCGCTTCAACGCGGCGATGGTGTCGCCGTAGACCAAGCTGCCGTGGTGCAGTATCTGCACGCGATCGCACACCGCCTCGACCTCCGGCAGGATATGCGTGGAAAGAATCACGCTGTGCTTTCCCCCAAGCTCGCGGATCAGGCTGCGGATTTCGCGTATCTGGTGCGGATCCAGTCCCACGGTCGGCTCATCGAGGATTACCACATCCGGGCTGTGCACGATCGCCTGTGCGATGCCGACGCGCTGCTGAAATCCCCGCGACAGCGTGCCGAGCAGTTTTGCGCCGGAGTTCGCCAGGCCGCAGCGCCGTTTGGACGTCTCGACCGCCTCACGGCACCGGGCCCGCGGCACCCGGTGGAGTTTCGCAGCGAGCAGCAGGTATTCATCGACGGTAAATTCCCGGTAGAGCGGCGGATGCTCCGGGAGATAGCCGATCCTCGCCTTGGCGGCAACCGGGGCTTCGAGCAGGTCGATGCCACAGATGTTGATCGCGCCCCCGGTCGGCGCCAGGTTGCCGGTCAGCATCTGCATGGTCGTGGTTTTTCCGGCCCCGTTCGGGCCAAGGAAACCCAATACTTCCCCGCGTTTCAACTCGAGATCGATGCCCTTGACGGCGGTATGGGCGCCAAACTTGCGCGTCAAGCCGCGCGCCTCGATCGTGGCGGCGCCTGGCTCAGCTGACATCGGCAACTAACATGGGGAATGATCCAATCCGGCGCGGTGGCGTGCGGTGTGCGAAAATATACCCAATATGTGGGCGTTAATGAAGCGGCGCGCAGGATTTATTCTCTGGAACAGCGCAGATTCGGTGGCGCGCCGCCCTGCTTGCGTGCAGACGATGATACATACCATAGCTGTCCTCGTGCTCGCCGGCTTCATGCTGGGTGCGTGCGTGCAGCAGCCTCCCGCCCGGTCGATGGGTGACAGCATACTCGCGCAGAGCGAAGCCGCGCCGCAACGCGGTGAGGCGCCTCCGCCCGCGCGAAGTTCGGAGCGGTTGCCGGCGAGCGAACTCACCGAGCAGGTCATGTTCAAGATGATGCTGGCGGAGATCGCGTTGCAGCGCGGCCAGCCCCAGGTCGCAGTGCCGGCATATCTCGAACTCGCGCGCGAAACACGCGATCCGCGCATTGCGCAGCGTGCGACCGAAGTCGCATGGAATGCAAGGGTGATCCCTGCGGCGCTCGAGGCTGCGGGGATCTGGTTGCAGTCGGACCCCGGGTCGCAGCGGGCCCGGCAGGTGATCGCCGCGTTGCTGGTGAATCAGGCAAAGTTGAGCGAAGCTTTACCGCATCTTCAGGGGTGGCTCGCGGCAGACCAGGCGAACGTGGGTCCCACTTTCCTGCAGATTGCCTCTCTCGTTTCCCGGCACAAGGACAAAAAGGCGGCATGGGAACTCATGCAGGCCCTGGCCGAGCCTTACCCGGAGGTGCCGGAGGCGCGCCTTGCGGTCGCGCAGGCGGCGTGGAACGCGGAGCAGGCGGACGCTGCGCTCGCCGAGGCGCGTGCAGCGTTGGAGCTGCGCCCTGACTGGGAAGTCGCGGCGTTGTTCCAGGCCCAGGCGTTGCAGCGGCGCTCGAACAGCGAGGCGCTCGCCTTCCTTGCGGAGTACCTCGAGCGTTATCCCAAGGCGAAGGACGTGCAGCTCAACTATGCGCGGCTTCTGGTAGCCGAGAAGAATTACGCGGAGGCGCGCAAGCAGTTCGAGGCGCTGGTCAATGAGTATCCGCAGAATGCCGATGTCGCAATGGCGGTGGCTCTCCTCGCGCTGCAGGCGACTGACTACGATGCCGCCGAGCTGCAGTTCAAACGCGCGCTGGATGCGAATTACAAGGATCCCGACGCCGTGCGCCTGTATCTGGGGCAGGTGAACGAGGAACGCAAGCGCTTCGAGGAGGCGCTGAAATGGTACGGCTCGGTCACCCATGGTGAGCAATACATCGCCGCGAAGGCCCGTTATGCCGGGGTGCTCGCCAAGCAGGGCCGGCTGGCGGATGCGCGAACGTATCTGCAGCAGGTCGGGCCGCAGAATGACCAGCAACGCGTGCAGCTGATACTCGCCGAGGGAAACCTGCTGCGCGAAGCGTCGGCGTACCAGGAAGCGTTTGACCTGCTCGGCCAGTCGCTCGAGGCAAGGCCCGAGCATCCCGACCTGCTATACGACTACGCGATGATCGCCGAGAAGGTCAAGCGCATCGATGTGCTGGAGGACAACCTGCGCAAGCTGATCAAGCTGCGTCCGAATCACGCGCATGCCTACAACGCCCTGGGCTACACGCTCGCCGACCGCAACGAGCGCCTGGATGAAGCGCGCGACCTGATCGAAACCGGCTTGAAGCTCGCCCCGGAAGATCCCTTTATCATGGACAGCATGGGCTGGGTGCTCTACCGCCTCGGACAGAACGAGGCGGCACTGGACTACCTGCGGCGCGCCCACGCGCAGCGCCCCGACGCGGAGATCGCCGCGCATCTGGGCGAAGTACTGTGGGCGGCGGGCCGGCGCGACGAGGCGCGCAAGGTCTGGAACGAGGCGCTGAAACAGCATCCGGCGAGCGAATTGTTGCAGGAAACGATCAGGCGTTTTCTCAAGGACCGCCAGCCCGTAGCCCGATGATCGGGATCAGAGCAGTTGCGCTTGCGTGCGTCCTTCTGGCGGCAGCATGCACTACGGTGCCATTCGAGTCCGGCGTTCCCGTTGCGCCGTCCACGCCGTTCGATTTCAGCGGGCGGGTGCTCGTGAGTTTCGACGGGCGCGCGTTTTCGTCCGCCTTGCGCTGGCAGCACGTATCGGGACGGGACGAGATCTGGCTGTTGAGTCCTGTCGGGCAGGCGCTGGCCCACATTGTCGACAGCGGCGATGGTGCGGTTCTCACTGCGGCGGATCAGCGGCAATATCGCGCGGCGAGCGTCGAGAGCCTCACCCGCCGGGCCCTGGGCTGGGAGTTGCCGGTGGCGAATCTCAAATACTGGGTGCGCGGCGATATCGCACCCGGCAGCGCGCCGGGGGCCGTGGTGCGTGGTGATGACCAGCGTATTGCCCGGCTGGAACAGGGTGGTTGGCGCGTCGCGCTGACCTATTACGCCGCGCAGGAGTACGACGGGCTCCCGCGGAGGCTTGAGCTCGCGGGCGCTTCGCACGAGATCCGGCTCGTGATCGACACCTGGCGGAGCGTCGCGTCTCCACCATGAACGCCGAGGCTCGAAGTTTCCCTGCGCCGGGGAAGCTCAACCTCATGTTGCGCGTGGTGGGGCGGCGTGCGGACGGTTATCACCTGCTGCAGACGGTGTTCCGGTTCATCGACTGCGGCGATACGCTCACGTTTCGCGTGCGCCGCGACGGGGCGATCAACAGGGTCAATACCGTTGAAGGCGTACCCGTGGAGCAGGATCTGGCGCTGCGCGCGGCACGTCTGCTGCGGGATCGCGCCGGCGCGAAGGCCGGCGTCGATATCACGCTGGACAAGTGCCTGCCGCTGGGCGGAGGGCTGGGAGGGGGCAGTTCCGATGCCGCGACCACCTTGCTGGCGCTGAACTGCCTGTGGGAACTTGATCTGGCGCGCGCGCGCCTGCTGGAATTGGCGCTTGAACTCGGCGCCGATGTGCCGGTTTTCGTCTTCGGCGAAAACGCCTGGGCTGAAGGGGTGGGGGAGGAGCTGCGGTCCGTCATCCTGCCGCCGGCGTGGTACGTGGTGCTTGCCCCGCCGGTGACCGTCTCCACGCAGCGCATTTTCGCCCATCCGGGATTGAAACGAGACACAAAAATGGTTAGAATACAAAGCTTTTCAGCGGCCGGGCCGAACGAAAACGACCTCCAGGCGGTGGTCTGCCAAGAGCATCCCGAGATCGGGCGGCATCTCGCCTGGCTCAACCAGTTCGGTCGAGCGATGTTGACGGGGTCGGGGGCGTGTGTATTTGCCGCGTTCGACAGCGCCGGCGAGGCGCAGGAGGTGCTGGCGAAGTTGCCCGGCTCCATGACGGGATTCGTAGCGCGCGGGCTGGAACGGCATCCCATGCGCGATCTCGCACGCTGAATGCGGCAGGATTTAGACGGAACGAGCGACCCGCGGGGTGGGTCGTCGGCGTGTTGACGACCATTGGGGAGTCGCCAAGCTGGTTAAGGCACCGGATTTTGATTCCGGCATGCGTAGGTTCGAATCCTACCTCCCCAGCCAGATTTTGCATGGGCGGCTCGAGCGGGCGGCCTGCTTAGCTTCTCCGGGGGTGCGAGGGTGGCCTTAGACAGATTGATGGTGTTCACCGGTAACGCCATTCCCGCGCTTGCCCGGGACGTGGTGAGCCACCTCAACATCCATCTCGGGCGCGCGAAGATCGGGCGCTTCAGCGACGGCGAAGTGATGGTCGAGATACTGGAAAACGTGCGCGGCAAGGACGTTTTCGTGTTGCAGTCGCTGTGTGCGCCGACGAACGACAACCTGATGGAGTTGCTGGTCATCGTGGATGCGCTGAAGCGCGCATCCGCCGCCCGTGTCACGGCCGCGATCCCGTACATGGGTTACGCGCGGCAGGATCGGCGCCCCAGTTCGGCGCGGGTGCCCATCACCGCCAAGGTGGTGGCGAACATGATGTCGAGCGTGGGCGTCGACCGGGTGCTCACGATGGACCTGCACTCGGAGCAGATCCAGGGTTTTTTCGACATCCCGGTGGACAACATCTATTCCGGGCCGATCATGCTGGGCGATGTATGGAAACACGACTACAAGAATCTGGTCGTGGTGTCGCCGGACGTCGGCGGCGTGGTGCGGGCGCGGGCGCTCGCGAAACGGCTGGAGGCGGAACTCGCGATCATCGACAAACGGCGGCCGCGGCCCAACGTCGCGACCGTGATGCACATTATCGGGGACGTCGAGGATCGCACCTGCGTCATCGTCGACGACATGGTCGACACTGCCAACACGCTGTGCGAAGCCGCGGCGGCGCTGAAGGAGCATGGGGCCGAGAAGGTGCTGGCGTATTGCACGCACGCGGTGCTGTCCGGCAAGGCGATCGAGCGTATCGGCAACTCGGCGCTCGATGAGGTGGTGGTGACGGATTCGATACCGCTGCAGGACCAAGCCAGGGCCTGCAAGCGCATCCGGGTGCTCACGGTCGCGAGTCTGCTCGCGGAAACCATGCGCCGCATCAGCGCGGAAGACTCGGTAAGTTCGCTGTTTGTAGAGTAAAAAAACAGCGTTCTGCGTCGGATTTGCGGGGATGGACGAGCGGCATCGGGTGCCAGAATGCTCCGTAACGATTATTCAGAGCTGAACGCTGTTTTTTTTGGAGACTGAAATGAACATCGAAATCATGGCATTCCCGCGCGCGCAACAGGGAACGGGTGCGAGCCGCCGCCTGCGCCAGACGGGACGCGTCCCGGGGGTCGTGTACGGGGCGGACAAGGCGGCGCAGGCGGTGGAACTCGACCACCAGGCGCTGCTGCGGCACCTCAAGATGGAGGCGTTTCATGCCTCGATACTCGACATGACCGTGGACGGCGGCAAGGAGCAGGTGCTGCTGCGGGACTTCCAGATGCACCCCTGGAAACCACAGGTGCTTCACGTCGATTTTCAGCGGGTGGACAAGAACCGGAAGATCCACATGCGGGTGCCGCTGCACTTCGTGAACGCCGACATCTGCCCGGGTGTCAAGGTCGGCGGCGGGGTGGTGCAGCACGTGATGAACGACATCGAGATCCAGTGCCTGCCCGACGACCTGCCGGAATTCATCGAGGTCGACGTCAAGGAGCTGCAACTCGGCCATTCGATCCACGTGACGGAACTCGCGCTGCCCAAGGGCGTCGAAGCGACGCCGAAACTCAAGCACGACAATCCCTCGGTGGTGACGGTGCAGGTGCCGAAGGAGATCGTGATCGAAGAGGAAGTGGCCGCGCCGGTGACCGAGATCACGGGCCAAGCCCCTGCGGAAGCCGAGGCGGCTGCGGAGGCGGCTCCGGGCGAGAAGAAGGAGCCCGAGAAGAAGGAGCCCGAGAAGAAGGAGCCCGAGAAGAAGGAAGCGGCCAAGTAGGAGCAGGCCGACTCCGGCTCCCGGTGGGTGCGGCCCGCCGTGTTCGGCCTCACGAACGTGGCGGGCCTTTCATATTTCGCGGCGTGACTGCCGCACCAATTGCGCATGATGTGAGGACACGATGATGCAACTCCAGGAAAGATTCAGAACGCCCCGGCTCCTCTTGACGCGGATCGTGCCGGAGGACCTGGGCGACATGCTCGCCATGCACCGCGAAGCGCAGGTGGCGCGAGCGCTCGGGGGCGAGCAGGCCGACGGCGAGATCGCGGCACTCGTCGAGAAACTTGCCACGCAATGGGATCGGCACGGCTTCGGGTGGTGGGCGATCCGCGAACCCGCAACCGGTCGTTTCATCGGGCGCGGCGGACTGCGGCGCGTGACCGTCGATAATGCGCCCGAGGTGGAAGTCGGGTACGCGCTGTTGCCGGAATTCTGGAACCGGGGGCTCGCGACCGAACTCTCCCGCGTGAGTGTCGCCCAGGGATTCGTGCGCCTGGGGTTGGGCGAAATCGTGGGCTTCGCGCTGCCGGCAAATCACGGCTCGCGCCGGGTGATGGAGAAAACCGGCATGCGCTACGAGCGCGACATCACGCGCGGCGGCGCGCGACACGTGCTCTACCGTCTCACGGCTGCGTCCTGGCAGGCCGGCTCTCCCGCAGCGGCGACTCGCAGCAGGCACTCCATGCAGGAACTCGTGGCAGGCTGAAGGCCCGCGGTGAAGCTCGTCGTCGGGCTCGGCAATCCCGGAAGGAAGTACGAGGCGACGAGGCACAACGCCGGCTTCTGGTGGATTGAACGCCTCGCTCGCGCCGCGCATGGTGAATTCCGCCATGAGGCGCGGTTTCACGGTGATGTCGCCAAGGTGGCGACGCCGGGTGGCGAGCTCTGGTTGCTGAAACCCGCTACGTTCATGAACCAGTCGGGGCGGGCGGTCGCCGCGCTTGCCGGTTTCTACAAGCTCGCTCCCGGGCAGTTACTCATCGTCCACGACGAACTCGACCTGCCGCCCGGTACCGTGAGGCTCAAGAAGGGCGGGGGCACCGGTGGCCATAACGGCCTGAACGATATCGCCGCGCAGCTGGGGACGAAAGACTTCTGGCGTCTGAGAATAGGCATCGGCCACCCGCGCAACCAGACGGCGACCGAGCAGGAAGTGCTTGACTACGTGTTGCACAAACCGGGCGCCGTGGATCACGCCGCGATCGATGATGCGATCTCCCGCGGCCTCGAGGTCTGGCCCCTGATCTCCGAAGACAAGCTGGAAGCGGCGATGCTGCGGCTTCATACGAAGCCCGAGAAGAGTTGAGAGTTGAGCGTTGAGGGTTGAGCGAACTGGAAACCCAACTTACCATAGCCGAAGAGCTCGAACTGATCGACCGCGGGTCGCCTGCACGAGCGAGCATCGACCAGCTCTTCGGGCTGCTCAATGGGCTGATCAACTCGCTCAAGCGCCCCCGCCCAGATCGCTGAACACTCAACTCTCAACACTTAACGCTCAACTCCACCCTCAACGCTGAACTCTCAACGTGTCCTTAAAATGCGGCATCGTCGGCCTTCCCAACGTCGGCAAGTCGACGCTCTTCAACGCCCTTACCAAGGCCGGGATCGCGGCTGAAAACTATCCGTTCTGCACGATCGAGCCCAACATCGGTATTGTCGAGGTGCCCGACGCACGGCTTGCCGCGCTCGCGGCGCTTGCCAGGCCGCAGAAGGTGATCCCGGCAGTGGTCGAATTCGTCGATATCGCAGGCCTGGTCGCGGGCGCATCGAAAGGTGAAGGCCTGGGCAACCAGTTCCTCGCCAATATCCGAGAAACCGACGCCATCGCGCACGTCGTTCGGTGTTTCGAGGACCCCAACGTGGTGCACGTCGCCGGCGCCATCAATCCGTTATCGGATATCGAAACCATCGACACCGAGCTCGCGCTTGCCGATCTTGCGACGGTGGAACGGCAGCTCGCGCGCTACGAGAAGGTCGCGCGCGCCGGGGGCGACAAGGACGCGCAGCGTCTCGTGGCGGTGCTGGAGAAATGCCGCACCGTGCTGAATGAGGCGCGGCCCGTGCGCGCCCTCGCGTTTTATCCGGAAGAGGAGGCCATACTGCGGCCGCTGTTCCTTCTTACCGCGAAGCCGGCCATGTACGTGGCAAACGTTCGCGAAGACGGGTTCTCGAACAATCCCCATCTCGAGGCGGTACGGCAGCACGCCGCGCGTGAGAATGCCCCGGTGGTAGCGGTGTGCGCGGCGATCGAGGCCGAGATCGGCGACATGAGCGAGGAGGACAAGGCAGTTTTTCTTGCCGACATGGGCATGACCGAACCAGGGCTCGATCGCGTGATTCACGCCGGGTACGCCTTGCTCGGTCTTCAGACCTTCTTCACTGCCGGGCCCAAGGAAGTGCGCGCCTGGACCATACACCGGGGCGATACCGCGCCGCAGGCGGCGGGAGTCATCCACACCGACTTCGAGAAAGGCTTCATCCGTGCCGAGGTCATCGCCTACGACGACTATGTGGCGTGCAAGGGCGAGCAGGGCGCGAAGGAAGCCGGCAAGATGCGGCTCGAAGGCAAGGACTACGTGGTGAGGGAGGGCGACGTGATGCATTTTCGATTCAACATCTGATAAGTCGGACGCGCTGCGCCGACTTATCTGCGCGGAGTGCGGCGGACACGGATGCCGCTGAATTCGCGCCCCCAGAGCCTGTGGCTGGTAATAGAATATGCCGCGAGGAGCGCCAAGGAGGCAGCCGCGTAGTGTGAGCGTCCGGCGACGGTAGAGAAGAACCCACGCGGAGGAGGCGGATGAACGGGCCATACAGGCTTGCGATTGTTCTGTGCATCGCGCTCGGGGCGGGCCTCGGCGGCTGCGCCCATCAGCCGGGCGACCTGCGCTCGCTGGACACTGACCGCCTTCACAATGCCATTGCGGCGGACGACGCCGGCTACGTGGATGGGGGCTTGCGCGGGAAAATCATAACTGCCAACCAGCGCATACCCGCGCTCGGTTATCAGGAAGGGGTCCCGCTGCTCACGGTCGCGGCGCGGTTCGCGGCGCTTGACGTGATACGGGTTCTGCTGGCGGCGGGTGCCGACGTCAACGCGCGCACGCCGGACGGCGATACCGCGCTGATGCTGGCATCGTTCTTCTTCAACGAGGACCGCGAGCGCGACTTGAATTCCTACGAGCAGCACGAGAAGGCGGTGCGCCTGCTGGTCGGGGCCGGCGCGCATGTCGAAAACGAGCCCTATCATTACACGCCGCTCGCCTACGCCGCATACCAGGGCCACGACCGGATCGTGCGCTTCCTGATCGAGCGCGGGGCGCAAGTGGACGCGGATGCCGATCAGCAAGAGGCTCTCACCTACGTCAACACGCCGCTCATGATGGCGGTGATCCAGGGTCACCGGGGAACCACCATGTCTTTGCTGCGTCGCGGCGCCAACCCGCGCATCCGGGTGCGCGGCGGGCACACTGCAGCCGAGTTCGCCGAGAAGTACAACCATCACGGTCTCGCGCGCATGCTCCGTTGCGCGGAACGGCTTGCGCCGGGAGAAGCCTTTTCGCGCAGATGCGAATAGGTTCTAGGCCCGTGTGCCGCCCGGGGATGGCCTGAGGCTGATCACGACCACGCCGACCAGCACCAGTGCGGCGCCCGCGATCTGCAGCGGCGTCATGATCTCGTCGAGACCGAGATAGCCCAGCACGATCGCGGTGACGGGGCCGAGGGCGCCGATGATCGCCACTTTGTTGGCGCCGATGCGGCGCAGCGCCTCGGAAACCATGAACCCCGGGATGACCGTGCTGACCACGGCCATCGCAAACGACAGCCCATACACCGCCGTGGGGACGTCGAGCGCCGAGAGCGGCCGCAGCAGGAAAAACTGTGCCACACAGGCGATGCTCGCCACGATCATCGCGTACGCCGTGAAACGCACGGAACCCACCCGCGCGATGACTTCGGTTCCGGCCACGAGATAGACTGCGTAGCACGTCGCGCTCGCCAGCACGAGTGCCGCTCCCAGAAAGAGGTCGCGCTGCTCGCCGCCGAGCGCCTGCCAGAACACGAGCAGCAGGCCGGAATAGGTCACCGCCAGCGCGATGATGTCGCGGCGCGTCGCGCGCTTGCCGAGAAACAGCGCTGATAGGATGACGACCACGGTCGGGTAGATGAACTGAAGCAGTCGGCCCAGGCCGGCGGAAATGTACTGCAGCCCGAGGAAATCGAGAAAACTCGAGAGGTAGTAGCTGAGCAACCCCAGCACGACTACCGAAGCGATCTCCCGCCGCGCCAGCGGGCGCGCGCTATCCCGGCCTCGCACCCAGAACGCCGCGGCGAGGAAGAACGGCACGGCGAACGTCATGCGCAGCGCGAGCAGCGTCACCGGATCGACGACGTACGCATACGCAAGCTTGATCAGGATGGGCCGCAGCGAAAAGCAAACCACGCCGCCGATTGCGAGGAGCAGGCCGGCCGCGAGGTAACCGCCGGGGCGGTCGCGCTGACTCACTAGCGCAGCTCGCCCAATGACCGGGATGGAGTCAACGCCTCCGCGATCCGTTGCAGCGTCACGGTCTTGCCGTGCCAGTCGAGCCCGCGATGAGACCGTGGTGATTGGCGAGCCCGGGGAGCAGGGCGATGTCGTCTTCGGTCTTGGCGATACGGAGCGGTTCGGACATGGGCGGCTCACGTGGAGGGCTATGATAAAATTCCCGCTATTTTAACGACTTATTCACGCAGTCAGGAGTTGGCAGAGGCGCCGCATGGCGGGACACAGCAAGTGGGCCAATATCCAGCACCGCAAGAACCGCCAGGATTCGAAGCGCGGAAAGATCTTCACGCGGCTGATCAAGGAAATTACGGTGGCGGCGCGGCTGGGCGGCGGCGATCCGGCCGGGAATCCGCGGCTGCGGCTGGCGGTTGACAAGGCCTACGACCAGAACATGCCCAAGGAAAACGTCGAGCGCGCCATCAAGCGCGGCACCGGCGGCCTGGAGGGCGCGAATTACGAGGAAGTCCGCTACGAAGGCTACGGCATCGGCGGCGCCGCGGTCATGGTGGACTGCATGACCGACAACAAGCATCGCACGGTGGCCGATGTGCGCCACGCGTTCACCAAGCACGGCGGAAATCTGGGAACCGACGGGTCGGTGGCCTTCCTCTTCAAGCACTGCGGGCAGATGGTGTTCGCGCCCGGCACGAACGAAGAGAAACTGATGGATGCCGCGATCGAAGCCGGCGCGGATGACGTAGTGACCAACGACGACGGCTCGATCGAGGTGATCACTTCCCCCCACGAGTTCTCCGCGGTGAGGAGCGGGATCGAGAAAGCCGGATTCAAGCCCGAGCTCGCTGAAGTCACCATGAAGCCGGTGAACGAAAACGTCCTCGCCGGGGACGACGCGGCGCGCATGCAGCGCCTGCTCGATGCGCTGGAGGCGGTGGACGATGTCCA
>Ga0209640_10000319_pt1 | contig 36419 bp, 34 predicted proteins | sample RifCSP10_1_FD_184018 | JGI IMG/M metagenome (GOLD analysis project Ga0209640, IMG submission 184018) | Soil microbial communities from Rifle, Colorado - Rifle CSP2_sed 10_1 (SPAdes) (version 2) | ecosystem: Environmental > Terrestrial > Deep subsurface > Rock core/Sediment | place: Rifle... | reverse complement strand
TTGGGCTGAGCCCTGACGGCGCGCTCTTCATGCAGGTGTCGCTGCCTGATCGAGACGTTCAGGTGGTCCGGCTCGACTTGGACTCGGGACGGCAGATGTCGCCGCCCATCAGGCCGATTCAGCAATTCGTCGGCATGAACGAGCAACCCGCATGGTCGCGCGACGGAAAGCACCTTGCGTACGTGTCGCGCCGCGACCGTGAACCGTTTCCCGTCATCGCGATTCGCGCAGAAGACACCGGCGACGTGAAGGAGCTCCGGCCCAACCTGCCTGACCTGCGCGGGATCGACTGGAGACCGGACGGCCGGGAGTTGGTCGGTGCCGGGAGCGACCTCGAGGACAACGGCGTGATGTTTCGGATCGACGTGCGCTCGGGAAAAGTCACTCTGCTCGCGGTCTCGACGATTGGTTTCAAGGGATTCTTTCCGCAGTGGTCGTCGAATGGTCAGCGCATCTACTACCGTAAGCCGCTGAGCGAGACGTCCGGCGAGTATGCGCTGGTCGAGCGGGATCTGACCTCCGCACAGGAGCGGGAGTTGATCCGGGGTGAGGATCTCGGCGGCCACCGTCTCTCGCCCGACGGGCAGTGGATTGCCGTCGTGCGGTCGCGGCGTCACATCGTGCTCGTCCCGGTACGGCCTGGCGCGATTCGGGAACTGTTTCCTGTGACCCCGCCGGCGTACCTGAGGTGGAACACCATTGCGTGGAGGCCGGACGGCCGTGCAGTGATCGCCAGGGTGAATTCAACGAACGGCGGCGGCGAGAACACCAGCCACCTGTGGCTCGTGCCGACCGATGGCGCCACGCCGCGCCGGCTCGACGTCGATGTACACGCGATGCCCGGTCCCGCTTTCTCTGGCATCGCGCTGCATCCGGATGGGAGGCGATTGGCTGTCGTTTCAGACGGCGAAACCAGACACGAGGTGTGGGCGCTGGAGCGCTTTATGCCGGCTCTCACACGACGGTAGGGCGAGAGTGGCAAAGCCGACATCGTAATGCCGCGGATCAACTCCGAACTCTTCCTGAGAGCGACTTCAAGAAAGCGACCAGTGCGCGCTTTTCCTCCGGTGTCAAACGGAGCGGACGAATATCGGCATCAAGGCTGGGATTCTTCCGTCCGCCCTCGCTGTAGAAGTCGACGACGGCTTCGAGCGTCGCGAAGCTTCCGTCGTGCATGTACGGCGCCGTGCGTGCGACTTCGCGGAGCGTTGGAGTCTTGAAGGCGCCGCGATCCTGCGGATTGCCTGTCACGATGAAGCGGCCCAGATCGGTAAAGGTGCCCGTTACCCCTGGGCCTTGCCAGGCCACGCCAGTGTTGTGAAATGTCTCGTCCGAAAATGTCGGGCTCGTGTGGCACCGCCTGATCTATGGACGCTTCCGTCTGGTTGAGCCAGCGGCCGGCGAGATGCGCCGCTTCGACTCGCAGCTGAATCGTTCTGCCGGCGCGGGCAACGTCTTCTGCGACGTCCGCCAAGCCCTTGTGCCCCTCTGCCTTTTTCGCGAGCAGCGCCACGGCGTCGACGTCAGTCGCGGCGCCCAGGTATCCGCGATCAACAAGGCTGCGGAGGTCACGCACGGCCAGCGCGTCTGGATGGCGCGATTGCCCGTCGAAGAGCGCCACCAGCTGCCACGCGGCGTAGAGCGCAAACGACATCCCGTACTCGTCCCGGTCGGCCGCGCAGCACGCCATCACCTCTCGCGTGTAGCGTTCGGCCGCTTCCATCTGACCGGCTGCCGCCGACGCGCGTGCGAGGAGCAACAGCGCGGACGCCTGCAGACTGGGCTCCTGCGATTGCGTCAGCAACGTGCGCGCGGCTGCGATGGCGTGGGATTGCTGCCCGCTCGCTTCGAGAGAGCGGGCGCGTGAGTAGGCCCGCTGCCACGTCGGATTCATGGCAGCCACTCGGTGGGCCTCCACCGCGTGTTCGTAGGCCGCTTGATCGTTCGGTGCCACGAGCTCACCGGACTGGTCGAAGAGGAACGCAAGACCGACGATCGGGGGAAGCGGCGGTGGGGGCTGAAACGGCGGTCGCCCGATGTCCAGGTCGCGGAGTCGTCGAGCGATGACGTCGCCGAGATTCACCAGATGTTCGGTGAGATCGTGGCGGACCGCTGCGACGGCGGCCTTCGCCGCGTCGGCGCCTCGACGTCCGGCGGCCTCGCGCTCGAGCGCCAGCCACCGGTAGCCGAGCAACCCGATGAAGACGCACGGCACGACAAGCGCGAGCACGGGCAGCCAGTGCACGCGATACGGCCACTTCATACCTGGAATGGCAACCTTTGCCGTGAAGTCTATCGCGCTCGTGGATAGTGATTGTCAGGGATTTGTCAACATAGCGCTGGAGGAGTTCACCCAAATCGTGCTGAGGGTCTTCGGCGCTGAGGTCCTCACACGCGATGGCGGGCCGCCGGAGCGGGCAGGGGGGAGCCATCGGTCGCCAGATTGTCGCACGCACGCATCGCCGCCACCGACGTGCTATCGTCGTCGGCCGGCACGGAATCGGCAGCTCCCGTCGCGGGAGGCTGCCGATGGCCGACGTCGAACTGGAACGCCGCGTCGAGATTCTCGAAGGAAAGATGGACCAACTCCGGGACGTGCCCGTCCGGCTTGCAGCCGTCGAGTTGCAGATCGTGCAGCTCCGCGGCGAGATGCAGGGTGGATTTTCTACCCTTCGGACCGAGATGCGCGAATTGGGGGGAGAGCTGCGGACCGAGATGCGCGAATTGGGGGGAGAGCTGCGGACCGAGATGCACGAACTGGAGGGAGGGCTGCGGACCGAGATGCACGAACTGGAGGGAGGGCTGCGGACCGAGATGCGTGGATTGGAGGACAGGCTGCGGACCGAGATGCGCACGCTGAACGACGAGACATGCACGCAGATGCGCGTCCTCCACGAAGAAGTGATCTCACGTATGGCCCTTCAGCAGGAAGGGATGGTGAACGCGTCTCCTGCCCGGGGATCGCGGCGCCCCCGCAAGACGCGTTGATCGCGCGGTCCTTCTCCGTAGTCCGCGCAAAACGAGGCACATCGCCGGGAGCGCGGAGTCGAAGAATCATTCCCATATAATTCCACTGGTTGTGAAGATCTACACGAAAACGGGCGACGCCGGCGAGACCTCGCTCTTCGACAACTCGCGCGTGTCCAAGGCCGACGCGCGGGTCGATGCCTATGGCGAGGTGGACGAGCTGAACGCCTGTCTTGGCGCCGTGCGCGCGGCGGGAGTCGGCGCCGAGCTCGCCGCCGCGCTCGAAACGATCCAGAAGGAGCTCTTCGCCGTGGGCGCCCGTCTGGCCGATCCGTCGAAGCGAATCGCGGATCGCGTCACGAAGGCGGCGGTGCAGGAGTCGGACGTCGAGCGTCTGGAGCAGACAATCGATCGACTCGAAACCGAGCTCGAGCCGCTCCGCCGCTTCATCCTGCCCGGCGGCTCGATGGCCGGCGCGCTCCTGCATGTGAGCCGGACCGTCTGCCGGCGCGCGGAGCGGCGCGTGGTAGGCCTCGGCGCGGATGCCGTCGAGCCGATCGTGATCGTGTACCTGAACAGGCTCTCGGATCTGCTGTTCGTGATGGCGCGCGCCGCCAATCGACGCGCGGGCGTTGCCGAGACGGAATGGTAGATCTGGCTGCGGCCTATGCCTCATGCGCCCGCGAGGGCAGGGCGCACTACGAGAACTTTCCGGTCGCGTCGCTGCTGCTGCCCCGCGACATGCGGCCGCACGTCGCGGCGGTCTACGCGTTCGCCCGAGCGGTGGACGACTTCGCGGACGAGGGTCACCGGGCGGTCGAGGAGCGTCTCCGGCTCCTGGATCTCTGGCAGTGCAGGCTGCGCGAAGCGGTGTCGGGACCGGCCGTCGAGATCCCGCGCGCACCCGGACCCGGTGAGCCGGCGAACGCGCGCGAGATCTTCATGGCTCTCGGCGCGACGATTCGCGCCCGCCGGCTCGAGCCGGAGCTGTTCGAGGATCTGCTGAGCGCCTTCCGCCAGGACATCACGATGACGCGCTACGCCACGTGGTCCGATCTGCTCGACTACTGCCGCCGCTCCGCGAACCCGATCGGCCGCCTCGTCCTTCGGATCGGCGGCTACCGCAGCGCGCAGGACGACGAGTGGTCCGACGCGATCTGCACCGCGCTGCAGTTGACCAACTTCTGGCAGGACGTCGCATCCGACTACGGCCGCGGACGAATCTATCTGCCGGTCGAGGAAATGCGCACGCACGGCGCCGAGGAACGGGCCCTGTCCGAAGGCCGGATCACGCCGGAATGGGGGCGTGCTCTCGCGGCAGCCGTACGTCGCACGCGGGAGCTGTTCAACGCCGGCCGGCCCCTGTGCGACCACGTGCGCGGCCGGGTGCGGTGGGAACTGCGCGCCACGTGGCTCGGCGGCTGGCGCATCCTCGACCGGATCGAGTCCGCACACTTCGACCTCTGGCGTCATCGGCCGGCGATCGGCGCAGCCGATGCGCCGTGGCTCGTTGGCGCGATGGTGGCATGGACGATGGGCGTCCGCAGACCGACCGCCGAGCGATGAGCCGCGACACCAGTTTCTACTATTCGTTCCTGGTCCTGCCGCCGCGCAAACGGAACGCCATCATCGCCGTGTGGGACTTCTGTCGGGCCGTGGACGATGCGGTCGACGAGGTGTGGCCGGCCGGCGAGCTGAGGGAGGCGCGGGCACGCGCGGCCTCGGAGCTGGCTGGCTGGCGGTCGGAACTGGCGGCCGTGTATGACGGCGCGCCTCGGACGAGACAGGGCATCGGACTCCAGCCGTTCGCCCGCGAATTCAATCTGCCGCGTGCGCGCTTCGAGGAGCTCATCGACGGCGTCGAGATGGACCTGCGGCACGTCCGCTACGACACGTTCACGTCGCTCGTCGAGTACTGCCGGCGCGTCGCATCGGCCGTCGGGCTCATCTGTCTCGAGATCTTCGGCTACCGCAACCAGGGTGCCCGGGCCTACGCCGAGAGCCTCGGGCTCGCGCTGCAGCTCACCAACATCATCCGGGACGTGAGCGCCGACGCCGCGCGCGGCAGGGTGTATCTGCCCGCCGAGGACCTCGAGCGGTTCGGCGTCGCCCAGGCCGACCTGCGATCGGGCAGGCTGACGCCGCCGCTTGCCGAACTGCTTCGCTTCGAGTGCGAGCGGGCCCACTACTACTATCGCCTCGCGGCCAAGCAGCTCCCGCACGAGGACAGACGAAGTCTGCTCGCCGCCGAGATCATGGGCGCGATCTACTTCGACATCCTGCGGCGCATCGAGCGGAAGGGGTGCGACGTCTTCAGCGAGCGGATCCGCGTGTCACGCCCTCGTCGGGCCGTCATCGCGCTTCGCTTGTGGATTCGGGCCCTCCTTGGAATGCAAAATGCAAAAGTCAAAATGCAAAATGCCAAGTGAGCGGCGCACTGTGCCGGCCAGTCCGAGAGTAAACGGCGTCGCCGGCGACGGATCGATGCCACGAGGCGGTTGCCGTTTACATTTTGTTTTTGCATTTTGAATTGACCGACGAAGTCATCGTCATCGGATCGGGCTTTGCCGGCCTGAGCGCCGCAACCGCCCTGGCTGAGCGCGGTGTCCGCGTGCTCGTGCTCGAGGCGCGGCCGTCTCTTGGCGGGCGCGCCTCGGCCTTCACCGATCCGGCAACCGGCGAGCGTGTCGACAACGGCCAGCACGTGCTCACCGGCAGCTGCCGCGAGACCTTCCGCTTCCTGCGTCGTCTGGGGACCGACTCGCAGGTCCGTCTGCAGCCCGGACTCTCCATCGACGTCATCGACCGGAACGGGCGCGCGTCGCGCCTGGCCTGCCCGCGCCTGCCCGCGCCGCTGCACCTGCTCGTCGGGACGATGAGGTGGGACGCGATCGGGTGGCGGGACCGGCTGGCGCTCGTTCGGCTGCGACATGGAGGAGGCAGCGGGGCCGATCCACGCGCGACGGTGCGCGAGTGGCTCGCGTGGCACGGTCAGACGCCGCGCCTCATCGAGATGCTCTGGGAACCGCTGGCGGTCGCGGCGCTCAATCAATCGATCGACGAGGCGTCAGGCGAAGTCTTCGGCGCCGTGCTCAGACGGATGTTCACATCGGACCCACAGGACTGCTCGCTCGGGTTGCCGCTGACCTCCCTCGACGAGCTCTACGCGCTGCCGGCCAGGGCCTACATCGAACGCGCAGGGGGGACGGTCAGGACCAATGCGCAGGCGCGGGTGAGCGCCGGCAGCTCGCTTGGACCGGTCCGCGTGAGGGAGGAGGCCCTTCACGCACGTGCCGTCATCTGTGCGGCGGCCTGGTATTCGCTGCCGGCGGTCTTCGAGGACCGGCCCTTGCCGCTCACCGGCGTCATCGACGCGGCGCTGGCGACCGCCGCGTCGCCAATCGTCACGGTCAACCTCTGGTTCGATCGCCCCGTGACGTCGAGTGCCTTTCTCGGCTTGCCCGGCCGGGCGATGCAGTGGGTGTTCGACAAGCGGGCGCTGCTTGGCGCGGCCAGCTCGCACCTGTCGCTCGTGTCGAGCGGCGCCGGGGCGCTGGTCGGACGGACCAACGAGGAGCTCGTCGACCTGGCCGTTCACGAACTGAAGACGGCCCTGCCCGCGGCCGCCGCCGCGGAGCTCCGGCGGGCGGTTGTCGTCCGCGAAAGGCGCGCGACGTTCTCGGTGGCGCCGGGCCAGCCGCCGCGCCCGCCCACGTGCACAGGAGTGCCCGGACTGTTCCTGGCGGGCGACTGGATCGACACCGGTCTGCCCGCTACGATCGAGAGCGCGTCCGTCAGCGGTCATGCGGCTGCCGACGCCGTGCTCGACTTTCTCGGAGGGTCCCGTAAGAACCTGTAAGAAGATCGCGTCAACTCCCAACGACTATCGCTCGACCAACTCCCAACGCCCAAGGACATGCCGAACCTTTGGGAGTTGGGCAAGCGTCAGAGGTTGGGAATTGGAAGTTGAGGGGATGAATTCAATCGTCGTCCATTACCAGGAGCTTGCGCTCAAAGGAAAGAACCGCCCATGGTTCCTGGGGAAGCTCGTGCGCAATCTCCGGCAGGCGCTCTCCGATCTCGACGTACGCGGCGTGCAGGCGCTGATGGGACGCGTCGAGGTCGTGCTCGGGCCCGGAGCGTCGCCAGAGGACGTGAGCGACCGCATCCGCAGGATCTTCGGCATCGCGAACTTCTCGTTCGCCGGGCGCACGCCGCTCGACCTCGATGCCGTGACGCGCGCCATCCTCACGGACCTGGGCGACCGGACCTGCGCGAGCTTCCGTGTGTCGGCGCGCCGGGCGGACAAGCGCTTTCCGATGACCTCACCCCAGATCGAACGTGAAGTCGGCGGCCGCATCAAGCAGGCGCGAGGCTGGCACGTGGACCTCGACGAGCCCGAGCTCACGATTCACGTCGAGCTGCTGACCGACCAGGCGTTCTACTTCTTCGGCAAGGAGCGTGGCGCCGGGGGGCTGCCGACCGGCACGGCGGGGCGGGTGGTCTGTCTGCTCTCGGGCGGAATCGACTCGCCCGTCGCGGCGTATCGCCTGATGAAGCGCGGCTGCCGGGTCACCTTCGTGCACTTCCACAGCTACCCGATCCTGTCGCGCGCCTCACAGGAAAAGGCGCACGAGCTGGTGCGGCTCCTGACGAGATCTCAACTGCGATCGCGGCTGTACCTGGTGGCCTTTGGTGAGATCCAGCAGCAGGTCGTGCTGGCTGTGCCCGCCCCGATGCGCGTGGTGATCTACCGGCGGCTGATGATGCGCATCGCCGAGCAGGTCGCCAGGCACAGGGGCGCGCAGGCGCTGGTCACCGGCGAAGTCGTCGGGCAGGTCGCCTCGCAGACGCTCGAGAACCTCGCCGTCATTGGCAGCGTCGTCTCGTTGCCCGTGTTCCGGCCCCTGATCGGCATGGACAAGGACGAGATCACCGCCGAGGCGACGAAGATCGGGACGTATCCCATCTCGATCATCCCGGACCAGGATTGCTGCACGCTGTTCACGCCGCGCAACCCTCTGACACGGGCGCGCGCGGCCGACATCGAGGCCGCCGAACAGGGCCTGCCGATCGCGGACATGGTGGAACGAGCCGTTCGTGAGGCCCTCGTCCAAGTGACGGAATTCCCGATGGTAGGATCCATAGAGCGTACGCAATAGCGTGCTGGTCCAAGGATCCGTAGAGCGCACGCTTCAGCGTGCGCGAAGAGGTGTGAACGTGGCTTCAACCGCCAGCGTCGAACGGACCGTGCCGGGCGTCAAGGGGATCGCATCGATCCTGGGCGCGGATGCCCACCTGCTCGAGCACCAGTGCAAGACGATCCCGAAGGAGAGCCTGCTGCTGCCCGGTCCCGACTACGTCGATCGCGCCTACGGGCTCTCCGACAGGTCGCCGCGCGTGCTCGCCAGCCTGCAGTCGATGCTCGACACGGGACGGCTGGCCGGAACCGGCTACGTTTCGATCCTGCCGGTCGACCAGGGCATCGAGCACTCGGCGGGCGCCTCCTTCGCGCCGAATCCCGCCTACTTCGATCCCGAGAACATCGTGAAGCTGGCGATCGAGGGCGGCTGCAACGCCGTGGCGTCCACCCTGGGCGTGCTCGGCGCCGCGAGCCGGAAGTACGCGCACAAGATCCCGTTCATCCTCAAGCTCAATCACAACGAGTTCATCTCCTATCCGAACTCGTACGACCAGATTCGCTTCGCCAGCGTAAAGCAAGCGTTCGACATGGGCGCGATGGCCGTCGGCGCGACGGTCTATTTCGGGTCCGAGGAATCGAAGCGCCAGATTCAGGAAGTGACCGAGCTGTTTCAGCGGGCGCACGAGCTGGGGATGTTCACGGTGCTCTGGTGCTACCTGCGCAACGCGGCGTTCAAGACCAAGGACGCCGACTTCCATCTTGCCGCGGACCTCAGCGGCCAGGCCAACCACCTGGGCGTGACCATCGAGGCCGACATCATCAAGCAGAAGCTGCCGGAGACCAACGGCGGCTACAACGCGCTCAACTTCGGCAAGACGCACAAGGCGGTCTACTCGCAGCTGACGAGCGACAACCCGATCGACCTCACGCGGTATCAGCTCGCCAACTGCTACATGGGGCGCGCGGGCCTCATCAACTCCGGCGGAGCGTCCTCGGGCGAGGCTGACGTGAAGGACGCCGTCAAGACCGCCGTCATCAACAAGCGCGCCGGCGGCATGGGGCTCATCTCGGGGCGAAAGGCGTTCCAGCGTCCAATGAAAGAGGGCGCGGCGCTGCTCAACGCCATCCAGGACGTGTACCTGACCAGAGAAGTTACGATCGCCTAAGATCTACGGCTGCGGCGGCGTCTGCGGGGTCACGCTGACGATCGCAATCACCGGGCTCATCATGTAGGTCCCGTTCCCTGTCAGATTGATTGAGCGGTCACCATCGAAGTCGAGCAGGATGGTGGTCGTGGCGTCGGCGTCGATCGTGAACGGGCGATTGAGCTTCACCTCGCCCGAAGAAATGGTCACGTTGGCCGACAAGCCGGCTGGTACCGTCCCCGTGGTAGTGACGCACGCCGGTTCCGCCGGGTCCGTCGGATTGTCGAAGTAGAGCTTCGCGCTCTCGACCACGAGCCGAATCATGGTGTACTGCCCGGCCACCAGCGGTCCGGTTCCAAGGATGTCCTCAGCGGCCTGGAGCTTCTTCAAGTCGCAGGTGCGAGTCACCGCGGTGGCGTCCGCGAAGGGAACCGCCGTCCAGTCGCTCTCGCTCCGGTGCGCTCTCACGCCCCTGAAAGTCACCAGTACCGCGTCTGCCTCCGTGAATGGGCTGTCGGTCAGACGCAGGTTCAGCGTGCCCGTTGGACCCGAGGGGCCGGACACCGAGTTGCAGGCGAAGGTCGCGAGAACGAGGGCAAACGCGAGCACTGATGTGCGTGTCATGGCTGATCTCCCAGAGCACGTAGCAAAGCAATCCGGGATCCAGCCCCGCGAGTCGACTCTAAACCGCCATCGTCATGGAGGTTCCGAACTTCCAGGCTCAGTTGGCAAGCTGCACCGTGCTACAGAAACGGGGGCCTGGCCGTGTAATTTCGTCGTCTCGCTTGGTCAGCGAGCCCGGAAGAACTCCCTGAGCGCCTCGTGCGTGCTTCGGAACGCGAGCTCCTCCCACGGGATCTCGCCCTGCGCGAAAAACCTCGCCTCAAGGCTTTCGTCGTCGCACGCCAGGGTCCCGCCGGTCATCGTCGCCACGTACACGATGATGACCGGGGCCAGGCCCGGATAGGAGTAGACGTTGAGCAGGCGCTCGATCTCGATGTCGAGCCCCGCCTCCTCGCGCGCCTCGCGGATCGCGGCCGTGAGCACCGCCTCGCCGCGATCCACGAAACCGCCCGGGAACACCCACTTGCCGTAGCCAGGCTGGATGGCCCTCCGCACGAGGACGACGTGGTCGCTGTCGTTGCGGATGATGGTCCCGACGGCCACCTTCGGATCCTGGTAGAAGACGAACCCGCACCGGGCGCAGACGAGCCGATCCGGTTCGGTCGTCTTGAGCGAGCGCAGCTCGAGGTCGCCGCCGCAGAGCGGGCAGAAGCTATAGGGGCGCTCATCGTGATGCAGCATCGCGAACCAGAACCGAGAGCCCAGAGCCCAGAGCCCAGAGCCTATAATCTAACGCCTATGTCCATTCTCAAGGTCGCGCACATGGGCCATCCCGTGCTGCGAGAGCGCGCGCGGCCCGTGTCGATGTCGGACCTGAAAGACCCGCTGGTGCAGAAGCTGATCGACGACATGATCGACACGATGCACGAATATCACGGGGTCGGTCTCGCGGCGCCACAGGTCCACGAGGGTCTGCGGGTGTTCGTGGCGCTGCTCGACGAGGACCCGGGACCGAAAAGCGAGGCGGTCGCGCTCGTGAACCCCGAGGTCGTTCCCATCGGCTCCACGAAGGAGGAGGGCTGGGAGGGGTGCCTCAGCGTCCCGGACATTCGCGGCATGGTGCCGCGGTACACCGACGTCACCGTGTCGGCCCTCGATCGCGACGGCAACGCCGTCAGCCTGAACCTGACGAGCTTCCCCGCCCGCGTCGCGCAGCACGAGACGGATCACCTCGACGGCATCCTGTTCTTCGATCGCATGATGTCCCTGCAGTCGCTCACGTATCTCGACGAATACACGCGCTTTCACGCCAAGGACGAGGACTGATCACGACATTGTTGATTTCTTTGATTGTTGATTGTTGATTGGTTGGTGATTGGTGATTGGTGATTGGTGATTGGTGATTTATTGGTGATTGATTGGACGAATCCGACAGAATCCGACAATCACTCTCCAATCAAAGATCAACGATCATCAACGAATCGACAATCGATAATCACGAATCAACAATGCGCTTATGATTGACCGTCCCGTGTTGTCCACTGGCGCTCCGATCGTCACCCTGCGCACGGCGCCGACGACACCGTATGACGGCGCGATCGCGGCCGCGCGCACGTGCTACTCGCCGCGCGTCATCGGCGCGGGCGAGGTCACCGAGTCGCAGCGCGATTCGATCGGCGCCCTCACCTTCGACGCCGGGCATCACACGGTGTATCAGCACGCGCACTTCGAGTTCGGCCTGGAGAACATCTCGCGTCAGTTCGTCTGGACGTTCCTGCACTCGTACCCCTTCTACAACTCCGAGCAGTCCAGCCAGCGCTACGTGAAGCTGAAGGAGCCGCGGGCGTACGTCCCGCCAATCACCGGGCAGGCGCTCGCGGTCTACGAGGCATCGGTGGTCCGCGCATGGGATCGCTACGCCGAGCTGTCGGGCCTCCTCAAAGACGACGCCCTGGGGATCTTGAAGGAGCTGCGCTACGTGCGGCCGAACACGAGCCCCGAGCGCCTGACACAGATCGAGAAGGACGCCGAGAAGCGCGCGATCGAGACAGCGCGCTACGTCATCCCGATCGGCGCGTTCACCTCCATGGTGCACACCGTCTCCGGCATCGTGCTGCACCGCCTGCACCGCATGATGAACACCGGCGACGCGCCTCACGAGACGCGCCGGGTGATTTCCGAGATGGTCCGCCTGGTGAAGGAGTGGGATCCGAACTTCTTCGAGAAGGTCGGACCGGCGCCGATCGCGGACGAAGAAGTGCAGGAGGCGTCGTTCCCGCGACCGCGCCTCGGCGCCGACTGTTTCGCGGCCGAATTCGACGCCCGGCTGAACGGACGCTGGTCGCGCCTGCGCAGCGCGCCGGCCGAGGCCGAAGCGATCGTGGCCGAGTCGGTCCGCTCGGTGTTCGGCCTGACCGAGTCCGACATGGACGATGACGAGGCGCTCGACCGGGTGCTGAATCCGGCGAGGAACCGGTATCGGACCGACGTGTTGAACGTCTCGTATCACTCGCCGCTCATGCGTGCGCTGCACCATGCGACCTACGTGTTCGAGAAGCGGCTCAGCCACGCGGCCGACTCGCAGGATCAGCGGCACCGGATGGTGCCGGCGTCGCGGCCGCTCATGACGTTTGCCGACACGGCGAAGCCCGATTTCATCACGCCGCGGCTCATCGCCGCCAACCCGCGCGCGAAGGCCGTGTACGACGTCGCGATGAGGGAGGCGTGGGAGGCGAAGAACCGACTGCTCGAGCTCGGCGTGCCGCTCGAGCACGCGCTGTACGTGCTGCCGAATGCCAAGACGCTGAGGTTCGTCGAGTCCGGTTCGCTGCTGGCGCTGCTGCACAAGTGGACGCTGCGGACCTGCTTCAACGCGCAGGAGGAGATCTACCTGGCGTCGATGGACGAGATCGCGCAGGTGCGCGCACTGCACCCGCGGATAGCCCGCCACATCGGCCCGCCCTGTGTCATCCGCAACGGCCTCGTCTCGCCCCGCTGCACCGAAGGGTCGCACTTCTGCGGCGTGCCGGTGTGGAGGGACTTTCCCAACGCTGTACGGAGACTGTAGTGAAAGTGGAAAGTGCGAAGTTCAAAGTGAGGAAGTAAGTGGGAAGTTGAGCAGTGGACTTTGAACTTACTTTCACACTTTGAACTTCCAACCTTGGGCTTTCTGTCGTGATCCTCGTGTGGCTCGTACACCTCTACACCGCCAGCGGCGTCGTGCTGGCGCTGTTGGCGGCGCGGGCGGTCATCGACGCCGACTACCGGGCGGCCTTTTTCTGGCTATGGCTGCAGGTGGTCGTCGACGCGACGGACGGCGTGCTGGCGCGCCGCGCTCACGTTGTCGAGCGCGTCCCCTGGTTCGACGGCGCCACCCTCGACCAGATCGTCGACTACTTGACCTACGCCTTCGTGCCCGCGCTCGTCGTCTGGAGAGCCCTGCTCGTTCCTGGCGGCTGGACGATTCCGGTGGCGTCGGCGATGCTGCTCGCGAGCGCGTACGGCTTCAGCCGCAAGGACGCGAAGACGAGCGACCACTACTTCACCGGCTGGCCGTCGTACTGGAACGTCGCGGTGTTCTACCTTCTCGTGCTGCGGTGGCCGCCGGCGATCAACGCGGCGATCCTGCTGGCACTCGCGACCCTCGTCTTCATCCCGATCCGGTACGTCTATCCATCGCGAATGCCGGTCCTGAAGGTCACGACCAACGTGCTCGGGGCCATCTGGGCGGCATCGATGCTGGTGATGCTGTGGCAGTATCCCGTGGTGTCCCCCGTGGTGCTCTGGGCCTCGCTTGTGTTCGTCGTCTACTACCACGCGGTGTCGTTCGCGCTCAACGTTCGCCGGCGAGGTGCCGCGTCGAGCTGAGGCTCAGCTACAATCCAGTCAGATGAACCGCCTGTACTACGGCGACAACCTCGACGTGCTCCGCCGCCACATCGAGGACGCGTCGGTCGATCTCGTCTATCTCGATCCGCCGTTCAATTCGAACGCCAGCTACAGCGTGCTGTTCGCCGAGCACAGTGGCACGCAGGCGGCTTCGCAGATCAAAGCGTTCGAAGACACGTGGCGGTGGGATCAAAGCGCCGCGCGCTCCTACGAGGAGGTCGTCGAGGCTGGTGGGCGAGTGTCGCAGGCGATGCAGGCCTTTCGGACGCTGCTGGGCGATAGCGACATGCTCGCGTACCTCGCCATGATGGCACCCAGGCTCATGGAGCTGCGACGAGTGCTGAACCCGACAGGGAGCCTCTACCTGCACTGCGATCCGACGGCGAGCCACTATCTGAAACTGCTGCTCGACGGGATTTTCGGGCCCGTCAGTGTTCGCAATGAGATCGTCTGGCAACGCACCTCGGCACACAGCGATCCGTCCCGGTACGGCCGCGTTCACGACACCTTGCTCTTCTACGTGAAAGGGAAGGAACCGAAGTGGAACCAGCAATTCGAACCGCCCGACGAGAGCTACTTCGCCGCCCACGATTTTGAACGCGACGCGGAAGGCAAACAGTACCGAAAGCGAGATCTCACGGCCCCGGCGCACGGCCGTGATAGCGGTCAGTACGAATGGCGTGGCAAGAAGCCGCCTGCCGGTCGTATGTGGAGCTACACCGAAGAGAACATGCGAAGACTGGAGGCGGAGGGTCGAATCGTCTACACCAGCACGGGCATGCCGCGGCTGAAGATCGAGGCCGGGTCTTTGCGCGGTGTGCCTCTACAAGATGTCTGGGCGAATCCTGACCTGTGGCTCAATTCTGCGGCGGCAGAACGGCTCGGATACCCTACCCAGAAGCCGGTAGCGCTTCTGGAGCGCATCGTCCAGACGAGCAGCAACGAGGGTGACATCGTTCTCGACCCCTTCTGCGGCTGTGGGACCACGATTGCCGCGGCGCAAAAGCTCAATCGCCGCTGGATCGGCATCGACATCACGCACCTCGCGATCACGTTGATTCGGAGCCGGCTCTCAGACTCGTTTGGCGCAGCCGCCGAGTACGAAGTGATTGGCGAACCTGTCTCGCTGCCGGACGCCACGAAGCTCGCGCACGACGACCCGTATCAGTTTCAGTGGTGGGCGCTCGGTCTGGTGGGAGCGCGACCAGTGGAAGAAAAGAAAGGTGCGGACAAGGGCATCGACGGTCGCATCTACTTCCATGCGGGCGAGAGCAAGACCCGCCAGATCGTCCTCTCGGTGAAGGCTGGGCATGTGTCCGTGTCCCACGTCCGCGACCTGCGTGGCGTCGTAGAGCGCGAGCAGGCCGACATCGGCGTGCTGATCAGCCTGGAGGAACCCACCGCGCCGATGCGCAAGGAAGCGGCATCGGCGGGCTTCTACACGTCGCCGTGGAGGAAGCACCCGCGGCTGCAACTCCTCACGATTGACGAGCTGCTGACCGGAAGGGGTATCGACCGTCCGCCCGCCCAGACGAGCGTCACGTTCAAGCGGGCGCCGAAAGCCCCGCCCAAGGTCCGCGAGACGCGGCGCATGTACTTCGGCGACGAGCTCGATTCGGAGTAGCGCATCGCGTTGAATCCCAGCCCCTACACCAGCTCGATGGACAGTCAGTGCACTTGTCCACTTACTTTCCAACTTCCCCACTTCGAACTTCCCACTTTCGACCGCGAGCGCCCTTGACTCCCATCCCCATTCACGCCGCCAACCCCGGCCCGATGACCGGCGAGGGCAACTGGACGTGGCTCCTTCCCGGGCGCGTGCCGACGCTCATCGACGCCGGGACGGGCGAGCCCGCACACCTCGATGCCGTGGAGCAGGCGCTTGCCGGGGCCAGTCTTTCGCACGTGCTCGTGACGCACGCTCACGTCGATCATGCATCCGGAGTCATCGCGTTGGCCCGGCGTTTCGAGGGCGCACGGTTTCTCAAGATGCCCTGGGAGGAGCGCGACCTCCGCTGGCCGGTCGATTGGGAGAGGCTCGAGGACGGGCAATCCATCGCAGCCGGCGATGACGTGCTCCGCGCCGTTCACACGCCCGGACATGCGCCGGACCATCTGTGCTTCTGGCACCAGGAGTCGCGGACGCTCTTCTCCGGCGACCTGGCCGTGAAGGGCACGACCGTCTACATCCCTCCGAACCTCGGCGGCGACCTCGCCGACTACCTCGCCTCGCTCGAGCGGGTGCTGGCGCTCGAGCCGGCGCGCCTGCTTCCGGCTCACGGCCCGGTGATCGAAGACCCAGCCGCCGTGCTGCGCGGGTACCTCGAGCATCGCCGGGAGCGCGAGGAGCAGATCCTGGCCGCGCTGCGAGAGGGCGAGTCGACTCCCGACCGGCTTGTGCCGCTCATCTACCGCGGCCTGAAGGAGAACCTCACGCAGGTCGCGCGCGAGACCGTCCTCGCGCACCTGCTCAAGCTGGAACGCGAGGGGCGGGCCCGACGCCGTCAGGACTCGTGGCATATCATGGAGCCATGAATCAGGTTGTCGACTTCATCAACGTCAACCGCGACAGGTACGTCGACGAGCTCAAGCAGTACCTGATGATCCCGAGCATCAGCGCGCTGCCCGAGCACGCCGCCGACGTGCGCCGGGCCGCCGAGTGGACGGCCGACGCCATCAGGACGGCGGGCCTCCAGAACGTGCGTCTCATCGACACGCCCGGCAACCCGGTCGTCTACGGCGACTGGCTCAATGCGCCCGGCAAGCCGACGATCCTCTTCTACGGGCACTACGACGTGCAGCCCGTGGATCCGCTCAACCTGTGGACGAGCCCGCCGTTCGAGCCCGCCGTGCGCGACGGCGAGATCTACGCGCGCGGCGCCGCCGACGACAAGGGCCAGGTGTTCATGCACATCAAGGCAGTCGAGGCGCACATCCGCAAGGCGGGAAGCCTGCCGCTCAACATCAAGTTCTTCATCGAGGGTGAGGAGGAGGTCGGCAGCGTCCACCTGGACGACTTCATCCGTTCCCACAAACAGGATCTGGCCGCCGACGTCGTCGTCATCTCGGACTCGCCGATGTTCGACCGGGGCATCCCGTCCATCTGCTACGGGCTGCGCGGGCTGACCTATTTCCAGATCGACCTGCGAGGCACGAAGAGCGACCTGCACTCCGGATCCTTCGGGGGGGCGGTGGCGAACCCGGCGTTCGTCCTGTCCCAGGTCCTCGCGCAGATGAAGGATCGCGGCGGCCGGATCAAGATCCCGGGCTTCTACGACCGCGTCCGGCCGCTCAGCGATGCGGAGCGGGCGGAGTGGAAGAAGCTCCCGTTCAACGAGACGAAGTACCGCAAGGAGCTCGGTGCCCCGAGGCTGTTCGGCGAGAGCGGGTACTCGACGCTCGAGCGCGTGTGGGCGCGGCCGACCTTCGAGGTGAACGGACTGCTCTCGGGCTTCACCGGGGAGGGCGCGAAGACCGTGCTGCCGGCCGTGGCGATGGCCAAGGTGAGCATGCGGCTGGTTCCCGATCAGGACCCGAACAAGATCGGGGAACTCTTCGAGGCGCACCTGCGGAAGATCTGCCCGAAGACCGTGGAGCTGAAGATCACGCGCATGCACGGCGGCAAGCCGTGGATGACCGAGTTCGACAACAAGTACGTCCGCGCGGCGGGGCGGGCCATCGAGCAGGGCTTCGGGCAGGCGCCGGTTTTCAACCGCGAGGGCGGCTCGATTCCCGTCGTCTCCACGTTCCAGGAGGAGATGGGGCTGCCGAGCGTGCTCTTCGGCGTCGGGCTGCCGGACGAGAATTCGCACGCCCCGGACGAGCGCCTCGACCTGGGCAACTTCCACAACGGGATCATCGCGTCGGCCTACCTCTATCAGGAGATCGCGCAGGTCACGTAGGGGGGTGCGATCGCGATTCTTGTCGGTGCGATCAGATGCTTGTCAGTGCGAGCCCGATCGTTGTCGGTGCGATCCCGCTGTCGTTTGTCGGTGCGACTCGGATCCTCGCTGGTGTGATCTCGATTCGTGTGGTGCGATTCTCATCCGTGACAGTTGGCGGCCAATCGAGGCGCAGGCCACATGCAGATGACCGTTGGCGCACGTTCGAGGTCGCGACTTTCACTGGGTCGGGTTGTACGATGTCACGCCATCGGAGATTTGCGTCATTGCATGGACGGGCTCGACTGCGCCCAGGTGTCCGAGGTTTCCGAGGACACAAGGCCTGAACGGCGCGGCTGTCGCTGAGGGAGGTCCGATCAGCAAGGTCACTACGGTGCCCGGCCAGCGGGACGCACTCGCGGCTATCCTTTTGGAGGGCACGCAGGCGATGCCGGGGTGCCTCAGTTACGTGATTGCCTCTGATCCGGCAGACGCCAACGCCCTCTGGATCACCGAGGTGTGGGACAGTCAGGCGAGTCACCACGCTTCGCTTTCGTTGCCCGCCGTCCAAGCCGCAATCGCGAAGGGCCGACCGATGATCGCCGGCTTCAGCAATCGGGTGGAGACCGTTCCGATGGGCGGGCACCGACTCGAGGGAGCCGCGCCACGTTGAGCACGACACCTGCGAAACGCCTGGAGCACAGGCGCAGGACAGCAGTTGGATGACTGCGCACCGGAGGCACGATGAAAAGACAATCCTGGCTGGCCGTCGTCCTGCTCACCTGCACCGTGGCGGCGCAGGGCAGCAGGAACCCCCTGGAGCTGGCGAACGCACCGGTCCCCCCAGACGCTCGTCGCATCAGCTATGGGAGCGATCCGCTGCAGTTCGGCGAGCTGCGTGTGCCGTCCACGAAGGGACCACACCCGGTCGCCATCGTGGTCCACGGCGGATGCTGGCTCGCGCAGCTCCGGGACCTCGACCCGCGGGCAGTCGCCATGGACAACATGCGTCCACTCGCCGCCGCGCTGACCGCCGCGGGCGTCGCGACGTGGAACATCGAATACCGCCGTCTCGGCCACGCGGGCGGCGGCTGGCCCGGCACGTTTCGCGACGTCGGGAGCGCCGCCGACTTCCTCCGAACGATCGCGCGGGACGAACAGCTGGACATGACCCGGATCATCTCGATCGGCCATTCGTCCGGTGCCCATCTGGCGATGTGGCTTGCCGCGCGCCCAAAGGTGCCGAAAGGGAGCGATCTGTACTCCGCCGATCCGCTGCGGTTGACGGGTGTGGTCAGCCTCGACGGCCCGGCCGATCTGAAGGCGACGCTTCCGATGCAGCAGCCGGTGTGCGGCAGCCCCGTCGTCGTCGACCTGATCGGAGGATCGCCGGCGGAGCGGCCCGAGCGCTATCGCGAGGGCTCGCCCATCGAGCTGCTGCCGCTCGGCGTCTCTCAGGTATTCTTTGCAGGCCAGATGTTCGCCGCGCACGTGGCGCCGTACGAGGCAGCAGTGAAACGCACGGGAGACCCGCTCCAGACCTCTGCATTTCCCGGCGCCGGTCACTTCGTCTTCATCGATCCGCAATCAGAGGTGTGGCCGCAGGTGATGAAGAGCGTACGCCGCCTCCTTGCCGTGCCCGAGTAATATCAGGTCGCGCGCGCCGTGATGGACGAACCCGCTCGTGCGACTCGGTGTGGAGAGCCGGTATGAGTAACGACACGAAACCCTGTCCCGTGTGCGGTGAAACGATCAAGGCCGCGGCCATCAAGTGCCGGTTCTGCAACACCGACCTGGCGGCGTTCGCCGCGGCCCGGGAGGCCGAGGTCGAAAAGGACCTCTACGTCGGCCGCCCGGTGGTCATCTACAACGTCGGACAGTGGTTCCTCGTCGCGCTCACCATCGGCATCGCCTACATCGTGTACTGGTTCAAGAGTCTGTCGACGACGTATCAGATCACGAACCAGCGGATTCGCGTCGAGCGCGGCATCCTCTCGAAGACCAAGGACAACATCGAGCTGTTCCGCATCGACGATTTCGAAGTGCACAAGCCGCTCGGGATGAGGCTCGTTGGCCAGTGCAAGGTCAACCTCCGGTCGTCCGACACGAGCATGCCGTCCGTGGTGATCTACGGGATCCCGAACCTCGAGCAGCTCGCCGACACGCTTCGGGAGTGTTCGCTCAAGGAACGGACGAGGCGCCGCATCACGACCCTCATCGACGCGTAGCCGGGATGCGAATCGAGATAGAGTAGTGACCGACCACGGCGGCGAGGAGAAAGGGTCCTCGATGGCCGATGAAGCGGAGGCCGACGTGAGAAGATTGTTTCAGCTCGCGTGCGTGGCGCTCGTCGCCACACCTGCATTCGCACAGTGGGTGAATCTCCCCCCTGCACAGATCCCGCGGACGCCCGAGGGCAGGCCGAACCTTTCGGCGCCGGCTCCGCGGCTGCCAGACGGCACGCCGGATCTGTCCGGCATCTGGAATCCACCGACGGGGTATCTGAGAAACCTGGCGCGAGACCTCAAGGAGGACGTGCCGTTCCAGCCATGGGCCAAGGCGCTGTACGACGAGCGCGCCGCGGGCCTGCACTGGAAGGCCGAACCCGACGCGAACTGTCTTCCACAGGGTGTGCCCAAGGTCCTGCTGGCTCCGGCGCCCTGGCGGATCGTTCAGACGCCGCGGGTCGTGTTCTTCGTCCACGAGGCCTTCAATCTCTGGTGGCAGGCCTTCATGGACGGCCGCCAGTTCGCTCCGCACCCGGACGTCTCGCCCACCTGGCACGGGTATTCGACCGCGAAATGGGAGGGCGACACGCTGGTGATCGACAGCGCGGGCTTCAACGGCAAGGTCTGGTTGGACCAGCTGGGGAAGCCCTCCACCGAAGCGCTTCACGTGACCACGCGACTCCGGCGGAAGGACTTCGGGCACATGGACATCGGCATCACGATCGACGATCCAAAGGCCTATACCAGGCCGTGGGGCACGACGGTCGAAGTGACGCTGTTACCGAACACCGAGCTGATGGAATTCATCTGCCTCGAGAACGAGAAGGACACGCGTCCCAAGTGAGATGCCGAACCCGTACTCGCCCCAGTTGATCCGCAGCGCGCCGTACTTCCCCGTGGCGGACGTCGAGCAGTCGGCCGTCCATTACGAGCGCGAGGTGCCGTCGAAGGAGGCCGCATGAAGCGGGTGAGAACGGTGTTCCTGGTGCTCGGGCTCGTCATGTGCGCCTTCACCGCGCATCCCTCGCGGGCTCAGGACGTGAAATCCGATCAGGACGTCCTGATCGAGCTGGAGCGGCGCTGGGACGCGGCTTTCCATCGGCACGACGCCGCGTTCATCGAGACCGTCCTGGCCGACGAGTTCATCGCCACCTACGGCGACGGCAGCCGCGGCGACAGGGCGAAGGAGCTGTCCCTCGCGCGCGAGTCCAATCAACAGGTTGATTCCTCGCGGCTCGACGACTTCATCATCAAGGTCTATCGCGACACGGCCGTCGTCTGGTTCACGCAGTACCTGGTCGGACCCGTGCAAGGGCGCCCCACGGAGGTGCAGTATCAGTACATCGACGTCTGGGTCGTCCGCGACGGGCGATGGCAGTGCGTGGCGAGTCAGAGCACGCGGGTGGGCACTAAGTAATCTCAATGCCCAATGCCCCAATGCTCAATGCTCAATGCCCCCAGTGCTCAATGCTCAATGCCCAATGCTCGAGCCCGAATGAGTCATCGGCCTGGAATGCGACGTCGTGAGGCAGTGAGCACGTGATCAGCGGCGCGAAGTATGTGCACACGAACCTCGTCGCGCGCGACTGGCGCCGGCTCGCGCGCTTCTATCAGGACGTGTTCGCCTGCCTGCCGGTTCCGCCCGAACGCGATCTCGCGGGCGCGGAGATGGAGGCGGGCACCGGCGTGCCTGGCACCCATCTTCGTGGCATACATCTTCGGCTGCCGGGAGGCGGCGATGGCCCGACGCTCGAAATCTTCGAGTACGCGGAGCACGCTCCTGAGGTGCCCCGCCTCGTCAACCGGCCCGGGTTCGCGCACATCGCGTTCGCCGTCGATTCTGTGCCCGAGGCGCGTGCCGACGTGCTGTCAGGCGGGGGGACGGCCGTGGGCGAGGTCGTCACCGTGACGGTGTCGGCGACCGCACGAGTCACCTGGTGTTACGTGAGGGATCCCGAAGGGAACGTGATCGAGCTCCAGCAGACGCTCGCGAGCTTGTGAACGACGGGGTTCTCAATTCATCGACGCGACGCGTCTGCGGAGCGTCTTCACGTGCTCCCAGATCTGCTGGTGCTCGGCGCGCGATTCCTTGTCCACCTCGCTCATGCAAGCCAGCTTCAGATACGTCTGGAGATCGCGGAGCGCCCCGCTCACGTCGTTCAAGTGGTAGGCGAGCAGGCCGCGATCGCGAAGCTCGCTCAGCGCCGACGGCGTGATCGCCAGGAGCAGCTCCGTCACATCGCGCGCTTGCGGGAACGAGCGCATGTGCACGTAGATCCGCTTCAGGTTGAGGAGCATCCGCACGAGGATCTGGAGCCGTGTGGCCGGCGCGAGCAGCGACCGGCTGAACGCCACGTCGCTGCCGACGTGCTTCTGCAGCAGCAGACGGCAGTTGTGCTCCGACAGCAGGGCGCCGGAGTGAAACGGATCGATCACCAGGTGGTTGCCCGCCGCCGGGCAGCGCACGAGAAAATGCCCGGGGAAGTTGACACCGTCGGTCTGCAGGCCCGCCCGGCGGGCGACCTCCATGTAGACGATGGAGAGGGTGAGCGGAATGCCGGTGCGCCGCTCGAGCACTTCGTTCAGACAACTGTTGCGCGGATCCTCGTACTGGTCCCGATTGCCCGTGAAGCGGAGATGCTCGAAGAGGTACTCGTTGAGCGCCCTGATGCCCGCGTGCGTGGACGTGTCGCCGGTGTCCGACACGTGCTGCGCCACGACACGGCGTGCCGCGTCCCCCATGGCATCGAGGCGCGCAAGGTACGGCTCCGGGTCGAGACGCGGGTACTCGACCCGCGCGACGATCAGCGCTGACCGAGCCAGGGCCGTGCCCGTGGCGTTGCACTCGGAGACAAGCGCGGCCGCGAGGTCCTTTCTCATGCCGGGCGCCACCGAGCCTCCAGCGCTAGCTTGCACATAACCGATCCAGGGCAGGCAGGGTCAACGCGCCGAGGCTGTCGACCACCAGCTCGGCGTCCGACAGTTCCGCGGCCGTGTAGCTCGTGGTCACGCCCACCAGCCTGAGGCCGGCGCCCCGCGCAGACTCCAGACCCCATCGCGAGTCCTCGATCGCGACCGACCGGCGCGGGTCGAGGTCGCGGCCGGTCTGCTCACGCAGCCATTCGAAGGCCAGGCGGTACGGGGCGGGCGACGGCTTGCTCTCGGGCGTGTCTCCGGCTGCCACGATGGCGGCGAACAGATCGCCGACGCCCGCCCCATCGATGATCTCGTCGATCTCGTGCCGCATGGCACCCGAGGCGATCGCCAGCGGGACGGCCGAGGCCGCCTCGCGGATGAACTCGAGGGCGCCCGGAAAGAGAACCGTGCCCGACTGGAGCATCTCGTGCATCCGCTCGCCCTTGCGCGCGACCAGCGTGGCCACCCGATGTTCGTCCATGGGCACTCTGCGATCGCGTCCAAGCGCCTGGAATACCCCCACGTCGTCGTAGCCCAGATAGCGGGAGTAGTACTCGTCCGGCGTCAGCTCCACGCCCTCGTCGGCGAGCGCCTGCTGAAACGCCATCAGGTGGAGAGGCTCGCTGTTGGCGATCACGCCATCGAAGTCGAAGACGATCGCCTGGAGTGCCCGGCTCATGCGCCCGGCGCCTTTTCGCCGGCCCGGACCGCCACCTTGAGCCGGTTCGACGGCGGCGGATACGGGCACTCGTAGGTGTTGTTGTAGGCGCAGTATGGGTTGTACGCGCGATTGAAGTCGATCGCGTAGATGCCCGTGGCAGTCGGGTCCAGATCGAGGTACCGCCCCGCCGGGTACGTTTCGCCGCCAGTCGTCATGTCGGCGAAGGGGACGAAGAGCGATTCGATGCGACGGGTCCCGTTGGGCACGAAGGCTGCCAGGGTCATCGGCTGCCCGCCGAGCCTGAACTCGAGGACCCCCACGCGCTGCATCTTGCGAAGCGTGCCCGTCGAGGTGGGCATCTCGAAGACCGGCCGGTCTTCCGAGAGGCGCAGCGCGGCCGGCACGTTGTAGCTGGGGTCGACCTCGTAGTAGCGAAGTGGTAGAAGCTCCGCGCGTCGCGCGGCCGGGACGGGTGAACACTCGTCGGGGGACGAGGGCGTGCCGCACTCGGGGAGCTCCGCGAACACGCGGTTCGTGTTCGCGCGCGCCTGCGCAACTTCCGACAGGTACGAGGACTCGTCCGGCGCGGCCGGCCCGGAGGAACACGCACCCGAGGCGGCCAAGGCCAGGCACGCGAACAAAACGCGAGGACGTGAACCAGAAGACATGACGTCGACCCAGCTACCCAGCTACCCAGCTACCCAGCTACCCAAATACATATTTTCCCTCAGCCACTGCGGCATCGGCCAGCCTGCGCCGCAGTGCAATGGTGTTCACCGGCGTGACCTTCAGAACACGGCGAAGCGCGGCGAGGAGGGTTCTGAGCGTATCGCCCTCGGTCATGCCCGCCAGCGCGCTTCGCGCCGAGGCGTCGACGCGATACGCCCCGTCGTTCACGAACACCTGCGTGGCCGCGATGTGCAGGTCGCGAAGCCGCGAGTCCGCCGAGACGGCGCCCTGTGCCCGCAACACCGCGCTGTCGGCCGCAAAGGCGTCGATCAGGACGTCGGCCGCGCAGCCGAGGACCTCTTGCTGGTCCGGGAGCTTGTCCCCGTACGTCTGCATGGCCGTGCCGAGGATCATCAGCCCCACTTTCTTGAACGCGGCGACCGCGTGCATCTGGTCCGCGAGCGCATCCTCGTCCGCGGACACAGCCGATCCGGCTGCTGGCGACAGCAGCTCGTCCTGCAGCCGGCGCGCCGCCGCGATGAGCGGGACCTCGCCCTTGAGGGCGCGCCGGACGAGCATCCCAGGAATCAGCAGGCGATTGATCTCGTTGGTGCCCTCGAAGATGCGGTTCACCCGTGCGTCGCGGTAGTAGCGTTCCGCCATGTAGTCCTTCACGAAGCCGTTGCCGCCGTGGATCTGCACGTTCTCGTCGAGCACGAAATCGAGCGCCTCGCTGCAGGCCACCTTGGCAATCGACGCCTCGACGGCGTACTCCTCGAACGCCTGCGCGATCGCGCGCCCTTCGTGTGGGGGGCTGCCGAGCGCCGCGTCGATGAGTCCCGCGGTGCGGTAGGCGAGGCTTTCGGACGCGTAGGTCCTGGCGATCATCTCGCCCAGCTTGTGCTGAATCGCGCCGAAGGTGGCGATCGGCTGGCCGAACTGCCGCCGTGAGGCCGCGTACCTCGCGGCATCGGCGATCGCCGCGCGCGCGCCGCCGGTGCACATGGCGCCGAGGCTGAGGCGGCCGTAGTTCAGCGTGTTGAGCGCGACCTTGTGTCCCTTGCCGACCTCGCCGAGCACGTTGTCGGCGGGCACGCGCACGTCCTGAAGCAGGATGGGCGTGGTGGACGAGCCGTGCAGGCCCATCTTGTGCTCTTCGTTGCCGGAGCTGAGCCCGCCGAACGCCCGCTCGACGATGAAGGCGGTGAAGAGCTCCCCATCCACCTTGGCGAAGACGATGAACAGGTCGGCGAAGCCGCCGTTGCTGATCCACATCTTCTCGCCGTTGAGGACCCAGCTCCCGTCAGGCTGCTTGACCGCCCGGGTCCTGGCGGCGAGCGCGTCGGAGCCCGAACCAGTTTCACTGAGGGCGTAGGCGCCGATCAGCTCGCCGGCCACGAGCCGGGGGAGGTAGCGCTCCTTCTGGCTCGCCGTGCCGAAGAGCACGAGCGGCAGGATGGTCAGGTTGGCCTGGCCGCCGAACGTGGTGGCGAACGAGGCGGACGGCCCGATGCGATCGATGATCGCGATCGAGGAGGCCTTGTCGAGGTCGAGACCTCCGTACGCTTCCGGCACGGCGATCCCGAGCAGACCCAGCTCGCCGCAGCGGCGAACGAGCGCCCGCGCGAGCTGCCAGTCCTTCTGCTCCATGCGATCGAGCGCCGGAAGTACCTCGGTCTCGACGAACTCGGTGGCGGTCTGCGCCATGAGCCGATGCTCGTCGGTCAGCTTCTCTGGCGTGAAGACGTCCGCAGGGGACGCCTCCTCGAGCAGCCACGAGCCACCACGACGCCGGGTTGAATTTCCTGTGGGCTCGGAAACTACATCGTTGTTGGTCATCGGAAATTCAGAAATTCAACCCGGCGTCGTCAGAACCGCTCGAACACTGCGGCGGCGCCCATTCCGCCGCCGACGCACATGGTGACGAGCCCGTATCGGGCCTTCCGGCGGCGCATCTCGTAAAGAAGTGTCGTCGTGAGCTTCGCGCCCGTGCAGCCCAGCGGGTGCCCCAGCGCGATCGCGCCGCCGTTGACGTTAAGCCGCTCGGGATCGATTGGCAGCTCGCGCAGGCACGCGAGGACCTGCGAGGCGAACGCTTCGTTCAGCTCCACGAGATCGATCTGGTCGAGCGTCAGGCCCGCGCGGGCGAGCGCCTTGCGCACGGCCGGCACGGGGCCGATCCCGAATCGCTCCGGCTCGACACCTGCGGTCGCAAACGAGACGAGCCTGGCGAGCGGCTCGAGACCCCGGTCGCGCGCGGCCTTCGCCGACGCGACGACGACCGCGGCGGCGCCATCGCTGGTTTGCGAGGAGTTACCGGCCGTGACGGTACCAGCGGCATGGAACGCCGGGCGCAACGCGGCCAGTGCCGCCTCGGATGTATCGCGGCGGGGGCCCTCGTCTTGTGTGAAGGTCACGGAGCGCACGGTCGGTGCCCCGTTCGACCCAGGAGCCGCCACGCTGAAGGTCAGAGGCGTGATCTCGTCGGCGAAGCGCCCGGCGTCGATGGCCGCCAGCGCGCGCTGGTGACTGCGCAGCGCGAACGCGTCCTGCTCCGCGCGCGAGATGCCGTACTCCCGCGCGTGGTTTTCGGCCACGAGCCCGGTGCTCAAGTAGACGTCGGGGTACTCCTCGATGAGGGTCGGGTTCGGGCAGACCTTGTTGCCGCCCATGGGCACCAGGCTCATCGACTCCGTGCCTCCGGCAATCACGACGTCGGCGAACCCGCACATGATGTGCTCGACGGCCGAGGCAATCGCCTGCAGGCCCGAGGCGCAGAACCGGTTGAGCGTGACGGCGGATGCGTTCACGGGGACGCCCGCCCGCAGGCTCGCGATGCGCGCGACGTTCAACCCCTGTTCGGCCTCCGGCATCGCGCAGCCCATCACGACGTCATCCACATCGGATGGAGCGAGGGCCGGCACCCGGCGAAGCGCCTCGCCGATCACGGTCGCGGCCATCTCGTCCGGGCGGACGGTCCTGAGCGCGCCGTTCGGCGCCTTGCCGACGGCGGTGCGCGTGGCTGAAACGATTACCGCGTCCTGCATGAGAAGTCGGCCAGAAGACCCTCCAACGCGTCGCCCACTTCGCTCGCCTGCCCGTCGAACAGATGACCGGCCCGGTCGATCTCCACGAGATCTTTCGGCTCCTCGAGGCGCGCGTAGAACTCGCGAACGGTCCTGAGCGGGATGATCTCGTCGCGCTCCCCGTGGATGATGAACTTCGGCTTGGTGGACAACTTCACCGAGGCGAACTCGTATCGATCCACGGGCGGCGCGATGCCGACGAGCGCGCAGATCCGTTCATCGTCGGCGCCGCACGTCATGGCGATGTACGAGCCGAAGGAAAACCCCGCGGCCCACATCTCCAGATCAGGATACTTCGTCGAGAGGAAATCGACCGCCGCCCGGTAGTCGTCCATCTCGCCCTGTCCCTTGTCCCACGTTCCGGCGCTCCGGCCGACGCCCCGGAAGTTGAACCGCAGCACGGCGCAGCCGGTGCGGGCCAGCGCTTTGGCGCCCTGGAAGACGACCTTGGTGTGCATCGTGCCGCCTTCGATCGGCAGCGGATGCGCGAACACGACGGCCGCCCGCGGCGGTCCACTCGGTTCGTCCAGCAGGGCTTCGAGCGGCCCGACGGGACCTGGAAACTCACGGATCGCCTTAGACAATCCTTCTCCTCTGACCCTGCCGGCTGGAGGCACGTTCGGCGAACCGCGCCACGAGATCGGCGAACTCGTCCGGTCGCGTTATAGAGCCCAGATGGCCGGTTCGCTCGATCGTGGCGTGACCTGCGTGCGGCCAGAGCCGCGCGTAATCCAGCGTCAGCCGGACCGGCACGACCCGGTCGAGGCTCGGCTCACCCGTGATCAGGAGTGTCGGCACGTGCAGCGTGGCCAGTTCGCCTTCGAGGTCGAGACCGTCGAGCAGGCGCACCCTGCGCGCCATGAGCCGGGGCGAGAACATGTGCGTGAGCGCTCTGGCCACATGTCGGAGACCGAACCGCAAGCCCGGAAGCACGCCTTGCTTCGCGGCCGTCATCTCGGGGAGCAGTCGCAGCGAGTTGATGCAGAAGAGCGGCGAGAGGAGCCTGGGCGCCCGTGTGAAGAACCTGACCCTGCGATCGGGCTTCCAGGACGGCGGCAGCGCGGAGGTGAGGACGAGCGCCTCCGTGCGCCCGGGCCTCCGGCCGGCAAATGCCGCCGCGACGAGACCGCCGTAGGAGATGCCGCAGATGGTCGCCCCGGAAACGCCTGCGGCGTCGAGGGCGTCCTCGATCTGCCGCACGTAGGATGCAAATCCGGCCTCCTCATCGAAGCGCCCGTGGCTCGTCGGCTCATCGGCGAGCGAGAACGTGATCACGCGACACCGCTTCGCCAGCGCGTCGACGGCTGGTCCCAGCCATTCCCAGCGGCCCTGGACGCCCGGCACCAGCACCACCGGCGTACCCGATCCTCTGTCGATGATCGTCACCGACGACAACTCCCAACTCCCAGAATCAACTCCCAACTCCCAAAAGTCCCAACTCCCAAGAACAGCTACCAGCTACCGGCTACCAGCTACCGGCTAGTTCCGTAACGGCTTCCCCGTCTTGAGCGTGTACTGGATCCTCTCCCTCGTCTTCGGTTCCGCCAGCAGGCTCAAGAAGGCCTCGCGCTCGAGATCCAGCAGGTGCTGCTCCGACACCGTCGTCGGATGCGGGAGCGCCCCTCCTGCCATGATCGTCGCCAGCTTCCGTCCGATCAACCTGTCGTGGTCGCTGATGCGCCCCGCCTTCCACGCGAGGTGGACGCCGAGCTTCAACGTCGATGCGACCGTGTCGCCGCCGACCGGGATCGCCGTGCGTCGCGCGGGTGCCTGGTAGCCCTCGTGGACCCGCTGAAGCGCCCGGGCCCTGGCGTCCGCGATCAACCGCTCGCGGTTCATCGTCACTGCATCGACCGGGCGGAGATACCCGAGGCGGACCGCATCCGGAGCGCTCACCGAGGTCCTGGCGAACGCGATCGTCTCGAAGGCGCGCTGGATCGGCGGCAGGTAGTCCGTGCTGCCCGGTGCCATCTGCTCGGCTGCACGCGCGACCATTTCCTTGGTGCCGCCGCCGGCCGGGATGAGGCCCACGCCCACCTCGACGAGGCCCAGGTACGCTTCGCCGGCGGCCTGCACGCGGTCGGCGTGCAGCGCGATCTCACAGCCGCCGCCGAGTGCAAGACCGGCGGGCGCGACCACGACCGGCACGCCCGCATATCGCAGCGCCATGGTCGTCTGCTGAAACGACCGAATCATCAGGTCGAGCTCGTCCCAGTTCTCCTCCTGCGCCTCGAGGAGGACGAGCGTCAGGTTGGCGCCGGCCGAGAAGTGGGCCGCCTCGTTTCCCACGACGAGCGCCGCGAAGTTCCGCTCGGCTTCTCGAACGCCCGCCTGCAGCATCTGGATGGTGTCTCCGCCGATGGCGTTCATCTTCGAGTGGAACTCGACGGCCAGCACGCCATCGCCCAGATCCAACAGGCTGGCACCGGGGTTTCTCTTCACGATCTGCGAACGGTCCCGCGCGCTGCGAAGGATCTGCAGATCGGGAGCGGCCGGTGGGACCTCGCCGTCCCGCAGCCGGGCTCGACCCTGGCCGAGCACCGATTCCCACACCGGCGGAACACCGTCGCGCAGCAGACCAGGGTCGGTCTCTCGAACGACGTCCAGCACGTGCTGGATTCCGATGGCGTCAGCCGTTTCAAACGGCCCGAGCTCCCAGCCGAATCCCCACCGCATGACGCGGTCCACTTCGTCCGGGGAGTGGGCAATCTCTGGAGTCACCCGAGCCGCGTAGACGATGGCCGGCCCGAGTGTCTGGCGGAGAAACTGGCCGACCCGATCCTTGCCGTCGAACAACGTCTTGGTTCGCTCCCCCGTGCCGGCGATCGCCGAAGCCGCGTCGAGCGAGGGAAACTTCGGGGACTTGCGCGGGCGGTACTCCAGCGTCTCGGGGTCGAGCGTGAGGATCTCGGATTCTCCACCCTCGCCCTTGATTCGTTTGTAGAAACCCTGGCCCGCCTTCTCCCCGGTCAGTCCCTTGGCCAACATGCGCTGGACGAACTGCGGCAGCTCGAACCGGGCCCTTACCAGGTCGTCGGTCAGGCGCTCGTGCAGGTTGCGGATGACGTGGCAGAGGATGTCGATGCCTGCGAGATCGAGCGTGCGGAACGTGGCGCTCTTCGGGCGGCCGATAGCAGGCCCCGTCATCGCGTCGATCTCTTCGATGGTGTACTCGCCGGACGCTGCCATCGCGAGCAGTGGAACGACGCCTGCGAGCGCGAGGTGGTTGCCGATGAAGTTCGGCGAGTCCTTCGCGACGACGACACCCTTGCCCAGGTGGAGGTCGGCAAACGAGGTGACCGCGTTGACGATGGCGCGGCTCGTCTCTGGTGTGGGGATGATTTCGAGCAGATGCAGGTACCGAGGCGGGTTGAAGAAGTGGGTGCCGAGCCAGTGCCGGCGGAAGTCGTCGCTGCGGCCCTCGGCCAGTGCGGCGATCGGGATGCCTGAGGTGTTCGAGCTGACGATCGAGCCCGGCCTGCGTGACTGGTCCACCTTCGCGAGCAGATCCCGCTTCACGTCGAGCTGCTCGACGACGGCTTCGATGATCCAGTCGGCCTCGCGAAGCCTGGGGAGGCCCTCGTCGAAGCTCGCCGTCGTGACGAGTTTCCAGGTATCCGGTGTGAAGAACGGATCCGGCTTGAGTGTGCGGGCGCGCTTGAGCCCTTCGGCCGCTGCCTCAGCCGTCACGTCGAGCAGGAGCACCGGGACACCCGCGTTGGCGACGTGCGCCGCGATCTGTGTGCCCATGACGCCGGCACCCAGCACGGCAACGGAGCGGACCATTGAACCAGTCTACCGGGTGTCGGTGGCCGATGCGTCCTTTGGGCGCGGGCACGCCGGCGGGCGGGCTTTGCGGTAAGGTGTTCGAGGACCGGAGGCTGGCTCATTCCAGTCGCGCCGTTGGTGAAGGTGTTCGCCCGAATCAATCGCCGCACAGGCACCGACATCACGGTAAGGCCACCTGTGGCGCGGACGCAACGACGCGTCCCTGGAGTGTGGTAGCTTCAGAGGCCGTCGGCGTCGCACATCCTGGTCGGGGGGGACTGACGGAAACACTGAAGAGTCTTCAAAAGGAGGATCGTCATGGAACGGACCACAGACCCTGGTCGCCACAAAACGCTGTACTCGATCCTCGCGGTTGTGTTGCTCGTCTGGGGCGTCCTCGGCGCGCGCGAAATCACCCAACAGCCGTACACCGGCTACACGCTCAGCGCCGACAACGTCGTCACACAGGTGCGCGCCGGCAGTCCGTTGGAGGCAGCGGGATTGCGAGTCGGCGACACCGTCACCGAGATCGATGGCGGATCGGTTGAGAGCGTGGCCGCGTTCTTCGAGCGTGGGCGGCCGGAGATCGGGAGCCAGGGCACCGTCACGGTCACCCGCGATGGCAGCGAGCAGACGCTTACCTTCGCGTACGGTGCGCAGCCGACAGCAGACCTCGTGGCGACGTCCGGCGTAGGAACGGTCATCGGGACGGCGTTCCTCGTCCTTGGGCTGCTGGTCTACCTCAGGCGTCAGACCCGGTTGAGCAGCCTCCTGTGCGCGTTGAGCTTGATGCTGGCGCTCGTGTATCTGCCTGCCCCGTTCATCGCCTCGATTGGGCTGCGCAAGGTCGTGGCAGCCGTCGTTCAGCTCATCATTGGCGTGATGCTGGCGACGTTGCTGTACTACTGCCTCAACTTCCCACGCACGAGAGAGCTCGTCGCCTCACGGCCGTGGCTGCGACAGGCCATCTTCATTATCGCTCCGTTAGTAGGGCTGATCTTCGCGCTCATCAACCTGACGGCGCCGGACATCAGTGCCACCAATTCGATGATTCTCAACAGCGTGGCCGGGTTGATCTACGGCGCGTATCTCGTGTTGGCGATCGTGGGCGTGATCGTCAGCGTGGCAAGGAGCAGTGCTGAGGAACGTCGTGCCGGGGGGCTCAACCTCCTGATGGCCGGCCTCGTCGTCGGCTGGGGTCCGTTGGTAATCGGGCTCCTCTATCACACACTCGCGCCACATGCAGGTGACCTGCCTGGTGAGCGGTTCTGGGGCATCACTGCCGTTGCCGTGCCGCTTGGTATGGCGCTCGCGTTAATGAGACTCGAGTCCGCCAGGACCACCGCGAAAGCGTGACATAGATTCATATGGGGTCAGATCTTGATTTTTGCAAGCGCGCAAGAATCAAGATCTGACCCCGCCGTCCCGCTACGGCGTTCTCGACGAGAGATACGCCGCGATCGACACGAAATCCTCGTCGGTGAGCTTGGCTACGACCGGCTTCATCAGCTCGGTCCACACGCCCTTGCGCGCTCCGACCTGCATGTCGTACAGCTGCCGGACCATGTAGCTCGGCGATCGTCCCGCAATGCCGGGCACCGGGCCCAGTCCCTTCAGATCCACGCCGTGGCACACGCCGCACTGAACTGTCTTGCCGTTGGCGCCGGTGGTGACGAGTGCTTCACCCTTCTTGATGCTGCCCGGGGGCGCATACGCAATGAAACCGGAGCGCGGGTCGCGAAGTGCTTCCGTGTGCTCGACGTTCTCAGGCGTCTCGATGATGCGCCTGCCGATCGGCTCCGTCTCGTTGCCCTCGAGGCGAAGGTACATCCCACCCTGGATACGAGTCTTCGGCACCGCTTTGGTCTCGACAACCCTGATCCAAGGCGTCCACTTCATGGAGGCGAAGTACTCGGCACTTGCCTTGATCTCCTCCTCGGTCATGCCTTTCGCGATGGTGATCATCACGTTCGTGTTGGCCTTGCGTGGCTCCCCGCTCTTCCGCACGTCGTTCCTGAAGTCGTGCATCTGCTGGATGAAGTACGAGACCGGCAGTCCGGCCACGCCGGCGTTCTCGGGACGACCCTTCCCGTTCGGGTAGTGGCACAGCCCGCAGGCGCGCACATCCGGCCGGCGACCCTTCGCGACCACGTCGGGCATGGCTGGATGATCCCCGGGGAACCAATCCGCTGGACCGAACGCGTCGCGGATGTTCGCCAGCGGGAAGCTGAGTGGGCTGCCCGGCAGCGTCCTGGGCGTGGGATCGGGCTGAGCGGGTTGAGCCGCAGGTGCACCGGCTGGTGGCGCCGGTGGGATTGCGTACGCCCACGCAGGAGGCTCGGCCGCTCGAATCACACCAGAGGTGACAAGAGTCGCCAGACCAACCGCGACGACAGTCAAGAATCTGCGCATGACTCCCTCCGAACGTCTTTGAAACCGGCGATGGATCCACGGGGCCGCCCCGAAGTGGTGCTATTGTTTGCCGCATGGCCGTCCCATCGCAAGGGCGGAGAGCAACGATTATGAACAGGCTCACGACGCTGATGATTGTCTGCGCGATCGCCACGCCGTTGAACGCGCAGTGGCTGAAGGAGCCCACGAGGGGGATCCCGCGCACGGTCGATGGGAAGCCGAACCTGTCGGCACCCGCGCCGCATACCCCGGACGGAAAGCCGGATCTGTCCGGCTTGTGGCGAATCGACCCCGGCGCATACGGCGGCAACATCGTCGCGGATCTCGCGCCGGGTGACATTCAGCCATGGGCCGACGCGCTGTACAAGCAGCGGATGGAGGATCTTGGAAAGGACGATCCGGCCACGTTCAAGTGCCTGCCCCAGGGCCCGCGCGTCACCTACGGCGGAGCCGGTTGGGCGAGGATCATCCAGACCCCCGCTGTCATCGCCATCCTGTACGAGAACCTCAGCTATCGCCAGATCTTCCTCGACGGCCGTACGATTCCGGCCGATCTCCATCCCAGCTTCATGGGCTATTCAGTCGGCCGCTGGGAGGGGGACACGCTCGTCGTCGAGAGCCGGGGATTCAAGGACACGACGTGGCTCGATTTCGGCGGTCATCCGCACTCGGAGGATCTGCGGACCGTGGAACGATTCCGACGCACTGACTTCGGGCATATCGAGCTGAAGGCGACCTTCGAGGATCCAAAGGCGTACAACAAGCCGTGGACCATCAACGTGAAGGTCGAGTTCATGCCCGACACCGAGATGCTGGAGTACATCTGCAACGAGAACGAAAGGGATCACGCTCGCCTGGTCGGCAAGGCGTCCGACGACAGGAAGAACGCAGTGAAGGTCGCCCGCGTGGTGCTTGCGAAATACGTCGGGACCTACGAGTTCCGATCGCCGGAAGACCCGGACCAGGTCTTTCTCGTGAACGTGACGCTTCCGAGCGACGAGCTCACCCTCGACATGGGCGGAAAGGATCCGCAGCCGATGATTCCGTTGTCGGAAACGCTCTTCTCGACCTTCGGCTCCCGGCTCGAATTCGTGCTGGACGCGAAGGGGCTAGTCGACCACGCCATCTTCCGCATCGTCGAGGGCGACCTGAAGGGCGTGCGCAAGTGATCGGCGGGACGGGAGGACCTCGTTGAGATTGTCGAACAGGCCGGCTCGGTCCGAAACCTGTATAGTCAGAGACTGATTCCCACATGGCCCGCATTGCAATGTGCCAGGACGTGCTCATGGAATACATGGGCCTGATGTGTATCTCTGGCGTGCTCAAGCAGGCGGGCCACACGGTCGAGGTCTTCTTCGACGACCAGCGACACGAGACCCGCTTCATACGGGAGCTCCAGGCGTTCAAGCCCGACGCCGTGCTCTTCTCCGTGCTCAGCCCCAGCCTGGAGTGGTCGTTGAGGATCGGGCGACGGGTCAAGGCCGACGTCGGCGCGCTCACGGTCTACGGCAACGTGCATGTCATCACCTGTCCTCAGGTCATCGAGGACGAGGGCGTCGACATCGTCTGTCTCGGCGAAGGCGAGTACCCGATGCTCGAGCTGTGCGACGCCATCGACCGGGGCGCCGACTACAGCCGCATCGAGGGCTTCTGGGTCAAGACGGCTGACGGGATCGTCCGCAACCAGAACCGCCCGGACCTCGTGGACGTCGAGGTGCTGCCGTTTCACGACCGGGAGATGTACGACAAGTACGGGTTCTTCCGGCACAGTCGCTACCTGCGCATCATGGCCGGGCGCGGCTGTCCGTTCCACTGCTCGTTCTGCACCAACCCCGTGCTGATGGATCACTTCGGCGGCAAGCGCTACGTGCGCAAGCGAAGTCCTCAGAGCGCGATTGCCGAGATCGAGCACACCCTCGCCCGTCACCCGGGCACGGTGAAGTTCCTCTTCTTCATCGACGAGGTGCTGTGGGTCAAGAACGACTGGCTTCGTGAGTTCTTCCAGCTCTACAAGGAGCGCATCCGCCTGCCGTTCACGGGCAACTTCCGCTTCGGCGCCATCACGGAAGACGACGTCCGGCTGCTGGCGGAAGCCGGCGCCACGAGCCTGGTGTTCGCGACCGAGAGCGGCGACGAGGTGCAACGACGCGGCCTGCTGAACAAGCCCGTCTCCAACGAACAGATCATCAAGATCGCCGGCTGGCTGCACAAGTATGGCGTCTCGTTCTCGGCCAGCGCGTTCTTCGGTCTTCCCGGGGACACCGTCGAGGACCACGTCAGGCGTCTCGACTTCTTCCGAACGATCAATCCAACGTATCTGTGGACGACCTTCTTTCAGCCGTATCCGGGCCTGGCGCTCACCAAGCAGGAACACGTGCAGCTGCACCTGCCCAAGGGCAAGCAGTTCGAGGTCACGCTGCACCACGACATGTACCTCGATCTGCCGGACCGCGAGCGGCTCATCAACCTGAAGAAGGTCTACTTCCTCTGCGCCAAGTTCCCGTCGCTGACGCCGTTCCTGGTGTGGCTCACGAAGCTCCGCAACCCGCCGCTCTTCACGCTCCTGTTCGGGCTGCACTTCAGCTATTACATCTTCCTGTTCGAGCGCGTGTCGCTCTATCAGTTCCTGGTGCACGTGAAGAACTTCGCCATCAACCCGTTCCTGCGCAGGAAGCAGCCGATGGCGAGCACAGGCCGGCCGTACACGCCGCCCGGGAGCACGCCCTCTGGCGGATCTTCCGCGCTGAAGCAGACTGTCTCAGTGGGGCAATAGCGAGACGGCGACGCTCGTCCGGCGGTACGTGCTGAACCTCGCCACGCTCACCGGACGATTGCGAGCGCAGCACGCCATTTGAACCACGACGCATGCGTCTCGGCTTCCGCGCTCCACGAAGTTCATCGACAGTCGCGAGTCAGTGTTGCAGTTCAAACCTGATGTCAGGCCGCCCTCGAACAGCCCGACAGCCGGGCACGACTGAACTAACGATCTCTGGGAGACTCGTTGTAGTAGAACGTCACAGTGAACATAGCGTATTCATCGAGATATCTAGAAGGAAGCGGCGCCACTGGATCCGAGTGAGCGACGGCATCG
>Ga0209640_10000318_pt1 | contig 36472 bp, 35 predicted proteins | sample RifCSP10_1_FD_184018 | JGI IMG/M metagenome (GOLD analysis project Ga0209640, IMG submission 184018) | Soil microbial communities from Rifle, Colorado - Rifle CSP2_sed 10_1 (SPAdes) (version 2) | ecosystem: Environmental > Terrestrial > Deep subsurface > Rock core/Sediment | place: Rifle... | reverse complement strand
CTTCGATGCCGATCAGTTTTCCCTTGAGGCTACGGGTGGCCGCTTCTACCCGTTCCGACCGTTCAGAATCCAGCTCCAGAGAGTCGGCGCGAATGGCGATGGCGTGTTCGATAGGCGAGGTCCAGACTTCAATGCGATCCCCGGGCTTGAATGGGCCGGCGAGCTCCGTGTCCGGAGTGACCAGGAGATACATTTCCTTGCCGTGAGCGTCTTTGATCACATAGTACCGACCCTCGACTTTGACCAATTCGCCTTCGACCTTCATCGAAGGCATGGCTGAGGATGGCGCGTGACGAGCCGATGTGTCTTGGGGCGAGGCCGGAGTTGGTTCTGCCATCCGCACCAATGAAAGAACGAGCAGGAACAGCAGAGTTCTTGAGGTCATCCCAGTTCGCATTAGGGTCGTTCTTTCATGTTCGGCGCCCATGGGTCTCGCCGGCAATGGCTTGCCCTTGTTCATTTGGCGATGGTGATCGACGGCGTCGGCACCTTGGAGACCTCGGTGACCGTCATCTGGTACAACTGGCTGAGAACCCGAAAGGCCACCTGATTCCAGGGTTGGATAGTTCCGGTGGCCCGAGGCGCCTTCCTGATCGAATACCACCGATCCTCATATCCCACGGCGAAGGCCGCATCGGGCGGCCGGCTGTCCGATTCTTCTATTGAGATGGTCCAGGGCGGATTCCGAGCGATCTCGCCTGTTCGCACGTCCTTCTCCACATGGTATTCAGGAACTGCGGCGATCCCATTGGCCAAGAACTGCAGAATAGAATGAAAGCTTCGAAAGATGAACATGCCGCGCATGGGATACTCTCCGCCAGGATAACCTGGTTGGATGTCGACAAGAATTGCATTGCGGGGGCCCTTCCCGGCTTCCAAGGCTATCTGCTGGCGTTCCTGGTTGGTGAGCATCGAGGGGTCGTAATTCGTGATGACGATCCGGCCAATGACACGACGGCTCAGGGTGACCTCTCCTTTCGGGCCGTGAATCCATTGGTAGCCTTTTTCCAACACCCGGAGGATCTTGTCCAAATTCTCCACCGTCTCATCTGTTGAGAGTTCACGCGTAAAGCCGAACGGAAAGGTTTCTTCGTACACGATCGGTCCCACGAAAAGGTCTCGGGACAAATAGAGGGATGAGAGATGAAGAGCCCTCCGTCGGAATTCGGGATACTCCTTCGTATGGCTCGGATCGTTCTGGAGTATAGCCGCTTCTCCGTATCCACTCAGCACCAGCTCTCTGCTCATGAGTCTGAGAATAAGCGCAGGTTCGAGTCGTTGCTGAAAGAGAAAGGCGACTTTGTCCTCATCAAACGGCGTGAGAATGCGGGAGGTAAACTCTTCTCCTTGAATCGGGATAATGGTCATGGTGGGCTTTTCGGCCGCGGTGGCTCCGAAAATCGGAGAGATGAGGGTCTTCGTGAGGCCCGCCTGGGCCGGGGCGAGTCCGGCGGTCGTTGAGAACTCAAAGGTCGCGGCCACGCTGGAAAGTGCCGTGAAATGAGTGGGGTGGAAATGACGCGTCCGCGCCACGTTCAATAGCAGCATTTCTGCTTCCACGCGGCTCACCGTTCGGTCGTATTCCAGTACCGCTTGGTGCATGGCGAGAGGAGAAAGACAGCCGGAAAGCATGAGCAGGCCGATGAGCAATCCACCGAGCAATCCGCGTCTTTCCAGTCCTGGTCTTAGCGCGTCCCTCATTATCCTAACTTCCGTACTTCGTCGTCTTCGGCCGGTGTGACTCGCTCTGTCCGGTCGTCGGGAAAAGAGAAGTGGTACAGGCTTGCGTGACGCGCAGGGTATCCAGGTTCGAGCCTCATCGCGACAGTTTATCAAGCCTCGCACTAGCCTGTTCGATCTTGTCGCGATTTTCCTGGGTCTTCGGTGTCAAGCGCAGAAACTCCCGGAAGGCTTGCGCCGCTTCCTGATGTTTCCCGGCGACCTGGCACGAAAGGCCTAAATTGTAATGAACCATAGCCAGATCCGCTTGAAGCTGGATGGCTCGGCGGAATGAGCCAATAGCCCCGTCGAGGTCACCTGATCGCTGCAACGCAGTCCCCAGGTTGGCATGGATGATCGCGTCGTCGGGCTGGAGGCGCAGGGCTTCGTGGTACGCTGCGATGGCGCCTTGCAGATCGTTCTTGGCCTGCAGGGCGATCGCGAATTGCAGATAAGCCTCCGCATTGTCTGGCTCTAGTCGAAGAACCGTGTGGTACAGCGCGATGGCCGCGTCCGGGTTTCCCTTGGCCAGGAGCACGTTGCCGAGATTGAGCCCGTATTGGGCTGCCAAGGGGCCTGATTGGAGACGGAGCGCGGTTCGAAAGGCAGTGATCGCTCCGTCCAGATCACCCTTGGTCTTGAGGGCGATGCCGAGATTGTTGTGTGGTGCCGGATTGTCCGGTTGTAGACGAATCGCTTCTTGGTAGGCGGCGATCGCTGCGTCGAGGCGACCCTTGGCCTTGAGGGCGATGCCCAGGCTGTTATGCACCATCCAGAGATCGGGTTTCAGGCGGATGGCCTCGCGATATTCTCGAATGGCGCCGTCAGAATCGCCCTTGGCTTCGAGTGCTTGTCCCAGACTGCCGTGGGCCATGGCATGGTCGGGCTGAAGAGCAAGGGTCGTCCGATATTCGACAATCGCTGCGTCTATCTCACTTTGTGAGAATAATGCCAACCCGAGCCCATGATGAGCTTCTGCAAAGTCAGGGTGGAGCCGAAGGGCCTCTCTGTATTCCACCATCGCAGCAGCGTGGTCGCCCTTCGCGTACAGCGCGACCGCAAGGTTGTGGTGCGCGGCCGCGTTTGCTGGCGCCATGCTTCCTGCCGATGCGGAGGGTGCTCCTTCGGGACGTTGGTTTGTGCTTTCCGATAGGGGTTCGTGAGTGACCGGTCCCCTAGGTGTTGCGGCATCAACGACGGACAGCCAGCTTAGAAGCGCAATCGCGGCAAGAGCGGACCGAAGTGCAGTTGCAAGAAGGTTATGGGGATTACACATCATCTGGATGGGATGCTTGAACTCCTGTCGGATTCGGTCACGTTCACCTGGAGGATTCGTCATTCGATGAGCCACGTGGTGGATATGCACAGCGACTCTTGGTGGACGCGAAGCGTTGAGCCGACAGGGCTTAGGTACTGGTCCATTCCGTTTTTCAGGCTCTGACCGCGGCGGAAGACGGTGCATTCTACAGAGGCCTCCTGTCTTACGCAAGCAATAGGATATGCCGTGACGGCTGGAGCCGATGAGATACTGGAGCAAAGAAACTCAGGTAGGAGTGCTACGGGATCCTGCAGGCGGTGGCTAAGCCGGATAGTAATCGTGTACTTGAGGTCGGTTCGGAGTATGCGCGATGCGGCGACAATCGTCGGTCTCATCCCAACTCATGAATTTCTGTTGAATATTGAATACATAGAGTCGGGGAGAGCAGTGAAATCGTTTGGATGGAAGCTTCCTGTACGGGCGACGTTCATTCGCAGTTTTGCCGTCATGTTTTCGGCTGCGGAAGCTGGGGTATGAATAGGCAGGCAAGAAAGTTTTTCGCACGAAAAGTACTTGACAGGGAGGTGGTGAAGTAATAAAGTGACTAATCAGTCATGTTTGAGGATAAAGTCATATTTGAATGATCGTGGTCGGAGGGAGGTTGTCATGATACAGGCTGACGTGGAGATGAGCAGGGGTCGCAGGGGGAGGAAACTCACAGGGCAGACGACGAAACAACGCAGCGGTTCCCATGCAACCGCACCCGAGGTCAGCGTCATGGACGATGGGAAGGCCGGCGCGTCGCATGGCCAGGGGGATCGCGATGTGAACGGCACGAACCATGTTCCGGTGACTTTCTGGGTACCGGACGGCAGTTGCGCTGAAGGGAAGACGCATCATGTCGGGGGTGACGTCATTTTCATCGAGTCGAAACGGGTGGTCCCCGTCGGCACGGGAGTCACGATTCGCCTCAGTTTACCAAATGATGCTGCGGCCGACCGGGGTATCGCTGAAGGATCCGTCGTCTGGAATTGTCCTTCGGTGGATCAGTTCAGGAACCGGGAGGGATTTGGTGTGTGCCTCCAGGGTCGCTGGCCACAGCCGCCTGGACCGACCGAGATGAGCGACTCCAAGGAGACCGCATGAATACGCTTCGCGGAATCATCAAACGGGTGCTCCGTCGCAAGGGTCGCGTAGGGCGTACCTGGTCGATGAAGAGTGACGTGGCGCGATCGGTCAATCGCTTGTCGTCGTGCACCACTACCAGACGCGTCACCCTGCAGCAACGGATGGGACATCCCGCTGCACGAGCGAGGGATTGATGTGAACAATGTGTGCTGTTTTGACCAGTCTGGTCTCGGTCAATGGATCACACTGTAGTGTGTGAAGCGTGCGCGAGTTGTTCTGTAACAAGAAAGAGAGGTGGATCATGGTAGAGGGACGAAATGTACTGGTGCCCATGGGGTTCTCGTTGCTGACTGGGCTTCTTATCGGCGGGATCACCGGTCTGCTCTATGCCCCTCAGTCAGGAGCCAGAACCCGCCGTCAGCTTGCGAACTTCAGCGACGACGTGCGGGAGCGGGCCGGAGAGATGGCGGAAGACGCAACCGAGGCGATAGATAAGACGGTCGAACGCGGCCGCCGCTTGGTGAATGTGTAATCGAAGGGACAATCGAGTTGGTTGTTCAGTGCGATAACTAGTGATAACTAGAAGGAGGTGAACCATGGGCTGCCAGCGTTGTAACGGGTTGATGATTCGAGATTCGTTTGTTGATCTCCGGGACGATACGGGCCGTTTGAAGTTTGAAGGGTGGCGCTGCCTCAATTGCGGTGAAGTGGTCGATCCCGTAGTCCTCACGCATCGGGTAGACGCACCGACAGGGCCCTATCAAGGCCAAACGCGCGATCGCCGCACATGGGAACGTCTTGTTGCAGTGTGATGCACCCGGCAAAGGGCGGAGAGGGTTTTGGGTCTTTGCCGCCCAGGGAAAGGGGCTTTCATGTTTGGATCATTCGGGTGGATGGAGCTGCTCCTCATCCTGTTCATCGTCCTGATTATTTTCGGGGCGGGGAAGCTGCCTCAATTGGGCGAAGGGGTCGGGAAGGCGATCAAGGGATTCAAGCGATCCATCAATGAAGCGGAGCCGATCGTAGAGGACGCGACCACGCAAGGGGAGGCGCCCCCGACCACACAGGCCCAGCCAGGATCAGTCGGTGCTCAGATTCCACCAACAATATCAGGCACAGGGGCTCCTCAGGCCGGGCCACAAGACTCGACGCCGCGCCAGGTCTGACAAACACATTCCGTCGAAGGATCTGAGGCCGTCTTTACGCCAGGTTCGTTGCATGGCCGGTTTCTTTGCCGTTGGGTCCCTGCGGAGGCCTTGTCATGAGCCAGGATATGGCAGAGAGGAGGAATCTATGATGACAGAGAAATGGAAAGCAGGAGACGCAGGAATGGTTCATCCTCATCTCTGGTCAATCGTACTGGCGGGAGGCGAAGGAACACGGTTGGCGCCGATGATCAAACAGTGGCTGGGAGAAGAGCGGCCCAAGCAATATTGCACCTTTACCGGCACGAGGTCCATGCTTCAGCATACCGTGGACCGCGCGGATTGCCTTGCCGCTCCCGAGCAGCGGGTAACGGTGGCGGCGGCACAGCATGAAGAGGAAGTGTGCCGGCAACTTCAGCGGCGCGGCGGCACGCTCGTGCTCCAGCCAGCCAATCGCGACACCGCGGCGGGAATCTATCTGCCCCTTACATACGTGCGGGCGGCGGATCCAGACGCGACCGTCGTGATTTATCCCTCCGATCATTTTATTCATCCCGAGGAGAAATTTACCGAGGCCGTGCGCCATGCGGTGCTGGCTGTGGAACTGTTGGAAGATCAACTCGTGCTGTTAGGAATGCGGCCGGAGGGGAAGGAATTGGAGTATGGCCATATCAGGCTGGACCGGCACCTCGGCAGGTACGGAACCCATTCTTTATGGACGGTCGGACGGTTCATTGAAAAGCCGGGGGCTCAGATAGCTCAGGCCCTTGGCGAGGACGTGCTGTGGAACACGATGGTCATCGTTGCGAAAGTTGAGATGCTCTGGAGGCTGGGCATGAAGATCCTGCCCTCGATGATGCGGTTGTTCGAAACCTTTCAGCCGGCGATCGGTTCACCTCGCGAATGTCAGGTGCTGGAGGGACTCTATTCCAATATGCCGGTTCGGAATTTTTCCTCTGATCTCTTGGAGCAGGCCCCACATAAGGTGGCAGCCCTCGAAGTCAGCGGCGTGAGGTGGAGCGATTGGGGCAGGACGGAACGGATTGCCGAGAGTCTACGTCAGATCGGGAAGCTCCCGGTGTTTCCTGCTGAATTGGTGGGGGTTGCATAAGGGTCGGCGGCGAATAACAATGGCAGAAACGATCTGGTGATCAAGGGGCGCTGACGATTCTCGGGCTGTTCTGTTTGTTCGGTGGATGATTCTTGGCCTGTGTAAAGGAGGGTTCCCGAATGAAACAGCCAGCTCGCAAGAAGGCGTCATCACCACGTTCCCCGCGGCGACCCTCGACCAAGCATTCGGTGTCGTTCGAGTACTTCGATCCCTCGGCGACCGTTGTGACACTCGTGGGGGATTTCAATCAGTGGAACCAGAAGGCTCGTCCGCTCAAACGCGATGCCGGAGGACTCTGGAAGGTCACAGTGCGACTGGAAGCCGGCGCCTATCAGTATAAATTTGTGGTCAATGGGGAGCGATGGGAAGAAGATCCGCTGAATCTCCATCGGGTCCTCAACGAGCACGGCACCTTCAACTCGATTCGGAAGGTCGGCTCGCTTCCCGCGGAAAAACACGAACCCTAAAAGGATAATATAGGAGATGAACAAACCGTCGCAGGCTAAGGTTCTGCTCTCTCGAGTTGCGAGACGCAAGGTAAAGACGAACCAACGTCTCTTAGAGGTCGCCCGGCAGCTCTTTTCCGAAAAAGGGATTTATTGGGCCAAAGTCGAAGACATCACGGAAGCAGCCGACCTCGGGAAGGGGACGTTCTATAAGTACTTCGATTCCAAGGAGACGATTATTCGAGTCCTGCTTGAAGAAGGGCTGGGCGAGTTGCTGTTGAGGACGGAACAAGCCGTAAAGGATGCCTCCTCCGATGCCAAGGTCCTGGCAGCGGTGATCGGCGCCCGCGTGGATTTCTTCCTTGCCTATCCGGATTACTTGTTTATTTTTCACCAGATCCGGGGTCTGATGCAGCTTCAGGTCGATGCAGCCAAAGGCTTGCGCGAGGTCTACGACAACCATCTTCGTCGTCTTGCCCAGTTAATCAGGCCGGCCATGGGAAGCGGTGGGGTGGCCGACGTGCGTGATCTGGCAAGCGCGATTGCAGCCTATACGTCAGGGCTTCTGACGTACCATGTGCTCTTTGAAGGACACGAGGCGGTCAAACGACGGCGCGACTACTTTGTGAGGGTGCTCGAGCGGAGCCTCCGGTCTCTGCTGAAAACCGGCAACGGGTCTCGCAACCTGGCTTGAAGCAATCGAAATTGAGTGAAATAGAAAATGAGGAAAGACCAATGTTACAGAGACCGATAATACAGGAGGAGCCGCAGATGACACGATCAAGGGCAGTACCAGCATTCATGAAGAACTGTTCGCTTCTCATCGGAACCGTCATGGTCTTCGGGATAGGCCTCAGCGGATGCGTGTCCAGCGGAACCCATGAGGAGACGTTGGCAGAACTCGAAAAGGCGCGAACGTCGGCGGCCAAACAGGCAGCAACAGACGGAAGGATCGTGGCTGAGCTGCGGGATCAGCTGGTCAAAAGCGAAGAGGAGAACCGGCAGGTCAATGAATTGTCCGGAGAGGTTCGCCGCGAGCGAGACCAGCTGAAGACGAAGGCGGATGACTTGCAGCGGCAACTTGAAACGGCTCGACAGAACCTCGCCAGCCGTGATGACCTCCTGAACAGCACGATGGCGCGCGCCGCTTCCTTGGAGAAGAGAGAGCAGGATTTGACCGACGCCAATAGGGTGGCTCTAGGCGAAATTCGCGACTTAACGACCAAGCTCGATGCCGAACGTGCCCAGGCGACCATGTTGCGGGAGGACAAACAACGGCTGCTGGGGGGCACCACCACGGCGCAAAGTGAAATCGCCCGTCTCCAGAAACGCGCGGGCGAATTGGAAACGGAGGCGGCGCGTGTCAAGGATTTGGAAAAACAGGTGGCGGAGCGGAATCAGGAGATCGGTCAGTTAACGCATTCCCTCGCCGACCGCGATGCGGTGGCTGCCGCCTTGGCTTCCCAGGGAGAGGAATTGAAGAATAACAAACAGCGCGTGGATCAGCTGACCGCTGAACTGGCTACGATGAGCGAGGAATCTGCCACCCACAAGCGTGAACGAGACAATTTGACCGGGCAAGTCGCAAAGCTCGAAGAGACGACGGCATCCTTGAAGAAGAGTAAGGAGGAAACCCTCGCCTCGCTGGAAGCTCAAAAGGAGGAACTGGAGCGGCTAGAACAGGAAAAGGCGGCGAAGGAGATGGAGATCAAGCGCCTCTCGGGAACGTATGAAGATCTCGCGGCTTCGTTGCGGTCCGAGATCGCCCAGGGCGATATCAAGATCAAACAGGTTCGGGATCGCCTGACGATCAACGTGGTGGATCGCATTCTTTTCGATTCCGGCAGCGCCATGATCAAACCTGCCGGACTCAAGGTCATGAAAACCGTCGGCGAAGTTTTAAAAAAGGTCGCGGATAAGCAGATCCGTATCGACGGCCACACCGACAACGTGCCGATCGGAGCGGGCTTGAAAGACAGGTTCCCCTCTAACTGGGAGCTGTCGACGGCGCGAGCCACCAGCGTGGTCCGATACCTGATCGACGAGGGGGGGCTTATCCCGGAGCTATTGACGGCAGCGGGACATGCGGACACCCAACCAGTTGCCGCCAACGACTCAGAGGAAGGTCGCTCCCAAAATCGGCGGATTGAGATTGCTCTGTATCCGAAAGACTTGAAGAGCATCGCAGAGGGTATTCACTAGAGTACGATGACATCGTCGTGACAGCGAAAGGAGAAGGGTCTATGCTTTATCAGGCGAAGAGCTTTGAGCACCTCAAGGGGTTGCGCGATTTCAGCGATCAGTTACTGCAAAACCATCTCGCCCTCTACCGGGGATACGTGAAAAATACGAATCAGTTGGCGACCATCCTGTTGAACAAGGTGAAACTCTGGAAGACCGGTACGATGGAGTATGCCGAGCTGAAGCGGCGATTCGGCTGGGAGTTCAACGGCATGCGGCTCCACGAATTGTACTTCGAGAATCTCACCAAGCGATCGCTCTCCCTCAAGAAACAGTCTCCGCTCTATGAAAAACTCCGGCAGGACTTCGGGCAGTTTAGTACCTGGGAACGTGGCTTCATGGGTGTGGGCGGCATGCGAGGGATCGGATGGGTCGTGCTTACCCGCGACCCCTTAACGGGCCGTTTGTTCAATGTCTGGATGGACGAACACGACGCAGGTTTTCTGGTGGGTTCGACTCCTCTGCTGGTCCTGGATGTGTTCGAGCACGCCTACCTGCAGGACTTCGGAATGAGTCGGACTGCCTACGTGCAGGCGTTTATGAAAGCCATCAACTGGCCGGTCGTGGAAGAGCGATTCAATGCGTCCAATTATATTCCAGGCCCGGTCGTGGAGGTGAGAAGGAGGGCGTCATGATTGTCATGAAAGAGTACAGCCCAAAAGTATTCGACCATATCAGTCAGCTTCCCGGGTTCAGCGAACAGTCGGTGCGGACGCACCTGGTGCTCTATGAGGGATACGTGAACAATACAAATCTGCTCGCGGAAATGATGCGCGAGTGGCTGGCGGTCGGAAAGAGCGGAACCATTGAATGGGCGGAAATGAAGAGGCGGTTCGCGTGGGAATTCAACGGCATGCGCCTGCATGAATATTATTTCGAGAACCTCACCGCGACAGCCACGGCGTTGGATCGCCAGTCGCAACTCTATACAAAGATCGAAGAAGACTTTGGTCCGTACGAACTGTGGGAGCGAGGTTTCAAAGGAACGGGCGGGATGCGCGGGATCGGTTGGGTCATTTTGGCCTACGATGTGCAGACCGGGCGGCTGTTCAATGTGTGGTTAGGCGAACATGATACCGGTCTGCTGGTAGATACCAGACCGCTGCTCGTCATGGACTTGTTCGAGCATGCGTTTCTCCTCGACTATGGGCTCAAGCGAAAGGACTACGAGGAGGCCTTCTTCAACGTGATCGATTGGGGCAGGGTCGAGAAGCGACTGGAGGCTTGTCTGAAGGATCAGCCCATTGTTGTGGGCGAGAAAAGACGGAGACGGGCTACAGATTTCCATAATTGAAAGCCAGAAGGAGAAACAGGGTGAGCACGGCCTTTCAAGGCACACGCGTATTGGCGATCATCATGGCAGGGGGAAAAGGCGAACGGCTGATGCCGCTCACCGAGCAACGGAGCAAGCCGGCCGTGCCGTTCGGCGGGAAATATCGCATCGTGGACTTCGTCCTGAGCAACTTTCTGAATTCCGGGATCCTGGCCATGTACGTGCTCGTCCAGTATCGCTCGCAATCGCTGATCGAGCATCTGCGGCGAGCCTGGCGGATCGGCGGACGGATCAAGCAGCACTTCATCACCGTGGTGCCGCCGCAAATGAAGGCCAGGGGGGGGTGGTACGAGGGGACAGCCGACGCGGTCTATCACAATCTGAATATCATTCGGGACTTTGGGCCTGACCTGGTCGCGGTCTTTGGGGCCGATCATATCTATCGTATGGACATTAATCAGATGATCCAGTTCCACCAGGCGAAGAGGGCCGAGGTCACGGTAGCGGCCTTGCCGGTGCCGCTGCATGCCGCCACGGGATTCGGCATCATCGAAGCCAAGGGTGACGGCCGGGTCACCGGCTTTGAAGAAAAACCCAAGCATCCGAAGCCGATACCTCGTGATCCTGAGCATGCGTACTCCTCAATGGGGAACTATATATTTGACGCCGAACTGTTGATGAAGGTCTTGGAAGAAGATGCCGCACAGCCTGGATCGCACGATTTTGGACGAGATATTATTCCGCATTTGATTAAAGGCCATCGCGTCATGGCCTACAATTTCTGCGACAACAGCGTGCCGGGGACCAAGCCTTACGAGGAACAGGGCTATTGGCGCGACGTCGGGACATTGGAGACCTACTGGCAGGCGCATATGGACATGTTGGGCTCCACGCCATTGCTCGATCTTCGTAACGAGGCGTGGCCGATCCTCTCGGATACCTTCGACGGCCCGACGGCGAGTTTCGCACGGGCGACGATCGAGGACTCTTTGGTGGGACAAGGGAGTCTGGTGACCGACGCGACGATCCGCCGATCGGTGATCGGCCGCAATGTCCACATTGAGCACGGCGTCGAAATCGACGAATGTGTGATTTTGGACGGAGCCAGGGTCGGATCCAAGGCGCGCCTCCGCCGGGTCATTGCCGACCGATATAACGTGATTCCGCAGTCGGCAGAGATGGGGTTCGTACCAGAAGTCGATCGGAAAAAATATCAGACGACCAAGTCGGGGTTGGTCATTCTTCCGCGAGGCCAGACCGGCGGCAAGAGCGGCTTCAACGTCCCGGAGCGTTTATAGTGGCGTCCATGCAACAGCCATCCCATCCTCGCATTCCCGTTTCGACCTATCGGGTTCAGCTGAACCGGACCTGCACGTTTCGCGACGTCGCGAAGGTCGTGCCCTACCTGCACGACCTTGGGATTACGGATCTCTACTGCTCGCCCTACTTCACCGCAGTGCCGGGCAGCATGCATGGCTACGACATCGTCGACCCCACGACGCTCAATGCTGAAATCGGAACCGATGAGGATTATCGGGCCATGGTCGGAGAGTTGCATCAGCGCGGTATGGGGCAGTTGTTGGATGTCGTGCCGAATCATATGGGCATTACCCAGCAGATCAATGGCTGGTGGCAGGACATGCTCGAGAACGGGCCCAGCTCGCCCTACGCTTCGTTTTTTGACATCGATTGGGACCCGTTGAAGCCGGAGTTGCGTGACAAGGTGCTGCTCCCGATTCTTGGCGACCAGTATGGCGTGGTGTTGGAAAACCAGGAACTGCGATTAGTATACGAGGACGGGCATTTCGTGATTCGGTACTACGAACATCGCCTGCCGGCCGCGCCGAAGTCGACCTTGTTGATTCTGGCTCACCGGCTGCCGATCTTGATCCAGGAGGCAGGTGAAAAGAGTCCGCAAGTGATGGAACTGGAGAGCCTCATCACGGCACTGAAGCATTTGCCGTCTCGGCAGGACCGAGCACCAGTGTTGGTCACCGAACGCTATCGAGAAAAGGAAATCATCAAGCGCCGCCTGGCAGCATTAGTCGAGGGCAGCGTAGCGATCCGGTCGTTTCTTGACGAGAATATTCGCCAATTCAACGGAACGAAAGGCGATCCTCAAAGTTTCGACCTATTGGATCAGCTCCTCAACGATCAAGCCTATCGGTTGGCGTATTGGCGAGTCGCAGCGGAAGAGATCAACTACCGCCGGTTTTTCGACATCAACGAGCTGGCGGCGATTCGGATGGAAGACCCGGCGGTCTTCGAGGAGACGCACAAGCTTTTGCTGCAATTGGTGAAGGAGGGAGCCGTCACCGGGCTTCGCGTCGACCATGTCGACGGGCTCTATGATCCGGCCGACTATTTGAATAAGCTGCAAAGCTGGGCCAAGAAGGAACTGCCGACGGAGTCCGAGGCGACGGACCGGCCGTTGTACGTGCTGGTCGAAAAGATTCTCGGAATCAATGAACAGATTCCGGCGAACTGGCTGGTCTTCGGCACGACCGGCTATGATTTTCTTGCCTGGCTGAATGCCCTCTTTGTGGACCATGCCAACGAACGAGCGTTCGATGCCATCTATACGCGGTTTATCGGAGAAGAGAAGCCGTTTGATGAACTCACGTATCGATGCAAACAGTTGATCATGCAGGTCTCGATGGCCAGCGAACTGAATGTGCTCGGCCATCAATTGAACCAGTTATCCGAGCAGGATCGGCGGTCCCGGGACTTTACACGCAACAGCTTGACCCACGCCATTCAGGAGATCATTGCCTGCTTCCCTGTGTATCGCACCTATATCACGGGGGAGGCCGACGGCATCCTCGACCGGGATCGGATGTTTATCTGGCAAGCGGTGACTCATGCCAAACGACGGAATCCCGCTGTGAGCGGCCTGGTCTTTGATTTCGTGCGTGATCTCCTGCTGAAGCCCGCAAATCCCAGTGAACCGAATCGTGAGGAACGGTTAAAGTTCGTCACAAAATTCCAGCAGATGACCAGCCCCGTCACCGCCAAGGGGATCGAAGACACGGCCTTCTACCGATATCACCGATTTATCTCATTGAATGAGGTCGGGTCGGACCCCCAGCAATTCGGCATCATGCCGTCACTCGTGCATCAACAATGGAAGTCCCGACAGGCGCACTGGTCGGCCTCCCTCTCGTCGACCTCGACGCACGATACCAAACGAAGCGAGGATGTCCGGGCGCGACTCAATGTGCTGTCGGAGCTCCCAAAACAATGGAAAGATCATGTGACGCGCTGGCAGAAGATCAACCACCGGTTCAAGACGAAAACCGGCAGTAGCGCGATTCCAGACCGCAACGAAGAATATCTCTTGTACCAGACCTTGCTCGGCGTGTGGCCGCTCGAAGACATGAACGAGGATGGCTATGCCGGGTTTGTCGAGCGCATTCAGGCCTACATGAACAAGGCGGTCAAAGAGGCCAAAGAGCACAGTAGTTGGATCAGCCCGGATGGCGAGTATGAGGATGCGATAAGACAATTTGTCGCCGGTTTGTTGGACCGTTCGATGCCGAATGATTTTCTGGAAGATTTTCTTCCGTTTCAGGCACGGGTTGCCCAATACGGTCTCTATAACTCCTTGTCGCAAGTGCTGGTCAAGGTAGCGGCGCCCGGCGTGCCCGATTTCTACCAGGGCACGGAATTGTGGGACTTCAGCCTGGTCGATCCAGACAGCCGGCGGCCGGTCGATTTCACGGAGCGAGCCAGGCTGTTGGCGGAACTGAACAAGGCTGCGGCAGCCACACCGGGCCGTGTGCCCTTGATCCAGGATCTGTTCGCGCAACGCGCCGACGGCCGCATCAAGCTGTTCCTTGCAGCGGAGGCCTTACGGTACCGGCGTGATCATCGCGCGCTGTTTCAGTCGGGGGAGTATGCCCGACTGAATGCTGTGGGGGAGAAGAGTGAGCACCTGTTCGCGTTTGCCCGCATTCACGACGGGGAATCATTGGTCACCGTGATCCCACGCTTGCTGACCCGAGTGATTCCGGATGCCCAGACACCTCCCTTGGGAGAAGCGGTGTGGAAAGATATGTGGCTAGAAGTTCCCGCCTGGCGGGAAGGCACGAAGTTTCGCAACATTTTCACGGGAGCGATGCTGAGCACGGTGACCAGCGAGGAGCATCAGGTATTGCCTATGGGTGAAATTTTCCTGCACTGTCCGGTTGCCTGGATCGAAAGGATGACCTGACGATGCGGCGAGTTGACGATCGGGAAGGGATGCAGTGGCTTGGTGGAGAGGCCCATATCCGCGCAAACGACGGCAGATCGAGCCGCTCGCGCTTGCTCCAGTGGCTGTCATCAGAGGCCATGACCCTACTGGCCGGCGCCGCACTCGGAAGTCTCGGCACGGTCGGCGCGATGAGGGCGGAGGGTGTGAAACGACACAGGCGGATCGGCAACCGGGTTGTTCGAGTATCGAGTGAAAGGAGTGAAACCATGGAACAGGTACGAGCAGATGAGCGACGGGTGCGTGATAACGGGGCTGGCGATATGGGGACGGGGACGATCCTGGCTGCGTTCGGACTCGGCCTGCTGGCCGGTGCGGTAGCGACGTTGCTGATGACGCCGGAATCCGGCGCGTCCGTCCGCAGGCGGGTGAAGAGGGGGGCGGATACGGCTCAAGAGGAACTCGCCGGGATCGTGGGAGAGGCCAAGGAGTCTTGGCGCCGGGTTCGCGACGACGCGCAGAGCGCGGTCACGCGCACGGCCACCAAAATTAAGGAAGCGGCCAAGGTTACGAGAGAGGCGGTGGCTGAAGGCGAGATCTCCGTTCCGAAGACGCCGTGAGTGGTCGTGTGGTTCAATCAGTGTCGCAACGTGCGAGCAAATCGATGGAGGCATGGAAGCAGTGAGCACGACAACGAAATCAGAGCCGGCGACCTCGTCGTCAATCGTGATCGAAGCGGTTCAGCCGGAGGTCGACAACGGGCGCTGGCCGATCAAGCGAGAAGTGGGAGACCGGCTGGAAGTGTCGGCCGACATATTTAAGGAGGGCCATGATGTCTTGGCCTGCCTGCTGAGGTATCGCCTTGCGAAAGACGATGCATGGCGAGAGGCGCCGATGCTGTTTGTGGATAACGATCGCTGGGCGGGGCGCTTCGACTTGACCCATAACGCGCGCTATCGGTATTCAATCGGGGCCTATGTCAATCTCTTTGAGTCCTGGCGGGTCGAGGTGACCAAGAAACAGGAAGCCGGCGAACGGATCGAGAGTGAACTGCTCGAGGGGCGGACGCTGGTGGAAGCGACGGCCAAACGGGCCACGGGAAAGGATAAGACCAAGCTGAACGAGTGGCTGGCTCGTTGGCGCACCGACGATCCGGTGGCGGCTCAATTCGCCGTGGCGTTGCATGCCGATCTGAAGGCGCTCGTGGAACGACATCAGGAACGTCGGGCCTGGACCCTCTACGATCGTGAATTGGAAGTCGTGGTGGACCGTGTGCTGGCCCGCTATGGAGCCTGGTATGAATTCTTTCCGCGCTCGCAGGGGACAACGCCGGGGCGGAGCGCCACCTTGCGGGAATGCGAGGCGAGACTGCCGGCCATCAAGGCCATGGGTTTCGACGTCGTCTACATCACGCCGATTCATCCGATCGGGCGCACGAATCGCAAAGGGAAAAATAATTCACTCACGCCGTTGCCGACCGATCCAGGCAGTCCCTATGCGATCGGCAATGAACTGGGCGGCCACGATGCCGTCGAGCCGAGCCTCGGCACGATCAAGGACTTCGATCACTTTCAGGAAGCCGTCCGCGCGCAGGGGATGGAGATCGCGATGGACTTCGCGATCAATTGCTCGCCGGATCATCCGTACGTCAAGGCCCATCCGGAGTGGTTTGCCCATCGGCCAGATGGGACGATCAAATACGCGGAGAACCCGCCCAAGAAATATCAGGATATCTATAACGTCGACTTTTACTGTGAGGACTGGCGCGGACTGTGGAATGAAATGAAACGCGTGATTCTTTTTTGGGCGGGCCACGGCGTAAAAATATTCCGTGTGGACAACCCGCACACCAAACCGGTGGCATTCTGGGCCTGGCTGATCGGCGAGGTGCAGGAGCGTTACCCGGATGTGATCTTTTTGTCCGAGGCCTTCACCAAGCCGAAGATGATGAAGGCCCTCGCCAAGGCCGGATTCACGCAGTCGTACACATATTTTACGTGGCGCAATTTCAAGCAGGAATTGACGGACTATATGGTGGAGTTGTCGACGAGCGAGATGAAGGACTATTTCAGGCCGAACTTTTTCACGAATACGCCCGACATCCTGCCGGAAATTCTCCAGGAAGGCGGCCGACCCGCCTTCAAATTCCGGCTCGTGCTGGCGGCGACGTTATCGCCCTCGTACGGGATCTACAGTGGGTACGAGTTGTGTGAAAACCGGGCGTTACCGGGGAGGGAGGAGTATCTCGACTCGGAGAAGTACGAGATCACGGTATGGGATTGGGATCGGCCGGGGAATCTGATCGACTATGTCACGTTGATCAATCGCATTAGGCGGGAAAACCCCGCACTGCATGAATTGGAGAATCTTGAATTTTACGAGGCAGACAACGAGCAGGTGCTGTTCTACGGCAAGAGCACGTTCGACAAGCGCAACTCGGTGCTCGTGGCGGTCAATCTGAGCCCCTTCCAGATCCAGGAGTCGACCCTCCGAATTCCAATCGCCTCGCTCGGCATCAAGCCGGACGACACGTATCAGTTGCATAATCTGATTACGGATCGGCGCGATCTCATGACGGGCGACAGCTACATCGTGCGATTGGACCCGCAGGTCGAGCCGGCCGCGATCTTCGCTGTGCGGCGCTGGACCCATCGGGAGCAGGAAGTCGACCATTTCTTTTGAGAAAGTAACGAGGATGAAGACTGTGCCACAGGGATGGATCGAGCAAGTCCTGGCCTCGCTGGGAGGACAGGGGCAGCGCTCTCTGATCGAGTTCGTTCAACGGCAGCGATGGTTCGGTGGCAAAGGGAAGCCCTTGGCCGATGTGCACGTGGTGGACGCGGTGGAACTGTTTCATGGAACAGGCCGGCGACTGCTCGCATTGATGTGTGTCGAATATCGAGGCGGAGCACAAGAGCGCTACGTGATGCCGTTGACGATCAGACCGAGGACCGGGCAAGACGATACCCGGGCGCTCGTCGAGCTGTCTCAGTCTTCCACCCACGAATGGGTCTGCGATGCGACCGGGGATGAGGAGATCTGGATGGGCCTCTACGATGGCGTGGCACAAGGTCGGAAACTGGCCGGACAGACCGGATGCCTGATGGGCCGCCCCCTGCCGCAGGGACGGGAGGATCTGACGAAGGCGGTGCGGGAGGCGAAGGTCCTTTCTGCAGAGCAGAGCAATACGTCGGTGATCTTCGACCGGCGGGTGATCTTGAAACTAATCCGCAAGCTGGAAGCGGGGATCAATCCAGACAGCGAGGTTTTGGAATTCTTGACGACGCAGACGACCTGTCGGGATGTGCCGGCGCTGTTGGGCGTGATGACGTATGACGACGGTCTCTCGGACCAGGCGCAGCCTGCCACGGTCGCGGTGCTCCAGCGATTTGTCCCGAATGTCGGCGACGGATGGAGCTATACCCTGGCCCATCTCGGGACATTGCTGGATGAGGGCTGCAAGGCCGTCACAGAGCGCGGCGACAATCTCTCGAAGGCGGTCACGGCGATCTCAGGACCGTTCCTGGCACAGCTTCGACGTCTCGGCGAGATTACGGGAGGCCTGCATGTGGCGTTAGCCTCCCGGCAGGAACCGGAGGCGTTTCGTCCCGAACCCATCACCCTGCACGATGTCGATCTGTGGCAGGCAGGAATGAAGAAGCATCTCACCGAGGTCTGTCACGATCTGCGCGCGCTTCAGCCGGAGCAGCAAACGGCGGCAGGATTGACGGGCGACGACGTGACCAGGCTGGAAACAGCCTGCCGTGATCGGTTCGGCGATCTCCAGCTCTTATCTCGAGCAAAGGCTTCGAAGATTCGTCATCACGGAGACTATCACCTCGGACAGGTCCTCAAAACGAACGATGGGTTTGTGGTGATCGACTTCGAGGGGGAGCCGGCTAGACCGCTGGAGGAGCGGCGTGCCAAGGTCTGTCCGTTAAAAGATGTGGGTGGAATGTTGCGTTCGTTCAACTATGCGGCCCACGCTTCGCTCAAACAGCGAGCGACCGTTTCCGCGACGGAGAGCGGTTTGATGACGGAATGGGAAGGTGCCACACGCGCATCGTTCCTCGACGGCTACCGTTCGGTTGCCAAGCCGGGGCAGGCGGTCTGTTTGCCTGCCACGTGGGAAGAGGCCTTGCGGGTCATTCAGGTGTACGAACTCGATAAGGCCCTCTACGAATTGCGGTACGAAATGCGGAATCGACCGGATTGGCTGTCGATCCCGCTCCAGGGCATTCTGGGATTGATGGGGAACGCTGCGGAGTGAGATCGGGAGCATATGGCGTATAAATCGATTGGGGACTACGGAGTGATCGGGGACCTCCACACGGTGGCCTTGGTGGGGAAGGACGGGTCGATCGATTGGTGTTGTTTCCCACGCTTCGATTCGCCCAGCCTGTTCGGCGCCCTTCTGGATGACCAACGAGGGGGGCGGTTCCGCATCGCCCCCCTGGACGACGGGAAGCGACAGCAGCTGTATCTGCCTGAGACGAACGTGTTGCTGACACGCTTTCTGCATCATGACGGCGTCGCCGAGTTAACGGATTTTATGCCGATTGAATGCGACGAGCCGGGAGTCCGTCCGAAACGGCATCAGATCATCCGTATCCTGTCAGTGGTGAGAGGGAAGATTCGTTTTCGGCTGGAATGTCGCCCGGCGTTCAACTTCGGTCGGGATGCGCATCGTGTGACTGTGCATCCACAAGGTGCGCGGTTTCAATCCTCGTCTATGGCGGTCGGGCTGGTAAGTCCGGTTCCGCTCACGACAGTCAATGGGGGAGCCGAGGCGGAATTCACGCTGGCTGCCGGGCAGCGGATATCGTTTTTTCTTGAGCACATGGAGGCCGACAGTGCTGAGGATCTTCTGGCCGCTCCTCAAGCGGCCGAGGCGGCCTTTCATGACACGGTCCATTTTTGGCGTAAGTGGCTCGCGCAATGCCGTTACGTCGGGCGGTGGCGAGAAATGGTGCAGCGCTCGGCTCTCACGCTCAAGCTGCTTACCTATGCACCGAGCGGCGCGATTGTGGCGGCGCCGACCACGAGCTTGCCTGAAGCCATCGGCGGAGTCAGAAATTGGGACTATCGATACACCTGGATTCGCGATGCGGCCTTCACCCTCTACGCGCTGCTGCGCCTCGGTTTCTCAAAGGAAGCGGGCCGGTTCATGCAGTGGCTTGAGGCTCGCTGCCACGATCTGAATGCGGATGGTTCGCTACAAGTATTGTACGGAATCGACGGGCGTCGTCTCGGATCCGAAGAGGTTCTGCTCGATTGGGACGGATATATGGGGTCGAAGCCTGTCCGCGTCGGCAATGGCGCCGCCAACCAACGGCAATTGGATATGTACGGAGCGTTGATGGACGCGGCCTATCTGTACAACAAGCACGGATCCCCCATCAGTTACGATAGTTGGGTCGGACTCTCCCGATTGCTCGAATATGTCTGTGCCAACTGGGACCAGCCTGATGAAGGGATCTGGGAAGTGCGAGGCGGACCGAGGCAGTTCGTGTTCTCGAAGGTCATGTGCTGGGTCGCGCTGGATCGCGGCATTCGTCTGGCGGACAAGCGAGGGTTCCCGGCAGATCGGGCCAAGTGGACGGACGTGCGGGATCGGATCTATCGTGAAGTGATGAGTCGCGGTTGGAATCGCGAGCTCGCGTCGTTTGTGCAAGAGTACGACGGAAAGGCGCTGGATGCGAGCGCGCTGGTCATGCCGCTGGTCTTCTTTTTGTCGCCGACAGACCCGCGGATGAACACGACGTTGGACCGTGTCCAGTCCCGATTGGTGTCCGACGCGCTGGTGTTTCGGTACCTTCCTGAGGAGGCGGCCCCGGATGGTCTCTCGGGCGAGGAAGGGACGTTCACGCTCTGCTCATTTTGGCTGGTCGAGGCGTTGACAAGAGCCGGTCGCTTGGAAGAGGCTCGGCTGATGTTTGAGAAGATTCTGAGCTATGCGAATCATCTCGGGCTTTATGCGGAGGAATTGTCGTTGACGGGAGAGCATCTGGGCAACTTCCCTCAGGCCTTTGCCCACATCGGACTGATCAGCGCCGCCTACAACCTTGATCGGGCTCTGGGTTCGCATCGGGCTACGGTCTCGTAGAACCGTGTGTAGAGAAAGGGTGATGCAGTGGCAATGAGCTACACTGAAACGACGTTTCGCTTCATCGGATGCAGTGAAATTCAAGAGATCCTCGGGAAGCAGGCCGAGGATGAACGCCAACTGGCGGAGTTGCTGGAAGAGGTCCCGCTCGACTCGGTGTACTTCCACACGCACAGTTATTTCCTTCGGACCCGGTTTATCGAACGCACCTATCCGAACGACTTTGCCCAGTGGGTAGGCGAGCAGGTACGGGACCACGTCCTGGCCGAACGGCTGTCCGTACTGGATCCGTTCGATTTTCAGAGCCTGGAGACCCTCAGGGAGGAGCTGTTCTCCATTATCGACGACCATCTGTCCGGCATGGCGACGGTGCCACGCGCGGGGCTCGGATCGTCATTCTACTTCAGCCGGTCGCGTATCCTGGAAGTGCCTACCGGCGTGGAAGCGCGGACGCTGCGTGAGTTCCGCGATGCGATCTCCGAAGTCGATGTCAGTGCCGTTTACTTTCATGTGTTTGAGGCCCATTTGCGGTTGCGGCGGGAGGAGAACGATTTCTCCGCCTGGATCAGAGGTAGTCTCAAGCTGCCTGAGTTGGCCGACCGGATGCGGGCCTTGAACCCCTATCTCGGAAGTCTGGAACGCCTGCGGTCGAGCTTGCTCACGATGTGTGACGAATATTTGGCGAAGTCAGATCAGGCGTAAGGAACAGGGAGCCAAGGTATGTTGAGCGCAGATCCGCTGTGGTACAAAGACGCCGTGTTTTACGAGATCCACGTCAAGGCCTTTGCCGACGGCAACGGTGACGGGATCGGGGACTTCCAAGGCCTTCTCGGGAAATTAGACTATCTCCAGTGGCTCGGCGTGGACTGCATCTGGCTATTGCCCTTTTATCCATCGCCGCTCAGGGACGATGGCTATGACGTGGCCGATTTTCTCAGTGTGGCCGAACAGTACGGCACAACCGAGGAGGTGCGTCGGTTTCTGGACGAAGCGCATCGAAGAGGGATGCGTGTCATCGTTGATTTGGTGCTGAATCACACCTCCGACCAGCATCCGTGGTTTCAGGAAGCGCGCCGTTCTCCCGAGTCGCCCAAACGCGGGTACTATGTCTGGAGCGACAGCGATCGCAAATACGAGAAGGCGCGGATCATTTTCATCGATACGGAAAAGTCCAATTGGACCTGGGACCCGGAGGCCAAGGCGTTCTACTGGCACCGGTTCTTCAGCCATCAGCCGGATTTGAATTACGATAATCCGGAGGTCCGGCAGGCTATGTTGGACACGATGGTGTTTTGGCTCGATCAGGGGTTGGACGGGTTCCGGTGCGACGCCGTGCCCTATCTGCTCGAACGCGAAGGGACGATTTGCGAGAATCTTCCTGAGACGCACGAGTATCTTAAGGAGATTCGCCGGCGCATCGATGAAACCTATCAGGGACGCGTCCTGCTGGCCGAGGCGAATCAATGGCCGTCGGATGTGCGGCCTTATTTTGGCGACGGCGATGAGTTCCATATGGCGTTTCACTTTCCGCTCATGCCCCGGTTGTACATGGGCGTGCGCAGCGAAACCCGCGATCCGATCATCGACATGTTTACCCATACGCCGGAGATTCCGCCGAACTGTCAGTGGTGCCTGTTTCTCCGCAACCATGACGAACTGACTCTCGAAATGTGTTCCAGCGAAGAGCGGGACTACATGTACTACACCTACGCGCGCGACCCGAAGATGCGGCGGAACATCGGCATTGCACGTCGGCTCGCGCCGTTGCTGGATAACGACCGCCGCAAGATCGAGCTGCTGAACAGCCTGGTCTTCACAATGCCGGGCAGCCCGATCATCTACTACGGCGATGAGATCGGCATGGGAGACAACATTCAGTTGAAGGATCGTGACGGGGTGAGAACCCCGATGCAATGGACGATGGATCGGAACGCGGGGTTTTCCTCCGCCGATCCTGCGCGCTTGTATCTGCCGGTAGTGTCGGACCCGGTCTACGGTTATCAATCGATCAACGTCGAGTTGCAAAAGGAGATGCCGCATTCGCTGTTGCATTGGATGAAGCGGATGATCGCGGTGCGCAAGCGGCATCCGACATTCGGCCGGGGAAGCATCACATTTTTACGGCCGGCGAACGGCAAGGTGCTCGCCTATTTGCGGCGGCATGAGGGGGTTACCCTGTTGCTCGTCCATAATCTGGCCGGGTCTGCGCAATCGGTGGAGTTGGATCTGAAGGAGTTCACCGGCACGACACCGGTCGAATTATTGGCGGAGTCGCGGTTTTCCACGGTGACGGAGCAGGCCTATGTGATTACGTTGGCGCCGTACGGCTACTACTGGCTCAACCTCGTGCCGGTGCGCGCGGGGTCGGAGCTCTACGGTATCGAACAGACGGCACTGTAGCCATCTCGGTATGTGATGAGTGAGGCGTAACTGTTGAGAGTGGAGGAATGAGGTCAATGACATGATCAGAGAACTGGAACAATATCGCGAGGTGGCTCCGAAGGGGACCATCGACTTTCTGCAGCGCTTAAGTGAGCAGGTGCAGGGGAAGCGGTTTCTCCAGATCAGCGCCGTGCGCTACGGGGGCGGGATGGCGGAAATCCTGCGTCGGCTCGTGCCGGTCATGAAGGCGATGGGTATCGAGGCGCGCTGGGAAGTCATCGCCGGCACGCAGGAGTTTACCGACGTGACGCGCCGGATCGCCGATGGGTTGCAGGGACGGACGGAGACGATCACCGATGAGATGTACCAGATCTATCTGGACGTCACCGCCAGGAACGCCAAGGCATTGGATCTCGACGCGGATCTCGTCTTCATCCACGATCCGCAGCCGGCCGCGCTGATCGAACATCGGAAGGGCGGAAAGTGGGTGTGGCGCTGCCACCTCGACGCCGGCCAACCTCATCGACCGGTCTGGAGTCTGTTTCGTCGGCATGTGCTGAAATATGATGCGGCAATATTTTCATTGCCGGGGTTCGCGCAGCGGCTGCCCATCCCGAAGTTCATGATCTATCCCTCGATCGATCCCTTGACTGAAAAGAACCGTGAACTATCGCGTGCCGAGATATGGGAGGTGCTCGATCGATTCGGGATCGCCAAAGGAAAACCGATGCTCTTGCAGGTGGCGCGCTTCGATCGGTACAAGGACCAGCTCGGCACGATTCGCGCCTATCGGATGGCGAAGAAGCACCATAACTGTCAGCTCGTGTTGGCGGGGAGCGGTGTGCTGCACGATCCGGAGGGTGAAGCCGTATTGGCGGAAGTGCAGCAGGCGGCGGGGAACGATCCGGACATTCATATCCTTCAGTTGCCGCCGGAGGCCGATCGTGAAATCAACGCGCTGCAGCGGGGCGCCTCCATCGTCGTCCAAAAGGCGCTCAAGGAAGGCTTCGGCGTTGTCGTGTCTGAAGCCATGTGGAAGGGCAAGCCGGTGATCGGCGGCACGGCCGGCGGGGTGTCTACGCAGATCGTGAACGAGGCGACCGGCTTTATCGTCCATTCTGTTGAGGGCGTGACCTTTCGTATCCGCTATCTCCTGAGCAATCCCAGCGTGATGACCAGGATGGGCGCGATGGCAAAGGAACATGTCCGGAGAAACTTTCTCATCACGCGGCATCTGAGCGACTATCTCACGATGCTGAAACTCTTGTGCCCCGACTAGCCCTGCTTCTCGGGTGACCAATCTCATATCCGCGTAGAGGTATGCCCACGTGGGAGAGTCTTTTATCCCGGAGTCGGTCCGCACCTTGCTGGATGGAGCCGAGCCGGCGGATCTCGTTATCGGCGTGCTCACGTTCAACGATAAGGCGACTGCGCCCGCGCTCGCCCGCGCGCTGACGGAGGGGTGCGCGCGGTCTTTCCCGCAACGGCGAACTCTCGTGGTTAACTGTGATGCGGGCTCGCAGGACGAAACGCCCCAGTGTATTGCGCAGAGCCTCGGAGCGGACGCGCGCCTGTGGACGATCCGTCACCCCGTTCCTGGTGCGTCGCGCACCATGCTGTCGGAATCGGGCGTGCCGGGACGCGAGACAGCCGTCCGCATCCTCGTCGCCATCACGGACCAGCTCAACGCAACCGCCTGCTTGATCGTCGACGGCAATATGAAATCGGTGGATACGACTTGGTCGCAACTACTCGCCGATCCGATTCTCGACAAAGGAATCGATTGCGTGCTGCCGTGGTTTCGCCGCAATCGGTACGAAGGGACACTGACGAATACGCTGCTTGCTCCACTCACCCAGGCGTTGTATGGGAAGCGGATTCCCTATCACTTGGGCGGCGCCTACGCCTTTTCAGGCAACATGATCCGTTCGATTCTGCTGCCCCAGCCGTGGGACAAAGAGATTATGCAATACGGGTTCGACGGATGGGTCACGACACTGGCGGTCGCGGAACCGCTCCAGATCTGCCGTGCCGCGCTCGGGCCCCGCGTGCACCAGGCCAAGCCGATGGGCGATCTGTCTACCATCGTGGCCCAAGCTGTCGGCTGTATCTTTCATTTGATGGAGCGCTATCAGGAGAAGTGGGAATCCGTCACGGGGTCGGTGGCTGTTCCGACAGTTGGAACCCCGGTGGGGTTGGGAACCGAGGCCGGATCCATCAACGTGGAGCGGATGGTCAAGGGGTTTCGTCAAGGGCTTCGCGATTTGCTGCCGCTGTGGCAGCTCATCCTGTCGGCGGAGACATTCCAGCAGGTATTGGAACTCGGCGTCGAAGAGATGGATCGCTTTCGCTTTCCTTCCGGCCTGTGGGTGCAGGTCGTCTATGACTTTGCGCTGGCGTATCATAACCGCCTGTTGCACCGCGAGCATCTGCTCAAGGCCTTGACGCCGCTGTATCTTGGTTATACCGCATCCTTCCTGATCGAGACGCGCGTGCAGGGCGTCGAGCAGGTCGAACAGGAACTCGCGCGTCTGAGCGCTCACTTCGAAACCATGAAACCGTATCTGGTTCAGCGATGGAGGTGGCACGATGAATGATGTCTGGGGCGAAGCCATGGTGGAAGCGTTTCGCGACATGATGAAACGGGTAGGTCTTGTCCTACCCAAGCTGCTGGCCTTGCTCAGCTTCATCCTGCTCGGTGTCATCGTCGGGTTGGCGATCAAAGCCGTCCTCCAGCGCCTGTTGAAGGCGGTGCGCCTCGATGTGCTCAGCGAGAAGTGGGGGCTTCAGGCCGCGCTGGCAAAAGCCGGATTCAAGCAGCCGCTCTCGCAGGTCGTGGGTCGCTTGGCCTTCTGGACGGTGTTCGTCCTGTTCGTGTTTATGGGCGTGGACGCGCTGGATCTTCCGGCGACGGCCGGACTGATGGGCAAGATTTTGGGCTTCTTGCCGAGTGTCGTGGCAGCTGGGTTGTTGCTCCTTGTAGGAGTATTGCTGGGAAACTTCTTTGCCGAAGCGACCTTGATCGCCACGGTCAACGCGCAGATCCAGGAGGCCCGCTTCATCGCCAACTTTGTGCGATGGGGCATTTTCCTCCTCACTGCGGCGATGGTGTTGACGCAGCTCGGGATCGCCAAAGAAATTGTCGTGTCAGCGTTCTCCATCCTCTTTGGAGGCGTGGTGCTGGCGCTGTCCATTGCCGTCGGCCTCGGTGGGCGGAACATTGCACGAGATATGCTGGAACGGCGCTGGCGGAAAGACAAAGACGATGGAGATGACATGACACATTTGTAGTGGTCGCGCGCTAGGTCAGCGGGACGATCACGGCTTCATCTTGTTGCAGCTCGAGCCTGCCCGGTCTTCAAGGCCTTCGATCATGGATCGGCTCATGCGGGGGAAGCAGCAGCGTTCCCTCTCGCCGCGCCTCTGAAACTGAACAGGTCGATTTGCGAGGGACAACGCTGTTGGCGACGAGGGCTTCTTGCCAAGGCGCGACTTGTGTTTCATCTTTCCTGACGGAAGACCAGACAGCGAGGGTCTGTGGACTTGACGGACAGAGAGGTCCCATGCATGAGGGTCTGAGTCGTCTGCCGCAAACGGATCAGGCGCTGATAGAGGTCTCACAACGACGATGGTTGGTTCGATTCCCGTTCATCATCGGTGGAAACATCATCGCAGTTTCGTCATCAGCGCGCTCCATGTCTGCGGCCCGACCATGCCGTCAGGCTCCAGTCCGTGTTTTCTTTGAAAGCGGGTCACGGCGATATCGGTTTCAGGTCCGTAGTGGCCGTCGATGAGGATTCGATGGCCAGCATGGCGCAAGGCCCGCTGAACTTTGACAATGTCCCGACCTTGGAGCGGAGGCCGTTGTAGCCGGAGTTGGCGGACTGACCGAGAGGTCGGCGCGGTGCGATGGAGTGTCCTGTAGGTCACCGGTCCCACGATGCCGTCTGCTGGGAGTCCGTGGACCCGTTGAAACGACCGTACCGCGGCTTCCGTGGTGCGCCCATAAATGCCATCCATACGAATGGGAAATTCATGGCGGCGCAGGAGTCTCTGGAGCCGCTCGACGTGCGGGCCTCGACGGTGCGGCTGCTCCAGCAGCAAGGAGACATACGATCCTTGCAGGATGGATGGCGGTGGCGGCACATCAGCACGAGAGGCCGCCCGCCTCGTCACGATCCCGGCCATGACTGGCGTGTCATGTCGGGCCGGCGATTCTCTGTTGCTGGTTCGGGGCACTGCCGCCAGGCGCTGTTGGAGAACCTCGTTTTCATGTGCTTTCTCTTCAACCTCCCGCTGTAATGAGGCCTGCTCCACCCGTCGCTCTGTCAGCTCCTGGTCAAGCCGCTGCCGGTCGTCGAGCGCGTCATTCAGCTCAGCCTGAAGTCCCTCGATCTGACTCTGGAGTGCTGGCGGCCAATAGTCGCAGCCGTTGAGACTAAGCAGGACCACTAACAGGAGTCCCCTCTTCACCCACATCAACGGAATGAACGTCTGTTTGGTTTTCATAGGCACGTCTTCCTCCTTGGGCTTGTCGTGAATTCACGCATTCTCTGTGAGCCTACCTATGGGGCCCCAGGTCCTGCGCTCCCAGTAGGTTTCTTCAACCTTCACCAAGAAACGTATTGAAACAGCCCTGATGCCACACGGTCCCAGCTTCGTCATGCCGCCACAGGCGCCGGGTCGTTTCTCTACAGGCGTTTTTACTCTCGATATCGACCAGTTTCCCACAGGTGTGGCATGGGGATTGGGATGAGACTGGCACGAGTTCTCTGTAACTGTTGTGATCCGTCATCATGGGGCCTCTGGCGATATTGGTCAGTCGTTAATTGTTCACAATACTGGTCTTCCGTTCGAACGCCTCGTTCAATAAAGGGACTGATTGCATGGACACTCGCTCATGGTCGGGCAGGTCGATCCCAGGAATGGCCTCGTGCTTGAGGATTGCGATCGCCTGTTTGAGCGACCGGCTTTTCGGTTCCGAAGATTGTGTGAATGACTGATGGGCTTGAATGAGAGCCGGTCCTTCCTCTTGTATGGTAAAAGCTACCGGCTTAGGAGCGACATCAGGCATCGGCATACACCCTTTCTGTGCTGCCAGCCATACGCTCGTAGCGAGTATGGCTATGATGAGCAATGGCTTGCCCAACACTGATGTCGTGGTGGCAGTCATGACTCTATCGTTTCCCCTATTCAGATATTGTCCTCATCGCAGCAAACTGATTACTCTTCTTGTGCGCATTCAAAACTGTGCGAGCCGTAGCATCCTCAGAAGACATGGATGGAAAGGCGTCGTAGCGGCTTGTTCTTCCTCCCGCGGACGGACCATCGACGTCTGTGTCTCCATCTGAACAGGACCCACAGGGCCAGAGCTGCGATCAGCAGGCTGAGCTCCACCATACAGAACCCCTCTTCCGTTTCGCCACCTGGGTTGGTGTGCCATACAGGCCTGACCAGGCGTGGCCCAGTATGTCCAAGAGATCGAGTTGCACCATGAGATTCTTTCCCGCCAATCGATGGTTGGCATCGAGGGTCACTCGGTCGCCGTCCAATCCGGTGATGAGCAGGTGCACCAGTGTGCCGTTCGTCTTTCGCACTTCGAGCCCTAGCCCGACCAGCGGCACAACCCTTGAGCCCGAAGCCAACTGAGGCTCATCTCACAGGAGAGCTCCGGACAGTAAGGTCCGAAGGCAGAATCGGGGGTGATCTTTTCCGTTTTCGACTCCCCGACGCTCATGCCGATCACGAGCATCTCGATCCCCTCCATGATGGATTGTGACCCAGTGGTGAAGATCAGGGGCTCGCTGTAGATCGAGGAATCGACCAACGTTCCATCTTCCAGCCACGTCATGAAGCCGATGCGCACCGTGTCTCCCCATCGAACGCGCCGGATTTGACGATCACCTTGTGGAGCATCGGGCCTGCTGACCGTATCCATGAGTCACATTCCTTTCACAAGAACGACAACGCTGTTGACTTGTGCCTGTGATGAGCGACCTCATTCTGCCTCAACGTCACTCATCCGAGAACTAGGAAGAGTCCTAGTAGATATGGCCTGTTCCCTGGCCGGAAGTCGGGGAGCTCGCGTAGATGTTGCCTGGACGGTTTTATGGAAAATCGGTGGCCTGATCATGGGAGACCGCGTAGTCTTTCAGGGCGCGGTTCGTGCGCCTTCCGAATTGTCGCTTGAGGTAGGCAATGGAGAGGCGGACGGTTCCGACCGACAATCCGAGTGCCCGTGCAATCCGATGGGCAGGATAGTCTCTCGCAACCAGACGGAGAACCAGCTCGTCCGAAGCGGAAAGTTTGTTCGACTGTCGGAGTCGTTCTCCGTCTATGCTTGTGGACGTTCTCAAGAACGTAGGCGAGAGATACCGCTGGCCGGATAGAACGGCCTGCACGGCCACAAATAGTTCTGCGGCAGCATCGAAACGGTAGAGAATACCCGAGGCCCCTGCAGAATAGATGGCGTCCGTGACGTCCGTCCACCGCATGCCGGTCAAGGCTACGACGCGACAAGACGGTCTGATCCCCGTGACACGTTGGATGGTTCGCAGACTGCTTGTGTGCAGTAGATCGAGCAACAGGACGTCGGGTCTCGACCGATCGACCGCCTGCAGGAGCAGGCTTTCGTCCCCGCTGATAGTGTCGATCTCGTATGCTTCCCCTGCTCGCGCCATACTGTCTTCTAAAATGAGTGGATGAAATCCGGCGAACAGCAGTCGTGCTTGTCTCGTAGAATCAGTCGTGCTACGTCTCCTAAAACCAACTCCGTATATCAGTGTCGCCGACCACATCACCCTGATGCGACAAGACCCGTCGATCGTCCAAGGACCGCTGCCGGTTATTTCCCCTTCAGCTTGAATTCCACCATGACGGTTTCTCCGTCCTGCACGTCGATCTCCTGTTCGAGAAGCCCGGCCATGGGATGCCATGCCGCCAGTTTGTGCTTCCCCGACGGCACGTCGGCCAATTGGAACGAGCCGTCTTCCTTTACCTTGACAAAGTGGGGATTGGTCACAGGGAGAAACCAGGCTTGCATGAACTCGTGCTGATCGCATTGGAGGCGCACGACTGACCCCGCTTCTGCCTTACGCAGGACGATTGGCCTGTCCAGCAAGTCCCCTTTCTTGGCGAGCCCGATGTTGAAGAGGGTTAGTGAGCTTGGTTTCTTCACCTCGAACGCATGTGGGTTGTGCCGAATCCCGGCCGCCGACTTCTGGCCATCGGGATCGGCATCGTGGTTCTCGACGATGAACCGGCCCCTATTGACGACCACCCCTGTGAAGTCGGACCATTCGCACAGCTCGGAATGTACTTTGGTGCCAGTATATTCCTTCATCCAGGTCTCATCTTTGAGATCGCGGACAGTCACGATGGCATTCTGGAGTCCTCCACCTTTTGCAACCTGGACTCGCTTGAGGAGGCGGATTTTCCCGTCCACGGACTTGTTCATGTTCTTCGCGCAAAATGCAGGATTGGGGAATTTTTTGAAGGCAAACTCCTTGGGTGGCGGGACCTTGCCTGAGAACAGGACCTGTCCGGTGATGGTGCCGCCAGCCTGGGCGAAGAGGGGAGCCGCTCCGATGCTCCACATTCCCATAGCCAGGAACGAAACAACCATGATCAGTGAAGACATCCGTCGTCGGCAACGCTGCCAGCCTCGAGTGGCTGGTTCCCATCGTTCCTTGCTGTCGTTCAGCTTGTGCATGGCGTTTCTCGTAGGGTTAAGGTCAGGTCTGTGCATATCGAGAGGACCGGGGTATCGCCCGGAACTTCCTTCACCATACGGACGGAGAGAGAGCTACGGAACTAGGTATATCCCTGGTTGTGACAGGCGTCTGACACAGAGAACAGCTGGGCGAGGAGACTCGCACCAACGACAGCCGCCGCCAACCGGGGCCGTGAAGGACGATCAGGCAGAGACCAGCCCGTGTGTGACAGCGTATTTGGTGAGTTCGGCAGTCGTGTGTAGCCCGAGTTGCTTGGCGATGCGTGTCTTGTGAAATTCGATCGTTTTGACCGAGACGCAGAGGATGGCCGCCATTTCCTTGAGCGATCGGCCTTCGGCGATGAGTTGCAGGACTTCTCGCTGACGCAGCGTGAGCGTGGCTTGGGCGCTGGCCGGGGGCATGCGTTGATGAAGGGATGGATCCAGAACGCCTTTTTCCAACAACGGAGACAGGTATAGCTGGCCGCGCAGGGCTGCCCGGATCGCCTGGATGAGTTCCGTGGCGCTCGCCCGTTTGAGCACGTAGCCTGATGCCCCTGCACGGAAAGCTTCGGTCACATAGGTCGGGTCGCCGTGCATGCTGAGGAACACCAATTTGGCATCGGGGACAAGGCGGCGGAGTTGCTGGGCGGCATCGATGCCGTTGAGTAGCGGCATCGAGAGATCGAGCAGAATCACGTCCGGCTCCAGCCGAGGCGCGGCGTCCAGTAAGGCACGCCCGTCACCAACCGAACCGACGAGGTCAAACTCAGGCTCCAGCACTTTCTGCAAAGCTTCGACGAACATGGTGTGGTCGTCTGCCAAGAGAATCCTCGGTTTCGTCATGGCTTCTCCGTTGGCCAAGGAAGGCGCGCGACGACTTCCGTCCCTTCTCCCGGCGTCGAGTGCCACTCCACCGATCCGTTCAGCAGGCGCATCCGTTCCTGCATACTGAGCATACCGAGTCCCGGCATGCGCCGTCGGATTTCTTCGATGTCCAGTCCGATACCGTTGTCCCGCAAGGAAAGGCAGATGGTATCCGGCATCACGGATAATTCGATACTGACCTGAGACGCTTTCGCATGCATGGCCACGTTGCCCAAGCTTTCCTGTGCGACTCGATAGAGACAGGTTGCAAGACGTGGCGGAATCGACCCAATTGGGGAGGGTTTCATGAATCGAGCCTCGACGCCCGTGCGTTTGACGAAATCATTGATGTAACGTTGGAGTGCGACGACGAGTCCGAGGTCGTCGACGGTAGTCTGGTGGAACCGATAGGCGAGCTGTCGAACATCGTCCGACAAGGCGCTGACGTGACGACGGATGGTCCGGATCTGACGGCGAACGGCGGCCGGTGATTCCGGAAGATGCCGGCACAACGAGTCCAACTGAAGTCCGATCGCACCGAGACGCTGATTCACGTCATCGTGCAGATCGCGCGAAATTCTCCGACGTTCTTCGTCCTGGACCGTGAGCAATTTCCCGGCCAGCGTGCGCAGGTCATTCTGGGCCCGATCCACTTCCTCAATTTGAGGGTCAGCTCTAACGGTAGAAACCTTCTGAGTGCCCATCTGTGCGTATGCCCCTATTCGCCTGCCTCGGCCTGCATTCAACCACGCACGGGAACAGTCTGTTGGCGCGCTGCTACTACTACCATATCTGCCCATTCGGGGCTTACACAACCCCAGGCTCCTGGAAAATTCTTCACCCGATGATCCCATCACAGTGAAGAAATCGAGAGCCACGGAATGAGTTGAGATCGTGGCCTGGTAGTTGAGATGGTCTGGTGTACTGGTTAATGCGTGAGGGGAACATCCACGTTGTTGAGATTGAGTTGGCCAGCTTGGGAGCGCGCGAAATCAATAAACGCCTGTGCCCTATCCGGTCCTGCTTACGAAGTCTCGTCTCTTGCACGCTTATCAGGTTACTGCTTCTCCATCGAGAAGGTGATTGAAACAATCCTGATGCGAGGCGATCCCGTCCCCCTTTTGCGACCAGGGGTACTTGGGCAATCCGACCAACGTGTTCTCGCTCTCGAGATCGACGGGATCTCCGCAGCCCTAACAGATAGGTTGTAGCGTCAGGCCCTCGCTCCTGCCAGCTCGTTCTGACGCTTTACGCTACAGTGGCAACCAGGTTCACTGTAGCAGGATTCCCCCACGTTCCCTTTTCATCCATCCAATTTCGCTCGAAGCTCTCTATATTATTACAGGAATATCCAGATATGAGGGTTCGACGTCAGGGTCTCTTCTTTGCATTTCCACTGCGCGACCTTGACTGGATGGTTTGTGCAGTCCCCTTCGCCGGTCGGAGCGTACCTGATGCGAGGCGTTCTTTCTTCTGTTGCAATCGTCCGTACTCCGACAGGAGTCGTTCCCACCCCCATGCGACCTCGGCTGGTGGACTCTCTCTGTATTCTGCTAGGCTCGTGACATCGAGAGGAAATCATCGCTATGCCAGTGAATAAGAAAATCTCTTTTTCGATCGCGTATGTCTTTCTCGCAATTGGGGCGATCATTCTTGTGCACGATTTCATCGTGTCCGTGCAGAAGATTGAAGAGCTTCCGTACAGCGAATTCAGGACACTCGTAGCGGCCGGAAAAGTGGCAGAAGTCGCGGTCACTAATCAGAGATTGACCGGGAAGCTGAAGTTGGAAGAAGGATCCAAAGAACAGAAGGTGTTTACGACCGTTCGGGTTGAAGACCCCGATCTGGTCAAGGAGCTCAACGCACACAACGTCACGTTTACCGGTGTGATTGAGAGTACGTTCTTGAAGGACATCATCTCCTGGGTCATTCCTGCGCTGATCTTTGGCGGCATCTGGTTCTTTGTGATTCGCCGCCTCGGTCAGGGTCTCGGTGGGGGTCAAAAAGGGTTTATGACGGTGGGGCAGTCGAAGGCGAAGATCTATGCCGAGACGGACACGAAGGTCACCTTTGCGGATGTGGCCGGCGTGGACGAGGCGAAGGAAGAACTGCGCGAGGTGATCGAGTTTCTGCAAACGCCTGAAAAGTTTACGCGTCTCGGAGGGAAGATTCCGAAAGGCATCTTACTCGTCGGCCCGCCTGGAACCGGCAAGACGCTCCTGGCCCGCGCCGTGGCCGGAGAGGCAGGGGTGACCTTTTTCAGCATCAGCGGGTCTGAGTTCGTGGAAATGTTTGTCGGAGTAGGGGCCGCCCGCGTGCGGGACTTGTTCGAGCAGGCGAAGGTCAAGGCGCCCTGTATTATTTTTATCGATGAACTGGATGCGATCGGGAAAGCCCGCGGGATGGGACCCATGGCGCATGAGGAGCGTGAGCAGACCTTGAACCAGTTGCTGGTCGAGATGGATGGCTTCGATCCCCGTATCGGCGTGATTTTGATGGCGGCGACCAATCGGCCTGAAATCCTAGATCCCGCACTGTTGCGGGCCGGCCGGTTCGACAGGCAAGTCTTGGTCGATCGTGCAGATAAGATCGGCCGTCTGGCCATCTTGCGCGTCCATGCGAAGAAGGTGGCCCTGGGCCCCGATGCGGACCTCGAGGTGATTGCCGGGATGACCCCCGGTTTCTCCGGCGCCGACCTGGCCAATATCGTCAACGAAGCGACACTCTTGGCCGTGCGTCGGGATAAGGAGCAGGTGGGTCTCCCGGAATTGCAAGAAGCGGTGGAGCGGGTCGTCGCAGGATTGGAGAAGAAAAACCGGGTGCTCAACAAGATGGAGAAAGAGCGCGTCGCCTACCATGAGGTGGGTCACGCATTGGTGGCACTGTCGTTTCCAGGCTCAGACCCGATCCAGAAGATTTCGATCATTCCTCGCGGGATTTCCGCGTTGGGCTATACCCTTCAGCTTCCGACGGAGGATCGTTTCCTCATGACCAAGACGGAGCTGGAGAACAAGATTGCCGTCTTACTCGGAGGGAGGATTGCGGAAGAACTAATATTTGGGGAGGCTTCCACCGGAGCGCAGAACGACTTGCTCAAGGCCACGGACATCGCCAAGAGTATGGTCAAATCCTACGGGATGAGCGACAAGCTTGGAACCGTCACGCTTGAGCACGAACGTCAGCCCCTCTTTATGCAAACTCAACGGTCCCAAGAGAAAGGCGACTACTCAGAGGAGACCGCCCGTGAGATCGACTGTGAAGTGCGCCGTATCATCGATGAGCAATACGAGTGCGTGAAACGGCTCCTTGCTGAACAGAAGCGCGCACTCACAGAAGGAGCAAAAGTGCTGCTCGATCAAGAGGTGATCAGCGGCAGTGACCTTCAAGCCATCATGAAGAAGCACTAGGAGCCTGTGGAAAAACTCTGTGGGCACGCCCGGAATCTCACTGGTCTGCACATCTTGGACAAGCCTGGTCTATCTGGTTCATCTGGTTAGTCTCATGCAACTAAACAAACCAGACAGACCGAACAGACTAAATGAACAAGACAGGCTCCTAGATCCTGATAGTGCGTGGCTTCCGTCGCACGTCTCTAATCTCTTCGGAAATAAGGACTCCGCGTGTCGCGAAACAAGGACGGCCGGCCCCATGAGTCAATACTCAGGCCTGACTCCGCTTCTGTTTTTCTTGCACATTACTCGCCCTTGCCTGCCTTGGCGTGGTCATATATGCGGCCGACGCCCATGGATCCCTGGACCCGTTGCTCCACGGGCGGGAGGTTTTCGAGCAGAACTGCATCATGTGTCACGGTGCGGACGCCAAGGGAACCGGGCAACTGGCTGCGGCGCTGCCCGTCAGGCCGGCCAACCTGACCGATTGCAAACTGACGGCCGAGGATCCGGTGGAGGTGGTGCAGGGGATCATTCGGCATGGAGGGCCCTACGCAGGCCGCTCCTCGGTCATGCCCGCCTTTGGGACAGTGCTGTCGGACTCGGACATCGCCGACGTGGCGCGTTACGTCAAATCCCTGTGCGCCGACCCCGACTGGGTTCCCGGGGAATTGAATTTCCCACGCCCCCTTCTCACGGAAAGGCCTTTCCCGAACAGGAAATGATCGTAGGCAGGCGGTTCGGGCGAAACGGCAAGAACGTCAGCGAATACTGGGGCAGACTGGAATATCGGGTGAACGGGCGGACCAACATCGAAATCACGTCCCACGCCCTTTCCATCAATCCCAACATCGGCCCGACGGAGTCAGGCCTTGGCGATACGGCCCTTTCAGTGAAAAGAGTCGTGGCGTTCAGCCCTCGGTATCGGACCTTGGCCAGCGCGGGTGTGGAGCTGACGTTGCCGACCGGAAGCGACCGGCGGGGTTTGGGGAATGGAAGTTTTGTGTTTGAGCCCAACCTCCGAGCCGGCGTGGATTGGAAACAATTTGTCGTGCAGGTGGCCGGGGCTTTGGCGTTTCCCGCGAGAACGTCGGATATCAACTCCGAGTGGAAGCTCGATGTGGCGATTGGGCGCTATTTTTTTCCGGACCCGCGTCTGCAAATCACCCCGATGATCGAATTGAATACCACCACGCGTATATCCGGACCGTCGTACGGCGAGACGAAAAGCGCGATTCTTCCCCAGGTCCGAGTGAAATGGCTGGTCTGGGCGCTGGGCGTCGGCGTCCAGGCGCCTATCACCAGAGCGCGAGACTTTGAAGTTCGCCCCCTGTTCGACCTGGTGTATGAGTATGCGTTTTAGGCGCCTGTCCAGTATGAGGAAGTACGAAGATTTTTGCGCATGTATGTGGGGCCTAGGATGAAGGATCTCGACTCAGCTACAGTCATGAACAATGCGGGCTTCTAAGGGCCATGATGGGAAAATAGGTGCGTGATTTCCATG
>Ga0209640_10000317_pt1 | contig 36522 bp, 31 predicted proteins | sample RifCSP10_1_FD_184018 | JGI IMG/M metagenome (GOLD analysis project Ga0209640, IMG submission 184018) | Soil microbial communities from Rifle, Colorado - Rifle CSP2_sed 10_1 (SPAdes) (version 2) | ecosystem: Environmental > Terrestrial > Deep subsurface > Rock core/Sediment | place: Rifle... | reverse complement strand
GAGCTAAAAACGCGGGACGCCGAATTGATGGCGCTGAAATCGAGCGCTTCGGTGGATTCAACCGCCGTTTTTTCCAGGACACCGATCGAACGCCGGCTGCGAGAGGAAATCAATAAACAGAACGACATCTTACAGGCAAAGGATGCCGCCGTTAGAGATCTTGAACAGCGGCTGAACGCACAAAGCCGGCTGTGGGAAAACCAGCTGCGGGAAAAAGATGGTATCCTAAAAGAACGCGAGAATGAGCTGGAAAGCTCTCGGGCAGAAATCACCGATCTGAACAGCCGGCTACATCAGCTTGAAAGTGCAAAAAAGCGCGCGGAAGGCGTCCTTCAAGAAGAGCTTCGCAAAAAGAAGGAAGTTCTCGAAGCGGAGGCGCTCGCGAGAAAAGCCGCGGAAAAACGTCTAGGGGAAAGTATCCGGAATCTGGAAACTCAGCTTGGGGAGCGCGACAAAGCGCTCCGCCACCGCGAGTCAGAGATGAACGGCATTCGCCGCCAGCTGAAAGAATTGGAAACGGCGAAGGCCCAGGCGGATAGCAGGTTTCAGGAAGCATTGGCCGAGGCGGAAAGGGATCATCATGCAAAGGATCGTTTGCTTCGAGAAACCGAGCAGCGGCTCGGTGCCAGCCTTCAGTCCCTCAAGAGTGAAGTCTCCGAGAAAGAGCTGCTACTACAAGTTCGGGACGAGGAAGTAAAGTCAGTTAAATCCGAAGTCAAAGCCGTGTCGCTGCGACTGAGCGAGATGGCGGATGCAAGAGTTCGAGCGGAACAAGCGCTGCAGGAGGAGCTCAAGCAGGAAAAGCAGCAGCACGATGCGGCGAAAGTTGCGTACCAGGAGCTAGCTTCCCGCTATGATCGGGAGATCAAGCCGCTGAAAACCCAGCTGGATGAACGCGAGGCGCTTTCAAAGCGCCGCGATGGGGAAATTCGCGGGCTCGAACAAAAACTCCAAGCCGCATCGCAGCGCTTGAGAGCGGCTGAGGAGGGCAAAGCCCAAGCCGAGCGATCCCTGCGCGAGGAACTCAAAAAAGAACAGCTTCAACGCGCGTCAAGCGAGACTGCCAAGCGCGAGTTGGAGCAACGTTACGACAAAGAAGTTCAGTCGCTAAAAGGCCTGCTTGGCGACGCGCAAGAGTCACGCAAGAGCCGCGATCAGGAGATCAAATCGCTCAAGGCTCAGGTCGCCTCGCTCGCCGACCAACTCGCCAAGGTCGGCTCAGCAAAGGAGCGAGCCGCCAGCCTGCTCCAGCAAACGATTAAAAAGGAAAAGGAAGTTCTCCAGGCCAATGATTCCGCCGTTCGGGAGATTGAGCAGACCTTTAAAGCGAGGATCGCAACTCTCGAGGAGCAGCTGCAAGCGAAGCAGGAGCTTGTTGGTAGCCGGGAGTCGGAGGCAGCCGGGCTCAATTCCGAGCTGTTATCTCTGCAGCAGAGAATGAGTGATCTGGCAGCGGCTAAAGCGCGGGCAGAAAGTCTGTTCGAGGAGGCGGTCAAAGAGAGAACCGAGCAATTACAATCGAAAGACGCTGGCATCAAAAAACTCGAGGAGGATTTGACCGGAAAAATTTGGCACCTGGAAAACCAGCTCCGTCAGAGGGAAGAGCAACTCGATAGCCGCGAGTCAGAGTTGAATGCGCTGAAGAATCGAGTCGACGAGCTTACGACTGCAAAAGAGCGGGTGGCGCACGACCTACAAGACGACCTCCGCCGAAAAGCCGATCTGCTCGGCGAGAAAGAAGCGGCGATCAGCGCGGTGGAGGAGCGCTTCGGTCATCGAATCCGCATTCTGGAAAGTGAGTTAAGGGAGAAGCAGGAACTGTTGGGAGGCCGGGAGTCCGAGCTGAGAACGCTTCTGTCCAAGGTCACTGACCAGGCCAGCCGGCTGAGCGAGCTGGAAAATTCTAAAGACCAAACCGCGCATTTGATCGAGGACGAGCTTCGGCAGGCAACGGAGCTGTTGCAGTCCAAAGAGGCTGCGATGAAAGGTTTGGAGGAGCGGCTGACCGAAAGACTCCGGTCTGTGGAGAGCCAGCTGGGGCAAAAGCAAGAATTGTTGGAATCGCGCGATGCCGATGTCGATGCGCTCATGTCCAAGGTCAGCGAGCTGACGCAGAAGCTTAACGAGACGGGAGCGGAGCGCGAGCGGTCCGAGCGTCTGGCCCAAGAGGAGCTTCGCGAAAAAGCGGCGTTGCTTCAATCGAGAGAGGCTTCGATGACTGAGTTGGAGGAACGCTTGGGTGGAAGGGTCGACTCTTTGGAGCGTCAAATCGCCGACAAACAGAGGCTCCTGGAAACAAGCGGCACGGAGCTGAGCGAGCTCCGCGCCGAAATGAACGCGCTGGCCGAGCGGCTCAATGAAGCGGAGGCCGCGAAAGTGAAATTGCAAGATTTGCTACAGCAGGAGCGGAGCAAAGAGGACAAGGCGCTGATCGCGATGGGCGCTTTCGAACCGAAGGCAAGCGAGCGTGTCAATGGCGAGGCAAATGGTTTGGAGACATTGTTGAGCGAAAGGGAACAGCTACTCCAAGCGCGCGATAAGCTGATCCAAAACCTGATGACCGAGCTCAAGGAAAAGAAGACTCAGTTGGCCCGACAGGAAATCGAAGTTTGGAAAAATATCGAGCGGCGCGAAGCCTGGAAGCATCGGCTCTCCAAGTTTGGCATTCGTCTAAAAGACTAGCCGGCTGCTGAAAAACACTCATGTGTTTCATTGCGTTTGATTGCGGCCTTACCAGATAGACTTCTGGAGTGGTGGAGTAGGGGGTGAAACCCAATATTCTTCTACTCCGACACATCATTTCGCTTCCTCCAAATCCAGTAAATCACAACCTTCTGGTTACCCGCTTTCGCGAGTATGACGGTAGGAAGGCGCCGAGCTAATACGCGAACTTGGGTTCCGGACAGCAAGGTCTCCCGCTGTACAGAATTCGATATAGCTAATCTTGTAGGTGAGAGTAGCGAGGCGCAGCTTTCGCTATTTCTGCAGATAACTGGCGGACATCGGCACTCGCAGAATGTTGATCCCTTCAGTCTGTTCGACGTAACGAATGAAGTGGTATTTGTTTTCGAGTTCGTCGTATTGCAGTGGCGGCGCTTCGGCGCGTCCGGCTTCGATGCGCGCCCAGATGAAATGCGGGCCATCGTGACCAAGAGCGTGAGTGACGGCTTGTTTGAGCTCGTCCACCGTCGCGGCGGTGTGAGAGCTTTTGATACCGGCGTTGCGCGCAATTCCCGCAAAATCGATGTTGCCGGCGGTCGCCACGGTGGGTTCGCCACCGGAAGATTCGTACTGCTGGTTGTCCCAGCAAATGTGCACTAAATTTTTCGGCTGATGCAGACCAATGGTAGCGAGCGAGCCGAGATTCATCCAGAGAGCGCCGTCGCCATCAAACACGAAGACTTTGCGCTTGGGCAGGGCGATGGCTAGTCCGAGCCCGATCGACGAGCATAGGCCCAAGGTCTTCACCTGGATATTGCCGTCGCTCGGACGAACCGCGTTCCATTCCGCCGTGGCGCCGCCGGCCGTGGTGACGAACAATTCATTGGAAATTAACGGCGCGATCGCCTGCAAACATTCGAAACGCTTCATCATCTCCTCACAGTACCGCGCGGGTGAGCAGCAACGCGACTGGTCTTTTCGAGCTATTCGCCAAAGTGACCGCCCCCGCGATATCTTGTTTCACCTTGGCCGGGTCGCGCATGACGATGTACTTGATGCCCAGACCGTCGAGCACGGGCTCGGTGACCAGCCCAACCATGTGAAATGCATTGTCGCCGATATCACCGGCGTAGTAGATAAGCAGCAATATCGGCATGCCGAACTGCAACGCCGTGGTGGTGAGGCCGTTGCAGCTGTTTAGCAGCCCGCCATTCTGCATGAGCATCGCGGTTTTTTTTCCGCCCAGATGCGCGCCGGCACAGACGCCGATCCCTTCCTCCTCGCGCCCGACCGGCACGTGGCTAACGGTGTCGTCTTCGTAAAGAAGATTGATCAGCTGCAACATATTGATGTCAGGGACGCTCGAGACCAAATCGATCCCGGCTTCCTTTAACCCGGCAAGAATTTGCTGCGCCCCGGCGACGGTTCCCATACTGAGACCTCTCTTACTGTTGCGCCCTTGGCGCCAGCGCGGGATGGCAATTGCGTTAGCGCGCCCCTGCGCTGATCCCCTTCTAAAAATAATCGGTGATGGTGTCAAGTAAAAGCGAGATTGGTTTGACACCTCGCTGTCTATTCTGTTAGCAGAGAGCGATCGCATTTCCGCTTTGGGTAACGAAAGGAGAGCGCTATGAGGATTCTCTTAGGCCTTTTCTTTTTGTTGGCAGCGAACTCCGGGGTCCAAGCCCAGTCCCCTTTCTACCAAGGAAAGACCATCAAGCTCATTGTGGGCAGTCCGGCTGGATCTAATTACGATCAGTATGGCCGGCTGCTCGCTCCCTATCTCAAGAAGCACATCGCGGGCAATCCCGAAGTGATCGTACAGAACATGGGCGGCGCCGGTTCCGCGATTGCGGCCAATCATGTCTATCGTCTAGCCGCGCCCGATGGTTTGACGCTGTTGTCGATTCTGCCTGCCATTTACTTCGATCAGCTTGTCGGCCGCAAAGAGGTCCAGTTCGATTATGCCAAATTCGTTTGGATCGGCAGCACCGACCGATCAAACAATTTGCTCATCATGCGCGCCGATACTCCGTACAAAACCATGCAGGATGTGCGCCGCGCCTCTCAGCTGCCCAAGTGCGCAGCCACGGGCACAGGCTCGATCGCCTATTACATGCCCAAACTGTTGGAGGAGGTCATCGGCACGAAATTCGATGTCGTGCTCGGCTATCCCGGGGGGCCGGAAATGGATCTCGCGGTCGAGCGAGGAGAAGCGCAGTGCCGCGCGTTTACCCTGACGGCATTTTTGAGCAATCGCGAACCCTATCTGAGTTGGCGCAAAAATGGTTTTGTCCGGGCCCTCGTTCAAACGGGATCAAGGCGGGATAAGAGACTGCCAAACGTTCCGACACTTTCTGAGCTCATGGATGAGTACAAAACCTCGGAGCCTTCGCGAAGCTTAGCCAGATTGGTTCTGGCTTCCGGCGAGCTCGGCCGTCCGATCGTCGGACCACCGGGGATTCCCGCGGAGCGGGTAAAGATATTACGCCAGGCTTTCATGAAAGCGCTGACCGACCCGGAACTTTTAGCTCAGGCCGAAAAGTTCAACTTGGAAGTAGAACCGACCGGAGGAGAGGAGTTGGAGAGTTTGGCCAAAGAGCTTATGACTCAGCCTACTGAGGTCATCGAACGGATGAAGAAGTTGTTGGGGAAATAAAGCAGCAACGATTCCGGTTAGGAATCCGAGCGGAAAGAAGAGATTGCGCGGCGGCGCTTTGGGTCTCTTGCTGGTTGTTTGTGAAACCTCGACGGCCGGGGCGCAGGATAACGCAAGGCCAAAAAACAAAGCCGCAAATAGTTGAGGAGATTTCCTTCATCAGCCGATGCTACTTTGAACAATGTTAATCAGCTGTGATGTGAACTCACGTTATTAAAAGACAATTAGCGGCGTTGTTCCCGCCGGTTTACACCTCGCTTTCGAGGATCTCCAGCCCGTCCAGCCGGTCGATCAAATAGAGCAAACCGTTGTCGGCACGATAAACATCATTGCTCTTGACGGTCTTCTGCCCGCGTCCCGGTTCAGGCACGTAGTAGCCGATTTCGGTTGGCAGATAGGGATTGCTGATGTCGACGACTCGCAGGCCGCCGCTGAACCAAGTCACAAACATTTTGTTGTCGTAGACCTGTTCGGCCGGTTGGTGCGCCCCGTACTGATTGCCAGGGGCGATGCTATGAGCTTCCGCCGGAGAAAAAGTCGAGATCGGCACGGGCCGTGTTTCGTCTGTGATGTCGACCATCCACATGAAAGCCGGCGGCGTCGGCGCGCGCTTGCCGGCTTCCTCGTCGGAAACGACCATCACGTCGCGATCCAACAGTTTCCACGGGATCGGCAGCGTCGTATGAATCGGCGAAGGGTAGGGCGGCGACCAGTTGTAGCCGCCGATGAATTTGGGCCGGTTCATGTCGGCTATATCGAGAATGACGAAGCCGCCGTGCCAGTAACTGACGTAGAGCCGGTCGCCGCGTCGGATCGGGTGATGGCACTGATGCGCCGTCCCTTCCCAGGTCGGCGTCTCGCCGCCGCCGATCCACTGGCCCGGCATCCACCACCGTCCCACTTCTTCGGGACGCGCGGGATCTTCGAGATCCAGGATCATCGGGATGCGTCCGACGTATCCCTCGATGTGTGCCGAGATATAGGCGTAGCGCCCCTCGAAGGTAAAACGATGAACGCCACCGTCGGTTTCGAAGAATGCGATCTCTTTCGGCTTTTCCGGGCTGGAAATGTCGTAGATTTTAAGTCCGGTGGGCTGCTTCTCTTTGCTGCGATATCTTTCCAGATTCACCAGCATGATGTCGCCGCTCACCCGTACTTTGTGCGAATGCACGCCTTGGGGGACTTCAATGTGCGCGACGATTTTCGGGTGCTTGGGATCTTTGACATCGAGGATCGACGTGCCATGCGGCGGGTCCATGTGGCCGATGAACGCATAGCCCTTCTCGACGACAACCTGCCCGCCGCCGGCCACATCCGTCCGTCCGATCTGTCGCATTTTTTTGCGGATACCAAACTTAGGAGCGTTCCCGTTCCCTTCGCCCATGATTCCTCTCCACTCGAGTTGAATAGGCCCTTCTATCAATCCCAAAGCCAAGTGGTCAACCAAGGACTTACTCATTCGCACATGCAAATGATGTAAGAGAGCGCGTAGCTGCCCGGCCGATTCCTCACATTTTCGCCGAAACTCAACGAATTTGTTCGAAAAACGGCCAACCTAAAGACATTCCCGCCACGAAAACTTCTTATCCGGTAATGGTTTAAGGCTTCCAGACGGCAATAAATTCATTGGCATAGCTTTGGCGAACGCCAGGGTAATCCCCCAAGTAGCGTGTCGGGAACAATAGCAAATTCCGGCAATGGCCCAGCGACGAGAAGTGTGGGAGAGAATTTTTAGAAGCCAGAGATGATTCCTTTCTCCTAGGAGAATTTCATGGAGCACCTCTATCCTTTACTGACGATTTTTTCTGGTGCCACCATTGTCCTCCTGGGATCGTTTCTCTTTGCTGCGGAGCGGGAACTTCAAAGGAAACGACGAGAGATCGACGAAATCAAACGCACGCAAACCGCCCAACCCATGCGGTCATTCAGCGAGGAGGAACACTCCGAATCTCGCCCGTCGCTGGAATTGATCAGTAAGAATGATCAACTCCTGCAGGAAATAGCGGTGCTTTCAAGCCGGCTCGAACACAGCCAAAGGGCATTGGACGAATCCAAGAATGACCCACGTCTCTTGCTGAGCGCGTCATCCGACAACCCACAGCTGCAGGAGAGGATTGACAATCTCAAGAGCCGGCTGACAGCGAGTCAAACCGAGCTCTCGGAATCGAACAAGCGAATTCATGAAGCCTTCGATCTCAATACGAAACTACAAATTGAAACAGCCGGATTGAAACAGCAATTGGCGGAGAAGGACGAAGCGATAATAGCGCTTCAGAGCCGGGCACTGGAGGGGGCAAAGATGAAATCTGAAAACCAAAAAAGCCGCGTTGAAAAACAGCATTTGCTGGAACAAGTCAGCAAACTTCAGGACCAGCTTCGAACCACTGAGGAGCGGCTTAACGCAATTGCTGCCCAGCATGACGCGATCGCCGAGCTTCACGCGCAATTACAACTCAGTGATACCGAGTCCAAGCAGCAAACAGACGAACTGGCAGCGAAAAACACAGAGCTGCAGGCCGAAGTTGACGCGCTATCGAGCAAACTTGCCGCCGCCGAGAAGAGCCTCGAAGACCTCCGCACAGCGCAACAAGATGAACGTCCGGAGAATCAGCAGCTGCTCGAGACCCATCGGCAGTTTACACGGGAAATCGGAGTTCTTCACCAGCAGCTTGAGACGGTGCAATTGCAACTCAGCGAATCCGCCCAGCGCAATCAAGAGGCGGCCATTCGCAATGAGAAGCTGCAAGCCGAGTTGGAACAGCACGTCGAACAAAGACAAACCACAATCGCCGAACTGCAGAACGCGGAACGGCGTTACGCGGAATTGGCCCGGCAATATCAAGAAGCATCCGATCGCCGCGCGCGTCTTGAAATGGAAGTCTCGGATTACAGAGAACAACTGGAACACAGTCAATCCAAAGCCCGCGAAATGGAGTCGGCACAACAACAACTGGCCAATGTCGAATCTCGTGAGATGGTTTACCAGGAGCAGCAACAGAAATTGGAAGCACTGATCGCCGACTTGGAACGCGAACTCTCCGAAGGAAAATACCAGGTCGAAGCACTCGAGGATACTCACGAACGTTTGCGGGAGACCGAGCGGGTCTGTCAGGAGCTAGGCGATGAGAATCGCCGGCTCGGCGAGGAAATCTCGCGTTGGCAGAAACGCCTCGCTGCGGGCGAGGAAAACCAAAGGCAGGTGAGCATGCTTCGGCAGCAGCTGGAAGAATTACAAACCGAGCATGCCCGACTCATCGATGAAAATCGACAAGCCCAAGAGGAACGCGCGGTCAACGGTGATAGCATCGGGCTGGCACAGTGCTCGTCTGATTCCGATGGTGCAAAGATTATCGAAAGCAAGTTAAACATGATTGCCGAATCGTCGGGCTTGGCCGCCTCAGGCGAAGCGCGCGGCGGACTTCTTGCTTCAACCAATTCGGCTCCTGGAACCTATGTTGCGAACCAGGTAGACGCAACTCGGATTGCCTGGCGCTGGATCGCTCGGAACTGGCATGTCGGCGCGGTTTTCGCCGGGGTCATCATTCTGGTGATCGCGGGCACAGTCGCCGTAAAAATCCTGACAGCTGAAGCGCCAAATTCCGGTGGTCCGATGGTACTCGCGCCTGAAGCAACGCCTGTCGAACGGGTTGCCGAGCCTGCCTCAAGAGCGCCGGTTAAAGCGGCGCCGCGTCTCCGCGGCTCATTTCAAACTGTTCGTCCAACCCAGGTTTTCAGTCAGCCAAGCGAAAATTCGGCGCTTATTGCAAATATTGGCCAGGGAACCAAACTGAATGTTGTAGACTCCACGAACGGCTGGTTAGAGATTCGCTCCAAGCACGGCCGGCCGCCAGGATTTGTACGCCAAGAGGCTGCTGTAAGACTCGGCGCGAACTGATGCGCCTTCCATTAGCGGCTACGCTAGCCGTAGCTTGGTGTGCTGGTCAAAACCCATGGCGCCGAGCGCCCAAGCCGAAGGATGAAAGATCAAAGCTAAAGAGCCTCACCTCGTGTAAGTTGCGTCGCTCACGTATGCCCTGATTACTATTTGGCTAATCGATCTTTTCGCGTGAGCGCGCTAAACCGGAACCGCTGCACACCGGTTTACGGCTCGGGATGAGTTTGTGATCAAAGGCTTACCTCGCCATAGTCGAACCTAACGGCAAGTGAAACTTGCGACAGCTGGAAACATCGTCAGAAATCGCCGACGGGTTGTATCGGGCCGGCGTTCTTTACGAAATTCGATCGCTGTCGCGGCGTCACGGTCCCGCAATTGCCCTCTCTTCACGAGTCGTGTCTTTTGGTTTTGAGATTGAGCCAGAAAGATTTTGCTTTTTTTAACGAGCGCGGGTCTAGAATAAGGCCTTCCTTAGGAGTTTAATCTTGGGAATAAGGAGATGGCCAAATGCGTAGCGAGAAAATCCGGATCGGCATTATGGGCTTGGGACAGATCGGCCGCCACCTTTACCACCTTGCGCTGGAAAACGACGACATTGAGATCGTTGCGGTGGCCGATATTGGCAAACCGGAAATCATCGAGTACCTGCTCAAAAGCGACGGTATGGAGGAGCCGTCTTGCGAGCTTCAAGACAACTATCTGATCAATGACAAGTTCCGCACCAGAATGCTCCAGCTTGCGCGACCGGAGGAGGTTCCGTGGGACATTCTCGGAGTTCACTGCGTGGTCGATGCGACGGGACGATATCGGCATCGCCGGGACATGGAAGCTCACCTGCGCGGCGGTGCAAAACGGGTCGTTTTGGCTTCGCTGCCGGCGGAGCCGATCGATCGAATCGTCATACCGGGGATCAATGAAAGCGATGCCGCCAGCCCCGACAAGATGATCTCGGCGGGTTCTGCGACGACCAACGCATTTGCACTCTTGCTGCAATCGCTGGATCAAAACCTGGGAGTCGACTGCGCGTCGATGACCACGGTCCATGCGTATAGCAGCGATCAGTCGCTGCAGGATTATGCCCACGAGGACTTTCGTCGCAGCCGCTCCGCCGCCGAAAATATTATCCCCAACAATAATGAGTCGGCGCGATGGGTGGAGTTTGTGCTGCCAAAATTTGCGGGGAAGTTGAGCGGTTACGCCCTCAACGTGCCGGTCCAACGGGGATCGTTACTCGATCTTAACTGTGTCATGCAGGACGGCAACATCACGGTCCAGCAGGTGAATGAGACCATGCGCGCCGCCGCCGCTGATCGCCCGACCTTGATCGCCGTGACCGATGACCCGATTGTTTCTTCTGACGTGATCGGGTGCCGGCAATCCTTGCTCTTCGATTCACGCGCGACCATCAAGGCAGGAAAGAGAATAGTCAAGACGTTGGCATGGTACGAGAGCCTCGGTCATGCGTGCCGTGTGCTCGAGGTGGTGCGGCACTATAGCAGGCTCGATGGCATCGGAGGTGGGCAATGAGAGTCGCCATTAACGGATTCGGCCGAATCGGCCGTTCGGTGTTTCGTATTCTGGATAAGCGGGCGGACGCCGAACTGGTTGCGATTAACGATGTCTTTGACCACGACGCGCTCAGATACTTGCTCAATTATGACACGGTCATGGGACGCTTCGACGGCGTTTTGCGGCTCGAAGGTGATGAGCTGGTGACGTCACACGGTCGCACCCGCATGCTCCGTGAAAAGGACCCGCTTAAGCTGCCGTGGCGTGAGCTCGACATCGACGTCGTCATCGAATCGACGGGAATATTCACCAGCCGGGAACAGCTCGGCAAACATCTGGAGGCGGGCGCCAAGCGAGCCGTGCTGACGGTTCCCGCCAAGGACGAGATCGATTACACCGTCGTGCTCGGCGTTAACGAGGATGGGCTCAAGCCGGAGCACAGGATCATTTCAAACGCGAGCTGCACCACGAACTGTCTCGCGCCGCTGGCAAAGGTGCTGCATGATTCGTTCGGTATCGTCGAAGGCGTCATCAACACCGTGCACGCCTATACTAACGACCAGCGCCTTGCCGACGTGCCGCACTCGGATTGGCGGCGCAGCCGGGCCGCGGCGGAGAATATCATCCCGACTTCCACAGGGGCGGCGAAGGCCGTCGGCGAGGTCTTGCCTGAACTGAAAGGTCGACTCGACGGCATTGCCGCACGTGTTCCGGTGCCCGATGGTTCCGTGGTCGATCTGTTTGTCGAGTTGGAAAAAAGTGTGAGCACCGATGACGTTCATGCCGCGATCAAATCCGCGGCGGACTCGAAACGGATGAAAGGTATTTTGCAACTGATGGAATCGCCCGTCGTATCGTCGGACGTCATCGGAAATTCGCACTCTTCTATTTTCGATCCGGCGTTTACCAGCGTCACAGGCGGCAGATACCTGAAATGCCTCAGTTGGTACGACAACGAATGGGGATATTCCAATCGAGTCTGTGACTTGCTCGGTCTGATCGGTCGGTGGGGATGACCTCTTTTTCTGCAGGTTGCTGAAAAAGTTACGAAATCCTCTCTGCTCGCGCCTTCGACAGCTAGAACTTAAACGCTTAAAGGCAGGAGAGAGATACGCCAGTGGCCTCCTGGGTAATGGGATTCATCTCCTCGGCTGGTTACGGCGGTATCTTGCTGCTGATGTTTATCGAGAACGTCTTTCCGCCTATTCCATCTGAATTGATCATGCCGCTCGCTGGCTTCATGGTCGCTCAAGATAAGCTCACCTTTATTGGCACTACCTTGGCGGGCATGGCCGGTTCCGTTTTAGGTGCGTTGCCGCTTTACTATGCCGGAAAAAAACTCGGCGAGGAGCGCGTCAAGCGCTTAGCCGACCGGTACGGCCGTTGGCTGACGTTATCCAGGCAGGACATTGAGCGTGCGTCGCGATGGTTTCACAGGCACGGCGGCGCCGCGGTGTTTGTGTGTCGCCTCATTCCCGGTGTGCGTTCGTTCATCTCAGTTCCAGCCGGAATTGTCGGGATGAACTTCCTGCAGTTTCTGGCGTATACCTCGATAGGAACTGCTCTGTGGGCGGCATTGCTGGCCTATTTGGGATACCTGCTTGGCAGCAACTTTGCGCAGGTCGGGGAATACCTCGATCCTGTTTCCTGGATCGTGCTCGGCGCAATCGGCGTTCTCTATATCGTGCGCGTTGTCAGGCACAAGGGAACGCAAGGGGCCCACAACGCGCGGCTTTAGCGCTAACGGAACGGCTGCTCGTGCCGAGCTTTCGCGATCTGCAGAATCGCGAGCTGTTGTAACCTCACTCGTCGTCCCGGTCGGGGTGCACTGCGGCGCGCAAAGATTTCTTTTCTCCCTGACGACGTTTGTCGGCGAGCAGGCGCAGCTTGGCGCGCCGGGAGCGCTTGCGCTTCTGACGGCGGATCCTGGCGATTTTTTGCTCTTGCTCAGCGACGGCGCCTCTGCGCATCGATTCGACCTTGTCGAGCAGTAGTCGTCGCGCCAAATAGCGGTTGAGCGCCTGCGAGCGCTCTTTCTGGCACCTCACTCGCAATCCCGTCGGCCGATGATGGAGCACGACGCAGCTCGAAACCTTGTTGACGTTTTGCCCCCCCGCGCCCGAAGAACGGATGAAATGCTCGTCGATGTCATTTTCGCGAACGCCCAGCGCCTGCATGCGCTCGAGCAGTTGTTTTTCTTTCGCCGATGAAACCGGGAAAACAGCCATGATGAAAGCTAGTGATCGTCCTTGATCTTGAACTTGTCCGCGCGCAGGGTCTGGTAGATCCGCTGGATATGCTCGGCGCCGGTGGTTTCGAGGATTAACTCCACCTCGGTTTCGCCGATGGCCATGGCGCCGAAGCCGCGGCTATGCGTGATCTGTAAAATATTGGCGCCCAAGTCGGCGACGCGCTGGGCGAGTCGCGCCAGGCTGCCGGGCCGGTCCGAGATGACGATCGAGAAGCGGCCCAGCCGGCCGTCCTGAATCAGACCGCTTTCGATGATGCGCGAGATGAGATTCATGTCGATGTTGCCGCCGGAGACCACGAGCCCGACGTTTTTATTAGCGAGCGAAACCCTCTTGTTGAGCAATGCCGCAAGGGGTACGGCGGCTGCGCCTTCGGCTACTGTTTTTTCGATTTCGAGCAACATCAAAACTGCGTTTGCGATCTCGCCCTCGCTCACGGTGACAATTTCATCGACGTATTTTTTAACCAACTCGAACGGCGTGGCACCGACCACGCGCACGGCGATGCCGTCGGCGATCGTCGTCGCCGGCGGAAGCTCCACCGGCGCGCCTTTCTCCAGGGCGGTTTTCATCGATGGCAGCGCCTCGGCTTGCACGCCGATGATGCGGATCTTCGGCTTGAGGGTTTTGAGCACCAGCGCGACACCGGCGATCAAGCCGCCGCCGCCGACCGGCACAACCACCGCGTCGAGATCCGCATTCTGCTCGTAAAGCTCGAGTCCGATGGTGCCCTGGCCGGCTACAACCCAGGGGTCGTCGAAGGCGGAAATAAACGCAAGTGCCTTTTCGCGGCTGAGTCTGATCGCTTCGGTGTAAGCGGCGTCGTAATCGACGCCATGGAGCACGCTCTCGGCGCCATACTGGAGCACCCGGCTGACTTTGATGAGCGGCGCCGGATGGGGCATGACGATGGTCGCGGCGATGCCTAAGCGCCGGCTATGAAACGCCACGGCCATGCCGTGATTTCCTGCGCTCGCGGCGATCACGCCGCGCTTGGCCTCGTCCGGCGTGAGCGTCAGCAGGCGGTTGAGCGCGCCACGCTCTTTGAACGAACCGGTCATCTGCAAGTTTTCAAGCTTGAAGAAAACCCGGTTCCCCGTCATCCGGCTCATGGTCTCCGAATACGGAAAAGGCGAGAGATAAATCTGCTCTTTAATGCGCTCCCGCGCCTCCTCGACGTCGTCGACAGTAATCATTTTCATTACAATTAGAATGAAAGCGGCGCCGCGCGCAAGGTTGCCAGGCAAGGGTATTTGTTCGTTGATTTTGCCTGGGCCGCCGCGACCTAGCCGCGACTCAAGACTCATCAACTGAGTTCACGACGTAGGCTTGGAACGACGAAGTCTGCCTTACCCTTTGTCGCCGAATGAGATCCGCGAACGACACAGAATTACACCATCACGCGGTAAGTCTCTAGCCCAATGGATCCAAACGAATCGGGATGGAAAGTCCGAATCGGACCTTTTTCACGGCAGCGCTTTCCCGAGGCGGACGAATAGCGTAAACAGACAAATAAGCCTTGCGCGGTAATTTGCCGCAGCGTTCGACGTTCAATAAGCGGTGGCAAAACAATTGAGCGACGGTAAATTCGATCTAGCGATCAGGGGATTCCGTCTATGAAAGCAATTCGGACGCTCATGATGCTTTTTGCTGCGCTGATCTTGACGCCGGTACAGGCTGACGCGGCGCAGCAGCACTTTCAAGGAAAAACCGTGACGCTTCAGGTAGGCTCCGGCGCCGGCGGGCGGCAAGACCGCATCGCGCGCACGCTTGCCAAGTACATGACGAAGTACATTCCTGGTCATCCCGTGTTCGTGATCCAGAATAAACCGGGCGGGCAGGGGATCCCGGCGATGTTGACTTTGAGCAAGGGTGCCACTGACGGAAGTTTTATGTCGATGGTCATTTCCTCGTATCTGGAAGCTCCTTACTTCGGCGCGCCGGGCGCCACTTACGATCCGCGCGGGTTCGTTTACGCCGGCGCGCCCAGCACGGGCAAGCAGCGCAACGTGTTGTTCGTTCACCGCCGCGCCGGAATCAAATCTCTCGACGATCTGAAAAAACAGGATATCACCCTCGGGGCGATACGGGTGGGGCATCGAAGTTATTTGTATGCGCGCTTAATCGCCGAAGTGTTGGGACTGAAAGTTCGGTGGGTGGTGGGCTACGATACTCCGGAGCTGTACGTCGCGATGGAGCGCGGCGAAGTGCAAGGACGGGTCAACGATGCGGCTTCGATCATGTCGGAGCGTTCCGACTGGATCGCCAACAGCGAGATCCTGCCGCTTGTGGCGATGACGTTGCCGGCGAAGCTGCCGCCGGTCAAGCATCCGATCTTCGAAAGGGTCCCCTCGATCATGCAGTTCGCCACGACCGACGTACAGAGAAGTATTATCCGGAAAATCAATTCCACCGACAGTTTGGGAGCGGCGGTGGCGCTGCCGCCGGGGACGCCAGAGGCAATTCGGAAGATCGTCGAAGACGCATTGGTACGGACGGGCAGCGATCCCGAATTTAAGAAAGAGTGGGAAGGAGTCGTTTTAGAAGGAAACGCCTTTGAGCAAATGTTTACCGGTAAGGAAGTCCTGGAAGACGTGAAAACCTACACCGACTGGCGGCCCGAAATCATGAGCATGTACAAACGACTGGCCCACGAAGCGCCGAAACAGTGACCGTTTCACGGATTTGCTTCATGATCGACAATGGAAAACTACTGTGCTGCGCGGATTTCGTTTGCCACGCATGGCACCGTGAAGTGGATCGTTGTGCCCTGTCCTAACGTGCTCTCGGCCCAGATGCGCCCGCCGTGCGCATCGACAATTCCTTTGCAGATCGCCAATCCGAGGCCCGCGCCGCTTCGCGCTGTGCGGTCAGCTCGCCAGTAACGGTCGAAAATGTGAGGCAAGTCCGCAGCGGAAATTCCCGCGCCGGAGTCTTCCACCGTTATCTGAACCGAGGCATCGATTGCGCCCGCGCGGAGTAAGACGCGGCCGCCTGCAGGAGTGAATTTGAGCGCGTTACCGAGCAGGTTAGAGAGCACCTGGCCGAGCCGCTCACGGTCTGCGCTCAGGGGCGGCACGTCGCCTTGGATTTCACTGTTGATGGTGATCCCGCTCTCGCGCGCCTGCGGTTCAAACTGCTTTAGCGTCTCGCCGATCAGCGCGGGAACATCGACGCGCGTCGGGCGAATCGAAAAGCTGCCGACCTCGATACGGGCGACATCCAGCAGATCGGCGATGAGACGATTCATCGTTTTTATCGAGTTCTGGATAACTACATCGTATGCCTTCAGATCCGCAGCAACTGTAGCGTTGGAGCCGTCGCTACCTCGCTCCGCCTGTTCGTCAAGCGTATCCGCGATCATTGTTGCCGCACTCATGATGGTGTTCATCGGATTGCGCAGATCATGCGCGACGATCGCCAGCAGCTCGTCACGTTCTTTAGTGGAGTGTTCTGCCTTTACACGCGCCGCGTGCTCGAGAGCGAGCAAGCGCTCGCGCTCGGCTTCTGCAGTCTTCTGCTCGGTGATGTCGGTGTTCGTGCCCAGCCAACTGGCGATGCTGCCGTCTTCACGGCGGATCGGCAGTGCTCGCGACAGGAACCAGCGAAACGTTCCATCCTTGCCGCGCAGCGGGTAGGTGCCTTCCCATGGGTCGCCTGCGTCGAACTTATGCTGCAGACTGTCTACGGCGTGTTGCACGTGATCGGGGTGATGCACCTTCTGCCAGCCCCAGCCCTGCACTTCCTCGAAGCTGGTGCCGGTGTAATCGTACCATCGATCGTTGAACCAGTAACGCGCGCCGCTCGCGTCGGCCATCCAGGCGAGCTGGGGGATCGCGTTGGCCAACGTGCGAAAACGCGCCTCCTGGGCTCGTAGCGCCTCTTCGGCGCGGCGACGCGCCTCTGCGGCCCGCGACAGTTCCATGCAGTGACGCAGGCTCGATGCAAGCCTCTCGGCTGTGAGCGACGTCTTTGGGAGGTAATCCGCAGCGCCCGCTTTCATCAATTCGACCGCGATGTCTTCATCGCCGCGACCGGTGAAGATCACCACCGGCAGCTTCGCCGCCAGTTCGCGGATCTTCTGAAAGAGTGAGAGGCCGTTCACCCCGGGGATGTAGTAGTCGAGCAGCACGCAATCGTAATCGCTTGAACCGATGCGGCGCAGCGTTTCCTCCGCGGAAGCGGCCTCGTCGGCCACGGTCGCGATCCCGCATTGCTGCAAAAAGCGACGTACGGCGCGGCGGTCGAGTTCGTCGTCCTCGACCACGAGAATGCGGAGCGGGCCGCAGATTGCCGGCGCCTCGAGGTTCATTTCTGCCCGTGCGCCGGGATTTATGGTGATCTCGTCGGTCACGGCATTTCGACCAGCGTCCAATATTTGTTGAGCGTCACCATCAGTTCGGAAAACTCACCGAACGTGACCGGTTTTACCAGATAACCGGCAACGTTGAAATTGTACGCCTCGATTTTGTCGCGATCGTTGTTCGAGGTGGTCAGGACGACCACGGGCGTCGCTGCCAGCGCCGGGTCGCTTCTTAGCTCGCGAAGGAATTCGATCCCGTTCATTTTCGGCATGTTGAGGTCGAGCAGAACGATGCGCCGCCCTTGCGGAACGTCGCCGTTGCGCAATTTTTCCAGCGCTTCAAGACCGTTCTCCGCGACGAAAAGAGGGTTCGTGATGTGGTTCATCCTGAACGCGCGCTTGACATTCATCACGTCGACCTCATCGTCCTCGACGAGCAAAATGTTCAGAAATTGAGTGTTCATGAGAGCGTTATCCGGTATGTTTTGGGCCATATGAAGCGAAATGTCGCGCCCTGCTTGGGCGCGGATTCGACGGAAGCGCTGCCGCCGCGGGTATCGACGATTTTACGGACGACCGCGAGACCGATTCCAGTGCCTTCGACCTTATCGCGTGGCTCGAGCGTTTGAAAGATGCCCCAAATCCGTTCGTGATATTCGGGATCGATGCCGGGGCCGTTATCGCTCACCGAGAACTCAAACGCATCGCCGGCATCATGCCAATCGATGCGGATCACGGGATCGGGACGCTCCGCCCGCGTGTATTTCACCGCGTTGCCAATGAGGTTCAAGAACACTTGCTGCAGGGGCACGCGTTCCGCATTGAGTGTCGGCATTTGGGGCGGCACCTGAATAGTAACTTCGGTCGGCGGCGCCAGCAGCTCAATCACTTCGCGCACCAGCGTGCCGGTGTCGACCGCTTCCGGCGACTTCATCACGCGGCCTGCGCGAGAATAAGCCAGGATACCGTCAATCAGCGCTTCCATGCGGTGCACGCGCCCCTGCAGCAGACGCATGTGTTCGACCGACTCGGCGCCGAGCCGCTCGCCGGTATCGTCTTGAATCCACTGGGCCAGGTTAGCGATCCCGCGCAGGGGAGCTTTCAAATCATGCGAAGCGACATACGCGAACTGATCGATCTCGCGGTAGGCTTCGGTGGCGACCGTGGCGGCGCGCTCCGCCGCCGCACGCGCTGTCCTGGCATCAGAAAGCGCGGCCTGAAGTTCGTCGTTTCTTTGATGAAGCGTCTCCGCGGCGACGCGTAATTCCTCGGTTTGGGCTTCGAGCTCGACTGCTTGTTCCTGAAGTTGCTCGTTGAGTCTGGCGAGCTCATCGGCGCGGCGTTGCGCCTCAGCGTGGGCCGCCTGTTCTGCAGCGAGCCGGAGCGCCTGCGCCTCGGCCTCGCGACGCGCGGTCAGATCCCGCGTCACTTTGGCAAATCCAATCAGCCGTCCATCGGTGCCGTGCAAAGCGGTAATGACCACATTGGCCCAGAAGCGCGAACCATCTTTGCGCAGGCGCCAGTTTTCGTCCTCGAAGCTCCCCTCGCGCGCGGCCATCTCCAATTCGCGTTGCGGAAACCCTGCGGCGACCGCGTCCGGCGGGTAAAACAGCGTAAACGAACGGCCGATGATCTCGTCGTCGGCGTATCCCTTGATCCGCTCCGCGCCGTCGTTCCAGCTCACAACTTTGCCGTCCGGGTCGAGCATGAGGATAGCGTAGTCCTTGACGCTCTGAACGAGCAGGCGGAAGCGCTCCTCGCTTTCCCGCAGAACCTCCTCGGCTCTGCGTCGTTCGCTCAGGTCCCGGGTTATTTTGGTGAAACCCGTAACCTGTCCACGGTCATTCCGGACAGCGCTGATCACGACGTTTGCCCAAAAACGTGAACCGTCCTTGCGCGACCGCCATCCTTCATCTTCAATGTGGCCGTCGCGGGCAGCGACTTCCAATAGGCGCGCCGGCTTGCCGGAGGCGATGTCATCCGGCGGGTAGAAGGAGGAAAAATGCCGGCCGATGATTTCATCTGCGCTATATCCCTTGATGCGCTGCGCGCCGGGGTTCCAGCTTGAAACATAACCTTCGGGATCGAGGGCAAAGATGGCGTAATCCGAGACGCTCTCTACGAGCCGGCGATATAAATCAGAGGTGTTTTGCGGGTTCATCATTGACGTCGCGCTTTGGTCCTCCTCCCCGACCACATTTTGCAGGCCCAGTTTCGACGGTAGGAGATTCGAGCTATTTCTGCTCGGCTGAGAGCTGCCGGCGCTACCGTTCGAGCACTGCGAGTCAGCCAGAACGGCCGGCGTCTGTGCAAACAGTACCCGCTACCAGTCGCACTCGCCGATGTCAATATAATCGGACCTCGTGCCGTTGTAACTGCACTTCGCGAGAGACGTGGAGGAAATAGTTTCGAGCGAGGCTTGTTTCTTGGTTGACCGGAGGCCGACGTTTCGTGAAGCGTTCAGCGTGATTTGGGGGCCGATTCACGCTTCAGGAATATGGCGCTCCGCTGAGCGAGATGTTCACGCGTCGATAACCGAAGATTGCCGCTGTCTAGCTCAGCGGGCCGGCAGGGTGTCGCCGCTTGAGAATTTTTTGAAAAATTCGATGACTTCGGCTTCGCGGGGCATGTCTTTGATCGCCTTGTCCAACGCCTCCGGCATCACGGGGGTTGCATCATCGCCCGCAAGCTTCTTGAACTCCTTGTGAAACTCCGGGTCACGTAAGGTCTTCCGCATTGCCTCCTGCAAAATCTGCACTCGCTCCTTCGGCGTTCCCGGCGGCAGGATGTTGGGCGAACCGGTCGCCCTGAATCCGCGCAGCAGCGCCAGGACTTTCCTCTCTCTATCGGTTTTGGCGAAGGCTTCGAGTTCCGGCACCTGGGCGAACTGTGACGGCCGATTGCCTTTAGGGACTTCGATGAGCGCATGAAAGTCGACGAGTTTCTTTTCGATCCACTCGGGGCTGCGGTGGATGACTGTCTCGGCCAGGTTCGATCGAGCGTCCACTTCGTCGCGCAACAGGGCGATGTCGAGTTCCTGCGTAGTGTATCCGGTAATAAATCTCGGGTCTTTTAAATCCAGCAGATAAGCGAACAAGCGGCCGGTCAGATAAATCGGATGCCCCACGGCTTGGGCGCCGACGCGCAACCCGGCAATCGAGCGGAGCTTCGCCAAACTGTCGGCACCGACACTGTTGCGGGTCGCGAAAATCCACTGGGCGCCGCCGTCAGGCGAGCCGAGGTAAATGGTCCTATCGAGATCGTATAAGACGCCGGTGTCGCCGAGAACGGCGCTCGGCACGAAACCCGGAGTCATCGCACCGATCGTAAGTCCATCGGGGCGTGCTGTCCGGTAAATATGATTGGCCGCTTTTCGGCCGCCGCCGCCGGGCATGAACTCAAGAGTGATGGTGGGGTTACCCGGAATATATTTCCGCAGGAATGGCACTTGCGCCCGCACTCGCAGGTCTCCCGTGCCCCCGGCCGCGCGCGCCTGGATGATCGTGAGGGTCTTGCCTTCATAAAACGGAGCCTGACTGAAAGCCGGTCCCGGTAAAATGAAAGAACTCCAAAGCGCCGCCCCAGTCAGGATTTTCAATAAAGCTTTTTCTATCTTCATTAGGAAAGTCCTTTCGCTGCCGTGCTGACAAATTCGAATGCGCGACCCACTACTGCTCTCAGTGCCCGCGAAGAATTCATGCATTCCTCGCCTGTAAGGTACAGTGTTACGAATGTCAAGCCGGCGGCGGGAGTCAGCAAACAAAATCCGCTTTGGCGGTTTCTTTTTCTCCGTTTCACCGTAATAATCGACGAGAGAGGCATTGAGCGAACAGAGCTTTCGGAAAGTCGAGATTCCCATGGCAAAGCCACAAACGATCACGGCGGACGACATCCAACGCTATCGGGCGAATTATATCGTCGAGAAGGACGGTATCGCGATGTACCGCGCCATGGCCGCCGCGGAGAAAGATCAAAAGCGCGCGGAGATTTTCGAAAAGCTGGCCCAGAACGAAGAACGGCACGCGCAGCGCTGGGCGCGGCTGATCGAAACGGCCGGCGGCCATGTTCCGACTCACCGGCCGTCGGCGAGGGTTCGTTTATTGGGCTGGTTGGCGCGACGCTTCGGCACACGCCGGGTGATTCCGATTATCAGCAGTCTGGAAGCGAGAGATGAAGCGGGCTACAGACAGCAGCCGGAGGCGGAAGGCCTGCCGGCGGAAGAGCGAGCGCATAGCCGCACGCTGTGGGCCATGTCCGGCGGCGGTGGCGGCGTGGAAGCGATCGCCGGCACGGAGCGCTGGCATTTGATGTCGCGCGCCGGCACGCTGCGCGCCGGGGTTTTCGGCATCAACGACGGTTTGGTTTCCAATTTCAGTTTGGTCATGGGTTTTGCCGGCGCCGAGGCCGAGCCCCGGTATATTCTCCTCGCGGGAGTCGCCGGATTATTGGCCGGGTCTTTCTCGATGGGCGCGGGAGAGTACGTCTCGGTGCGTGCGCAGCGGGAATTGTTCGAACAACAGATCGCGATGGAGAAAGAAGAACTGGAGATGTCACCGAAGGAGGAGGAAGAAGAGCTGGCGCTGATCTATCAAGCGAAAGGGATACCGGATGACCAGGCCCGCGCTTTGGCGCGGCGCATCATCGCCAATCCGAAGACCGCCATCGACACACTCGCGCGAGAGGAGCTCGGGCTCGATCCCACCCAGCTTGGCTCGCCGTGGGTCGCGGCGGGGAGTTCGTTCCTGGCTTTTATTATCGGCGCTTTCGTGCCGGTCTTTCCCTATCTGGTCACTGCCGGAACAACTGCATGGATCGCGAGCGGGCTGCTGAGTTGCCTGGCGCTTTTCGGTGTCGGCGCCTTGATTTCGATTTTTACCGCGCGCGGTCCGATCCTCAGCGGCTTGCGCATGCTCGGCATCGGCCTGCTCGCCTCGGCGATTACCTACAGCGTCGGCTGGCTGCTTGGCGTATCGATGGTCGCTTAGCGGCTGCCGAAATTCTCACAGGAACCTACCAGCCTAGCGGACCTCCCGAGGCGCAAGAAAATTGCAGGCGTGGCTTCTAAACCCCCTACAAAGAAAATTCTGCGACGCTAGCGATGATTACGCGGCTCAAACAGGGCTTTCAATTTGGCGCCGAAATCTGCATTGTCGTAGTAGCCCTTGAAACGATCCGCGCCGACACCGACGGCCGCGACCAGCACCGGCTGGTTCGTATGAGCTCCTGTTTGCCAGTAAATCTGGGTATTATTCGCGATCATGGCGCCGAGTGCGTGCGCGGTAAGGTCACTAAACAGCGTGCGGGAAATCGGTTGGCGATGGACGATCGCATCATTAAATTCGGGCGCGAGTGTGAACCCGCGGAAGTGGTTTTTCATTAAGTTGTCGACGGTCTCGGCAGTCGGTTTAGCGCCGAGGATTTGCGAGGCTTTTTGTAACGAGATCTCGATAGATTGGAGTTTCTTGAAATCCTCGGTGGTTCCCGCCACCCGGTTACTGCGCCTGGTGCTCGTGAGATCCTTTAAAGCCAACGTGAACCCTAGTCCGCCGGTCTCGTGGTCGGAAGTCACGATGATCAAGGTCTCGCGCGGATATTTACGGTAAAATTCATAGGCCAGCTCGACGGCACGGTCGAACTCGCGATAATCGTGAATGACCGAGGCGATGTCGGATAAATGGGCGGCCGTGTCGATGCTTTCCGATTCGATGAAGGCGAAAAATCCTTCGGGACTGCCATTGTGGAGCGACTGGATCGTCGCCCGTGTCATGTCGACAATGGACGGCTCGGTATTTTTATCGCGGTCGAGTTCGAAGCTCATATCGCGCAGGCTGAAGAGCCCGAGCAGTTTGCCGTGCGATGCGGTACCGAGGTCATGTTTGTTCGCCACATCGCGGTAGCCTTTTTCATTGAAGGCGGCAATCATGTCGTTCTCGTCCGCCCGGAGGCTGCCGGGCTGGCTCTTCGGCAGGAATTGATCTTTGCCCCCGCCCAATAGAATATCCGGAGCCAATTCGAGGTAGCGATTGATGATCGCGGCGTAGTCGCGCCGATCGGCAACATGGCAGACGAACGCGGCTGGACTGGCATCGTAAATCCTGCCGTTGGTGACCAACCCAAGGCGCATACCGCGCTGGCGGGCAAGCTCCATGGCGCTGATTGCCGGCGTACCGTCGGCGCACACTCCCAGCGCCCCCATTTTGGCCTTGCAACCGCCCGCGAGAGCAGTGGCGGCTGCGGCGGAATCGGTTGAAAGCGTGTCGGCTGCATGGGTGGTCATTATGCCGACGTGGCCCTCTTTGATGATCTTGTCGACGATCGCGAATCCTTCGTTGTGAATTTGCCGGCGATACTGCCGGGCGATTTCCAAATGCGCCATGCCGCCACCGTCGGAGAGAAAGAGGAACACATATTTTGGAGTTACCGGATCGGATCCAGGCTGACTCCGGGTGGTCGAAGTGGTTAACGACAAAACGATTACAACGATCAAGATCTTGACGTGCAGTCGCAGCAGTTTTTGCATCTCAGCCTCGTACCGACGATTCGGTGATACGCAGATACTCGAGCCAGATCGACAGCGCCGTATAGTAGGCTGGAAAAATCAGAGAGGCAAACACGAGTGCGAGCGGCGGGTCGGGGAGACGGTAAATGGCGTAGAAAATGGCGGCTGCCCAGAGCCCGCCCAGAGCATTGGTCTGGAAGCGAAAACGCGGGCTGCGGCTTGGATAGATAAACTTAATCGGTGCGAAGACCAGCGCCGACAGGGCAATTACCAGAAACGCATTCACCCATAATGGGAATTGAAGCATGAACATATAAAAGACCACGACATTCCAGTAAGACGGGAAGCCGAGGAAGAAGTGATCCGCAGTCTTGGCGCCTTTGTGGCAGAAACCGTATGCGCTGGCGAGCAACGGCAGCATCGCCAGTCCCAAAGCGTCGTCCGGCGGCAGAAGATTGGCGCGGAGCAGGAACAAGCAGGGCACGATGACGTAATTGAAATAATCGACAATGGAGTCGAGCATCTCGCCATCGAACCAGGGAATCACGTCTTTAACCCGTGCCGCGCGGGCGAGCGTGCCGTCAGTCGCGTCGAGCCCGACGGCTAAGGCCATCAAGAAAAACGCGGCGCGAAAATCCCCCTGTTCGATAGTGAGAACGGCGATAAAGGCGACGACGACCCCGAGAGCGGTATAGAGATGAACGAGCCAGGCTAGAATCAGATTCCAGCGCATCCGGCCAACTTAAGTGGCGGAAGCGGCGAAACTCGGTCTCGCTTTCAGGCGGGCGATCCAGGCGGCGGTGTTTTTAAATTTGGTTGGGTCTACCGCGATACCGAAACGATCGAGGAGATCGAGATTTGCCATAAAGGCGATATCCGCTAGGCTAAACGAACCCGCCAGATAGTCCTTGCCTTCTAACTCATTCTCAATTCTGCCGAAACACGCGGCGATTTGCGTCTTGGCGTTATCGACACGCTGGGCGTCGCGCTCCGCCTCTGGTTTGCGCATTTCGTACATGATGTGCACGCAATACGGGTTAAAGTGAGTGTCCCGAAAATCCTCCAACAGCCGCGCCCGGGCGCGGCCTTCAGAGTCGGCCGGCATCAGGGACGGGTAGGGATACTCATCTTCCAAGTACTCATTGATCACCGTCGAGTCGTAGATGACGAATCCTTCATCATCGAGTGCAGGAACCTGACCGAAAGGATGAATCTTCAGATATTCGGGGTTTTTTTGTTCTCTTTTGGTAAGGTCAACGTTAATCCGCTCAAATTCCAACCCTTTTTCCAGGAGCGCGATTCGAACCTTGCGTGAGTTAGTAGATGCCGGAAACGTATAAAGCTTGATCATCGACAGCGGCCTCCTTATCCTTCACCACTTTTGGCATACTAACATAACACCGTATTGACCTGCGAGCATTTTTTCTCACTCCATAGCCTCTGTTGGTGTGAAAGTGGTAAACAGCCCGTGCACTAGCCTCGGCCCAACGTTGCTCCACGAGCGCGCAGTCTGGCTTTCACGGTCACCGGATTGCCGGCGCGCAGCACCACAATGGCCACCTCGTCGCCCGGTTTTTGAGTTTGCAGCGCGGCTGTAAGATCCTCAATGTTTTGAATTTTCTTATCAGCCAGCCGAACAATCACATCGCCTGAGCGCAATCCCGCGAGGGCAGCCGGGCTGCCATCGGAAACCCCGGCCAGCTCGACTCCAACAGTGGAGACACCGTACGCGGGAATGCTGCCGAGATAAGTGCTCAACCCACGTCCGTCGACCCCCGGCTCGCCCGGCTGGCGCGACGGAAGGCTGACGAAGCTGATCGGCGTCTTGGCGTTGGCCATTGGCAGCACGGTCGCCATGACGAGATCGCTGACTCGCGCCATGCCATCGATATTCAAATTTTCCCAGATATCAGTCGGCCGGTGGTAGTGGTCATGAATGCCGGTGAAAAAATGGAGCACGGGAACCTTTTTATTATAAAACGACAGGTGATCGCTGCGTCCGACGTCGTCGGACTCAGTCACCTCAAGGCCAAGCTCGCGTGCCCCTGAAGTCACAATTTCACTCAAGTTTTGCCCCGAACGGGTGCCGAAGACGGTCAACCGGTTGTTGCGCAAGCGGCCGACCATGTCCAAATTGATCATGACTTTCGTCGTGGCCATCGATTTTGCGACGTCGACAAAATGACGCGATCCATACAGGCCGAGTTCTTCGGCCGAAAACGCGGCAAACACGATCGTGCGCGCGGGTTTTCCGGGCAGTTGGGCGAAACGGCGCGCCACGTCGAGCAGCACCGCAGTACCCGATGCGTTATCGTCGGCGCCCGGGTGGATGGTTCCCGCGGCGCGACTGTCACGGGCGCCATAGTGGCCGAATCCGAGGTGGTCATAGTGTGCGCCGATGACGATGTTTTCGTCGTGCAAGGACGGATCGCTGCCGGGGAGAACGGAGACGACATTTTCCGCGCGCCTGCGAAATTCCGCCAGCTTCACGTGTATGGCCGTGGTTAGACCCGGCAGCGACATCGATGCCGGCTTTTCGGTACGGTCGATTCTTTCCTTCAGCGCCGAGAGCGAGATGCCGCGCGCCGCGAGCCGTTTTTCGACGATCTCGCGCCTTACTTGCACCGCAACCAAGCTCCTGCCGCCGCGCCACAAGCTGCTGCTGGTCGACAGCAATTCCGCTTTTTCACCACCCGATTGATTGAGATCGACCAGAATCATACCGACTGCGCCGTGATCGCGGGCATTATTCGCTTTGGTCCGCAGTGCCGAGTAGATCGAGTACTCGGGAAATTTCTTAAACGGGCTGCCGGCGTCCTTGGGCGGCGGTTCGTAGCGCAGTACCAGCACCACTTTCCCTTTGACGTCGATGCCTTCGTAGTCATCGTAACCGTAGTTCTTGGCGGTGATCCCGTAGCCTGAGAAAACCAGCTCTGCCGCGATGTTGTCGGATGCCGAAAGACCGAGTGGCACCCAATCCTCGCTTAGCGCCAGAGGCTCTTCGCTTCCAAGTCGCAGGCTGGTCGGTTCTTGCACCGTGACGCCGACCGTAACGTCGAAGCTTTGAAAATAGCTGCCGTTCTCCCCGCCCGGCCTCAGACTATACTTGGCAAACTCGGCCGCGATATAATCACGTGCGAGATCGATTCCAGGCGTGCCGACGCCCCTGCCGGTAAGCTTCTCGGAGGCCAAATATTTCGCGTGCTTCGCGAGATCATGTGCAATGGTTGGGGTTGAGACCTGAGGCGCCGGCTCCAGAGTCCAGCCGGTTAACGCCGCCGCGATCGTCCCGGCGAGCGCTAGCCCGACGAGCAGCGTCCGCAGATACAGTGGCATGCGTGATTTTGTTGTCATCTGACGAACTTACTCTAGCATGTTTGCGCGGGCTGATTGAAGGTAGCGCCGTCACGCGCGCGTCATCGCGCGGGCAATGCAGAGTTTTGCGGCATTCGCTTGCAGGTGTTATAAATGCGAGTGTGTTGTTGAGATTACAAATGGAGAGCAAAGATGGCTAATTCCGTGGTTGTCTACACCCAGCCGGGTTGAGGGCCGTGCCACAAAGAGGTGGAGTTTCTATCTCAAAAAGGTGTCGTTTTCGTTGAGAAAAATGTCCGCGCCGACAAGGCGGCGTTGAAAGAGTTGCTGGATCTCGGTTTCCAGAGCACGCCGGTGACGATTATCGACGGCCAGGCGGTCGTCGGCTTTGATCAAGTAAAGATTATCGAACTACTGGGAATCTAATCTTGTGGTGGCTGCGAGCACGATCGAGCTTCAGGATGACGGGCCTCAAGGATCACGCGGGCTCCTTCGAGTAGCTCAGGACATGCTTGGCTCAAGTGGAATCTTCTCCCCAGCCCAGCAGGATCGGAAAAAACTGCAAAATATCTCAACGTCTTAGCTTAGCTTTGCTATGTTTGCGACCAGTGCTTGACCGGCTCTTTCAACGACACCGCAAGTCGAGCCCGCCGCTTCGCTTTTAGTGCACGCAGTCCCGTCACGGCTTGGTCGATCTCAGCGTCCGCGCGCGCACAAAGCACTTGAGTGCCTTCAAGAGAGTTAGCGGTCGCGACAACCTTGCCGTCCCTTGCCGCCGCCGGTGATGAGCGCCTCTGTGCTTGCGATTTGACCACCTTCCTTGGAGCAAGGGAGTCGTGGAGTGTTGGAGCACTGATTCGACGGTTTCATTTACATGGAAGCGTCGCTCGAGCCAAGAAAACGGGCTTGAGGCGGCCCTCGTGAGGCGATACAAGACAAAACGAGGAGGATCCGGCCGATGGACGTACTGAGCATTACCGGTTATCTGCGCAGAACACCGCATGTCGTGGCGGAGCACAAAGGTTTTTTCGCCAAGGAAAATCTCGAAGTGAGGTTCCACGAAACCACCTACGCGCCGGATCACAATCGCGGCATGGCGGAGGGGCGCTGGGATTTTACCTTGAGCAGCGCGGATACGATGATCGCCCGGACGACGACCGACGGCGTCGACTATATGTTGTTCATGCAGGCCGAGGAGGGTTTGAGCGCCTATCTGGTCGGCCAGCCCGGAATCGATGCGATTGAAAAATTGCGCGGCAAATTATTGGCCGGCGATCCCGGTGATTCCAATCTCGATCTTATTCGCAAGAAGATTCTGCGCACCCACGGCATGGAGGACAGCGAGTACAACATCGAAATCATCGGCAGCTCGCCGGTGCGTTTGCAGGCGTTTCTCGAACGCCGCGTCGCCGCGGCGATGCTGACGCCACCGGCTTCGGATAAGGCGCTGGCCGCCGGCGGAGTGCTGCTCGCGAATTCGGAAAATTACGTGCCTGGTTGGCCGCTCACTTGCGGTTGGACTTTGCGCCGCTGGCTGCTCGATCATCGCGAGCTGGTCGTCCGTTTCATCCGCGCGTGGGCCGCGGCCACCGATTGGCTGCTTCTGCCTGGAAACCGGGAAGAAACTGTCGTGCTGATGATGGAAAAGGAAAAGCTCACGCGCAACGCGGCTGAGGACGCATACCGCAAAGTCGTGCCAAAGGCGAGGATTAACCCGGAGGCATTAGCCAAGGTGATCGCTCTGCGCAAAGAGATGGGCGTCTACAAGCCGCCCTTCGACCCGCCCGAGCGATTCTATGACGCGAGTTATTGGTCCGAGGCAACCGGACTGCCGGCACACTAGCTCACCGGCTTATGAGCGAGCGCAGCAGCATATTGACGAGGCTCAGGACAATAGCGCCGAAAAATGCCGAGAAAAAACCCGCGACGTGGAAGCCCGGAACCATGGCTGCGGCTAGCTGCAGCATGAAGGCATTGATGATTAGCCAGAAAATCCCAAGAGTGAGCAGAGTCAGGGGCAAGGTGAGGATTTTGACCACAAGCCCGAGCGTCGCATTGATAAGGCCGATTGCGATGGGCGCGACGAGCGCGCTGCCCAATCCTTCGACTTCGATGCCGGGAAAGAGGAAAGCAACGATCAACAAACTGCCCGCGCTGATAAACCAATGAATCAGCAGATCGCCCATAGATACCTAAGCTAGCAAAGTGTCCATGGTGAGACAATCGCGTCGCGCGAGTCTTGCGCAGGAATTTGCAGAATGTAAGTATTGGACCAGTTCAACCTCTCATGAAAAAGGAGGACGCCATGTCGAAGCAGGAATTAGAGCAAGTCGCTCGCGGGCTGGTGGCCCAAGGCAAAGGAATACTCGCCGCCGACGAAAGCATGGGCACGATTAAACGACGGTTCGATAGTATCAAAATTGAATCCAACGAAGACAACAGGCGGTCTTACCGCGATATGCTTTTCACTACAAAGGGGATCGAGGAGGCGATCAGCGGCGTCATCCTGTTTGATGAAACTATCCGCACGAAGTCGAACGACGGCACGCCATTCCCCCAGCTGCTCGCCAAAAAGGGCATCATGCCGGGCATCAAAGTCGACAAAGGGCCGGTGGACATTCCATCTTTCCCGGGAGAGACCGTCACCGAGGGCTTGGACGGATTGCGCGCACGCATCAAAGAATACAAAGAACTTGGGGCGAAATTCGCCAAGTGGCGCGCCGTGATTACTATCGGCGACGGCATTCCCACGTATACCTGTTTGTCGGCGAACGCCGAAGCGCTGGCGCGTTACGCCGCGATCTGTCAGGAAGGCGGGATCGTGCCGATCGTTGAACCCGAAGTTTTACTCGACGGCAATCATAGCGTTGAACGCAGCCAGGAAGTGACCGAACACACTCTCAAAGTCACCTTCACGGCGCTTTATTTGCATCGAATCCACTTCGAGGGAATGATCCTCAAGCCAAGCATGGTGGTTTCCGGCAAGGACAATCCCAGGCAAGCGGGAATTGATGAAGTGGCTGAACGCACGATCCAGTGCTTGAAGCGCACGGTTCCGGCCGCGGTTTCGGGCATTGCCTTTCTATCCGGTGGACAAAGCGCCGTGAGTGCAACCGAACATCTCAATGCCATGAACCAAATGGGCCCGCTGCCTTGGCAGGTAAGCTTTTCTTATGCGCGCGCGCTGCAGGATCCGGCGCTCAAGGCATGGAAGGGCGAGTCGGCCAACGTTTCCGCGGCGCAAAAGATTTTCTATCATCGGGCTAAAATGAACAGCGCCGCTAGATCGGGAAGCTATAACAAGCAGATGGAGGCGGCTGCATAGCTTGCGCCGCCTTTTCGCAGCAGCCATGATGCGACATAACGGCGGGTGTCATTGCGGTCGAGTGCGCTTCGAGATCACGGCGCCGGCTGAAATCGAAGTCAGCGAGTGCAACTGCTCGATCTGCAGCAAGAGCGGCTTTCTCCATCTCATCGTCCCTAAGTCTCGCTTCAAGTTATTTCAAGGCGACGAACACCTGACGGCATATACATTCAACACCGGAGTCGCCAAACATCTGTTTTGCAGGGTTTGCGGCGTCAAATCGTTTTACATCCCGCGTTCCAACCCCGACGGCTACAGCGTCAATGCGCGCTGCTTGGATCCCGGCACGGTCAAGCAGATCCACGTCAGTCAATTCGACGGCGTGAACTGGGAGGATCATGCGGCCGAGCTGACGGAACTTTCCAAATAATTGCAGTCCTGTCGTGTTGCTGGTGAGCATGGGATCTTCCTAACGGCTCGCGCAATTTGACAGTTTGGCGTCGAACGGCGTATCGTGCAAAACGAATTTACAAGGCCAAAGTTTTTCGTTTCCAAAAAATAAGGAGGTTGCCAATGGCTTACGATCTGATCATCCGTGGCGGGCGCGTCGTCGACGGCTCGGGTTTACCTTCCTATGTCGCTGATGTCGGTATTAAGGACGGAAAAGTAGCTGAAATCGGGCGCTTGAAAGACGGGGCGGCACGGACTATCGACGCATCCGGCTTGGCGGTGTCGCCCGGCTTTATCGATCATCACACGCACTTGGACGCACAAATGCTCTGGGACCCCTACGGCACCTGCGAGCCGCAGCATGGCATTACCTCGGTAGTGATGGGCAACTGCGGTCTCTCTTTGGCGCCCCGCAGATCGGGTATCGAAGATGCGATCGTCAAGAGCTTCGTGCGAGTGGAAGCGATGCCGCGCATCGCCTTGGAGCAGGGCGTCAAGTGGAACTGGCACAGCTATGGCGAATACCTCGACAACTTCGAGGGCAAGGTCGGTATCAACGTCGGCGGGCTCGTCGGCCATATCGCGGTGCGCCACGACGCCATGGGCGAAGAAGCAGTGGAGCGCAGCGCAACCGGAGCGGAAGTGCAAAAAATGCGCGGCCTGGTGTTGGACGCCATGGAAGGCGGCGCGCTCGGGATGTCAACCAACCGAAACGATCGTCACATGCGCGAGGACGGCAAGCCTGTGGCCAGCCGCTTGGCGGACGACGAAGAATTTTTTGCGCTGTGTGATGTCTTGGCTGACCGCAATGCCGGCGTGATCGAAACCATTCTCGGCCGCAACAAGATCGAGCATTTCAAGTGGTACCACGAGTTGGCCAAGAGGACGCAGCGGCCGATTCTCTGGCAAAGCCTGCAGCACCGTTGGGCCGAGCCCAACCTTTGGCGTGAACAGCTAGAGGCTGTCGAGCCGATCTTCAAGGCCGGCTATCAAGCCTATGGCTTGTCGCACACGGTGCCGCTGGTACGCCACTTTACTCTTAAAGACTGCCAAATCTTCGACGAATTCCCAACCTGGAAGAATTTGATGTTTCTTCCGGTGGAAGTGCGCAAGCAGGCCTTCGCCGATGCCGAAACGCGAAAGAAATTATTGGCAGAGCTGAACGATTCGCGGCCGACCAACTTCCATAAACGTTGGGACATTCCCAAGGTCGAAAAAACATTCAAGCCGGAAAACCAAAAATACACCGGTAAGACGATTGCCGAGTTGGCCGTGATGCGCAATCAAGCGCCGTTGGATGCATTCCTCGATCTCGCGCTGGAAGAGAATCTCGAAACGATTTTTTGGAACGCCAACAACGGCGGCGATTGGAACGCGATGGGTGAGATCTTGCGAAGCCCGTACGTTCTCATTGGCACCTCGGACGCCGGAGCTCACGTGCTGTTTGGCGCCGACTTCGGTTACGGCACGATTCTGCTCGGATTGTGGGTGCGCGAGCGCCAGGTCATGACGCTTGAGCAGGCCATCCATAAATTGACTTTTCACCCGGCTTCGATCTTCGGACTGCAGGGCCGTGGTTTGTTGCGCCCCGGCTACGCCGCCGATATTGCCATCTTCGATCCCAAGACGGTTCATGCTGAAGAACCGGAGTGGGCCAATGATTTTCCCGCCAATAGCAAACGAATGGTGCAACGCGCGGTCGGCATGCACTACACGATCGTCAACGGCACCGTGATTAACGACCAGGGACGGATGACCGGCGATCTGCCGGGACAAGTCCTGCGCGGCCCGCTCTATCGGCAACAGAAAGCCGCGGCTTAACCGGATGGGCGTGAGCTATATTCCTGTTGCCCGCGTCGGTGAGCTTGCTCCCGGTGTCATGAAGGAAGTCGACCTCGGCGGACGCCAGGTGTTGCTGGCGTTCGTCGAGGGGCAATATTTCGCGTTCTCGAGGAGCTGCCCGCACGAAGAAGCCGATCTGAAAAGCGCCGGACAACTCCTCGGCGGCGCCCTGATTCGCTGCAACAATCACAGCTATTGTTACGATCTTAAATCCGGCGAATGCACCTTGCCCAAGGGCGCGGCGCCCTTGACGGTTCTGGCGGCCGAAGAGCGCGGCGAAGAGGTCTGCATTCGCCTCGAGTGGTAAGCCAAAATTCCCTTCCGCTGTTGCGGCGGCAGGTGGCGCCGCGTACGATTAATTCCGCGCCCGGCTAAATGATTTGCCACGCAACTCTAGCCAACCTGCTCAGGAAAAGGTAAATTTCCCTGGCATCTCACGCGAGCCGTCACCCGTGCTGGCGAGAGAAAACATGCAACCCCACTGCAAAATAGTTGCTTCGCCGGTTGCCCAAGGTGGGACCAGCCGTGACCTCAGGCTGATTCTGGCGCTACTCCTATTGCTGGCCGTGAGCGCGGGCTGGCGCTCCATCGGAGCGCAAGAAAGAACCCTGCTCTGGAAGGTGAGCCAAAGTGACAAGAGTATATTTCTCTTGGGCTCGATTCATTATCTGCGCAAGGAGAACTATCCGCTAAATCAAGCGATTCTCGACGCCTTCGACGTGAGCGAGAGATTGGTCCTGGAGATTGATCTTCAAAATACGCCGGCGGGCGCCGCGCAACGCCTCACCTTGGAAAAGGCAATTTATCGAGATGGTTCGAATTTAGCGCAGAATGTCGGTCAAGAAACTTACCAATTAGCGACCAAGCGCGCGGCGGAACTCGGTATCGACATGCAAGTCGTTCAGCCGATGAAGCCATGGTTCGTCGCGCTGACGATGCTAGCGGTCAAGCTGCAACGAATGGGCTTGGACCCGAAACTCGGTGTCGATCACCATCTTGCCGAGCGGGCAAAGCGCGACGGCAAACCGACCAGCGGGCTGGAAACCCTGGAATTTCAACTGGGCATCTTCGATCAGTTGTCTAAAAGAGAGCAAGAGCTGATGCTGCGTGAAACCGCCGGCGAGTTGGAGCGGATCGACAAAAATGTCAAAGACATCGTGGAGTCATGGCTCAAGGGCGACGGTGAGCGATTGGCGACGCTGTTACTGGCCGGAATGCGGCAGTACCCCGAGCTTCAGCAAAAACTCGTGATCGAGCGAAATCGTCGCTGGTTGGAAGAAATTGCAAAACTGGTGGAACAGGGAAGTAACGCCATGGTCGTGGTGGGGGCGGCACATTTGGTCGGTCAAGAGGGTGTCGTCGAGATGTTAAAAGCGCGCGGCTTTAGCGTGGAGCAAAAATGATGGCGGACAAGAGAAACAACAGGAGTCTTATCCGCGTGGCGGATTGGATGAGCGAGGGAGTGTTGGCGGTCGAGACGTTCGATAGCATCGCCATCGCCCGACGCTTGATGGCGAAGCATCGCGTCAACCAATTGCCAGTGATGGACAACGATCGCTTGGTCGGGATCGTGACCGACCGTGACATTCGCGATGCCTATCCGACCAGTCTGATGATCGATCGCACCAAAGCTATCGACCGGTTTGCCGACACGATCACGGTTGAGGAGGTAATGACTCACGACGTTTTCGTCGTGCGGCCGGATACCCCGCTGACGGCGGCCGTTGGACTGCTGCGGCGCCATCGGATCGGCTCCTTGCCGGTGTTGAAGAACAAAACTCTCGTCGGCATCATCACGCGCAGCGATATTCTCGACTTCGTGCTGAACGGTTCCAAAAAGCGCGCGCGCCAAGCGGTCAAAGGGGCGGCCAAACCACGCAAACCGAGTAAAAAAAAGCTCAGACACAAATGAATCTTTGTTGAGTTTGGAGCGATGCCGTCGTTCGATATCGTAAGCCGGGTCGATTTCCAGGAAGTCGACAACGCCGTCAATATCACCAAAAAAGCAATCTTGTCGCGCTATGATTTCCGCAATTCAAAAACGGCAATCAGCCTGGACAAAAAAGAAAAGCAAATCCACGTGACGACGGAAGACGATATGAAACTGCGCGCGGTCCAGGACACGCTGATCGAGAATCTGGTGAAGCGTAAAGTGGATCGTAAATTTCTGGAGCCAAAGCCGAGCGAGCCGGCGGCACACGGGATGATTCAGCGCGCGCTCGCGATCAAAGAAGGGGTCGACTCCGACACGGCGCGCAATATCGTCAAGATGATCAAGGATCGCAAGCTCAAGGTGCAAGCGGCGATTCAGGATAATCAAGTGCGTGTGACCGCAAAGAAAATCGATGACCTGCAGGAAGTGATTCAACTTTTGCGCGGCAGCCAGTTGCCGATTGCGCTGCAGTTCGTGAACATGCAACGCTAGCCAGTTTGCTCGCAAGATAAAACCTAGCGAGGAGCGCCAGATGGAAAAGATCAAGAAATCCGAGGACGAGTGGCAAAAAGAGCTTACTCATGAACAATATTATGTGTGCCGGAAAAAGGGCACGGAGCGGGCCTTTACGGGCCAGTATTGGGACCATCACGAAAAGGGCGTGTATCGCTGCGCCTGCTGCGGCAATGAGCTGTTCAGCTCGGAGACCAAGTTCGACTCGGGCACCGGCTGGCCAAGTTTTTGGGCGCCGGCGGCCGAGGACAACGTCACCACCGAAGACGACAGCAGTCTCTTCATGCGACGAACCGAGGTCATGTGCAGCAAATGCGACGCGCATCTCGGCCATGTCTTCGAAGACGGCCCGCAGCCGACTCATCTGCGTTACTGCATTAACTCCGCCTCGCTCAAGTTCGAAAAGAGTAAATAATTTGTGAGTGCACTCGCCTTTCAGGATCAGGGCGCCGTCCGTCATTGCCACGGCTGCGGCGCTGACAATGAGAAGGGGCTGCGCATCAAGAGCTTTTGGGATGGCGACGAAGCGGTCGCGACCTGGAAGGCCGAGCCGCACCACTGCGGCGGCACACGGGAAAATCTCAACGGCGGTATCATCGCGGCGCTGATCGACTGCCACAGCTTGAATCTCGCGATCGCTCAGGCCTATCGCTCGGAGCAACGTCCGATCGGCAGCGCGCCGCGCATCGGTTACGTGACGGCGCATATGAGTGTCTCCTATCTTAAGCCGACGCCGATCGATCAACCGATCGAGCTGCGCGCGCGCATCGCCAAACTCGAAGGTCGAAAAGCGTGGGTGAATTGCACCTTGAGTTCGGCCGGTGAAGTGCGCGCCACCGGCGAAGTTCTCGGGATAAGAGTCGTCTGGGACTGAACAACATCGGGTTCAATGTTCAAGCGTTCAAATGTTCAACGTAAGTCACAGTCGCCGGAAATTCAACGTTGAACTGTTGTACCGTTGAACGACTGTTCAAAGCTTTGTGGAATACACGACCCTAGGAAGAACTGGATTAAGAGTCAGTGTGGCGGGGCTGGGTTGCGGCGGGCCGAGCCGGCTCGGCATGCGCAATGATCCGCAGTCGGCCAACCATGCAGTCGCGCTCGTCAAGCAGGCGCTTGATTTCGGCGTCAATCTTCTCGATACGGCGCAATCATACGAAACCGAGGCGATCGTCGGCAAAGCGATTGCAGGAATGCCGCGGGACCGGTTGGTCATTTCCACAAAAAAAACGCTCCCGGCAAAAGATCATGCCGATCCAGCAGCAGAAGTCGTCAAGGGCTTGGAGCAGAGTTTAAAGCTGATCGGCACGGATTACATCGATGTCTATCATCTGCACGGCGTCGAGCCGCAAGATTACGAGTTCGCCAAAAGCCGGCTCATGCCCGCCAT